>Ga0134124_10001791_pt1 | contig 17287 bp, 15 predicted proteins | sample KB304_FD_96880 | JGI IMG/M metagenome (GOLD analysis project Ga0134124, IMG submission 96880) | Terrestrial soil microbial communities without Nitrogen fertilizer from Kellogg Biological Station, Michigan, USA - KB3-0-4 | ecosystem: Environmental > Terrestrial > Soil > Unclassified ...
ACAGTACCTGAAGGAGCGCGGCATTCTGGCCACCGGCTTGTACCGCCTGCGCTTTGTGACTCATCTGGATGTGGATACTGCCGGAATTGACCGGGCCATAGCGGCCATTACCGGGTTTTTCATGGCGTGAAGGCATGGGGCCTGGTACTCAGCAGACCTCAAGCAGTTGCGCAAGGAGTAAGGAAATGAGCATAAAAAAGACCCTTCTCTTCTTGCTTGCAGTCATTGCCGTCTCGGCTGTCGGGACGTACGACTCGAAGACGAAGCAGTGGTCAGGGCGCGATTGATAATCATGACTCGTATTAAATCCCTGTTCAAATCCTGCCTGATAACAGTTGTTCTGCTGGTCTTATCTGCATGCCTGCCGCAGGAAAATCGCCCCGGAAAACAGAGCTTCGAACCGAAGCTAGAAAAAGATCATTTTGTCGCCGGTGACGGAACAAAGTTGCCGGTACGCTCATGGTTGCCGGAGAAAGGTCCGGTCAAAGCGGTCATAGTAGGACTGCATGGTTTCAACGATTACAGCAACTGCTTCGCCATTCCAGGAGAGTATCTGAGCCGCCACGACATCGGCTTCTACGCCTACGACCAGCGTGGTTTCGGTGGTGCGCCGGGACGCGGACTCTGGGCAGGGATGGAGGCGTACACGAACGATCTCACCTGTTTTGTAAAGGAGATCCGCAAACGCCACCCGGATGTACCGCTTTATGTGCTGGGGGAGAGCATGGGAGGCGCCGTGACCATAGTCGCCACGACCGGGAGCAACCCGCCTGATATCGACGGTGTCATCCTTGTCGCACCGGCGGTCTGGGGCGCAAAACCATGCCGTGGTATCAGAGATGGCTGCTCGCCGTCACCTCTCACACGCTCCCATGGCTGAAATTGACGGGGAAAGAGCTGAATGTCAAACCTACGGACAACAGTGAGGTGCGGCGGGCTCTGAGTCGCGATCCGCTCTTCATCAAGGCCACCCGCATTGATGCAATGTACGGGCTCACCAATTTGATGGATGAGGCGTTGTCCCGGGCGGAGAAGCTGCCTTTACCCGCTTTGGTCCAATACGGCAAGAACGACCAGGTCATACCCAAAGCGCCTGTTTTCCAGATGCTGAACAAGCTGCCCAAGGCAACCCGCAAGGCTTTCTATGAGCACGGTTATCATATGTTACTGCGGGATTTGCAGGGAGAGAAACCCATGGCCGATATCGTGGCCTGGATAACCGACCATAACAGTCCCTTGCCCTATGGTACGGAGAATTGGAACTGATCGGGCGGTCTTGAGGTGAGCTGAGGGGAAACCAATTCGCTTCTAATGCGCCAAGGCGGCAAAACCTCCTCCGACCTTGCCGGCCGTTTTCATGTCGGAGGCAAATTTTACACAGTTTCTTCCTGACGACTTGGCAAGGTAGAGCGCCTTATCCGCCCGCCCTATCATATCGTCGAGGCTGAGTGCCGGATACGAGTTCAGATTTGAGATAAAACCGCCGATACTGCAGGTGACGTTATGATCGGAAAGTTGAATATCCGCTATCAACCTTCTCAATCTTTCCGCTATTTCAGGCGCCTTTTCTGCTGTTGTTTCCGGCATGAAGACAACAAACTCCTCCCCCCCGTATCTGCCGGCGACGTCAGATTGCCTCAGCCCCTTTTTAATGGTCCTGCCGACAGATTTTAATACCTCATCGCCAGCTTGATGTCCGTGATTGTCATTGATATGCTTGAAATGGTCCAGATCCAGAATGAGCAGGCAGACAAACGTGTCATTCCTTTTCGACAGATAGGACATGTATTCCGCTATCTCGGTGAAAGCCCGTCTCGTCAGAAGTTCCGTCAAGGAGTCTATAGAGGTGAGCTTCCCGAAATCTCTCGTCTCTTTCCACAGTCTCTTCAAGGTTTCCGCAAGTAATTCAAGGGCCGGGGTTGCTTTCCCATGCTCCATCATGATATCGACGAATTGCTGAATATGGTGTTCATAACTGTCTTCCGGGCATATTCCGCCTATTACCTTGCGCAACAGATTGAACATGGTCCCGAACGCCGGGTGAAGCAGATAAAATTCGAAGCGGTATGCGAGCAGCAGGCTTTCTGCACCGTCGCTCAAATCGGCGCTCCTGGCCAGCAGTTCATTAGTTTTGGGGATTATATTCTGAAGCTCAGTTATCATGACCTCAGGGTCATCGAACATCTGCGGCAACGGCGATTGCTGTGAATGACGGAGCGCCCTTTCCCAGAAATCCACATGCTGAGACTCTTCCGCCCGCATCTCTTCCCAAAAACGTTTCAGCTTCGGCTCAGTTGCAACAGCTGCCAGCTGTTCATAGGTAGTGCAGGCTGCTCTGTCAATCTCCAGGCAGAGTTTGACTATTTCCTTCATGACGCCTTCATTCATATGATTTCCTTATAGCTGCCTGCAGCCAACGTTTGCTCACCTGCTTCCTGCCACCAGCCGAACCTGTAAGTCGCCTTCCTAATGAAAACCAAGGATTACCAAGGAGCGCATATTATGAATTAATCTTTATATTGTCAAGTAAAAGGAGCGCTTGGCACTGCGCTAATACCCTGCAATATAAGCGGAATTGGCGTTGAAAAACCTGAAACATGAAAAGGCTGACTCCTCAGGCGTTCAATTCCTTTCCTGGTGTCTCATTGCCCTGACTGCTGGCAAAAATCTTCCTGTTTTTCCTGGCACTGAATTTGCTATAGCTAATGTAACGGTTCTAAAGATTTTCCTGCCCTTATCAACAAGGAGGGAAGACGATGCAGAAAAACGAACTGAAATTGTTGTGGCCCTTCTATTTGACAGCACTCATAGCAAGCTCGCTTGCCGTAGCCCTACCGGTCTGGATAGTATTTCTAAAAAATGAATTTTCTTTTCTCCAGATCTCATTTGCCGTCTCACTCCAGTCAATAGCAACCATTCTTTTTGAAATTCCCACCGGGGCCGTTGCCGATGCCTTTGGCAGAAAAATGTCCGTGGTCCTGGGTATCGTTCTGCAAGGGCTGCTATGGCTGGCTCTCCCTTTCATCCATTCGGAGATCCTTCTGTATTCTGCATTTTTCCTGATGGGGTTGTTGAGAACCCTGGAGTCGGGAGCGGATAAGGCATGGATCATCGATTGGCTAAACGAGAACAACGGCAGCAGCCTGGTACAGGAGATGTTCGTGAAAATCCAGAGCCTGCACTCCCTGGGCTCCGTCATCAGTTCACTTCTAGCTACCCTGCTGCTGTTTTATGTCGACATCCGTTTTCTTTTTCTGGTGCAGGGGACCGGGTATATCCTGGAAAGCATCTGTCTGTTCTTTTTTGCCAAAGAAAACATCCACAGGGTGAAAAGGAGCAGGGTAGCGGTTCAGTTCCAGGATGCCGCGGATTCAGTAAAAAACGGGTTCAACTTCCTGTTCGGCAGCAAATCCCTGCTTTACCTCGTGATCGCAACGACATTTGCAGTCTGTACCAAAGATTTCGGCTGCATAGCGTGGCAGCCGTTGCTGGTTAATTTATCGCTGCCGCCTGAACGGCTGGGAGTAGTTTTCTCCGCCTGCAGCCTGATAGGGATTGGAACGCCGTTTATTGCCAAAGGACTGCTGAAGGTGATCGGTCGGGAAAAGCACTACCTTTCGCTGACAACGTTTGCAGAGTTCGTACTTCTGGCCTCACTGTACTTTGTCTGCAGCCCCTTTTTCCCTCTCGGAATCATTGTCTACCTGTTTGTAAGCATTATTTCCGATCTGCAATCGCCCGTAGGTTCCCTCTACTTTCAATCTCTTATTCCCAGCAGCATAAGAGCCACCATAAGCTCTGTCCAATCGATGATCTTCGCAATATTTTCCCTTGTCATTACCGGCATAGGCGGTTACACAATGGACAAGGAAGGGCCCAGGATGGTGGTAGTCTACTTTTCATTCTTCCTGATCCCGGCAATTGTTTTCTACTCGATGATCAAGAGCAAAACTGGCCATCCCCCGGCAACTTTTTAGCTTGACTCCATGAAACCCATCTAATACTCTCCGGCCATACCAAGAGTGTCTCACTTGATAGTTCCGGAGTTCCCTCATCATGTAACGTAGCGTCAGAACAATGCCGGGTCAATTTCGAGCTCTCCCTGAAAGAAAAAAGCACTCAAACCTTCGGCCGTGCCGGAGAAAATTCAATCCTCAAAGAGGTATTTACATGTTCAAAACACGAAGAAGATTGGCAATAACCCTGGGCTTTGTCGCCCTTGCGACCGGACTCGCTTTCGCCAGCACCGGCAGCGGAACCGGCGTGTCACCGGACGAGGCCCTGCAAAAACTGCTGGAGGGCAACAAGCATTATGTAGCCAACAAGCTGTCTTCTGCATCGATGTGCGATACCGCAACACGAACCTCGTTGGCCAAAGGACAGAAACCATACGCCATCCTTCTTACCTGTTCCGATTCCCGCGTCCCGCCGGAAATCGTTTTTGACAAGGGCCTGGGTGAGATTTTTGTTGTGCGGGTCGCCGGAAACGTCCCTGATCCGGTCGTTCTGGGGAGTATCGAATATGCTGCCGAGCATCTGGGATCGCCATTGATAATGGTATTGGGACATGAGCGTTGCGGAGCTGTCACCGCCACCGTGGATGCAAAAGGGAAGAGTACCGGCAGTGCAAACATCGATGCCATTGTCAAGGCTATCGAGCCGAACGTAAAGCACGCCGCCAGGGATTGCGAGGCTTGCAGGGGCGAGAAAAAATGTGCCGAAACGAAGAAAAGCGAGTTTGTGGAGTGCGTAATCGATACCAACGCAAAAACCGTGGCTGCCAGCCTGACAAAGAAATCCAGAATACTCAGGCATCTTGCAGCTGAGAAAAAAATCAGAATCGTGGCCGCCAAGTATGATCTGGATGACGGCACAGTGACGTTGTTCAAATAGCATTGAACGACGAGTGCGGGCACAGCCGAACCTGAGCGCCACACCGATTTCGGCCGGCTCAACCAATAACTCCTGCTTCGCTACACAAAGAGGGATGCCATATCGGCACCCCTCTTTTTTATTGACTACACGAGCGTATCTACCTCCTGTTTCCTTGACTTCAGCCGTTTTCATGGTATTTGAAGTTACCGGGAAAGCAAATTCGCTCATAAGGAATGATATGGAAACCAGCAGCAGACGGAAATTCCTCGTCAGCGCCCTCGGCATGATCGGCGCCGCGTTTGCCGGGGTTGCGGCATACCCTGTCTTCAGATACCTCTCGCCACCCGCAATGGATAAGGATAAAGGTCGGGTGAGCATCTCCCGCGCCCAGGTCGGGGTGGGACAGGCCTATTTCTTCCAGTTCCAGGGGCATCCGGCCGTGGTGCTGCAGAAGACGCCCGGCGTCTTCGTCGCCTTTTCGGCCATCTGCACCCATCTGGGCTGCATCATCAAGTGGCTGCCGGAGAAAGAGGAGTTTCTCTGCCCCTGCCACGCCGGCCGCTACGCCACCGACGGCAAGGTCCTGGGCGGTCCGCCCCCCAAGCCACTGCCGACGATTCCGGTTGCCCTGTCGGGCGACAACCTGCTGGTCGGATAGGAGAACATCATGGAATTAGGCAGGAAAATCGCCGACTATATCGATGCAAGGCTCGGGATTCGCGACATCCTGGAGCAGAACCTCACCAAGTACCTTCTCCCCCGCAACATCAACGTCTGGTACACCCTGGGGGCGGTGCTACTGACCCTCTTCGCCCTGCAGATCGGTACCGGCATACTGCTGCTCGTCTATTACAACCCCACTGTCGACGAGGCTTTTCACAGTGTGCAGCGGATCATGAACGAGGTCCCTTTCGGCTGGCTGATCCGCACCGTCCACGCCGTGGGGGCCAACATCATCATCCTGGCGCTGCTCCTGCACATGCTCTCGGTCCTCTTCATGGGGAGCTACAAGGCCCCCCGCGAGTTTAACTGGCTGGCCGGATTTTTCCTGTTTCTGCTGTCGCTGGGGATGTGCCTGACCGGCTACCTCCTCCCCTGGAGCCAGCTCTCTTTCTGGGCGACCACCGTAGCCACCAGCAGCTCCCAGGAGATCCCCCTGGTCGGCGACCTCGCGATCCGTTTCCTGCGCGGCGGCGCCATGGTCGGCCAGCCGACCCTGGGGCGGTTTTTTGCGCTGCACGTGATCGGCTTCCCGCTGCTGTTCGGCCTGCTGGTCCTCGCCCACCTCTTTTGCGTGCGACGGGTGGGGATCTCCCGCCCCCCGTTCGGCCCTGATTGGCATCCCGCCGAACCTCCGGCCAGGTTTCATCACGAAGAACATCGTGGCGGGATCCCCTTCTTTCCCCATTACGTGGCCAAGGATGCGGCCATAATCGCCTTCTTTCTGGCCCTGCTACTGGGGGTCGTCTTCTTTGCGCCGGGGCTCTTCTTCCCGCCGACCGCCTTCGAGCCGGCCGACCCCTTTGTGACCCCCAAGGGAATCAAGCCCGAGTGGTACTTCCTCTGGGCCTACCAGACCCTGAAGATATTTCCCAGCGAGTTCCTCGGACTGGCGGTGCAGGGGGTGGCGGTTACGCTGCTCCTGCTGCTCCCGTTTCTCGACCGCTCCCCGGAGCGGCGCCCGGCCAAGCGCCCTTTCTTCGTGGTCGCCTTCCTGCTCGGGATCGCTCTCTTCATAGCCCTTTCGGTATGGGGGCACTACTCATGAAACAACTACTGATGCTGGCCGCCTGGCCGCTCTTCCTGCACCTCACTTCGATACCCTCCCCGGCACAGACCACGGAGACGGTCTGCATCCAGTGCCACGGCGCCCTGCCCGGAAAGTTGGGCGAACCGGTCAAACTCTGGAAAGGGAGCGTCCACGCTGCCAACGGCATCTCCTGCCACAACTGCCATGGCGGCGACCCGACCGACATGGCCATGGCGATGAACCCGTCACGCGGCTTTCTCGGGGCTCCCAAAGACAGGGCGATCCCGGAGTTTTGCGGCCGCTGTCACGTCGGGGTCAAGGAAGACTACCTCGCCAGCGCCCACGGCCGCGCCCTTGGCCGGGGCGGCCCCCAGTGTGTAACCTGTCACGGCAATCATGCTGTTTTCAAGGCGACGCCGGACCTGATCAACCGCCGCGACTGCACCCGCTGCCACGACTATGGCCGGGCCGAGGAGATCAGGTCATCGGTAATCGAAACCGACCGCAGGATCACCGAGCTGGAACAGTCCCTTCTGGCCCTGCACCGGACCGGTATCGTCACCAGGGAAATGGAGGGTGAGCTCTTCTCCCTGCGCAACCGCTTTCACCGCCTTTTTCACAACGTCGATGTGGAAAAGGTGCGCAACCAGACGACCGGATTCCAGGCGGAACTGGGGAAGATCCGCGGCCAGGTCATTGCTATCGAGAATAAACTGAAACAGCGTAAGCTCTGGGGCGGGGTGGTTATGGCGCTGCTTCTGCTTGGCGGTGTGCTGGCGCTCTTGCTGCACAAGAGTTACAAGGAAGAGATCTGAAGAATAGTCCGAATTGAACATGCTTCAGGCCTGTTGCAACAGCAGGAAAAGGAGCCAGTTATGGCGGATATGGAGTTGTTCTGGAAGACTGAGGATCAGGCAGCACGGCTGGCAGAGCTGACCAGCCTGACAGGAGAACTCAAGGAGTTGCCGCTGCGGCGGGATGTCCGCTCCCTGGGGATGCTGCTGGGCGCGGTGATCAGGGAACAGGCCGGCGAACAGGCCCTGGCCGCCGAAGAAGAGCTCCGTCACCTGGCCATCAGCCACCGGAAACTGAACGACGAACTCGGTGAGGCGTGCCTCGATTTCCCCGGCGAACAAGAGCTCCTGGAACAGGCGGGCAAGATCATCGGCCGGATGTCCGTGGCCGATGCCTACCAGATCGTCAAGGCCTTTTCCACCTATTTCGAGCTGACCAACCTTGCGGAAACCAACCACCGTAAACGGCGCAGACGGGCGGTTCAGTTGGCTGCCTGCGAGTCGGACAAACCGGGCTCCCTGCGCGGCACCCTGCTCCGGATGCGGGACTCCGGGATCAGTGCGGAGTCGGCGCTCCAGCGGCTGGGGCAGATTCAGGTCATGCCTGTTTTTACCGCCCATCCCACCGACGTGGCACGCCGGGTGGTCCATTTCAAACAGCGCCGCATAGCATTGGAACTGGAGGCACTGGACCGGCTCCCCCTGGCCGATGCCGAAGTGGCCCGGGCCCAGATCGCCATGCTGGCCGAAATAACCTCCCTCTGGCAGACGGACGAGGTGCGGCGGCGCAAGCCGACGGTCCTGGACGAAATCAAGATGGGGCTGGACCACTACCCCGATTCGCTGATCGGACCGATACACGGGCTTTACGAGGAGACGGCAGCAGCGCTCCGGGAAACCTACGGCCTGCAGATCCCCCCCCATGAGCTGCCGACCCTGGTCCGTTTCGGCTCCTGGATCGGCGGCGACAGGGACGGCAATCCCCATGTGACAGCTGCCTCCACCCGCGAAGCCCTGCAGAAGGCGCGGGAAACCATCATCGACGATTATCTGGCATCCCTGGAAGAGCTGCGCCGCCTGCTGACCCCTTCCACCTGCCGGGCAACAGTCTCCCCCAAACTGGCAACAGCGGTGGACAACTACTACACCACCCTGGCCCCGGCTCTCCAGGAAACCGAAATCATTCCCGAATGCGAGCAGTACCGGCGTTTTGCCGGGCTGATCCTCCATCGGCTTCGTCTAACCCTCCTGGAACCGGACCACCGGGACGCCTACCCCGCACCCGCACCCTTTCGCGACGATCTGGAGCTCATGAGAGAAAGCCTCGCAACCGGAAACGGCGAACGGCTGGCCCGCGCCCTGGTGGACCCGATCCTGCGCCGGATCGACACCTTCGGCTTTCACCTGCACAGCCTCGATATCCGGCAGCATGCCAAGGTCCACGCCCGTGCCGTTGCCGAGCTGGGTGCCGGCTCTGCCCGCTGCGCAGGACCGAAAGCTGCGCTCCCCGCTCCCCCCTCGCCGGAAACCGGCGAACTCCTCGACACCCTGCGGGCCATTGCCCGGTTGAAGCGGAGCTACCCGCCGGAGGCGATCCGGACCTACGTGATCAGCGGCGCCGGCGCCGTCCAGGACATTCTCTCCCTGGTCTGGCTCATGGAGCTCTGCGGCGTGCAGGTAGGGGCCAGCGACAGCGGCGACCCCGGCGTGATGCCGGTTCCCCTTTTCGAGTCCATCGAAGACCTGCGCCGTGCCCCGGAGATCTGCCGCACCCTCTGGACCTCGCCGGCCTACGCCCCCTTTCTCGATTCCTGGGAGCGCCGCCAGGAGGTGATGCTCGGCTATTCCGATTCCAACAAGGACGGCGGCATGCTCACCAGCTCCTGGGAGATCTATAAGGCCCACCGGGAGCTGCACCGGGTTGCCGACGCCTGCAATGTCAGGCTCGTGCTGTTCCACGGCCGTGGCGGCACGGTCGGCCGGGGGGGTGGCCCCACCCACCGGGCGATCGTGGCCCAGCCTGCCGGAGCCTTCACCGGCTCCCTGAAGCTCACAGAACAGGGGGAGGTCATCAACTGGAAATATTCGGAGGCGTCCCTGGCCCAGCGGAACCTGGAGCTGATGATCGCCGCCTCCCTGGAGGCACTTGCCCGCCCCGGTTCCATGGAGAGCGCGCCTGCCGCCGGCTGGGAGGAGGCCCTGGAAGAGATGGCCGGAGACGCCTATCTCTTCTACCGTGAAAAGATTGCGGAAAACCCGGACATAATCCCCTATTTCGAGCAGGCGACACCGGTCCTGGAATTCGAGCTGGCCAAGATCGGCTCGCGCCCGGCGCGCCGCGGGGCAACCCGCGACCTGTCGGACCTGCGGGCCATTCCGTGGGGTTTCGGCTGGATGCAGAGCAGGCACGTGATCCCGGCCTGGTTCGGGGTTGGCTATGCCCTGGAGCGCTTCGCCGACAGGGGGGAGAATGAAAGGGAGCTCCTCGCGGACATGATGGGCCGTTTCCCCTTCTTCTACGATCTGATCCGGAACGTGGAGTTGGCCCTGACCAAGGTGGATCTCCCCCTGGCCCGTCTCTACTCGACCCTGGTGCCAGACGTGGCGCTCCGGGAGCGGGTCTTCGCCATGGTGGTGGAGGAGTACCGCCGTACCCGGCAGATGGTGCTCACCGTCACCGGCCAGACGCGGCTCCTGGAGAGCAACCAGCCACTGGCCCACTCCATCAGGCTGCGCAATCCGTATGTGGACCCCTTGAGTCTGATCCAGGTCGAGCTGCTGCGGAGGAAAAGGGGGGGTGACGAAAGCGAGGAGCTGAACTACGTCCTGGCCGCCACCATCAGCGGCATAGCAGCGGGGTTGAGGAATACCGGGTAGGTGGGGGGGAGTTCCGATTCTCAGAGTGGGGAGGCGTATGCACGTACAACTGTTTGGAACATGCCTGGTAGACACCTTTTTTCCAGAGGTCGGCGAGGCAGTGGTGCGTATCTTCGACAGGTTCGGCGTCGCATTCACCTTTCCGAAGGGCCAGACCTGTTGCGGGCAGCCGGCCTACAATGCCGGCTATATTCCCGAAGCGAAAGGCGCTGCCGAGCATTTCCTCTCGGTATTCGGCGGTAGTAGCGACCCGATCGTCACCCCTTCCGGCTCCTGCGCGACCATGGTCAGACACCACTACCCGGAACTGTTCCGCGACGACCCGGAAAAGCTTCGGGCAGCCGAACAGGTTGCCGGCCGGGTTTATGAACTCTCCCAGTTTCTTGTCAACATTCTCAGGGTCCACGAGACGAACCTGACCGGTTCGGGCACGATGACCTACCACTCTTCGTGCCACCTGACACGAACCCTCGGTGTCACCCGCGAACCGCTGGCACTCATCAAGGCGCTTAAGGGGGCGGAATTCGTCCCCATGCCCGATGCCACCCGCTGCTGCGGCTTCGGAGGGATGTTTATGGCCAAGCTGCCTGAGATATCCATGGCCATCGCCGATGACAAGGCGGAAAGCATCATCGCCAGCGGAGCTGACACCGTGACCGGCTGCGACTGCGGCTGCCTCATGAACATCGCCGACGCCCTCAGGAAACGGGGCAGCAGTGTAAGGGTCAAGCACATTGCCGAACTCGTTGCGGAGGGGCTATGAGCAGTCAGACCAGCCTGGATTTCAGGACAAATGCTGCCGGTGCCGTTAAGGATGGCGCCCTGCGCCAGGCCATGCGTCAGGCCACCGACACGATCGGGACCAAACGCAGTGATGCCATGGAGAGCGTTGATTTCACTGCTCTGCGCGAAAAGGCTTCCGCCATCAGGATGGAGGTGCTCGACAACCTGCCGGCCTATATCGAGCGGTTCACCACTCAGGCCACACAGGCCGGGGCCAGCGTGCACCGGGCAGCGGATGCAGGGTCGGCCAACACGATCATAGCGGGCATCCTCAAGAGCAACAACGTCAGGATGGTCGCCAAGGGCAAATCGATGATCTCCGAGGAGACCCACCTGAATGCCCATCTGGAGAAGGAGGGCTTTGAAGTCGTCGAGACCGACCTGGGCGAGTACATCATCCAGCTTGCAGGCGAGACCCCTTCCCATATCCTCGTGCCGGCCATCCACAAGAACCGCCAGCAGGTCGGCCGGCTCTTTGCCGAGAAACTGGGGGCCGACTATTCCGAGGACCCGCAGGTCCTGACCAAAATCGCCCGCAAGGCGCTGCGGGAAAAGTTCCTCACTGCCGATGCCGGCATCTCCGGGGCCAATTTCGCCATTGCCGAATCGGGCAGCCTGGTCATTTTCACCAACGAAGGCAACGGCCGGATGGTTACCAGCGTGCCGCCGCTGCATATCGCCATCCTCTCCATCGAGAAGATCCTCCCGTCCCTGGCCGACCTCCCCACTTTCATGCGTCTGCTCCCCCGCTCCGCCACGGGACAGATGCTGACCAGCTACGTTTCGATCCTGACCGGCAACCGGAAGGAGGGCGATGCCACCGGAGCCAGAGAGCTGCATATCGTGCTGCTGGATAACGGCCGCTCGGAAATCGTCAAGGGCGACTGCCGCGAGATGCTCAAATGCATCCGCTGCGGGGCCTGCATGAACGTCTGCCCGGTCTACCGGACCGTGGGTGGTCATGCTTACGGCTGGACCTACCCCGGACCCATGGGGATCGTCCTGACCACGCTTCTGACCGGCATGGCCGGCTCGCACCCGCTGGTCGATGCCAGCACGCTTTGCGGCGCCTGCAACGATGCCTGTCCGGTCAAGGTGCCGCTCCAGGAGATGATCCTCAAACAGCGGGTCCGCAGGGTTTCGGAAGGTTTTTCCCCCGCTGGCGTATCCATGGGGATGCGTCTCTTCGGGGCCGCGGTGAAATCGCCCCTGCTGTTTTCCTTCGGGGAAAGACTGGTGGGCTGGCTCTGGTCACTGCTGCGCCGCGCGGGCGGGGAGAATGTCGTCGGCAGGCTGCCGCGCCCGGCGAAGAGCCCTTTCAGCAGGAGGATGCCATGAGCGTCAATGATGCCGTAATCGCCCTTTTTCTCGAAAACGCTGCCAGATCTGCCGCCGTCGTGCACCGGGCGGAGGGGGCAGAGCAGTTGCGGGCAAAGGTTTCCGAAATCGTAGGACAGGAAGGGGACGTCTTCTGCCCGCTGGTGACCGAACTGGAAAAAACCGCTGCAGCGGACCGCGCCCGGCTCGTCTCCGACTACGCCTCTGCCCTGGTAACCGTTGAGGAGGTTTCCGCGGCGATCGCCGAAACCGGGAGCATCGTCTGTGCCAGCAGCAACGGGAAAGCGGTCCAGGCCAGCCTGCTGCCGTCGCACCACGTGGCGATCGTGCCTTGCGACAGGATCTTCGCCACCCTGGATGATTTTTTTGCCGGATTTGCCGCAGCCCTCCCCACCAACCTCACGATCATCACCGGCCCCAGCCGCACCGCCGACATCGAGCTCAACCTGGTCATCGGGGTGCACGGCCCGGAACGGCTCGATATAATCGTAGTCTGAGCGGGACACCATGAATTTTGACCGCATTCCACGCGAAGAGCTTCCCGGCATCCTCTGCAACATGCCGAAAGCGGAACTGCATATTCACATCGAAGGCTCACTTGAGCCGGAACTGATGTTCGAACTGGCATCCCGGAACCGGATTCAACTCCCCTACCCGACCATGCATGAACTGCGTGCTGCCTATGCCTTTACTGATCTGCAGAGCTTTCTGAACATCTACTATGCCGGGGCCGGCGTACTGCAGAAAGAAGAAGATTTCTTCGACATGGCCTGGGCCTATTTGAAGCGGGCCAAAGCCGAAAATGTACTCCATGCGGAAATCTTCTTCGATCCGCAGACACATACGGCCAGAGGAATTCCCTTTGAAACGGTAATCAACGGACTGGACCGGGCAGTCCGTCGCGGCCGTGAAGAGCTGGGACTGAGTGCCTCGCTGATACTCTGTTTTCTGCGCCACCTCAGTGAAGAGGACGCTTTTGCGGCTCTGGACGTTGCTCTGCCGTTCCGCGACAAGATCATCGGGGTCGGTCTTGACAGCAGCGAGCGCGGCAATCCGCCGGAGAAATTTGCCGGGGTTTTTGCGCGCTGCCGGGAGCTGGGACTGCGCCTGGTGGCTCATGCCGGAGAAGAGGGCTCAGCCGACTACATAAGCCATGCCCTTGATCTGCTGAAAGCGGAAAGAATCGACCATGGCGTGCACTGTCTGGATGATCCCCGGCTTGTTTCGCGACTGGTACGGGAACGCATACCATTGACAGTATGCCCCCTTTCCAACGTAAGACTCTGCGTGTTCCCTCGTCTTTCCGCTCACAACATAGGCAAAATGCTGGCTGCCGGCATTGCAGCAACTCTCAATTCCGACGATCCGGCCTATTTCTGTGGCTACCTGAACGAGAATTACACCGCCACCTTCGCAGCACTGCCGGAGCTTGGAGCAAAAGAGGCTTACCAGCTGGCTCGCAACAGCTTTCAGGCCAGTTTTGTGAATAAGAGCATCAAGGATGGCTGGATCAGGGAGCTTGATGAATTCTTTGGAAATTATCGTACGAAGACAAATTCGAGTTGCCGGCAAAATTGAATTCTTGAACGTCAGGGAGGAGACTTTGAACCATCAGGGAACGGGGCATTACTTTTCATCCCGCCTTAAAATAGTTTATCACTAGTAAAATTAACTAGTTACACATCAAATAAGTTGCTTTCAACCGGCCTAACGTGTATATATAGCTGCGTAATTCCTCCATATCAGATCCAGTATCAAATCCACTCCAAGGAGCATTTAATGTCATCAAAGTACGTGTATTTTTTCGGGGACGGCAGGGCAGAAGGCAGCGCATCAATGAAGAACCTTCTTGGCGGCAAAGGGGCAAACCTCGCAGAAATGACCAGCATCGGGCTGCCGGTGCCGCCGGGATTCACTATCTCGACCGAAGTCTGCACGTACTACTACGCCAACAATGACACCTATCCGCAGACCCTCAGAACGGAAGTCGAAATGCATCTGAAGGAAGTCGAGAAGCTCATGGGCCGCACCTTCGGCGACCCCTCAAACCCGCTGCTCGTATCCGTCCGCTCGGGCGCACGGGCCTCCATGCCCGGGATGATGGACACTATCCTCAATCTCGGCCTCAATGACTCGACCGTTCAAGGGATTATCGCTGATAGTGGTGACGAGCGTTTCGCCTATGACGCCTACCGTCGTTTTGTCCAGATGTATGCTGATGTCGTCATGGGGATGAACAAGCACAGCCTGGAGCACCTGCTGGAGCGCAAGAAAGAGCAGAGAGGCGTTCATCTCGATACCGAGCTGACTGCCCGCGACTGGAAGGAACTTGTCGCCGATTTCAAAAAGACGATCAAGGAGCACCTCGGACAGGAATTCCCCGAAGATCCCCATGCGCAGCTCTGGGGTGCAGTCGGAGCAGTTTTCGGTTCCTGGATGAACCAGCGCGCAATCACCTACCGCAAGCTCAACAATATCCCGGCCGACTGGGGTACAGCGGTCAATGTCCAGTCCATGGTCTTCGGCAACATGGGTGATGACTGTGCAACCGGAGTGGCCTTTACCCGCGACCCGTCCACAGGTGAAAACTGTTTCTACGGCGAATACCTGGTCAATGCGCAGGGCGAGGATGTAGTTGCCGGTATCCGTACTCCGCAGCCGATCAACCTGCATCAGAAAAAGCCGGGCGATCTGCCCGCCATGGAAGAGGTGCTGCCGGACTGCTACAAGCAGCTTGCCGATATCCGCTCCACCCTTGAAAAACATTACAAAGACATGCAGGACATAGAGTTCACCATTGAAAAAGGGAAGCTCTTCATGCTGCAGACCCGCAACGGGAAGCGGACTGCCGGCGCTGCAATCAAGGTTGCCGTGGACATGGTACGAGAGGGGCTGATAGACGAGAAGACCGCCGTGCTCCGCGTCGGCCCCTCTCAGCTTGACCAGCTTCTTCACCCGTCGCTCGACCCGAAAGCAGTCAAGAACATCATCGCCAAAGGTCTCCCGGCCTCACCGGGAGCCGCCTCAGGAACCGTTGTCTTCACTGCGGACGAAGCCGAGGCAGCGGCCAAGACCGGCATGAAGGTCATTCTGGTCAGGATCGAGACCAGCCCGGAAGACATCCACGGGATGCACGCCGCACAGGGGATACTAACGGCCAGGGGCGGCATGACCTCGCACGCTGCAGTTGTTGCCCGCGGCATGGGGAAATGCTGCGTTGCCGGATGCGGCGACATCAAGGTCGACTACGCCGGACAGAAGTTTGCCGCACGGAACGGGCAGATAGTCAAGAAAGGCGATGTCATTACCCTGGACGGTTCCTCGGGCGAAGTCATGCTCGGTGAAGTCGCAACGGTCTCCCCCGAGATGACCGGCGATTTCGGAACATTAATGGAATGGGTCGACAAATTCAGGACGCTGAAGGTCCGTACCAATGCCGACACTCCGAACGACTCCAGGGTCGCCCGGGAATTCGGCGCCGAAGGCATCGGCCTCTGCCGTACCGAACATATGTTCTTCGATGCTGATCGGATCGCGGCAGTACGAGAGATGATCCTGTCGGAAAATCTGGAAGGACGGTTGAAAGCGCTGAGCAAGATCCTGCCGATGCAGAAAGGGGATTTTCTCGGCATCTTCCGTGAGATGAAGGGGCTCCCCGTGACCATTCGCCTCCTCGATCCGCCGCTTCACGAGTTCCTTCCCCAGGAGGAGCGGGACATCGAGGCGCTCGCCAAGAGTCTGGGCGTTTCGACCCAGCAGCTCAAGCACAAGGTCGAGTTCCTCCATGAATTCAACCCGATGCTTGGCCATAGAGGCTGCAGGCTCGGCCTGACCTACCCCGAGATTTACGATATGCAGGTCCAGGCGATCATGGAAGCTGCCTGCGAACTGGTGAAGAACGAAGGCTTCACCATCGTGCCGGAGATCATGATCCCCCTCATTGCCACGGTCTCCGAGCTGAAGGTGCTGCGCGCAAATGCAGTAACGGTCTGTGACGAGGTCATCGAACGCTACGGAGTGAAGGTGGAGTACCTGATCGGCACCATGATAGAGCTTCCCAGAGCCGCTCTCACTGCCGACGAGATAGCGACCGAAGCCGAGTTCTTCTCTTTCGGCACGAACGACCTGACCCAGACGACTTTCGGACTGTCCCGCGACGATGCCGGAAAGTTCCTGCCGTTCTATGTGGAATCGAACCTGCTTCCCGAGGACCCGTTTGTCTCTCTCGACCAGAACGGCGTCGGCAAGCTGGTAAAAATGGCCTGCGAACTGGGCAGAGGCGCCCGGAAAGGAATAAAACTCGGCATCTGCGGGGAACATGGCGGCGATCCTGAATCGGTCATCTTCTGCCACAAGGTCGGCCTCGACTATGTCTCCTGCTCGCCCTTCAGGGTGCCTATCGCCCGCCTGGCAGCTGCCCACGCCGCACTCGGCGGAGGGACGGACAATACGAAGTAACCGATTCAATCTCATCCTGCAACGTAAAAAGGGCTGCCGATTTGGCAGCCCTTTTTTTGCCTCTCAATTATCATCCTAGATCCAGATTCGCATCTATCGCTCAATCCAGGTCCAGCGGACTCCGCGCCTCCTTGATGGTCCGCACCGGCACGCAGTGGGTATAGATCATGGTCGTCTTCAGGCTGGAGTGGCCGAGTTTGGTCTGGATGGTGCGGATGTCGTAACCGGCCTGCAAGAGGTGGGTGGCGAAGGAGTGGCGGAAGGTATGGGCGGTAACCCGCTTGGGGATGTTTGCCTTGCGCACGGCGATGTAGAGCGCCTTCTGAAGGAGCGATTCATGCACATGAGCCCTTCGCCGCTCCCCGCTTTCCTCCACAAGGGTAAGCTCCCGCTGGGGAAGAAACCATTGGTG
>Ga0134124_10001792_pt1 | contig 17279 bp, 15 predicted proteins | sample KB304_FD_96880 | JGI IMG/M metagenome (GOLD analysis project Ga0134124, IMG submission 96880) | Terrestrial soil microbial communities without Nitrogen fertilizer from Kellogg Biological Station, Michigan, USA - KB3-0-4 | ecosystem: Environmental > Terrestrial > Soil > Unclassified ...
ATCAACCTGGGCACCGGCCAGGGCTACAGCGTGCTGGAAATGGTGCGGGCTTTCGAGCAGGCGTGTGGTCACCCGATTGCCTACGAGATCAAGGCGCGCCGGCCAGGCGACATTGCCAGTTGCTATGCCAATCCCACGAAGGCTGATTCAGTGCTGGGCTGGCGCGCCAGCCGGGGAATCGAAGAGATGTGCGAGAGCACGTGGCGGTGGCGCCGTCACGTGCTGTCATCCCGGACTTGAAGGGCTGTCATCCCGGACCTGATCCGGGTGAAATTGCTGTCATCCTGGACCTGGAAGGGCTGTCATCCCCGACCTGATCCGGGTGAAATTGCTGTCATCCCGGACTTGATCCGGGATCCACGTCGGCGCTCCACGATGGATTGCGGGTCAAGCCCGCAATGACAGCTTTTTGTCATCCCAGACCTTAAAGGGCTGTCATCCCGGACTTGATCCGGGATCCATGCCGGCGCTCCACGATGGATTGCGGGTCAAGCCCGCAATGACAGCCCTCTGTTGTCATGGCGGACTTGTGGGAATGAGGAAATAGCAGAAGAAGGCGCCACGTTGAGGATTCCTTCACGGATGGGCTGACTTACCGTGGGGCACCGATAAATACCCATGTACATTTGGTTACATGACTGGGGATGCTGCCGAAAAACTCGCTGCATGGGAATTGGCAATGGAGACTTTGCATGCTGCGGAACGCAAGCTGGAAGCCGCTCGCCGCAAGAGAAGTGCGGACGTCTACCCCTTGCTTACACAGGTCGAGGCCCTGAGAACTCGCGCCGACCTGCTTCTTGCAGAGGCTGTGCAGGCGATGCGCCGCAGTCCCGACAGTCCCTCTGAATCGTAGATGGAGAAGCGCTTGGTGCATGTGCCAACGCAAAGTGATCTAGCGAAAGCACATTCCAAAAATGAATGACCTTCAAAAAGAGGAGGCTCGGCGGCTGTTTCATCCATTTCTTGGGCTAACCAACAAGTGTCTTTCCGTCGTCTTCAGCGCGACGGCATGTGATCAACCCGGGCACAGGCCGGGGCCACAGGTGCTCGAAATGCAGCGGGCGTTCGAGCCTGCACGGGCCACTCGCGATTGCCTATGAGTTCCAGCGAATTAGCCAGGTTACATCTGGGATAATTTGCTTTTTTACATCTCCCTAGAACATGGTATGGCAACTTATCTCGAATTGAAGCTCAAGGCCGAAAAACTGATGGCCGAGGCCGAGCAAATGCGGCAAAAGGAAATCAATGACGTCATTGCCGATATTCGAGGGAAGATGAAAGCCTATGGCCTGACATTGCAGGATATCGGCGGTGCCGGCAGACCCAAGACACGCAAATCCAGTAGGGCTGCCAAAGTGAAATATCGCAGCCCCAATGGCGAAACGTGGGCCGGCGGCCGCGGCCGCAAGCCCAAGTGGGTGCAGGCGGCCCTCAAAGCGGGCAAGAAGATCGAAGACTTCGCCGTTTAATTAACGAAGGCTTGAGCACACTGGCTCGAGCCTTCTTTCTTTTCTCCGCCATCAATCCACTTGGGGGCGGGGCTCCCCTCTAAGCATCCCCCAATCCGGTTTGACGAAGGTCAAGCTCGGCGCGTTGCGTCGATTTATTGGTGACTTATTTCCTAATTTCTCTGCACTCTGCAGGGGTAACCATCTGTTGCTTTTACAGCCCATAGCTGTAACAGTCGAGCACACGGCTATTAGAACCTGTACTGTGCTAATCCGCGCGTTCATTGGGCTTTCCACGGACGAGCACTAACTCGAAGATTGGGAACTGGAGGGGACGGTGTTTCGTAACTTTACACACGAACCTATAGTTTTTTTGGCGTCGCTATGCTAAGCGCGCACTCGGTTGCCATAGCCGCTGCGCTGCTGTTCGCATTGAGCGTGTCGGTTCTCCTTGTGCTGACCAAACAGCACCACGGGGTGCTGACTATGGACAGCGCCGTCGGCATCCAGAAATTCCACGTCGAGCCAACGCCGCGGGTGGGTGGCGTGGGTATCTACCTTGGCCTTCTGCTCGCGTGGGGCGTCGTGCAAGGCAAAGAGGTCAGGGACATCCTGGGCATCATCTTGCTGGCCGGCATCCCTGCGCTCGCGTTTGGGCTGTTGGAAGACATCACCAAGCGCGTCGGCGTCCTGACTCGACTGCTCGCCACCATGGCCGGTGGGCTAGTGGCCTGCCTGTTGAGCGGAATCGCTTTGAACCGGCTGAATGTGCACGGCCTCGACTGGCTGTTGTCCATGACACCGGTGGCGGTGATAGTCACCGCCTTTGCCGTCGGCGGTGTGGCCAACGCGATCAACATCATCGACGGTTTCCACGGGCTTGCCAGCGGCACCAGCATCATCGCCTTGCTGGCGCTTGCCGCCATCGCTGCGCGTTCCGATGACGCGCCACTGGCACTCGCGTGCATTTTGGTGGCCGCGCCAGTGGTGGGTTTCTGGCTGGTCAACTACCCGTGGGGCAAGTTGTTCATGGGTGACGGCGGGGCCTACTTCGTCGGCTTCGCGCTGGCGTGGCTGGCGGTGCTGCTTCCCATGCGCAACCCCGTAGTGTCGCCGTGGGCCAGTCTGCTGGTCTGTGCCTATCCGATCATCGAGGTGCTGTACAGCGTAGTGCGACGGTGCGTCAGCCACCGGTCACCAGGCGCCCCGGACAACTACCACCTGCACAGCCTGATCAAGACAAAGGTCATTCGCCCCAAGCTGTCGGCAATGGGCGTGAAAAACACGAACGTCCGCAATGCAGCTGTTTCGCCAATTGTCTGGTCGTTCGCGTCGATGCCGGCGATCGTGGCAATCGCATTTTTCGACCAATCTCTTTTGCTGGTGCTTGCATCAATGGCTTGCCTGTTCCTGTACCACGCCGCGCATAGCTACTTGACTCGAATGAAGCCCGTCGGCCAATCCGCCGCGCCTGAATCATCACCATCGCCCGGGCCAAATTGCCCCTGGGTCCTGACGTGCCAATCGGCGTGTCATGAGCGCGACCTGTTTTTATTCAATGGCGGCGGCAACCGGCTTTCAACGAGTTAGCAGTCATGAACTCATACACCTCAAAAATCGGCATTATTGGTTTGGGTTATGTGGGCCTACCGCTCGCCGTGGAATTCGGCAAACACCGGCCGGTGCTGGGTTTCGACATCAATTCCGCCCGCATCGGCGAATTGCAGGGACAAAAAGATAGCACTCTAGAAGTCAGTGCCAGAGAACTGAAGGCGTCATCGCATTTGAGTTTCAGCAGCAATGCCGAAGACCTGAAAACCTGCCAGATCTTTATCGTCACGGTTCCCACGCCGGTTGACCGGGCCAACCGTCCAGACATGACGGCATTGATGAAGGCCAGTGAAACCGTGGGCCGCGCCATGGGGCCGGGCGCCCTCGTGATTTACGAATCCACCGTCTATCCCGGTGCCACTGAGGAAGTCTGCGTGCCCGTGCTGGAAAAGTTCAGCGGCAAGAAATACAACGTCGACTTTTTCTGCGGCTACAGCCCCGAGCGCATCAACCCGGGCGACAAGGAGCACCGGCTGCCCACCATCCGCAAGATCACCAGCGGCAGCACGCCGGAGGCCGCCGAGGCAGTCAACGCTCTGTATGGGCAGATCATCACTGCCGGCACGCACAAGGCCGGCAGCATCAAGGTTGCCGAGGCCGCCAAGGTGATCGAGAACATCCAGCGCGACGTGAACATCGCCTTGATGAACGAGTTGAGCCTGATTTTTCACAGGCTTGGAATCGACACGCTGGAAGTGCTGCAGGCAGCGGGAACCAAGTGGAACTTCTTGCCCTTCCGCCCCGGCCTGGTGGGCGGCCACTGCATCGGGGTGGACCCGTACTACCTGACGCACAAGGCGGAACAGGTGGGCTATCACCCCCAGGTGATTCTTGCCGGGCGCCGCATCAACGACAACATGGCTGCCCACGTGGCCGACGAGACCATCAAGCTCATGTTGTGCAAGAACATTCCGGTGCTGGGCAGCAAGCTGCTGGTGCTGGGCCTCACATTCAAGGAAAACTGCCCGGACCTGCGCAACACCAAGGTGGTGGACATCGTGCGCACGCTGCAGCGCTACAACATCCAGGTAGACGTGTTCGACCCGTGGGTGGACGTAGCGGACGCCCAGCACGAATATGGTCTGACCTGCCTGACCGAGCTGCCCTCACCCGGCCAGTACGCCGCGGTGGTGCTGGCGGTGGGCCATCGTGAGTTCATCGAGCTTGGCCCCACCGGCATCCAGGCGCTGGGCCAGCCGGGCGCGGTGCTGTACGACGTCAAGAGCATCCTGCCCCTGGGCGCCGCGGACGGCCGGCTATGAACTCCCACGGTCTTCGCATTGCGGTTGTCTCCAATACGGCTTGGAACCTGTTTAATTTCCGGCTCAACCTGATGCAGAAACTGCAGGCGGCAGGCCACACCGTCATAGCCGCAGCCCCGTCTGACGCGTATGCACAGAAACTGGGGTCGGCCGGAATTGCCTTCGAGGCTGTGCCAATTTCGGCAAGCGGAACCAACCCGTTCGCAGAACTGCAGTCGGTCTGGCGCCTGCGGGCACTGTTCAAACGGCAAGGCGTCGACCTTGTCCTCAGCTACACGCCCAAGGGCAACCTGTACGCCGCCCTGGCCTGCATCGCGCTAGGCGTGCCGTTCGTTCCGAATGTGTCGGGTCTAGGCAGGGCCTTTATCCGGCGTTCTCCTGTCACCTGGATGGCATTGGCGCTCTACCGCCTGACGTTTCGCCGTGCCCACCATGTCTTCTTCCAGAACCTTGATGACATGGGGACCTTCTTACGTGCCAAACTGGTCCACGCCGGCCAGTCTGAACGGCTGCCGGGCTCGGGCGTGGACCTGGTTCGCTTTACACCCGATCCGATCGTCCCCAACTCGGTCAACGATGCGCCGGTCTTCCTGCTCGTCGCGCGCATGCTGTGGGACAAGGGTGTTGGCGAGTTCGTCACCGCCGCGCGCCTGGTGAAAGAGCGCTTCCCCAAGGCCACGTTCCGGCTGCTGGGTGATTTGGCCAGTGACAATCCCTCCGCCATTTCACGGCAGCAGGTGGACGCCTGGGTAAGGGAAGGCGTGGTCACGTACCTGGGCACTACTGACGATGTCAGGCCGTACCTCGCGGATGCAGATTGCGTGGTGCTACCGTCATACCGCGAAGGCGTGCCCCGCGTGTTGCTGGAAGCCGCAGCGATGGCGCGGCCCCTCATCGGCACGGATGCACCGGGTTGCCGTGACGCCGTGGTGCATGGCGAGACGGGCTTTATCTGTCGCCCGCGCAGCGCAGAGGACCTGGCCAACAAGATGCATGCCTTTACGGCTTTGACGGGCGAGCAACGTCACACCATGGGGCGTCGAGGACGGGCCTATATCGAACAACACTTTGATGAACAAGTTGTCCTAAACCGCTACCACAATCTGGTGGCAGCCTTTGCCAGTTCTCAGCAAAATGGCAAGATGATCGGTGGAGCATTGGTTCAACCCAGGCCAGGCGCTTGGGGCGCATGATCCCGGTCCATAGCCGCCCCACGAGGAAGTAGTGAGAGCGGCCCCGAAAGAGTGAGAGCGGCCCCGAAAGTCGCAGTAAACCCATGTCCGCAATGCAACGCACAGCCTATGACCAGCTCCAGGCCCGATTGGCCGACGAAGCCCATACGTGGCTTGTGACCGGCGTGGCCGGCTTCATCGGCAGCAATCTGCTGGAGACCCTGCTCAAACTCAACCAACGCGTAGTGGGTTTGGACAACTTCGCCACGGGGCACCAGCGCAACCTGGACGAAGTGCAAACCCTGGTGTCACCGGCTCAATGGAGCAACTTCCGCTTCATCGAGGGCGATATCCGCAATTTGGCCGATTGCCAACGCGCGATGGTCTTCCCCCCTTTGCCTCCTGCCTTGCTCCCTCTCCCCCCGGGAGAGGGCAGGGGTGAGGGCATTCCAGTCGAATACGTCCTCCACCAAGCCGCCCTCGGCAGCGTCCCCCGCAGCCTCGAAGATCCCATCCTCACCAACAGCGCCAACATCACCGGCTTCCTGAACATGCTGGTGGCCGCCCGCGACGCCAAGGTCAAGAGCTTCACCTACGCCGCTAGCAGCAGCACCTACGGCGATCACCCGGGCCTCCCCAAGGTGGAGGACACCATCGGCAAACCTCTCAGCCCCTACGCGGTGACCAAGTACGTGAACGAGTTGTATGCCGACGTGTTCGCCCGGTGCTACGGCTTCAACAGCATCGGCTTGCGCTACTTCAACGTGTTCGGCCCCCGGCAAGACCCCAACGGCGCCTACGCCGCCGTCATCCCCAAATGGACCGCTGCGCTGCTGGCCGGCGAGACGGTGTATATCAATGGCGACGGTGAAACCAGCCGCGACTTCTGCTACGTGGCCAATGCGGTGCAAGCCAACTTGCTCGCCGCCGCTGTAGGGGATTCACTCCCTCCCCTTTCGGGGGCGGGCGGGGGTGGGGGCATCGCACCTGGCGCACCAAATCCCCTCAATCAGGTTTACAACGTAGCCGTATCCGACCGCACAACACTGAACACTTTGTTCGGTCTGCTGCGTGATATTCTGGCCCATCACGGTGTGCCCGCGGGCGCGGAGCCGCTGCACCGTGACTTCCGCGCCGGTGACGTGCGCCACAGCCAGGCCGATATCGGGAAGGCGCAGCACTTTCTGGGTTATGCGCCTACGCACTGCATCGCCGCGGGTATTCGCCAGGCGATGCCTTGGTATGTAGCGCAGAAACCATGACGTTGTGGTCCAACTCGGCAGGCCAAGGCTAGATTGAGCACTATGGATCGCCGCGCTGAAGCTGGGCCACTGTCCTCGCATGTTCCACGGCTGGCTGTGACCCTGCCCGACTACCGGCCCGACATCGACGGCCTGCGCGCCGTGGCCGTGTTGGCCGTTGTCCTGCACCACCTCCTCACTCCATCGCTCTTCCGCGGTGGCTATGTGGGAGTCGATGTGTTCTTTGTCATCTCGGGCTACCTCATCACCAGCATTATCAGCCGCGAAATGGCAGAGGGCACCTTTAGCTTTGTCCGGTTCTACGAGCGGCGCGCGCGTCGCATCTTCCCGGCGCTATTCTCGGTGTTGGCTGTCACTTTGGTAGTGAGTTATTTTCTGCTGCTGCCCAGCGACTACGTCGCCACGTTGCGCGGCGCCTTGGGCACGCTGTTCTTCTCGTCCAACATTGTCTTCTGGCGTGACATGGCGGCCGGCTACTTTGCCGCGACCGATGCAGGGTTGAACCCGCTGTTGCACACATGGTCGCTAGCGGTCGAGGAGCAGTTTTACGTCTTCTTCCCCGTTCTGCTACTGATGTGTTTCCGCCATTTTCGGCGGCACATCGTCCCGGTTTTGCTGGTGTGCGCCGCAGTGTCGCTGATAGGCGCTGCCCTGCTGGTCCAGAGCAAAAGCGTGGCGGTGTTCTTTCTTTTGCCCTTCCGAGGATGGGAGCTGTTTGCTGGGGCGCTGCTGGCCTTCAACGCAATGCCAGCCATCAGTTCGCGTGCCCTACGTGAGACGATCGCAAGCGCGGGCCTGTTAGCCATCGTGATGGCATGTTTCGTTTATGACGGCAGGACTACCTTCCCGGGGATTGCGGCGCTTGCCCCGGTGCTGGGTACAGCAGCCATCATCCATGCCGGTTCCAGCGGTTCCAGCGCCGTGGGACGCCTGTTGCAGTTGCGGCCGGTGGTGTATGTTGGCCTGATTTCCTATTCCTTGTACCTATGGCATTGGCCGCTGATCGTCTTAGTACGGTATGCCATGGGGATGGAGCCAATTACACCCTATGTTCCGATGCTGTTGGTGGTTTCGCTGGCGTTGGCCAGCCTGTCTTACCACTTCGTTGAGCAACCGTTCCGCCGGGGCGCAGGCATTACGCTGAAGGTAGCTTTGACGTCTTCTGTCGTGCTCGCATCAGTGCTGGTGGTCGCATCGGCCGTGGGCCTCTTGCGCGGAGGTTTTGTGGAGCGCTTCGCGCCAGCCGTCGTGCAACTCGACCTAGCGCGTTCACCTCAAATCCCGTTTGTTAATTGCGACAAGGCCATAGTGCAGGGGTGCATGTTGGGTCGCGCAGATGGCAAGCCAACTGTACTCTTGTGGGGCGATAGTCACTTGCTTGCCTTGGCGCCAGCATTGAACGTAAGTCTTGCTAAGAAAGACATTAAAGCAGTGTTCGCGTTCGCGTCTGCCTGCCCGCCCATGTTATGGGTCGACCACGCCCTTAATGCAGAATGCGCGGCGCGAAACCTTGCCGTCAAGGATTACCTGCTTGCCAACCCGCATATCCAAACAGTGGTCATGTCGGCCTACTGGAGTACCTATTTCCGTCCAGATGGGCCCCTGAAGGCGCAGGCTGAAAATTTGCCTACCAGCGGCAGTGACGCCGTCAGCAATGCCTTGACGTCCACCATTCAATGGCTGCGTGCCAAAGGGAAGTATGTGGTCTTAATCGGCCCCGTGCCGGTTTACGAAAGAAGCGTACCCCTGGCGTTGGCACTGGAAAAAGCCGCGGGGACGTCAGCTCTGCATTCGTCAATCGACGCGCAGCGGCGCAAGCACGGATCCTTTTTTGAGGTCGTTCAAGCTGCACAGCGTGGGGGCCCGGGGTCTTTTCTTTTCCTCGACCCCATTCAGTGGATGTGTGCTGAAGACTGCTTAGTCATGAAAGGCGGGGCGTCCCTATACCGAGATGCCCATCATCTGAGTGTGCCTGGCGCTATGGCACTCGAGCCTGATCTTTTCGGAGGTTTGATGATGGTCCCCCCTGAACGCATTCAAGCTACGCCCGTTCGTAGTGATGCAAAACCAAAGCATCCTGTATACCATGCCCAGACTGCGTTACTAACAAAATGAATACCGGCAGAATCGCCGCAACGCAAAAGAGCGCTTTCGTCCTTTGCATGTTTCCACCCAGGCGCCGCCATCGTCCTGACTCAAGGCATCGCCGAGTCCTTGCCATGGTACCGGGGGCAGAACTGAGTGCGAAAAACGCCGGTAGCGCAAGTATGTGGACATCGGTGTTCTGCCCCGCGCCACCAAAAGACGTAGCTTTGGCAGCGGAACTGCTGGTGGGCCTGCACCGGTTTCGTGGGCGCTTCTTGACCGGTTTTCATTTCGACGGCCCGCAGGCCAACGCGCAGGAAGACGTGCCGTGCTTAAGAAGCTAAAGGCCAATTCGCTGCTTTCCGGTTCAGCGGTTTACCTCATCTCCAACATCCTTAATGCAGCGATCCCATTCGCGTTGCTGCCGGTGCTCACGCGTTACCTGAGCCCAGCTGAGTATGGTGGGGTAGCGATGTTTCAGACGCTGGTGGGGGCTTTGCCCGGGTTTGTAGGGCTCAGCGTAGTGGGAGCGGCGGGGCGCAAATACTATGACGACCACCTCGGTGAAAACGAGCTTAAGCATTTCAACGCCGCATGCCTGCAGATTCTTCTGGCGAGCGGCATCATTGCTTTTGCCGCGTTGTTCGTTTTTAGGGTCCAGTTTGCAGGATGGCTGGGTCTGCAATGCCAGTGGATCTTGTGGGCTGTGTTCGTGTCCGCTGTCTCAGTGATCGTGCAACTTCGTTTAGTCCAGTGGCAGGTTCGCAATGAGCCCCGGTTCTACGGCGCCATGCAGATCTCACAAAGCGCGCTCAACATGCTGCTTTCCTTGCTGTTGGTCGTGCTTCTTCTGCAGGGTGCAGACGGGCGCATCGCTGCCCAAGTTTGGGCGACTGGCATTTTTGGGCTGCTGGCTCTGGTTCTACTTAAGCGCGACGATCTGCTGAGCTTTTTCGTATGGAAACCGGGCTACCTTGTGGAAGCGCTCAAATTCGGCATTCCTTTGATTCCCCATATGGGGGGCATTTTCCTGCTCGTTTCGGTTGACCGCTTCATCATCAACGCTGAATTGGGCTTGGCTGATGCTGGGATTTACATGGTCGCTGCTCAATTAGCTGGCGCCATGGGTCTCATTTTCGATTCCATCAACAGCGCGTATGTGCCTTGGCTTTTTGAACGACTTAAGCGGGACCTGCCCGATGAGAAACGTCAGATCGTGCGCTACACCTATGCTTGGTTTGGCCTCGTCCTGCTTGGCGCCGCATTCGCCTTCGTTATAGGCCCTTGGCTGGTCATCGTGATCGCCGGGCAGAAATACGCTCAGGCAGGTGAAGTCATCGGTTGGCTTGCGCTCGGGCAGGCATTTGGCGGCATGTATCTGATGGTGACGAACTTTGCGTTCTACTCGAAGCGTACGGGACTACTCGCGCTCGCCACCGTCACATCGGGCTTGGTCAATGTTGTGCTGCTAGTAGTCCTCATCAGGCTGCTCGGCCTCCGGGGCGCCGCGATCGCATTCAGCATTGCCATGGCAATTCGATTCCTGCTCACTTGGTGGGTGGCGCAGCGGCGACATCCCATGCCTTGGTTCCACATGAAAAGTACAGAATTGAAATGCTAAGAAACGACAGCGTCACTGGCGGCACCGGCTTTTTTGGCAACACCTTTGTGCCGGTGACCTTGGCTAAGTACAACTCGAAGAAGATCATCATCTTCTCGCGTGACTATATGAAGCAGTGGGAAATGGCCAAGAAGTTTCAAAGCGATCCGCGTATCGCTTCTTCATCGGTGGCCTCTTACCCGCTACGTCTCAGGTGGTGGACCGTGCTCTGGGGCCAGTTGCATAATCGTACTCCTGTGATCTTCAACGGCGCTATGTGCCTTGAGCCAAACTGACAATCAAGAAAGCTATGAGCGACTTCCCCCAATTTAGCGTTGTCGTACCGCTTTACAACAAGCGTGCGTATATCAGGCGCGCAGTGGACAGTGTTTTGGCGCAGACACTGACCGATTTTGAGTTGATTGTGGTTGACGATGGCTCGACCGACGGTAGTAGCGAAGCGCTTGCCGAAATTGACGATATAAGGTTGCGAATCATCCGGCAGCAAAACCAAGGCGAAGGGGCGGCGCGCAACACAGGCTTGCGAGTGGGACGTGGAAACTGGATTGCCCTGCTTGATGCTGATGATGAATGGATGGGCTGCCATTTAAGAGAGTTGGCGGAGGTGGCGGCCACTTTTCCAGACGCGGGTCTGATATCGACAAAATGCATGGTAGCTGCCGGGGACAAAATGCCGCTCTTGCCAACCCCAAAAATACGTCCATCCATTCATATGGTCGATTATTTTCTTGAAGCATCCCGGCAAATAGGGTTTATTAATTCGACGTCGTCGGCGATAAATAGAGAAGTGTTTGAAAAGCTTGGTGGATTTATATCTGCAAAGGCTGGCGCAGATCTTGAATATTGGGCGCGTGCCGCACTGACTTTTCCTGTAGCGGTATCAGAGAGGGTGACCTGCGCATACTTTCGCGATACCGGCGGCGTGATGTCTCAAATAAGCAAAGATGCAACTAATCGGCGGCAAATGCCAATAAGCGGCCTGCGCGAGCTTTCGCCATCGGTTGCGACGCTGTGTGCACATGCGGAAGAAAATCAGTTGTTATGGAACAACCCCAGCATTCGCGCATACGTGAATAGCCGGCTGGAGGCTGCGATAAGGGCAGCATTGCATTACGGTGACCTGATTAATGCAAAGAATTATACGAAATTTTTCATTTCGCCAGTAACTATAAATCAGTGGTTGTACCGAATCAGTATGCGCGGCCCCTTGTGGATAGTTGGCCAAGGGGTTAATGGAATACGGTGGGCTAAAGAGCTGAGCAAACAGCGATCTATCGCAAGTAAAGCGAAAGTGTGAGGCTTAGCGCGTGCCGTAATAAAATATAAATTTTAAAGAACTGGAAAAAGTGATTTCAATTAGATCAGTAGTTAAGTCTCTTATTTATCATTCGAAGTTCGCATCGGAGGATAGGCGAACGCAGCCTTCAAATGTTAGTGAATATCGGATTCGCGCTGGTTATAGGCATCGGCATAAAAACACCTTCTATGATGACACGGTAACCGCGGATGAGTGGCAAAAAGAAGTGTATGAGTGTGCCGCTGATGAAGCGGCACGTCTTGGAGCGACGTCAATATTCGACATCGGCTGCGGCTCAGGCCGCAAGCTGGTTAAATATTTTCCAAATTTAAGAACGGTGGGATTTGATCTGCCCCCAACGATTGAATTTCTGAAAAAGGAGTATCCAAACCGAGACTGGCGACCCTCTGAGTTTTCGACTGTCGTACGCGAATCATGCGATATTGCTATTTGCTCCGACGTGATTGAACATATACCGAATCCAGATAGCATCATGGGTTTTCTTGCGCTACTCAAATGCACCAAATTAATTCTATCGACTCCAGAAAGGAATCTGCTATATGGGTTTGACCAATCCGGGCCGCCGCGAAATAAGGCGCATTGCAGAGAGTGGACCATGAGTGAGTTTGGTTCTTACGTAAGGCAATGGTTTGACGTTGAGTTGCATACCATATCAAATCGATCTCAGGCAACACAGCTGATGGTGTGCACGCCTCGTTGAGTAGTATTTTCAGAAATTAATTGATGCTATTAACAATACCTACGTGCCACGGCTTTTTGCTATTGAAACGGGACGGCATTAAAGAGAGGCGGCAAATTGTCCGGTGGACCTCTCGCTGATTCCGTTGTTTTGATGGGCGTAGTGGTCTCAACATTTTTTGGGCCATCGCTGCTAATCTTAATTGCCGACGAAGGATATCGCTCAGCAGGTAACTTGGTTCGTTGCGACTGGCGGCATCCCATGCCATGTGTTATTTCAGATTTTCTGCATTAGTGCCTGACCCCTGTACACCGTGCCAACCAACCAACCAATTCTCATCACCGGCGCCGACGGTTTTATCGGCTCACACCTCACAGAACTCCTAGTTCGCGAGGGGTATAAAGTCAAGGCGCTGTCTCAGTACAACTCCTTCAATTACTGGGGCTGGCTGGAAGATGTAGCCTGCCGCAAGGAGATCGAAGTCCTTAACGGCGACGTGCGCGATCCGCACTACTGCAAACGCATCACCAAGGACGTGGACATCGTCTTCCACTTAGCCGCGCTAATCGGCATCCCATATTCCTACGCGGCACCGGACAGTTATGTGGACACCAACGTAAAGGGCACACTTAACATCTGCCAAGCTGCGATGGACAATGGCGTGACGCGGGTTATCCACACCTCCACTAGCGAGGTTTATGGCACCGCCAGGTACGTGCCCATCGACGAGAAGCATCCGCTGCAGGCGCAGTCGCCCTACAGTGCCTCCAAGATTGGCGCTGATGCCATCGCGATGAGCTTTTTCAACGCTTTCGACCTGCCCGTCACCATCGCACGCCCATTCAACACCTACGGGCCGCGCCAGTCCGCCCGCGCAGTGATTCCGACCATCATCAGCCAAATCGCCAGTGGTAAGAAGCAGATTCAACTCGGCGACGTCACCCCGACCCGCGACTTCAGCTACGTTACCGACACCTGCCGCGCCTTCCTAGCCCTGGCCTGCTGCGATAAGGCCATTGGTGAAACGGTGAATGTTGGTTCCAACTTTGAGATTTCGGTAGGCGACACCTTCAGTCTCGTGCGCGGACTGATGAACAGCGACGTCGAATTCCTCGCAGACGCACAGCGACTGCGCCCGGGTAAGTCAGAGGTATTCCGCCTGTGGTGCGACAACACTAAGCTCCGCGAACTGACCGGATTTGTGCCCGAATACAGCATCCGGGACGGCCTGAAAGCCACCGTGGAATGGTTCACCCGCCCGGAAAACATAGCCAAGTACAAGGCCGACATCTACAACGTCTAACCCGCCTATGTACGACGCCCTCATCCATTTCATCCGCGAGCAGTACCGCAGCAACGAATCGATCCCGCTCCATGCGCCGGTGTTTTCAGGCCAGGAGCGCCAGTACATCGCCGAGACCATTGAATCCACGTTCGTGTCAAGTGTCGGCCCCTTCGTGGATCGCTTCGAGCACGCCATTGCTGCCTACACTGGAAGCGCGCGCGCGGTGGCCACGGTGAACGGCACAGCCGCCTTGCACGTTGCCCTGCAACTGGCGGGCGTCAAGCGCGGCGATTTGGTTATTAGCCAACCCCTCACCTTTGTCGCAACGTGCAATGCGATTACCTACTGCGGCGCCGAACCGCTCTTTGTGGATGTGGATCGCCACACCCTTGGCCTATCCCCAACCGCCTTGGACGATTGGCTTGCCGAGAATGCCCGCGTGGACGACGACGGCCTATGCCGCGCAAAGGCCGATGGCAAAGTGATACGCGCCTGCGTCCCGATGCACACCTTTGGGCACCCAGTCGAACTCGACGTGCTGGTGGACGTATGTATCCGCTGGAGGCTAGTGCTCGTCGAAGATGCCGCCGAATCCCTGGGCAGCTTCTACAAGGGCCGGCATACCGGCACCTTCGGCCAGCTCGGGATCCTCAGTTTCAACGGAAACAAGATCATTACCACCGGAGGTGGTGGCGCGATCCTCGCCGGCGAAGAGCTCGCCGCCCGCGCCAAGCACCTCACCACTACCGCCAAGCAGCCCCATCCCTACGAGTACGCGCATAGTGAGGTGGCTTACAACTACCGCTTACCCAACCTCAACGCCGCCCTCGGCTGCGGCCAGCTCGAACAGCTCGAAGGCTTCATCGCCACGAAGCGCAAGTTGGCGGCGCGCTATGCCGCACACCTGCAAGGTAGCGAACTGCGGTTCGTCCTTGAGCCCGCCGGCTGCCGCTCCAACTACTGGCTCAACGCGGTGGTCTGCGCGAACCGGGAACAGCGTGACGCCCTCCTCAAGGCCACGAACGATAAGGGCGTTATGACCCGCCCTATCTGGGCTCTGATGAACCACCTGCCTATCTATGCCTGCTGCTGCAAAGGGGAGCTCACCAACGCCGAGTGGCTCGAGGCCCGGGTGGTGAACCTGCCCAGTAGTGTGATTCCGGAGTCGCTGGGATGAAGGATCTCGGCATTTTCGGTACTGCCGGGCATGCCCGTGAGCTAGGTGACATCGCCTGCGATCTCGGCTACCGAGTTATCTATGTGGCTCGCGATCAGTCCGAGCTGGACGCCTGGTCCTTCCCCGGCGAGGTCATGCTCGAAAGCGATCTGGGCCGACGAAGCAATATGGCCTATGCTATTGGCATCGGCGAGAATGCCATTCGGCAAAAGGTCGCTCGGCGCTTTGCTGACAATCTGCGCTTTGCAAACTTGATCCATCCAAGCGCCACCTTCGGGCAGCGACAACGCGACGCTATTGAAATCCGGCAAGGCATCGTCGTTTGCGCGGGGGTGCGTTTCACCAACAACATCCAAGTTGGGGATTTCGCAATCTTCAACCGCAACGCCACCATCGGGCACGATGTCATCGTCGAGGACTTTGTACACGTGGCGCCCGGCGCCTGCATTTCGGGAAACGTGCATCTCGCACGAGGCTGTTGGATAGGCGCCGGAGCGGTGGTTAATCAGGGCTCGGCTGCGGCTAAGCTCATGATCGGCGCCGATACCGTCATCGGTTCGGGTTCTGTTGTCGTCAATCCTTGCGAGCAGAACGCGGTATATGTCGGAATCCCGGCTAAGAGGATCAAATGAAAACGCTGATCATTGCCGAGGCTGGCGTCAATCACAACGGCGACATCGAACTGGCAAAGAACTTAGTGGCTAGCGCTGCCGCTGCGGGCGCTGACCTGGTCAAATTCCAAAGCTTCATTGCGAGTAGGAGCATTTCCGTGAAGGCTCCCAAGGCCGAATATCAAAAGGCCGCCACAGCTGACGGTGAGAGTCAGTACGAGATGGTCCGCAACCTCGAACTATCGCGGGGCGATCATGAAGTACTCATCGGGGAGTGTCGTCGCCATGGCATCGGGTTTTTCTCGACCGCGTTTGACGCCGACAGTTTCGATCTCCTGGTCGAACTAGGTATTGACCGCGTCAAGGTCCCGTCGGGCGAGATTACAAATTTGCCCTTGCTGCGCCACATCACGCGGCTAGGCAAGCCAGTGATCCTATCCACCGGCATGGCTAACCTAGGCGAAATCGAAGCGGCTATTGCGGTCATCGAGCAAGCGGGCACACCGCGTCATCTCGTCACCGTCCTGCACTGCACGACTGAGTATCCAACCCCGATGGAAGAAGTGAATCTGGGTGCAATGGCCAGCCTGAAAGCAGCGTTTGGCGTCGAAGTGGGCTATTCCGACCACACCCTAGGCATCGAGGTACCGATTGCCGCCGTGGCTCTTGGCGCCACTGTGATCGAAAAGCATTTCACCCTGGACCGCAAGCTGCCGGGTCCGGATCACCAAGCCAGCCTGGAGCCGCACGAGTTCAAGGCCATGGTGACTGCGGTCCGCAACATCGAGCTGGCCCTCGGCGACGGCATCAAGCGGCCCAGCCCGAGCGAGCTGAAGAACAAGTCTATCGCCCGCAAGTCCCTGGTGGCGAGCCGCGCTATCCGTGCCGGCGAGCTCTTCGATGTGGGCAACCTGACCGCCAAACGGCCTGGCAGCGGTCTCTCGCCAATGCGCTGGGACGAAGCGATTGGGCGACCGGCACCGCGGGACTTTGCCGCCGACGAGTTGATCGAGCTATGAGCCGGCGAATTTGCGTCATCACCGGCACCCGTGCCGATTTCGGTCTGCTGCGCTGGGTCATGCAGGAACTGCGAGATACCCCAGGCCTTGAACTTCAGGTGCTCGCAACGGGGATGCACCTGGCCCCCGAGTTCGGCATGACCTATCGGGAGATCGAGGATGCCGGCTTTGTTATCGACGCCAAGGTCGAGATGTTACTCAGCGCTGATACGGCCACTGCCGTCTCCAAGTCCATGGGCCTCGGCCTGATCGGCTTCCCGGACGTATATTCGCGCCTTGCCCCGGACCTGATCGTCGTGCTGGGTGACCGCTTTGAGATCTTTGCCGCCGCCGCCGCGGCGCTGATCCACGGCATCCCGGTGGCGCATCTGCACGGCGGCGAAACCACTGAAGGCGCCTTCGACGAAGCCATGCGCCACGCGATCACCAAGATGTCGCACCTACATTTCGTCGCGGCCGAAGATTATCGCCGGCGTGTGCTCCAACTCGGCGAGCAGCCCGATCGGGTTTACCTGGTGGGCGGGTTGGGTATCGACGCCATCAAGCACTCCACGCTTATGGACCGCGAGGCGCTGGAATCCTCCCTCGCGTTTCGGCTCGGGGCGAAGAACCTGCTCGTCACCTTCCACCCGGTGACTCTGGAAAGTGAGGCTTCCGCCCATCAGATGAGTGAGCTCCTGGCCGCGCTGTGCGAGCTGGTGGACACACACTTGATTTTCACAATGCCTA
>Ga0134124_10001793_pt1 | contig 17278 bp, 14 predicted proteins | sample KB304_FD_96880 | JGI IMG/M metagenome (GOLD analysis project Ga0134124, IMG submission 96880) | Terrestrial soil microbial communities without Nitrogen fertilizer from Kellogg Biological Station, Michigan, USA - KB3-0-4 | ecosystem: Environmental > Terrestrial > Soil > Unclassified ...
CTCCTGGTTCGCGTCGGCATTCCAGTGGTAGAGGCTGCGGGCGGATGCCACTTTGCGAAAGTCCGCCGGGTCATGCTCGAAGCCCGCGGCCTGCAGCAGTTCATGCAATGCCACGAGGTCCACCGGTGTCATCTCCTCGAAGCGCGCATCGGCGCCCAGTGAGGCCACCTTGCCGCGCACGTAGATCACGGCTTCGTAGAGAGAATCTCCCAGCGCATCGCCGGCATCGCCGCAGATCACGATGCGACCGGCCTGCGCCATGAATGCGGTGAAGCTGCCGGCGCTGCCCCCTACCACGATGTCGCCGCCCTTGAGCGAGATCCCACAGCGCAGCGAGGCATCGCCTTCGATCACCAGCAGGCCGCCATGCGCGGAGGCGCCCGCGCTGTTCGATGCGAAGCCCTTGATGCGCACCAGGCCCGACATCATGTTCTCGGCCGCGCCCGTGCCGGCATTGCCGTGCACGGTGATGTGGGCCTGCTTGTTCATGCCCGCCACGTAGTAGCCCGCATGGCCCAGCACGTCGATGGTCAGCGGCGCATCCACGCCGACGGCGATCGAGTGCGCGCCGTCCGGATGCAGCACACGCACCGGTTGCGCAGCCGTGGCGCGGAAGTCCTGGTGCAGCCACTGGTTCAATTCGCGCAACGCCGTTTCACGGGAAACTTCGGCGCGTGAGAGATCGAAGTCCCGCGCGCGGGAAGCCTGCGATGCCCCAGCCGGTGAAGCATTCATGCGCGGCTCCAGTGATAGATCGTGCGTGGCTGTGGCTCGAACAGCTTTGCGTTCGAGACGCCGGGCAGATGCGCCAGCGAGCGGAATTCCGAGGAGATGGCCACGTAGTCTGCGGTTTCCGCGACGATGGCCGGCTTGCAGGCGAAGGGATCGCGAACCAGTGCCAGTCCATCGGCGGTGCCGATCAGGAAGGTGAAGAATCCATCCAGTGCCTCGAAGCCTTTCTCGATGGCGGCATCCACGGCGTCGCCTTCGCGCATGCGCCACTCGAGGAAGCGGCACGCGGCCTCGGTGTCGTTGTCGGTGTCGAAGTGGATGCCCAGCGGTTCCAGCTGCCGGCGCACGCGGTAGGGGTTCGAAAGTGAGCCGTTGTGCACCAGGCAGAAGTCGCGTCCAGCCGTGAAGGGATGCGCACGATCCGGCGTTACGGCAGATTCCGTCGCCATGCGCGTGTGTCCGACGGCGTGCGTGCCGACCATTGTGTCGAAGTGGTAGCGCGCCGCGATTTCAGCTGGCGCACCGATGTCCTTGTACAGCTGGATGCGGCTGCCGGCGGCCAGCGGCACGATGCCGGCGAAGCGATCCTTCACCAGAGCGCGGATGGCTTCGCCATCTGAAGTCGTGTGCAGCACCGCATGCTGGCCGTTGGCATTGATGTGATGCGTGCCGGGTACGGAGGTCTTTACAGCCTTCAACAGGCCGAGCCAGTCCGGCTGCCCATGCAACTGGAACAGGCTCAGCATGATTTCTCCGCGCGCCGGCCGGCCGAACACCGCCATGCCGGCCGAGTCCGGGCCGCGTTCCGTCATGCCCACCAGCATGGGCACCAGCAGTTCACCCAGCCGTTCGTCCCACGCCGGGTTCTTCATCAGCAGTCCCACGATGCCGCACATCAGAAGCTCTCCACGTAGCGGCTGGTCTCCCAGTCGGAGACATGTCGCGCGTACTCGGTCCATTCCATGCGCTTGAGCTGGATGAATTCGGCGGCGAGCTCGGCACCGAGGCCATCGCGCACCACTTCGTCTTCTTCCAGTGCCTTCACCGCTTCGAGCAGGTTCTGCGGCAGCACTTCGATGCCGGCCTCTTGCAGCTGTTCTGGCGTGGCCTCGTAGAGATTGGTGTTGTTCGGCTTGCCGGGGTGCAGACGCTGCTGCACACCGTCCATGCCGGCGGCGATGATCGCAGCGGTGGCCAGGTAGGGGTTGCAGCCCGCATCGGGCAGCCGCATTTCCAGTCTGCCTCCGGGAATGCGCACGCAACCCGTGCGGTTGTTGTCGCCGTAGGCGATGTAGGCCGGTGCCCAGGTGGCGCCAGACAGAGCGCGACCCACCACCAGGCGCTTGTACGAATTCACCGTCGGCGCGCAAACCGCTGCCAGCGCGCGGGCGTGCTTCAGTATCCCACCGAGGAAGAAATACGCCATCTCCGAGAGCTGCAGCCCCTGCGGATCGCTGGCGTCGAAGAACAGATTGCGCGTGCTGGCGTTGCCCATGGAGATGTGGAAATGCGCGCCGCTGCCGGTGCGATTCGAGAACGGCTTGGGCATGAAGGTGCCGATCATGCCGTGCTTGCGCGCCAGCTCGCTCACCGCCATCTTCACCAGCACGAAGTTGTCGGCGGTGGTCAGTGCATCGGCGTAGGTGAAGTTGACTTCAAACTGGCCGTTCGCGTCCTCGTGGTCGATCTGATACACATCGACACCAGCACTGCGCAGCGCGCCGGTGAGTTCGGTGAGAAAGGCGCTGGCGCGCGACAGGCCCTTGTAGTCGTAGCAGGGCTTGTCGAGGGTGTCGGTGGTGTCGAAGGGACGCAGGCTACCATCGGCATTGCGTCCCAGCAGCATGAACTCGGGCTCGATGCCGGTGTACAGCGTGAGACCCTGTGCGGCGAGGCGATCGAGCTGGCGCTTCAGCACCACGCGCGAGCAGTACGGCCAGGGTGCGCCCTTTACCGTGCCGTTGCAGACGATGCGCGCGTAACCGGGCATCCACGGCAGTGCCTTCAGCGTGGTCAGCTCACCCACAGCCATGTAATCCGGACCATGTGGGCCCATGCCGAATCCCCACAGCGCGAAGCCAGCGAAGCCGGCGCCATCGCCCAGCACCATGTCCAGATGTTCCAGCGGCACGGCTTTGGCCTTGGCCGCACCGTGAATGTCGACGAATTGCGCGAGCACGTACTGGATATCGTTCGCGCGCAGCTTGGCGACCGCTTCTTCTCTTTTCATGCGTGCACTCCGGGGGTCGGGCAGGGTGTGGAAGGGGAAAGGAATTGCAGCGTCTGCTGCAGATAGGTGGCGAAACTGGCATCGGCCCACAGTCGCAGCTGCGGTGCGGCGGGATCGGCGCTTTCGATCACCAGCGTGATGCTGATGTCGGCGAGCAATGTCATGACCACGGAGCAGGCCGTGGCGGATGCAGGGGATGAAGTGGATGCACGGGAGGCGATGGATGCACGCGCTTCCGCGGCGAGCCACGACTCGAAGTCGAATGAGCCCAGACGCGACAGACGCATCATGACTTCGGTGCCACCCAGCAATGCGCTGAAGTCCGCACGTATCACAGGCCACGCGCGCAGCCCCGCTGTTTGCGCCCGTCCGCGGAGGGACTGCACGGCCTCCACGCCTTCATCCTGTTCCAGCAGGAACTCCGTGGCGCCAAGTCGCAGACAGCGCGACAGTCCGGCCAGTGCAGACGCAGGCGAGCGCGTGATGCCATTCGCGTGCGTGGGGATGGCGATGCCAGCCTGTTGCAGCACTGCGGGTGCATCCGGACCCTTGAGGCCGAGCCGGGCGGTGGGGCGCGCCAGTCGAATCCACCACGCGCGATCATTGACCGCCGCGTTCAAGACAACGCTCCTGAGCGTTGCCGTTCCTGTTTCGGGTCGTAGAAAGGCGCTGGTGTTACACGCGCAGCATGCACAGCGCCATCATCATCGCGGATCGATAGCACTGTGCCTGTGGCGGCCAGTGCCGGTGCCACATAGGCGAGACCGATCTTGCGTTCCAGCGATGGGGAATGGGTGACGCTGGTGATGCGGCCGGCGATCTGCCCCTGCGCCAAGACCAGATGGCACTCGAGCACCGGGGCATCGGCTGCCTGCATCTCGAAGCCAACCAGCTGTTGACGGTTGCCGCGACGGCGCAGCGCCGCCAGGCTGCGTTGACCGACGAAGAAAGGCTTGTCCTCTTTCACCATACCGCCCAATCCGGCTTCGAAGGGATTGGTGATGCCGTCGGTGTCCTGGCCGATGATGAGGTGACCCTTTTCCAGGCGCAGCATGCGCTGCGCTTCGACGCCGAAAGGCGCGATGCCCACCTGCACGCCGGCCGACATCAGTTGCTCCCACACCTTCAGTGCATCGTCCGCGGGCACGTGGATCTCGTAACCGCGTTCACCGACGAAACCCACGCGCAATACGCGCGCGGCGACGCCCGCGACTTCACCGAGGCGGGCGGCGAGGTAGGGGAAGGCTGCTTCATTCAGCGCCAGTGAGCTGCAGGCAGCGAGTATTGGCGCGCACCGCGGACCCGCGAGGTTCATCGCCCCCATGTGGCCGGTGAGGTTGTGCAGGACACAGTCGAGTCGCCATTCGGCCAGCCGGCGCTGCATCTCGCGATAGATGGCGGCCGAGTTGCCGGTGGTGGTGCTCACATAGAAGTGCTGCGGGCCGAGCCGCGCGATCACACCATCGTCGAGCACCGTGCCGCTTTCATCCACCATCAGCGCGTAGCGCGTGTGGCCGATGGCGAGGTTCGCGAAGCGGCCGGTGTACAGCCGTTCCAGCAGCAGCGCGGCGTCGCTGCCGAATACATCGATCTTGCCCAGCGTCGAGACATCGATCAGCGCGGCTGCATGGCGTACGGTCCGCACTTCCGCAGCGATGCAGGCTGGGGCGTCGAGCCCTTCGCGTCGGTAATACGCCGGCCGCCGCCAGTTGCCGGCTGGCATCCACTGCGCGCTCCGCGCGGCATGCCAGTCATCCATCGGCGTGCGCCGCAGAGGCGAGAGTCGCCGTCCTGCCAGGGCACCGAGACTGATGGGTTGATACGGGGGTCGCGCGGTGGTGAGGCCGATGGCATCGAGGCCGCGGCCTGTGACCCATGCCAGCTGTCGCGCTGCGGCGATGTTCGACAGCTTGCCCTGCGAAGGGCCCATACCCACGGTGCTGTAGCGCTTCAGCAATTCGATGCTGTCGAAACCTTCCTGCGCGGCGTTGGCGAGATCGGCGAGGGTGAGGTCCTCATCCAGATCGACGAATTCCTTGCCACGTGGGTGCGGAAACAGCGGCAAGGGATGGCTGTGGGGTTGCTCCGCGCGCGCCGGACGCTGGATGGCCGGCGCAGGCTGTCGCGACGCGAAGGCCGCCGCCAGCTGACCCGCAACCTCACCATCGCGTGCGCGCGCTGCGGCTTCGTATACGCCGTTCACGCGACCGGCGAGGAACAATCCTGCAGGCGGATTCTGCGGCAAATGCTGGTACAGGGTGCTGTCATACCGCCCGGTCGCACCTGCCTGCAGCGCAAGTTGCTGCGTCGGAGACCAGCCGGTGGAAAGCAGCAGCGCATCGCAGTCGATGCGCTGGCCCACTCGCGCAGTGGTCAGTTGAACCGCGTTCAGAACGCCGCCACGCGCTGTGGCGGCCAGCGTGGTGACGCCTTCGATCAACTCGATACCGCGATCACGCAGGGCGGCAACGCTGCTGGCATCAGCGGCATGCGGCGCCTCCGCGAGCATGGCCAGCGCGACCACGGTAATGCTGCTGGCCGCGAGTTCCAGCGCCAGTGCGACGGCTTGCGCGTTGGCACCCACGATCACGACCCGCCGGCCCGGCGCGATGGCGTAGCGATGCAGCAACCGTTGCGCGGCCGAGCCCAGCATCACGCCTGGCAGATCATTGTTGCGGAACACTGGCGGCTGCTCGATGGCGCCCGTGGCCAGCACGACGGCCCGCGCGCGCAACAGCAGGGCGCCACCATCGACGCGGTCATGCTCTGCGATCAGCAGCTCGTGGTCGCTGTAATAGCCGGTAACGCAGCAACCCGTCAGCACGCGAATCGCCGGGTGTCTGCTCACTTCGGCGGTGAGTTGCTGCAGTCCGGCGCGCGCGGTGGCGGCATCGGGCGCGCCATGCAGCGCGCTGCCACCAGCACGCGTGTTCTCATCCACCACCATCACGCGTGCCGCGCCACCATTCGCCGCGGCCAGCGCGGCATGCAATCCCGACAGGCCAGCGCCGACCACCGCCACATCGCAGTGCAGGTGGCGCCGCTCGCGCAGCGCCGGACGCGCATCTGCATCGATGCGTCCCAGTCCACTCATGCGGCGTATCAGCCGCTCAAAGTGCGGAAATGCGCGCGTGCTGCGGCCCGTCTTGTAATAGAACCCCACGGGCAGGAAGCGCGACAGCCACTTCATCCAGGCCGCGCGATCACCTGCCACACCACCAAAGGTATTCACGGCCGTGAGCGACATGCCTTCACGCAGCAGCAGCGCGTCGCCACGCTGGTTCGGTTCCGCGCCTGCCTGGAACAAGTTGTTGGCATCATGCGCCGCCGCCGAATACAGGCTGCGTGGCCGGTGATACTTGAAGCTGCGCGCAGTGGTCATCACCCCGGCCGCTGCCAGCGCCGAGGTGAGCGTGTCACCTTCGAATCCTTCGAAGGCGCGGCCTTCGAAGTCGAAGCGCAGCCGCTTCTCGCGGTTGATCCACTCGCCTTCGCGGGGTGGCAGCCGGTACATCATCGCGCCACCTGCGGCGGCACTTCATTCGCGGGCCAGCTGCCCAGCACGCGGTCGGAGGTGGTGTCGCGCTCCAGCACGAACCAATAGCCCGAGGGCACATGGCACCACCACTCGCGCTTCACGCCCGGGATGCCGCTGCGATGGAACACATACTCGGACCAGCGCGCGTCATCGACGGTGGCCGGATCTGGCATGGGTCGCAGCTCGCCACCGCAGACGAATTCGTCGACGGGACGCAATCCATTCAGTGGGCAGGGGATCAGCTTCATCGCCTGCTCATCTCAGTGACCCACCGCCGCCGCGCCCTTCTCGCCGGTGAGTTCGTAACGCTCGAAGCGCCACCAGTCGAATCCCTGGATCAGCGGATGATTGCGTCCCGTGGCCACGGTGCCGGCCATGGTCTCCCCCGCCACGGGTGTGGCCTTGAATCCCCAGGTGCCCCAGCCGGCATCTAGAAAGAAACCGTCCACCGGCGTGCGACCCATGATGGGCGCGAAATCCGGCGTCATGTCGGCGAGCCCCGCCCACTGGCGGTTGATCTTCACGCCGGCGAGGAAGGGGAAGAGATCGAGCATGTGCCCGGCGAGGCCAGTCATGAACTCGCGCGAGGAACGCGGCGTGTGCAGCTCACGCGGATCGAGCGATGCGCCCATCACCAGCTCGCCGCGGGCCGTCTGCGACACATACACATGCAGCGAACCCGACACGATGATGGGATCGAGCCAGGGCTTCAGCGGCTCGGACACCATGGCCTGCAGCGGATGCACATAGATCGGACTGGTGAGCCCGGCCATGTCCAGCACGCGCGGCGTAAAACCGGCCACGGCGCTGATCACACAGTCCGTGCTGATGTGGCCCCGCGTCGTGCCCACCCCGCGCACGCGGCCGGCGTCGATCTGCAGCGCCTTCACCTCGCACTGCTGATGAATCTCGACACCCAGCTGTTCGGCCGCGCGTGCATACCCCCATGCCACCGCGTCGTGGCGCGCCACCGCACCCGGCGCGTGATACAGCGCGCCCACGATCGGCGCGTGCCCGCCGCAGCTCATGTCCATCATGGGCAGCGCGCGCGCGATCTCTTCCGGCCCCACTACTCGCGAATCCACGCCCAGGTGCTTGTTCACCTCGGCGCGCCAGCGCGCGGTGCGCAGCGTGGCGTCGTTGTGCGCGAGCGTGTAGTGCCCGCGCGTGGAATAGAAGAGATTCAGGCCCAGTGTGTCGTTCAGTCCGCGCCACAGCGCGAGGCTGCGGTCGTAGAACCGCACGCCCTCGGGCGTGAGGTAATTCGAACGGATGATGGTGGTGTTGCGACCCGTGTTGCCGCCACCGATGTAACCCTTCTCCAGCACTGCGACGTTGCGGATGCCGTGGTCGCGGGCCAGGTGGAACGCAGTGGCCAGTCCATGCCCGCCGCCACCGATGATCACCACGTCGTAGTGCCGCTGCAGCCGTTCCGGCTGCCGGAACATGCGCGGCTCGGGATAGCGCGGAGACAGTGCGATCTTCAGCAGGCGCCAGGACATTCGTGCCGGATAATCAAAAACAGGTGCAGTCGATTCTCGCGGCGTGATTTACTAAAGGTCAAGTATGTTGCGTGAAAGTAAAAAATCGATTGGACGAGCCAACGAATCCGGCATGGCCCAGCGGGTGGGTCGCAACGTGCGGGGATTGCGCCAGGCACAGGGCCTTACGCTGAGCGAACTGGCCGGCGGTGCGGGCATCAGCCTCGCCATGCTCAGTCGTGTGGAAACCGGGGATGTGTCCCCCAGCCTGGAAACCCTGGCTGCGCTGGCCGAGGCACTGGGCACCAGCGCCTCGGCGCTGCTGAAGGACGAGGCTGCGCAGCAAAGCGATGCACAGCTTGTGAAAAAGGGGGAGGGGCTGGAAGTGGTGCGTCGCGGCACCGGCCGGGGCCACACCTATCATCTGCTGGCTTCAGATCGAGGCCCCAGACGAGCTTTCGAACCCTTCCTGGTGACGTTGACCAGCAAGAGCGAGATCTTCCCGGAGTTCGATCACCCCGGGGTCGAGTTCATCCACATTCTGGAAGGGTCACTGCGCTACCGGCACGGGCCGGAGAGCTATCTGCTGAGGCCCGGCGACTCGCTGACCTTCCGGGGGGACGTACCGCATGGCCCCGACAAGCTGCTGAAGCTGCCGGTGCGCATGCTCTCCATCATCATCTACAGCGGCGCGGAAGCCGCCAGGGACGAACCGGGTTAGAGCGAAACCACCTCGCCGACGGCCTCTGACAGGGCTGCGCTTAGAGCGAAACCATATGGTCGACGGCCTGCTTGATCAGGTCGTCCGACAGGTCAGTTCGGCCACCCTTGGCTGGCATGGCGCCGGCGGTGCCCGTAAAGCCCTTCAGCGCATGCTCGTACAGCGTGGCCTTGCCCTTGGCGATGCGCGGGCCCCAGGCAGCATGGTCCCCGGCTTTCGGTGCGCCGGCGATACCCAGGCCGTGGCAGGCCTTGCAGGCGCCTTCGAACACTTCGGTGCCATTCTTGAAGGTGACCGCCACAGCGGAGGCCGAAGCCGCGGTAACCGGCGCAATCTTCAGGGCGCTATTGTCCTGCCCCGCTACGGCCACCCGGGCCGGTACCGCAGTGCGTAAGCCAACACTCTGCTGCAGCAGGGGATCGTTCTGCATCGGCTCGAGCTGGTCATGTTTGCCCACGTAGCGCGCCAGCGCGAACATGAGGATGGCAAAGGTCACCAGCAGTCCCAGAACGACGCTGAATACGTTAAAGAATTGGCTATCGTGCTTGCTCACGTCAGGATCCAGTCGGATTGGGGTAAAAAATCAGCCCCGAAGTATAGCCGAAGGGCTGTTAGGTGGTTGTTCCAGCACCCGTTTATGGAACGATGCCGCCGCCTTAAGATCCAACAAGTATGGCTCACATGAAAATTCAGCCGGGCCGGCGCATGGCGCCGGGCCCGATTCTGGCCTTCCTGCTGCTGGGTGCGGGCACCGCATTCGGCCAGGCCGCGCCCTCCGCTTCAACGTCCCCAACCACGCATTTCGGATTCTTCGATCAGTACTGCACCGAATGCCACAACGCCACCGACTGGGCCGGCGGCGTGGCCTTCGACACCATGACCGAAGCCGATGTCCCGCATGACACCAAGTTGTGGGAAGCGGCCGTGCGCAAGATGCGCGGGCATCTCATGCCTCCGCCGGGCAACAAGCAGCCCACTCAGGGTGAAGCCGATGCGCTGGTGGGATGGCTCGAAACCAGCCTTGATGCGCGCAAGGAAACTCCGCGCGCCGGTCATGTCACGGCGCAGCGCCTGAACCGCACCGAATACGCCAATGCGGTGCGCTCGCTGCTCGGCATCGAAATCAAGGTCGAGGACCTGCTGCCGCCTGAGATCGAGGCCGACGGCTTCGACAACATTGCGGCGGCGCTCACCGTCTCGCCCTCCTTCCTGGATCAGTACATCAGTGCGGCGCGCTTCATTTCCAATCGCGCGGTGGGCAGCGCCAACCCCAAGCTGGGCAAAACGCTGTATCTGCCCTCGGCCGGCGAAACCGACAACATGCCGCTGGGCAGTCGCGGTGGGTTCCGCTTCAAGCACTTCTTCCCGGCCGATGGGGAATACCGCCTGAGCGTGCTCGATGACCTGACCGGCGGTCTGTACACCAACAATTCGCTGTTCCGTCAGACCGTGGTGATTTTCCTGGACGGCAAGGAGATCTTCCGCGGCAATGTCGGTGGCAAGGAAGATCTGGGAGTCGCGGACAAGGAAGCCGCCGATGGTCGCGCCAAGGTCGCGGCGCGCTTTGCCAACATTCCCTTCAAGGTCACCTCGGGCGCGCATGAGCTCACCGTGACGGCGGTGGACCGTTCGCATGTGCTCTCCGACGAGAACATCGGCGGCGGGCGCCAGGATAATTTCGTGGGCGCGGCGGGTGGCGGCCCACGCTTCACCCAGGGCGTCGAGGTGACGGGTCCGTTTGGATCCACCACCATCGGGCACTCGGTCAGCCGCGACAAGATTTTCATCTGCACGCCGCAGGGCGCGGCCGACGAGAAGTCCTGCGCAGAGAAGATCGCCCGCAACCTGGCCACCAAGGCGTATCGCAGGCCGGCGACCGACACCGACGTCGCCAAGCTGATGGCCTTCTACGATTCCGGCCGCAAGGATCTGGGCAACTTCGACGGCGGCGTGCAGGAAATCACCATGGGCGTGCTGTCGAGCCCCGACTTCCTCTATCGCATCATCCCGCCCACAGGCGACGGCAAGCAGCCGCAGCCGCTCACCGCGCTGGAACTGGCTTCGCGCCTGTCGTTCTTCCTGTGGAGCGATGTGCCCGATGACCAGCTGCTGCAGGTGGCCGTCAGCGGCAAGCTTACCGACCCGGCCGTGTACGAGCAGCAGATCAACCGCATGCTGGCCGACAAGCGTGCCTCGGCGCTGGTTACCGGTTTCGCCATGCGTTGGCTGAATGTCGATGACCTGAAAGCCGTGGATCCCGACACAACGATCTTCCGCCGCTTCAATGAAGGCCTGCGACAGGACTTTTCCACGGAGATCAGGTTGTTCCTCAGCGAAGTGCTGCTCAACGACAAGAGCGTGCTCGATCTCTTGTCGGCGAACTACACGTACCTCAATCAGCGGCTGGCCGAGCACTACGGCGTGACGGGCGTGCTGGGTTCGCAGTTCAGGCCGGTGGTGCTGAGCGATCCGAATCGGCATGGCCTGCTGGGCAAGAGCGCGGTGCTGCTGCGCACTTCCTATGCCGACCGCACTTCGCCAGTGCTGCGCGGCGCCTGGGTGCTGGAGAAGCTGCTGGGCACGCCGCCCACGCCGCCGCCGCCGGGTGTGGAAACCAACCTCAATCCGAAGGAAGGCGCGGCGCCCACCACGCTGCGCGCGCGGCTGGAAGTCCATCGCAACAACAAGACCTGCAACCAGTGCCACGGCGTGATCGATCCCATCGGCCTCGCCATGGAGAACTACGACGTCACGGGTGCCTGGCGCACGCGCGATTCCGGGCAACCCGTGAACGCCGCCACGACACTGCCGAACGGCGTGAAGATCAACGGCGTGAAGGAGCTGAACGATCAGCTGCTGGCCCGTCCCGATCAATTCGTGCAGACGCTGGTGGGCCGGCTGATGATGTACGGCACCGGCCGCGAGGTGGATGCCGATGACATGCCGCAGGTGCGCGGCATCGTGCGCGCCACCGCGAAGAACAATTACCGTTTCTTCGACATCGTGCGCGCGGTTGCCAAGTCCGATGCCTTCCGTTTGCAGGCGCCGCCGCATGAGAAGGCGCCGGATGAGAAGCCCAAGGCCACCGTGGCCTCGACGCTGAAGAATTAGTAAGGGGATTACGGCCATGTTCCTGACGAAAAAACACATCTCGCGGCGCACGACGCTCAAGGGATTGGGCGTATCGATGGCGCTGCCGCTGCTGGATGCCATGATTCCCGCCCACACGGCGCTTTCCGCGACGGCGGCATCTCCCAAGCCGCGTGCGGGGTTCTTCTATATCCCGCACGGCATGATCATGGACAACACGCCGTACGGCAAAGAAGTGGATGCCTGGACGCCCAGTGGCTCCGGCGCCGACTTCACGCTGAACAAGATCATGAAGCCGATGGAGAAGTACAAGTCGCAGCTGACTTCCATCGCGAACCTGGAAAACATGGCCAGCGCGGGCTCGGTGCACACGCTGAATCCCGCTACCTGGCTGTCGGCCGTGCGGCCCGACGGCAGCCAGCCCAGCGCGCACATGTCCACCACGCTGGATCAGGTGATCGCCAGCAAGCTGGGTCAGGATACGTCGCTGCCATCACTGGAACTGGCTGCGGAAACTACCATCCAGAGCGCGGCCTGCGGCGGCGGCTCGGGCGCCTGCTACTACAGCACCACGCTTTCCTTCCGCAACGAGCACACACCGCTGCCGATGGAATTCAATCCGCGCAAGGTGTTCCTGCAGCTGTTCGGTGAAGGCGATACCGAAGCCGAACGCCAGCTGATTTCGCGCCAGACCACCAGCATCCTCGACCTGATCTCCGATCGCACCAAGGCGCTGAAAGGCGAGCTGAGTGTGGCCGACCAGCGCGTGATGGACAGCTATCTGGAAACCGTGCGCGAGATCGAGCGCCGCCTGGAGAAGGCCAAGGCGCGCGATCTGTCGAATGTGAAGCTGCCCGCGGCCCCGGTGGGCGAGCTCGACCGCTTCGACGAGCAGGTGGGCCTGATGTTCGACCTGATCGCGCTGGCCTACCAGGCGAATCTGACGCGTGTGGCCTCGTACATCATGGTGGCCGAAGGCACCAACCGCACCTACAACTTCATCAACGTGCCGGATTCCTTCCATCCGCTGTCGCATCATGCGAACGACCGCGAGCGGCTGCGCAAGCTCACGCTGGTGCAGACCTGGCACATGGAACAGTTCTCGAAGTTCATCGACAAGATGGCCAAGACGCCGGACGGCGATGGCTCGTTGCTCGACCACTCGCTGTTCATGTACGGCTCGAACATGAGCAACAGCGACCGGCACAACAACTATCCGCTGCCCATCATCCTGGTCGGCGGCGCCAATGGTCAGCACAAGGGTGGCAAGCATGTGGTGCCGGCCGAAAAGACACCGGTGGCCAACTTGCATCTCACCGTGCTGAACAAGCTGGGCATACCGCAGGAAAAGTTCGGCGACAGCAGCGGCCTGGTCGCGGGAGTCTGAAGTTTCATGCGGGGAATCATTTCCAACAGACGCGAACTGCTGAAGTCCGGCATGGGTCTCGCGGCTGCTGCTGCGTTGCCCGCGTACGCGCTGGCCAAGAGCGCGCCCAAGAGCACGGCAAAAGTTTCGGCTACGGCACTGGGTGAGCGCGTGCTGCTGGTCAGCGGCGTGGGCGGCAATGTCCTGGTGCTGCGCGGTGATGAAGGCCTGCTGCTGGTGGATTCGGGCGCGCCTGGCGCCACCTCGAAGCTGCAGTCAGAGCTGAAGAACTTCGCGCGCGGCGCGAAGGTGGCCACCGTCATCAACACGCACTGGCACACCGATCAGACCGGCGGCAACGAGGTGTTCGCCAAGGCCGGCGCAAAGATCATTGCGCATGCCAAGACCGCGCAGCGCATGGCGGTGGATCAGTACGTGCCCTGGGAAGATCGCTACCTGAAGGCGCGCGCCAAGGAAGCCGTGCCCACCGAGGTGTTCTACACCGGCAGCAAGCAGCTCACCTTCGGCGCCGAGCACATCGAATACGGTTACCTGCAGCAGCCGCACACCGATGGCGACCTGTACGTGCTGTTCCGCGAGGCCAATGTGCTGGCAGTGGGCGACGCGGTGGCGCCGGTCAGCGATCCGGTGATCGCCTGGTACGAAGGCGGCTGGGTCGGCGGTCGAGTCGATTCACAGGCCAGGCTGATGACCTTCGGCAACGAGCAGACGCGCATCGTCGCCGGCACCGGCGGCGCCATCTCGCGCGCCGAAGTGAAGACCGAGCGCGATGCCATGGAAAAGGTCTTCGACCGCATTTCGGATGCCATGCGCAAGGGCTTCACCACCGAGGACATGCAGAAGGCGAAGCTGCTCGACGGGCTCCCCCGCACCTGGACCGAGCCCGACAAGTTCATCTACGACGCGCACAAGAGCATGTGGGCGCACTACAACAAGCTCTCCCACACCATCGTGTAGGAGCCGCGAGCCCGCCATGCGTAGCAAAAAATATCTGGCGGGTTGGGCGGTGGCGCTGCTGCCTGTGCTGGCGGCCGCGCAGGATCTCTCTGACCTGATCCGCAGCGGCGATGTGCAGGGCGCGATCGCGGCCATCGGCGCCGGTGCCGATGTGAACGCCAGGCAGAGCGACGGCACGACGCCACTGTTGTGGGCCGTGTATGCCGTCGATCGCGATCTGGTGCGCGAGCTGCTGGCGCGCGGTGCGGATCCCAACGTGCGTAATTCGCTGGGCGCCACGGCGCTCACCGAAGCCGTGAACCTGGCCGATGCGGAGCTGGTGCGGCTGCTGCTGAAGGCGAAGGCCGATCCGAATCTGGGCAATGACTACAACCAGACCCCGCTGATGCTGGCCGCCAGCACCGGCTCGCTGCCTATCGTGGAGATGCTGGTCAAGGCCGGCGCGCATGTGAACGACAGCGAGAAGATGCGCGACCAGACGCCGTTGATGTGGGCGATCGGCAACGGCAACGCCGCCGTGGTCGATTTCCTCATCCGGCACAAGGCCGACGTGAATGTGCGCGCCGCCATCAACGACTGGGGCAACCAGATCACTTCTGAACCCCGCGCGCAGTATCGCCCCAGCGGCGGCATGACGCCGCTGCTGTATGCCACACGTTTCGGCTGCCTGGAGTGCGTGCGGCTGCTGTTGAAGGCTGGTGCGGACATCAACCGGCCCACGCCCGATGGCGTGACGCCGCTGATGAATGCCATCGACAACCTGCAGTATGGCGTTGCGAATTTCCTGCTCGACCAGGGCGCCAATCCGCATCTCACCGACTGGTGGGGGCGCAACACCTTGTACGTGGCGCTCGACATGCGTTCGTTCGGACCGCGTTTCGCGGCCGGCGCGGCGAACCAGCCTGCGGATGGTCCGACGCCGCCCGAGCACCAGGAGCCGCTCGATCTGGCGCGACGTCTGATCGACATGGGCGTGAACGTCAACGCGCAGCTGGACATGCACCGTCCGGGGCGGGGCGGCAATCAGGGCCGCTTCACCGACGATCTGCTGACCACCGGCGCCACACCGCTGCTGCGCGCCGCCGTGGCCGCCGATCACGACGCCGTCGAGCTGCTGCTGCAGCATGGCGCCATCGTCGATCTGCCCAATGTGATGGGCGTGACGCCGTTGATGGCCGCCTCCGGTGTCGGCGCTTCACTGCGCGATACGCGCGGCTCCTACGGCAGCGACGCGCAGGACCGCGCGCTGGCCGTGTTGCCGCTGCTGCTGAAAGCCGGCGCCGATGTGAATGCGCGCATCGCCGACACCAGTTCGCACACGGCCATCATCGCGCGTCCCAGTTCGATGACGAATCGACAGGGGCAGACCGCCATCTTCGGCGCCATCAACTGGGGCTGGGCACGCGTGGCGAAATTCCTCATCGACAACGGCGCGCGGCTCGACGTGAAAGACGCCGCTGGCAAGACCGTGATCGACGCGCTCAGCGGCGGCGCGGGCGGCAGGGATATGCGTGCTTCTGATGAATTGAAGCAGCTGATCACCGCGGCCATGGCGAAGAAGCCGACGGGCTCAGCTCCCGTTGATTCCGGTCCATGATGCCGGGCATTCCGCTGATGATTCCCTAGGCCGAAAGGCCACGTCGCAAGCAGACGACGCCTCTGGGGCAATTAATGCCCTGGCATTAACCCATGTTAGTACCTGCCTGCAGGTGATTCTGCTATTCAACTGGCTGGATTCTCGAGCCTCGCCCGTAAAAACCAGCCGGATGGACTACATCCGCATACCAAGAAGAATTCCCTTGCCTGCTGAAGATAAACGACAACGAAGCAACTTCAGATTCAGGTGGATTCACCACAAGTTTCCCTGCGAGATCGTGTTTCGCGCTGCGAGCACCGGTCACTGATGTCGACACCCAGCGTAGTAGCTGTGGTGCTGCCTGAGTGCGGCACCTGCAGACCAGTGCGGAGCCTGGAAGCATGATTCACCGCATGGACCGGCTGGTGCGCAAGCTGGAGCGATTCTGCGTGCTCACGGAGGGGGAGAAGCAGACGCTGAAGGGGTCGATGGTCAGAGACCGCCGCTTCGAACCTGGCGAGGATCTGATCCATGAGCACAAGCCAACCGAAGGCGTGTTCGTGATCCTTGACGGGTTTTCCTGCCGCTACAAACTGCTGCCCGATGGCCGGCGCCAGATCGTGGGATTACTGCTGCCGGGCGACATGTGCGACCTGCGTGTGTTCCTGCTCAAGCGCATGGACCATTCGATCTGCGCGCTGAATGCCGTCGAGGCGGCTGTGATTCCTCCCGAGTCGGCGGTCGCGCTGATCGAGAATCATCCACGCCTCAGCCGCGCGCTGTGGTGGACGACCATCGTCGAGGATTCCATCACCCGCGAATGGGTGGTGAACGTGGGCTATCGCACGGCGCTCGAACGCGTGGCGCATCTGTTCTGTGAGGTGTTCTGGAGGCTCGAGGCCGTGGGGCTGGTGCGCGGCAATCAGTGCACGATGCCGCTCACGCAAATCGAATTGGGCGACACGCTGGCGCTGTCGTCCGTGCACGTCAATCGCACGCTGAAGCAGATGCGTCGCGACAATCTCGTCAAGTTCCAGGGAGGTGAACTTGAACTGCTCGATCGCCAGGCCCTGCAGGCGGCCGCAGGATTCGATCCTTCGTATCTGCATCTGAACGGCGGCAACGTAACGACAAGGATTGACTACGCAAACCTTGTGGCTGCCAACGAAGCCAAGGGTTGAGCAAACCCAGTTGAATGACAGCCGCGGCGATCCGTGCTTAGGTGCTGCCTCGAGCGAGCAGGAGTTCCGACATGGAGTCATCCGAAAAGAGTTGCAGTCCGCCCGCGCCGCGAAATCACGAAGATCTGCTGTCACTGGCCGCGCAGCGCGTGCGGGATGGCACGCTGCCGCGTGATTATGAAGCGAGGCTGTTCGCCGGTCCCGGACGAGGCATGTCCTGCGCGCTGTGCGGTGATGCCATCGGGTTGACCGACATCGAATACGAGGTGGACTCCAACAAGTTCGAGTCACCCGCAAACCCGGCCCGATTTCACCGCGCCTGCTACTTCGCATGGCTGCAGGCCTGCGAATAGATTCGATGGCGCGCCCGACTGGATTCGAACCA
>Ga0134124_10001796_pt1 | contig 17268 bp, 19 predicted proteins | sample KB304_FD_96880 | JGI IMG/M metagenome (GOLD analysis project Ga0134124, IMG submission 96880) | Terrestrial soil microbial communities without Nitrogen fertilizer from Kellogg Biological Station, Michigan, USA - KB3-0-4 | ecosystem: Environmental > Terrestrial > Soil > Unclassified ...
CTCTACGGCTGGACGATGGAGCAAAATGGCCTAAAGGCAAATGCTCCCCGCATTCAGTTCAGCGCCAAATACAGTTTCGTGAAACTAGACGCCGACCGTTAGCAGCTTTCGCGGCCATCGTTTGGTGTTCATCGATGAACACCGACAACGATGAGTAGAGATATTCATAGCGCGCCGTTTCAGTCGCTGCCCCCTGTGGGGCTAGTCACCCCCAAACCAGAATACCGTCAAACAGAGCTGCACTCTCATCAGTTGCTGCAGTCAGCTGAAGCGGCGCGGGCGCTCGAGATCGTGCTGGTATGGGTGAGACAGAAGCTGCCTGGATCGCTTCCTGATGCTCAATATGGGACGCTCATCGTTCTCCGATTCGTTCCCTCAACCACACAGGATGCACGTCGCAACGACACAATGCTTCACTGTCCAGCTTGGGCTTCTACCGCGTCGGAGTCTAGGCCCCGCCCTGTCACTATTGGCAGTGTTCGTAGCATTTTTTCAGGACGTATCGTCTAGCTGGTATGTACGCGAGCAAATCAATGATGAAGAAGGCCTGCGATTCGGTCCTGAGTGAAACGATTCGCTTGGCTCATCAAGGTGACAACGAAGCCTTTGCACATCTATACCGAAGCTATTCTGAATTCGTTTATCGACTCTGCTTGCGTATGTTACGAGATCCGCTCGAGGCCGAGGACGCTTCTCAAGACGTATTCGTCCTGGTATTTTTGAAGATCAACACGTTTCGTGGTGAATCCGCATTCTCATCCTGGCTGTACCGCTTGGCAACCAACGTTGTTCTAATGCGCTTCCGCAGGAACAAACGTTATTGGACGCCGCTTGGCGGTAGCAGACAAGACCACACAGGTTCCAGCGGTGAGATGGACACCCCCGACCCGCGTGGAAGCGGCTTGTTCGACCGGATTGACCTGCAAGCAGCTATCGACGTACTGCCAGATGGTTACAAAGCAGCTCTCATTCTTCACGATGTCCACGGATACGGACACAAAGAAATCGCCACAATTTTTGGATATTCGGTTGGAAATTCAAAATCCCAATTGCATAGAGCTCGCAGGCGGTTGCGAAAGCTGCTGGCCGATGAACCGAGAAGAGTCTCTGGACGCACAGCTGTGTTGACTGAATCGCTAGCGGACCTAAGGATTGTTTAGCTCCCGTCAACAGCTAACAATCAGAGGTGAATCTTATGGCAGCAAGACACGGTAGATACAATTTGTTCGAGCTCAACGATGATTGGGGCAACATCCGCACTATCCGCGAACCCGCCTAGGTATCGGGCGGGACTAGATTTCCATTTCGCTTTTCTTCGTCCCTCAGCATGCCACCACAGTGCGCGGACTACTGGAATCTCCCAACGGCCTCCGGCCCATCCCGGGTTGCCGCATAAGTTGCGTTCTGGATCCCTAGATTCAGCCCACACAATCTGACGCCTGTCACTTTTGCCAGTTTTGATGTTGTTCGAATGTTGATATCGGTTTACTGACAACACCTTCATCCGTGGAGTTATAGCAAGATTCCGGATCACCCCCAGATTTCATTCGCTGGATCGTGAAGGCGCCCTTGGCAACAAATTTGACGCTCAAATTCGATCGCAGCGTCAATTTCATGGAAGACCCGTTGTCGAGGAATGCCTAGATCAGATCGGAGAGAGTCTCGTGCGACATCCGGACGACCAAGTCGCTTTCACCATGTTTTTAATCGACCCCACGAACGGGAATTTGCATCCTGGCGGCTCAAAAGGAAATTGCGACGATCATTCCCGCTCGCATCGAAGATGTCGTGAAACTTTACCGTTTAAACTCGTCAAAGAGCACCTGCAATCGAAAAGGCCCAATCCCAGTGAGGACCAGCGGGCAAGGGATGCAACGCGCGCAGCATTTCGCCAATCGCACCGATCGCGATACAGGGACGCAGTCCCAACAGCTTAAGAGGAATAGGTTATGCAGGACATGCAGCTCATGCCGGGGAAAAAGTATCTTTTGCGGGCGACTTTGTTCCACGCGCGATACTCTAAGATTGCAGTACGAAGTAACTATGCCTGTAGAATCGCTAAAACATATAACAATTTCGCTATCCTTCTACCGTTGCTTATCTTGGTTCTGCTGCCCGGCCTCAGTGCAGATGGAAGAGCGTCCGCCGCACGGAGAGGACGGATCCCTTCTAGTCAAGAACCAGGGCAGAGCGGGGTGCTCAAAAACTCGGAATCGCAGGCGATAGCCGATGCTCAAGTTACAACAGTCCTGGGCAAAATGGCCGCAGCCGGCATCGCTCAGCCGGCTACCGTGGCAGACGTGCGACGAGCTTATCGCTTCTACCCGCAGCTCTCGGGAACACCGGAGCATGTTTTTCGCATTGAAGATCGGCAGATTCCGGGGCTATCTGGCAATATCCCCATCCGCCTGTACACTCCTAGTTCAAGGAGTGGCATGCCGGTCCTGGTTTTCTTTCATGGAGGGGGTTTTGTGGCGGGCAGCCTCGATACACACGATGCGCCGCTTCGTTCGTTGGCAAACCGATGCGAATGCATCATCATTTCGGTAGCGTACCGATTGGCACCTGAAAATAAATACCCGGCAGCCCCGGATGATGCCTATGCCGCGACCAAGTGGGTTGCAGAGCATGGCCCCGACATCGGCGTGGATCCACATCGAATTGCCGTGGCAGGGGACGGCGCAGGCGGGAATTTGGCAGCCGTAGTTACGTTGATGGCCCGCGAACGTGGTGGTCCGCCATTGCTCTTTCAGGTTCTCATCTATCCGACTCTCGAAGCTACGACAATGAGACCGAGTTGGTGGGCGGAATCAGACGTCCCCACCGTTTCGAGGGAGTCTAAAAATGACATCCTTAGTGTGTATCTGCCCGTTACTGGACGTCTAAGAGACCCTTTTGTTTCTCCGCTCTTTGCCGAGAGCTTAAGAACTTTACCGCCAGCACTGATCGTGACCTACGAAGATGATGCTCCGATGCGAGTTGAGGCCGAAGAGTATGCAGATCGCCTTAAGGAAGACAACGTTATGGCAAAGGTTTCTCTTTATCCCAAAATGATCCACGGTTTCTTCTTGATGGCTGGATATTTGGACGGAGGGAAAAAGTGTATAAACGAAATAGCGAGCACGCTGAGAGATACGTTTGAGCGCACTTCGAAGTGACAATGGCCTCTAGTTGCAAGAATAATCCGGTGGTACCAACATGCGCACGGGCAACCGCTTGATCAGGGACTGCGCGATGGACAGGATTCGCTTCACCAAAGTAGCCGGAAGCCGTGTCTCGGATGCCGACTGAGGAATTAGTTGAAAGATAACTCAAACGGAGGCAGATCACCGGACGTTCCGCAGGAGTCTCCTTTGCGCCCTTCACGCCTCGATCGTATGAAAGGCAAGGGCCGTTTCAACACGCCGTACGGCGTAGGCAACGAAATCAAATACATCATTCAATTGCTCCCAGACAAAGGACGCCGGCACATCCGACTCGTCACCGATCGCCGAATTTCCTTCGCTGAGGCCTACGCCTCCACGCGTTCAAAAGAGTACAGCGTCGGTGCCGTCGATCTATTTCTTACGCCCGACGGAAAAGGCTCCGAGGAACGGCGCTGCCAGCATGCAAACTAACAGTGGACAAGAAGACGGAACAGATCGACATCGAAACGTATCAGAACCCCTCGAACCTGATCGATCTCATCATCTCGAACCAGTGATACACGCTGGCGGAGACATAGGGCCAACCGTATTTGTGGAGGGAGAGGCGCAAGCTCACCCAAAACAATTCAGCATTCGCAAGTTCGGTTACGGTAGCGGACGAGGGGTTCTCTTGGTCCAACATCAACCTGATTGCACAGGCTAGAGGTGCTACTTTACCGAGACCCTGAAACGCCCAACCGTTTTCGGGAGTATGCCATGGCATTCCGTTTTACCACCAAGCCGAGGGTCTGTCGCTATTGTGGAAGTTCGCTAATATATCGGTCAAAGAGGAGAGGCTGCGTCGAGCATATTGTCAGTCGATTGCTGTTGATTCGACCCTACCGATGCTCTCACTGCGATACTCGATTCTTCGGATTCGGGTCGGATCACGTGCAAAGACGCGACGATTCACCTTGGCAAACTCCATGAAGCCGATGCAAGCAAAATTAGTCGCATTCAAAGAAGGATCGCCGACTATAGCTGGTCGAAGATGGCGAGTGGATAGCTGAACTCGAATGCAGACATAAGCAATAAGTTCGGCACGAACGACCCTGGACGGTCAACCCTGGATCACGACTCCTCAGAGCAGACTTGAAGACGTCGGATGCCAGTTGGCCGCACAGCGTGCTCTACTCATCATCCCTCTCCACGGTCCATGTGGCGAACAATGACGTTCGAGCGAGCGCCTGGAGAAATCTATCGTGTGTCGGTTCAAACATTGGACTCGGTTTGTTTTCCGAAAACTGCCTGCATGTACAAGTCGAGAAAGCGGAGCGCCCAAGGCCTCTTCATCCCCTGCGGAAACAGTCCCTGTCTATGCAAAAGCTGAGCAGCGTCGCCGCTCAAGGAAGTAAGAGTCAAAGTGATTCGATCCAACCCTTCCGGTCGCGTGAACAGAACTGCTCGCACGCCACTGTATTTCGCTCAAAGGGACGAAACACGAGGATCTCCAAGATTGCAAATCTGACTTGAATATGCTCTCAAGCTGCGACGTGCCAGCGGGAGATCTCTATCAGTCAAATCCTGGGGCTACTCATATGTTTGGCGAACCGTCGCGAACATACCGCATGGTCCTTCGCGAGCGGCTACTATGACAGCCTTCCCCATTTTTAGCACGCCGTTACCTAAGGCTCAATCAACGGAAGCGAGCCTGTGAGTTGCAGATCGATTATCATTTGTACACGTCGGTCGATTTGATAGAACAGCGCCGTGCCTTTGGCCGATAGCGCCTTCCGGAAGATGGGAATATATTTGAGGCGGAGTTGGACGACCGATTCATCCACGGCGAGCCATCTGCTCGAGAGGCTATCGGCCTGTTCCTCCGTCATGTTGGTGTTTTGCAGGTACTCTTTGATGAGAGCGTACTTCGCGTCGTTGATTTTAACCAATTCCGTGACGTATTGGTCGTACGTCGGCCAGAACTTCTCCGCTTCGGTGTCCGTCAATTTCATATTGGCGGCGACAATCTGTTTTCGGTTGGACCGCAGGTCTGACCTCAACAGGGCGATCTCTCGATCGACTGACGATCCATTCTCGCGGCGGGCCACGGGTTGCGTGTTCTGCGCTGCGTCATTCTGAGCGAACACGTCGTCGCCGGCGAGAAGAAACCCGCTCAGCATGAGAGCGGCTGCCGTGCTCGTCTTGATCATTTGACCTCCCGTCTTACAATCACGGTTAGCACTTGACCGAGTCTCCCGATGTGGCCATTCATTTCCGCGTGAGTGGATAGACTCTCAGCCCAGCGATGAATCACAAGCGGAAAACTGGCGTTCATTAGCCATCAGCAGCCCGCTAGGCGACACTGTCACTTTTTACAGGGAAGGCTGGTCATTGCAGGTTTGAGATGAATTCAGCAAAGAAGAGTTCTAAATCGTCGTGGGCGGCCCGAGGACCCGCCACTACAGATGCCGAGCCGTCGAGGCTCGGAGTAGAAACCCTCACAGTTTGAGTAGTGGCGCAACTCCAACCAAGCGAACATGCGTGTCGCCGGATGGTAGAATCGCACCCGCATGAAACCGGGCTTCATAACGGTGTTCCTGCGCTGTTGTGGTTGGAATGGTTCTTCATTCGCCGTCGTCTCTGCGCGAGGTTCCAGCCTGCCAGCGGAAACGCTAAAGACTAAGATTTCCTATTGTGAACTTCCCGCCACTCCACAAGACTACGAGGGAAACCCAGTTCTCACCACGGGTAATGGTCGAGTCCAACGAACACGATGCAGTGATTTGCGATCCGGGCTGTATGTCCACGTCAACTGAAGACCGAACGGCACAAATGCAGTTTCCTGCGGACTGAACCGCAAGCAAAGTCGGCAAGAAGCTATCGCAATTGCTCCGTCACAATAGGTCCGCCAGAGCCACTTTCATGGCTATATTTTCCAGCAGCACCGGGCCAAATCGGTTTACGTTAGTACGCCTAATTTTGGTCGAATGATTCTGGCCAAAAGTGGCCCAACTCTGCCGATAAGCCGGATTAGCGGACAAGCCCCAGGGCGAATGGGCCTCATTTCCACCTATCTGGCAGGCGCGTTTACCAGGCACTCAGGAGTCTCACTGTGACGTCGAGACGGTTTCGGCCTAAAAATCGCTTCCCGTTATGCAGGTTTTGAGTCCGATTCATCTCCGGCCGAGGTACTAGCAACTTTGACAGGTTTCCCGATTCCAGCAAGTCGATAGCTTTCACCGAACCATTAGAGCGGAACGAAATTAAGCCAAAGGATACAGAAGTGAAAATTAGGACGATCCTCCTATCAGCACTAACTTCGTTCGTGGTCCTCCCATCGGCTTTCGCTCAAAGGGTTGAACTCGCTGGGCTCATTGGCAGTCAATTGAATGGCGGAGTTGACCTCTCGACTTCACTCTTTCATCGAATCGACGTCCAAAACAGCACCAACTATGGCGCCACTGCAGGCATCTTGTTCGGTGACTACTACGGTCTCGAACTCCAGTGGAATCACACGAGGGGGGACACAATTGCCCAGCCTCGGGGAGGCGGTTCGGGCGTTAAGGTATTCACTCTGAACCAGAATCAATACATGGGCAACTTCGTCTTTCATTTTAAGACTGACGATTCAGGCCTGAGACCCTTTGCGTTCTTTGGGATGGGAGCAAGCTCTCTCTCTACCAACCGGAAAGGCGTCGGCGGCGCAACCCGCTTTGCTGTTTCGCTCGGCGCCGGAGCGAAATGCAACCTCACTAGGCACTTCGGTCTCCGCGGTCAACTAAAATACTCTCCAACTTACCTAACCACTACCGATGCCGGATATTGGTGCGACCCGTCCTGGGGTGGTTGCTGGGTGGTGGGGAACAACCACTACCTGCACGAGTTCGACATAGCTGGCGGCATCGTATTCCGCTTCTAGTTCTTCCGGCTTGACCTGCACACGGGTGACCTTCGTGTTGTGTCCGGTTGCCGTTTCTCTGGTGCTGCCCTACGTGTTCGGTTTTTGGTTTTTAGCTGACCTGGCTTTTCTCTCTGTGCCTGGTAAGTCTGAATACCCAGTCAAAGAAGGAGCGCTTGGTGTACAAAAGCTGAATTCAGCGACCGAGCTGATTCGGAGACACCAAGGATGCTCCCCCATGCAGACTATGTATTGCATCGAGCTGGATGTTCGCAAGAGGATTCAACTACTGCCTGAGGATCATTTCCTGCTCACTGTTGCGGTTGACAGGGCTTCTTAGCTGCGTCTTCTTTGGCCCACTGCTGCTTCTTCTCTTCGATCTCCTTTGGAGACGGCGGATAGCGTTTGAAGGCGTTTTTGATGTTGCTGTCAGCGGTCTTCCAAATCTTGTCGGGGTCGGTATCAAAGATCTTCACATTGGCCAACATGCGCCAAGCAAGATCGCGCGAATGAGGGTCAATAAGGTCAATGCCGAGGGTGCCCAAGTGCGTCTTGGAAGCGTCCATTGAGTAATAGACGAAGCCCCAGTGGTATCCGTAGTACGGGCCGTAGGCGCCCCAGTTGGCATTGGTGGCAAGATCGACGCCCATCTGGCTTGCCACGAAGTAGCGTACCACCAGGTCCGGATCGTGTTCGGGCGTCACCTCGTGGAATCCCTTGGATGTCAGTTCACGTGCCACGGCCCGATGGATTTGGTTTTTGAGCTGGTCCGGGTTGAGTTGCAATCTGGCGAGTTGCTCGACGCCGCCAATAAAAGCAAAGGTCTTGAACCTTGAGAAATCGAGATTGGGATCGAAATCGGTAGCGATTTTGGCTGACGCTGGAAACGCCATCAGCAGCGACAGCATCCCCGGCAATAGGAGCAAGGGCTTCCGGCGATGATTGTTAGATGCAACGGTGATCCAACGCATCAAAGTTCCTGCAATCTGGACGCGAGAGCGGCCAGTGGCCTCTGCCCAAGGAAGTCACCGATGGCCCGATTCTCGAACTAGTGGGTCAGTTAAGTCGATTCGAGCGATTTTATTGGCTGCGTTGCCGCATTCCTACTGTCAGAAATGGCAGTTCTAGAAGGAACGGTACCTCTAAGATTCCCATAAGGACCGCCTAGGAAGATGGCCGACTCCTGGTAGTCGGATTCCGGACAGGTGCTTTTGATTGATTTTGCCTGTCCGATAAGCGCGTTCATCAGGTATGATCCACTAGAATACGTTCCTTCCTAAGCTGCTATCGACGTCTGCGGGATTTCAAGGCAGCGGGCAATCGATGTTCAACCCTTTAGACTACCCGGTTCTGGTTCTTGTGGTCTCACTGTCTACCTTTTGGCTCTCTGCGTCGATCGGGCGCTGGCTCAGCAAAAAGACTCGGAACCTGAGCGAAGACGGTCATGACGATTTCCAATTCGTCCTTGGCGGCACTCTGACATTGTTGGGTCTGATCATCGGCTTTACCTTTTCGATGGCTGTCAGCCGTTACGATCAGCGCAAGAATTATGAAGAGGAGGAAGCCAATGCAATTGGGACGGAGTATGTCAGAGCAGGTTTGTTGCCTGCTGCCGATGCGGTGAAAGTGCGCACGATGCTGACCGACTATCTCGATCAGCGCATACTTAACTACACGTCGCGAGACTCCCAACAGCTCCGGCAAATCGATGTGCAAACCACTCGACTGCAGACCGAGATGTGGTCGGTTGTCGCTAGGGCTGCCACATTACAACCTACACCTCTAATGGCTCTGGCCGTCAGCGGCATGAATGATGTGTTGAACTCCCAGGGATATGCGCAGGCCGCGTGGTGGAACCGCGTTCCGATTGCAGCGTGGTCCCTTCTCATAACGATTTCCATCTTTTGCAACCTGTTGATAGGCTACGGTGCGCATGGAAGAAGCGCTTTACTTTTTCTAATTTTGCCAATCGCCCTTTCTATAGCGTTTTTTCTCATCGCGGACATTGACAGCCCGCGTGGCGGGATCATTCGCGTGTTGCCACAGAATTTACATAGCCTCGCAGGATCCTTGCATTCGCTATGAGCTACCCGTGGGCTCGGTAGCACTAGTCTTTTGACAGATTACCTCGTTGTGCCCCGAGGCATAGGATCAAGCCTGCGTCGCCCTGTTCAGCTTGGAATTCGGTGCGCATCGGCCCTTCCAAGTCAACCGGGGAGCGCAATTTTCGGACCTTTGAGAATCGAAACAAAACCGAGAAAGACTCCAGCGAGTAGACTCCAAGCAAGTGTGGCGTCGATACGTGCCTGGTTCGGTTGCTCGCGCCGTGTCGAAGTTGACGTTGGCAATTGCGGTCTGCTGTCCGCTTGCGCAAGCAGCAGCTAGCGACCGTAGTGCAGGCTCTCGCTGAAGCTGTGCATCGTTTGCCATCTCTGCCCGTCCGACCTAAGGTACGCGGTAATCATTTGTGGCCGCGTCGCTTGACATGTAACTGCACCAGGGAACGAGCCAAGGAGGCGTTGACCGAAGCAACCTCCTCGGAAGAAAGTTTTTCGCGTAAGCGAGTGGCTGCCCTTTGCCTCGCCTCCTCGGCTCTTGCTTGGTCGATGTTCGCGGCGGCAACCGCCATGTCCGTAACGATGGCGACGTGATCGCCTGTGACCGAAACCAGCCCCTCCCCCACTGCCAGGTATTCGTCCTGGCCCCCCTTGCGGACAATCAGTTCGCCTGGCACCAATTGAGTCATCAACCGAACGTGTTCTGGCAGAATCGTCATCTGCCCTTCCACACCCTGCAGAATGACCGATTCGACGGGTTCGGAGTAGACGGTCGCGTCCGGCGTCACAATTTCTAGTTTTAATGTTTTGGCCATACACACTACCGGAAGGCCTTCGGCCGTCAGAATTCATCTCTCATTCTTGTGTGATTTCCTCTATTGAACCTTTCATGTAGAAGTTTCCCTCGGGTACCTCGTCATGCTTTCCTTCCAGGATTTCCTTGAAACCACGAAGGGTTTCCGCCACGGGAACTTGTTTGCCCTCCCGGCCGGTAAATACTTGCGCTACGCTGAACGGTTGGCTCAGAAACCTCTGAATCTTGCGCGCTCTCAACACAGTTAATTTGTCATCGGGCGAAAGCTCATCCATCCCCAGAATCGCAATGATGTCCTGTAGGTCTTTATAGCGCTGAAGTACCTTCTGAACCCTTCGGGCCACGTCATAGTGCTCGTTGCCCACAATTTCGGGCGCAAGAGCACGCGACGTCGAGGCAAGGGGGTCGACCGCCGGATATATGCCCAGTTCGGCTATAGCTCGTTCCAATACGATCGTGGCGTCCAAATGAGCGAACGTCGTAGCCGGCGCCGGGTCCGTCAAGTCGTCGGCAGGAACATATACGGCCTGGAAAGAGGTGATCGATCCTCTCTTCGTAGACGTGATGCGTTCTTGAAGGACTCCCATTTCGGCTGCGAGCGTCGGCTGATATCCAACTGCGCTAGCCGTCCGCCCGAGTAGCGCCGACACCTCCGAGCCAGCTTGAGAGAATCGGAAAATGTTGTCGATAAAAAGCAGTACATCCTGATTTTTTTCGTCGCGGAAATATTCAGTAATGGCAAGACCGGACAGGGCAACGCGCAGACGGGCACCCGGCGGCTCATTCATCTGGCCGTACACAAGGGCAATCTTTGATTCACTCAGGTTGTTTTGTTTGATGACGCCCGCTTCGGACATTTCATGGTAGAGATCATTTCCCTCGCGAGTTCGCTCACCGACGCCAGCGAACACCGATACACCGCCGTGGAGTTTGGCGATGTTGTTGATCAGTTCCATGATAACAACCGTTTTCCCCACCCCGGCGCCGCCGAATGCCCCCACTTTGCCACCTTTCAAGAAAGGGCAAATCAAATCTATGACCTTGATGCCCGTTGCGAGAACCTGCGGAGAAGTCGCTTGATCCAAAAGTGGCGGCGGCGGGCGATGGATCGGATAATATTTTTCTGCCTGAACTGGTCCACGTTCATCCACAGGCGTTCCTGTCACATCGAACACTCGGCCCATCACACCCTCACCTACAGGCATAAAAATGGGTCCGCCGCTATCCGTGACCTCGTAGCCTCGTTTCAGCCCTTCCGTGCTGGACATTGATATAGCCCGGACGCATCGATCACCGAGATGCTGTTGCACTTCCAGTGTCGCTTTGGTGGGTTGATCCTGCACTTTGTATTCAACGGTCAATGCGTTATAGATAGATGGCAGAGTGTCGGAAAATTCGACGTCTACCACCGGACCGGAGACTTTTACAATCGAGCCTTTAATCATTTAGCTATACCTGATTCCGCGAGTTTTATACAGTCACTCTAAATCAACCGGACTTACCTCCGGAAATCTCAAGCAATTCCTTCGTGATATTTCCCTGACGCAGTTTGTTGTATTCCAGGGTTAAGTCTTTGATAAGTTCGTTAGCATTGTCTGTCGCGTTTTTCATGGACACCATACGGGCGCTCTGCTCGCTAGCTTTCGCATTCAGGAGAACCTGATAGATATAAATATTGAGGTAATGTGATAGGAGATAGCCAAGAACGAACCTCGGGTTAGGCTCAAACACGGCCTCAGCCGTATCGGTTGCAAGGTCAGCAAGGGATTCTGTCCCGGGAATCTTCATTCCTTTAATTTCCCCCACCGGAAGAAATTCGATAGAAACGGACTGCTGTCTGAGGGTGTTGACGAACCGGGTGGCAATAATCTGAACCTGGTCAACCTCGTTTTTCAGAAAGAGGTCGCGGGAAAAACTGGCAATCGCCCTGGCTTCTTGAAAAGTTGGCGAGTCCCCATACGCAAACTCGGCGGCGAGGTGACGGCGCGTGTGGGCGATGAATTGAGCTGCCTTTCGACCAGCGGTGATGAAAACAGTTGACTGGGGATCGAACTTAGCAGCGAGACGGAACAGGTTGCTGTTGAGGGCCCCGCACAATCCCTTGTCCGCACCCACCAGGATTACCGCGCGTTTACGGACTTCACGCACCTCAAGCAAAGGATGGCTAAAATCACTCATTCGCGTTGTCGCTTCACGCTGGATGGTGTACAAGAGACGCACAAAAGGACGCCCCGAGAGGGCAGCCTCTTGTGCCTTGCGCATCTTAGAAGCAGCCACCATTTCCATGGCGTGTGTAATCTGCGCCGTGCTGCTGATTGACCTGATTCGTCGATGTATCTCGCGTGGGCCGCTCATATCCGTCGGACGTTAATCACGCCGAAATCCTCTACACCCATCTTCAAATGTGTCTTGCCTATCGCATCTTAACTGTCGTAATACGCAGCGTCTAAATAAGCACACTCCTGTGGATGCCGAACACGGAGCTCCGCACCCATACGGACCCCGACGCGGAGCTCATTGCCAGCCTTCTTTGAATTGCTCTGCCGCGGCTTTCAACTCCGTGGTCAATGCAGCGGTCAGCTCTTTTTCGTGAGCGATTTTATGCAGTAGTTCGGTTCTCCGTATCGTCAAAAATTCTGTAAGCTTGGCTTGGTACTCTTTGATCCGATCAAGCGGCACCACGTCCAAGTATCCATTCTGAACAGCCCAGAGCACCGCTACCTGGACCTCAACTGGAATGGGACTGTACTGGGGCTGCTTAAAAACCTCTATGATCCGCTTACCACGATCGATCTGGGCTTGCGTTTTGGCATCTAGTTCCGATCCAAATTGCGCGAATGCGGCTAGTTCCCGAAACTGCGCGAGATCTCCCTTGAGCTTGCCAGCAACTTGCTTCATAGCCTTGAGTTGCGCCGCCGAACCAACTCGAGAAACCGAGAGGCCGACCGAAATGGCCGGACGTACCCCTTGGTAGAACAAATCCGTTTCCAAATAAATCTGTCCGTCCGTAATCGAAATGACGTTGGTAGGGATGTAGGCAGAAACGTCGCCGGCTTGAGTTTCAATTATGGGCAGTGCAGTCAGCGAACCATTACCATACCTTTCTCCAACTCGCGCCGCTCGTTCGAGCAATCGGCTATGAAGATAAAACACGTCTCCCGGGTATGCCTCACGACCTGAAGGTCGCTTCAGCACTAGAGATACCTGCCTGTAGGCCACTGCGTGTTTGGACAGGTCATCAAAAATGATTAACGCGTCCATGCCATTGTCCATGAACCACTCACCCATCGCTGCTCCCGCGAATGGCGCAAGATATTGATTGGCGGCAGAATCCGATGCGGGCGAAGCAACGATGATGGTATAGGGCATTGCGCCGGCGCCTTCGAGGACTGTAAGCATCCTGGCGATGTTCGATTGTTTTTGCCCAATCGCCACGTAGATGCAGTACAGCGGCCGATACTCCTTGTCGCCGGCAGCTTCAGCAGCTCCGTTGAGGCGAGCCTGACTGATCATAGTGTCGACACAAATCGTCGTCTTGCCCGTCGAACGGTCTCCGATGATCAATTCTCGCTGCCCGCGTCCAATCGGAATCATTGCGTCAATTGGCATAATGCCGGTCTGCACAGGCTGGCTGACTGGGCGGCGTCGGATGATTCCCGGAGCGATTTTTTCGACCGGATAACCAACGTCACTTTTAACAGGTCCTTTGGCATCTACCGGCTCTCCGAGTGTATTCACCACACGCCCCAGGAGTCCCCTGCCAACCGGCACTTGCAAGAGTTTGCCAGTGGTGCGTACCTCGTCTCCTTCCCGCAACTGTGTGTAATCGCCCAGGACGATCGCTCCGATTTCGGTCTCCTCTAGGTCCAATGCCAATCCGGTAATCCCCTTGCCGAAGTCGAGCATTTCATTGAGCATTGCGTCGTCAAGTCCTTCAACTTTGGCGACTCCGTCACCAATTTCACGAATGACGCCGATATTTTGCTTCGCTACTGATGTCCTGGCGTCGGTGATTTGAAGTTCAATTTCCCGTAAGAGGTCAGCCATCTTTCCTACGCTCCCATCTGTTGACTGCGCAGATCACGGGCCGCTCGGCGAACGCAGCTCGCCCCTCGACCCATTTGTGGCAGTGATTCCGAAGCGTTTCTCAAGGGAGGTCAATCCTGCCAATAGGGTGCCGTCGTAGACATCGTTGCCCACCCTGATGCGCATCCCTCCGATTAGCGCTGGCTTGACTGCGAATTGCATGCTCAGCTCACGGCCGTACGCTTTCGTCAGGCGAGCGTGGACGCTGGACCGCAAATCAGCAGGAATGGGAGCGGCGGTTTCTACTTCGGCCGTGTGCGCCGAGACTTCGAGCCTTACCCACCGTTTGAACTGAGAAAGGAGCTTCAGATAGCTACGCTGTTTCTCTTGGAGGATTCGTCTCACGACGTGACGGGCCCGGTCCTCATTCAAAAAACCGTTGACCACACACAATCGATACAGTTGCCTGGCCTCGCGCTTAATTTGTGGAGTCGTTTTCATTTCCCTTCAAGCACCCACTATGAGGGAAGTTGCTTGGCCGTTTCTTCAGCCAAGCGTTGCTGGTCCTCTGTCGTCAAGATCTTTCCGGTCAGCGTCGCAGTAGCCTGGATAACTAACCTGCCTACCTCTCGCTTAAGCTCGTTGAGCATACGCGCATAGTCCTGCGCAACCGCTGCTTGCGCCTTGACGATGATTTGATCGGCCGCAGCAATCGCCCTTTGGGTTTCGTCGTGCTCCACCCTTGCGGCCGCAGCATGTGCTTCCTCGATGATTTCGGTCGCCTGAGCGCTAGCCTTCAGCATCACTTCATGCCTCAGGGCTTCTGTCCGGTCCAGTTCTGCTCTGATCTTTTCAGTGTCAGCAAGTCCTTGCGTTATTTGCCTGCGTCTTTCTGCCAAGATCTTCAAAATTGGTTGATACGCCCACCGATAGAGGAGTGCGCAAACGATGCAAAAGCTGATGATTTGAGCTATCAGATGGGACCAATCCACGCCAAATGTCCTAGCGATCTTCTCGATTTGCCCACCTTGAAGTTCTGCCAGCAAGAGACCAGTGTTCATAGGTTGCACCCTCGAATACCTAAGCGCGAGCGCACTCTGGCTTCGCGCTCAATTTCTCACTACCTCACGAGGAAGAGGGTATAGAACACGATTGCTTCAGCGAAGGCTATGGCCAGGATAGACTGGACCAGAATCTTCGTGGAGGCGCTGGGGTTACGTCCTACAGCGTCCGAAGCTTGCATACCAATTAGACCTACAGCGATCGCTGCACCCAGCGCGGCTAGACCTATATGGAGGCTTCCACTCATATGTTTTGTTTCTCTCGTTCTCGTCGGCCTCCGCGTCGGGACGCGGTCAAGCCGTCGAAATGCTATTCTTGTCGTGCGCCAGCGCCGGCCCTTCTTCATGCTGGCAAATTAACAAAGTAAAAACAGCCGTCAGCAGCGTGAACACCAGAGCCTGAACAAGACCCATTAAGAGCTCCAGAAAATAAAAGGGAATTTGCACCAACCAGCCAAACCCTGGAACCAGCTTGGCCATGGCTTCTAACATGTTTTCCCCGGCGAAGATGTTTCCGTACAAACGGAAACTAAGGGAGACTGGGCGGAATAGAATCGAGACGACCTCCAAACAGCCAGCCGCAAAGAACACGACTACCATGAGTAACTTCAAGGGACCCGCGCTTTCTCCTTTGGGCCCAAAAAGCTCTTTCAGAAATCCCCACAGGCCAATCTCGCGGAGGGCCCACCCAATCCAGCAGGCAAAAAACACCAGGGCCATCGCAAGTGTCATGTTGACGTCAGCGTTGGCACCACGAAGTAAAGGCTGATCAACCGTGAAGCCATGTGAGGTCGCGTGCCCCCATCCGATTGAGCCCACTCCGGGTATCAGACCCGCCCAATTTGAAGACAAAATGAAAATGAAAACACTCGCGAAGAACCAGAACGTGCGCTCGGTCAGACGCGGCCCCAGAATTCCTTCGATGAACTTGTAAAGGCTTTCAACAAGCCATTCCAAGAAATTTTGCGCGCCTTCAGGTACTTGCGTCATTTTGCGAGTCGCCAGCTGCGCAAAAATGATCAGGCACAAGGCTACGATCCAGCTGACGATTATCGAATTTGTAATCGGAAATCCAAGAAGGTTGGTGACCTCTTCTGCCTTTTGTGAAAGACCGTGTTGTTCTTTCTCTGAAGCAGCTTCAGGTAAACTTCCTTGCTCCTTAACCTCAGAGATGACCCCGCCGCTTTCCTGCGATGCAACCTCCGATGAGTGATGAGTTGCAAGAGTTCTCGAGCCAGCACTCAAAAAGCCTACGGACAGGACAGCAAAAAACAAGAGTGTGGATCTAGTCCCCGTCTTGCACAGGATGCCCACGCGTTTTGCCACTAGGCACCGTCGGATTTGCTTGGAGATATCCATCATGCGCAGGACGAGGCCAAAGCCGCTGCCGACTAGACGACCATACGATTCGAGAAGGACCCGTGGAACTGTCAAAACTAGCAGGACTCCGAACAGAAGCGAGAGAACGCCCTCTGGGTGACAGAAACGAGATAGTACTGTCAATACTCACAGATGCCGATTTCAGAACTTGGTCCGAGACTCGAGTAATTTGGGGATCCTTCTACAAGCGACAGCATCAGCACCAATGCCCACATCACCACAAAACAGAGAAAACTTCGGCCAAAAACTGCGTTTCGTGCTGCCTGTCCTTCGCTGGGCGCCGAAGTATCAAAAGCAGTGGCTCCGTTCCGATTTCGTCGCCGGATTGACACTGGCGGCGTACGCCATTCCTGTGTCGCTGGCCTACGCGTCTCTCGCGGGATTGCCCGGAGAAACGGGGCTTTATTGTTGCCTTCTGGGAGGCATGGCCTACGCGGCGTTTGGCACCTCCCGCCATATGGCTGTGGGCCCGACATCGGCAATTTCGATTCTGATTGGGGCTTCTCTGGGCAGCATGGTGGACGATACAGGTCGCCAAATTCAACTGGCCATGGCCACGGCGGTACTAGTCGCAGTCATTGGCTTCCTTGCCTGGGTGTTTCGTCCGGGCAACACCGTCAATTTCATCTCCGAGACTGTTCTTAGTGGCTTCAGAGTCGGCGCCGGGCTTGTAATTATTTCCACGCAACTCCCGAAACTGTTTGGGGTGAGAACCGGGGGCAGCAACTTCTTCAAGTGTCTTGTGGAGTTAGCGACACACCTGGGACAGACGAATCTGCCGTCTCTCGCCATAGGAGCGGGGCACTAGGGCTTCTGATTTTGGGCGAATGGCTTTTGCCGCGTCGACCAGTCGCCCTGTTCGTGGTCGCGGTCTCTATCGCGTTCATGTCGTTCGTACCGGTGGCTC
>Ga0134124_10001798_pt1 | contig 17257 bp, 18 predicted proteins | sample KB304_FD_96880 | JGI IMG/M metagenome (GOLD analysis project Ga0134124, IMG submission 96880) | Terrestrial soil microbial communities without Nitrogen fertilizer from Kellogg Biological Station, Michigan, USA - KB3-0-4 | ecosystem: Environmental > Terrestrial > Soil > Unclassified ...
ATGTTGAAGGGTCGAACATTGACACCTTGTTCTCTCGTCCATTGCTCGTGAAGCCGTGCCTGAAAGCCGACGCAATCGCGACGCCGTGTACGCCGGGCGTGTCCGGGATTGTGCCCACGACCTTTCCGCTGTCCGCGTCCAGGACATCGACTTGTGTAGCGTGCGAAACATAGAGACGCCGCGCCGAAGTGTCCAGCGTTACGTAGTCAAAACCACCCTCACCTGGGATCGCGTAGCGGCCCTCCACCTTGTAGTGTGTCGGGCTTTGAAACATCAGCGCGAATGAAAAGAAACTCACCAGAATGCTTATGATGCTTGTCATAGTGTCGCTCTTTTGCTGAAAGCTTCGAGTCGGCCTGATTTCGTCGGGCGCGTAATTTGATGAACACCTGTAGGGGCGTCCCTCCGTGGGCGCCCCTCGTTGAAGGCGCCTTCGATCACCGATGAGGGGCGCTCTACAGGTTTCATCAGAGTCGACGTGACCGTGTTCCAGATTGTATCTACTGAAGATGAATACATGATTAAACGGGATCTGGATACACCTTAATCCCAGATTCATCTTCTGCGTGTTAGACTTGGCCGTGAATCAGCCATGCGAGTACTGCTTATCGAAGACGAGCCAAGAGCCGCGCGCTTCATTGCGAAGGGTTTGCGCGAGCGGAGCTACGCGGTTGACATAGATCGAAGCAAAAGCCGGCAAAGGCGGGATTGTCAAAGTTGAATCCATCACGAAGAATAATAGGCTGGTTGCCTATGAAGCCCAGGTCAATACAGCAGGGAAGAAATCAGAGACCAATCCCCACCGGGATACAGAGGCAAGAACAGCTTGCGAGGCCCGGGCGCGGCGACGCTCGATGTGCGGTGGGCCAAAGAATTTCGCTTGAAGAAGACTCATAAGAAAGACAACGAGGGCCCGACGATCACTGTGGCGTCGCGGCTTTCAATGTGTTGAATCGCACAAACTACGCCGGCTTTGTCGGCAATCTCAGCTCCCCGTTCTTCGGTTTCCCGGTAGCATCGAGACCGGCCCGCCGCATGCAACTCACATTGGGGTTTCAAATTTTGAGCGAAGCGAGGTAGCGCAGGTTAGCAGGCTGAAAAGGGATGCGCCGGATATCACATCGAATGCGGATAATCCCACCAACGCAGAGACTGTGTGAAAAGTTCGTAGTCCGGCCTTCAGGCGGAAGTTTGTATCTGTATTTACACCGGATTACGAACTTCCGCCTGAAGGCCGGACGACGAACATTGCATTTCACACAGTCTCGCAGTTGGTGGGATTAGGGAAGCTCGCGTCCCCGACTTTGTGTAGGTCGAGTATGAACGGACCACCAACTGCAGTTGGTGGGATTGCCCGTTACCGCGCGGCGCGCTGCGAACGTTCTAGACAGCGTTCTATCTGTAACGTAAAGTAGGGAAGCTGGGCGACAATATCCTCGACGCCAAGACGTGATCTCCGGTGCGAGACTCAATTCACGCGCAATGATAAGACCGATGAATCTACGGATTGAGAGCAGCTCTCATTCTCATTACACGTTGCGGTTGATATTAGCTGCGACTCTGGTTGTAGCATCTACGTCCATTGGACGCGCCCAGGGGCCGCTGGTTCCCGCATCAAAGCCCAATGAACCAACCCCTTCGCCCGGACAGAACATGTCCGGTCAGAATCAATCAACGGCAAAACCTGACCCCAACGCCTCGGCGCAGCAGCCTGGCCGTTCGGCGAATACTCTTACTCGCGATGAAGCCGTTCGTTTAGCGCTTGGCCAAGCCTCCGCGTTTCAAACCGCGAAGTACGCCGAGCTCATCGCGGCCGAAGACGTCAAACAAGCCAGGGCAGCCTTTCTTCCCAGGATCACCGTTCCTTCAACGCTCATCTACAACTCTCCGACGCTTGGCATGGTTGCGCCGGGCACGCCACGCTCGGATCGGTTCAGCTTCATAAGCGCGAACGCCGTCGCCGAGTATCAAGCGCTTATTGGAGCCTCAGGTGATATTGATCTCAATGGGCGGCTGCGCGCGGCTTTGCGGCGCAGCGTAGCGTTACTCGAGGCGGCGAAAGCAGGCACCGAGATCGCCCGCCGGACATTGATTCAGGCTGTTGACGACGCTTACTACGGACTGGCGCTCGCGATCGCGAAACGACGGGCTTCTGAGCTGAGTCTGAACGCCACCGAAGAGTTCGCGCGAATCACCGACCTCATGTTCAACGCCGGAGAAGTCGCGCAAGTCGATTCAATTCGAGCAAAGCTGCAGCTCGCTTCGAGACGAGATGACCTCGAGCAAGCCCGCGTAACGGAGGCCGTTGCGGCCGGCGGGTTGCGCGTGCTGGTCGGCTACGATTTCGCAGACCCGATCGGCGTGCTCGATCTGACAGCCGCCGCCCCCAACTTAGCCGAAGTCGACAGGTTCGCAGCGGCTTCAATTACCCAGCGGCCTGAACTGACACAGCTCGATGCTGAACGGCGGGCTGCCCAGCAGGAAGCAAAAGCCGCACGCGCGGAGCGGCTGCCGCAGGTAAGCTATTCGATAAACGCCGGGTTCGATTCAAACTCCCTCAAACCCGATCCGCTTCACGATCACAGCGGAGTGCTTGCGACGGTGAATCTGACTATTCCGATTTTCGACTGGGGCGCGAGCCGCAGCCGCGAACAACAGGCTCGCCTGCGGCTGCAGAGCTTTGAATCCGAGCGCAATCTCGCGCTGAGAAACCTCACGTCGCAATTCCACGCCGCGCGCGCGCAGGCATTGGCCGCCGCTGCGCGATATCAATTCTTAAGCGCCAGTGTCGGCGATGCCGAGCGCAACGTCCAGGCGTCGATCGCGCGTTATCGCGGAGGCGAAGCTCCTTTTATTGAGGTCAGCGACGCGTTTTCAACGCTCGCGTCGCAAAGAGCGGCGCTCTATCAGGCGTTGTTTGATTATCAATCGGCGAAGGCGCGCCTCGCGCTAGCCACGGGGCAATAAGTTCGGAGAAGATGGACAAGAAAGTGAGCATAACTACGCTCCCGGAAGAGCACTCCACCGGCGACGGACAGCAGTCGCGCGTCGTCGAGGCTTATCGAAGATATCGTCTGCCCGTAATCCTGGCGCTTTTGATTCTCCTGGCGTTGATCATCTTTCTGGTCGTTTACGGCAGGAAGAAACCCGCGGCGGAAGAGGAAGAAGCTGTAGTTGTCAGCGTTCGCGTCGCCACGGTGGAGCGCGAATCGATTGCGGCTGAAGTCACGGCGCTTGGAACGATCTTCGCTCGCAAAGAAGCAACGGTCAGCTCAAAGATAGCGGGCCAAATAAAAACCATGGCTCTGCTCAAGAATAAGCCGGTTCATGAGGGAGACGTGATCGCGACGCTCGAGGCGCGCGACGTTCAGGCTCAGCGCGCCGAAGCTGCGTCGGCGGTCGATGAGGCTCGGACAAATCTGCGAAACGTCACCGGCGGTACAATTCCTCAAACAGCGGCGCAGGACGAGAAGGCCCTGCGGGATGCTCGAGCGAATCTGGCGAATGCGCGCGCGGTCTATGAGCGCCGGTTGAAGCTTTACGAACAAGGCGGAATCTCAAAGAAGGACCTTGACGCTTCGGAGCTTGCGCGCACGACTGCGGAAAACGACCTGCGACTCGCTGAAGCGACGGCACGGTTGCACGCGGCTACGATGAGCCCCAATGACCGGCGCGTCGCCGAAGCGAAGCTCAAACAATCCGAGGATCGACTCGCGGCGCTTGATACACAACTCAGCTACGCGACCATACGAGCGCCGCTCACTGGTGTAATCGCCGAGCAGTTTCAATTTCAAGGCGAGTTCGCGGCGGCCGGAGCCAAGTTGTTTGCCATCGACGATGTAAGCGAGGTGATCGTAAAGGCGCCGGTGGCCGACACGGTCGCGGCCCAACTCAAGACGGGCGACACCGCAAGGGTCTATCCGCAGAGCCTGCCCGGCGAAGAGTTGGTGGGTGTGATTTCGCTGATCAGCAAAGCGAGCGACCCGCAGAATCGCACTGTCGAAGTATGGGTCAATCTCAAGAATGAAGACGGCCGCCTCCACGCCGACAGTGCGGCAAAGGTTGTCGTCGCCACGCAAGCCGCAAGCAATGTAATCGTTGTTCCTGTAGCCGCGGTCACTCTCGACGCGAGCACCGGGAACACCGGCACGGTCATGGTTGTGGACGAGAATTCCGTTGCGCACGAGACCAAGGTCACCGTAGGCATTCGCGCAAAGGACAAGATGGAGATCACGTCGGGGCTCAAGGGCGGTGAGACGGTTGTCGTAGAAGGCAACTACGCGCTGCCGGATGAAACGAAGGTCGCAATCGCAGCCGATGAAAAGGAGGGCGATCAATCCGAGGAAGACAAAGGCGAACCGAAGAAAAAAGACTAGAGTTTAGTGTCGTGCTCTAAGTTCCATAGGCCTCAAAGCGCTTCAAGCGGCTTGCTCCTTCACTTCACTTGGATGGAGAGAAAGGTATTCTCTGATCTCGAGGTTCATCCGGTCGATCTCCGCGAGAAAGCCTCCCGCCGACGCCCGGTAATTCTGCGCGTTGGTTTCCACTCGTCGTAGCGTTTCCACTTGTTGCTGGAAATAGGCTATGCGTTCCTTCATCGCCTGAAGCTCTTGATCATTCTGAATCATCATCGCTCATCACCTCAACTATTCCGCGTTGTGTCTTGTCTCGTTTGATCTGCCAATGCTCAAGGGCAGCCTGCTCCCCGCCAATCGCAGACATCCGGCGGATCCAAAAGACGCTGGCACCCTCCAAGTTGTGCGCAGTCAAATGGTCGAAGATGAAAGCTGCCTCACCTCGGACCTCGCTTAACTCGAACGAATCGTCCATCAGCATGAAAATGTCGACGTCGCCTGGATCAGGTTTGGCTGTGACGAACGAGCCGAACACCACAAATCTTGCCAGCAGTCCCGTGCTGACCGCCAGCTTGTAAATGCGCTCGAGACGTTGTGCAACGAGGCGTCGCCTTGCCGTGCCTCGTCCGAAATGCTCCAGCACTTCAGCTAGCGTTGCTTGATGGACACCAATAGGTAGGTCGCCGCTGCTGTCGAATTCGAGCCAGGTCTTCATGGAGATCTATATTGCTCTGCTCCAGCCACGAGTCCTCTCGACACTTCTCTGTGGCATCGATGGGTTACGTCCGACACTCTAGGGGAGAGATGCCAATAGATCTTCAACCGAGGAGTTCAGAACGTGCCAACAGGTGACGCATGTAGATTCATCAAAATTGGCGTTACTGCGTGCGTGCTCGTACGGATGAACAGTATTACGCGACTCTCGCAATGCATGACTGAACTTGCCTCGATCGCTCTTGAGCCAACCACATTCGACGCTTACCTCGACGAGAGAGTGTAGGTTCCAATTCGGGATGGCGATGTTCTTGCCTATCTTATCCTTAGGCGCCGCGGCAGACCTGTGCGCTTCGCTGGGACTCAAGGAGCAACGTGCGAGCAGTAACGCCTCGAGGATGCTCCCCATCATGACCACAGCCGCTACGTAGGCCGCGGCGTTTTGACATTTCTGTGCTTCCAGCCATCGCTGCTGAACCACGGCCTCCAGGTCAGGCATTATATGCGTCAGCTTCGTCAGAGTTGGAGCGGGGAATATGCGCTTCTCTTGTTGAATGATTCCGCTGCCGAAAAACTTGAGGGCAGTACGGCAATAGTTAGACAGAGCTTCCAATCTCACGCGGCGGCTGTTCGCCGAGAAGTCAGGATCCCTCTCGATCTCGTCGAGTAGAGGCGCAGCGTTCGCATCGCGGAGAATAATTTTGAACTCGCGCACTTTCGCGTCCACATCGCGAAGACTAGCGAAGTCGTCGAGTCGTACAGCCCCGCCTCTCATCGATACCTCTTTTAGAATGGATGAGATTAGTTCTTTGGCGCGTGAGGCTTCAATTGGCATTATTCACCGGCCTGTCCTTGCTCTTCTTGATCCCTCGACTTAGTCTGAATTTGGAAGGCAGAAATGGAGCGACGGTGCTCACCGCGGATGAAGGATACGTCCTTCAATGAACCGAATCAAGTTGACGAGCTGTGTTGGACCGTTATACAAGCGATGAGTCTCGACAGTTAGGCCGGATCATTACATGAGTCGTCTCAAAATTTCCGAGCGGAAACCACACAATACCCATCACGTGGACCGGATAACGAGCCCCGGTTGCTTGGTGTTTCAATGTAGTGATAAGGAGTATTGCCTGTGAGCCTCGCGCGGGTGATCTCAAATCAGAAGCGCGCGGTTGTTGTATTGGTTGCGCTGCTTTGCGCGGCTGGAATCTATGCCGCATTCCAACTCCCGGTCTCCATTTTTCCTCAAACGGATTTTCCTCGCGTCGTAATCATAATCGACGACGGCGTAGTCCCCGCGCAGCAGGTCCTCGCATCGGTCACGCGCCCGGTTGAAGAGGCGATGAACGGCCTCCCCGGCATCAACAACATTCGATCGACAACCCAGCGAGGCGGGTGTGATATCAGCCTCTTCTTCGATTGGAAGGTGGACATACTCGAGTCGCTTCAGATGGTTCAGGAGCGCCTCGCGGCGATGGTCTCGACTCTTCCGCCCGGGGCTTCGGTGCGAAGAGTCGAACGGCTGACATTCGCGGTTTTCCCCGTCGCCGGCTACAGCTTGATTTCGGATGAACGCGATCCCGCAAACCTTCGCGACCTTGCGACCTATGTTGTCAGGCCTCGACTGACCCGGCTTCCAGGCATCGCGGGCGTGAACATCGCCGGCGGAGAGAAACGCGAGTTCCAAGTGACGGTTGATCCGGCGAGGCTCGTGGCGCACGGCGTCTCGCTCGAGCAGGTTGTCGATTCAGTCAACAAAGCGAACATCATCGCTTCTCCGGGGCTCATTGAAGAAAACCACAAACTGGAGCTCGCGCTCGTAAGCGGGCAGGCCAGAAAGCCGGAAGAGTTAGCTGAGATCGTCGTCGCGGTCGTAAACAACGCGCCGGTTGCGCTCCGCGACGTCGCCACGGTCGGCGAGGGGATCGCGCCTAACTACACGATCGTAACCGCCGATGGGCATCCCGCGGTGCTGCTCAACATTACCCGCCAGTTCGACGCAAACACGGTAGATGTGGTCGATGAAGTGAAGGCTGAGTTGGCGGCCATGCGCTCGCAGCTTCCGAAGGACGTAAAGGTCGCGCCCTTCTATGATCAGTCGCTTCTCGTCAGAGCTTCCATACATTCGGTGCGCGATTCAATACTGATCGGGTTGCTGCTGTCGGTCGGAATTCTGTACGGCTTTCTTAGAAATGCGGGCACGACTTTTGTGGCGATACTCGTGATCCCGGTGACGATACTTGCGACGTTTCTCGCCATGTGGCTCGCCGGTCTCAGCTTCGATTTGATGACGCTGGGCGGCGTCGCCGCCGCGATAGGTTTGGTCATCGACGATGCGATTGTCGTCGTTGAAAACATCTACACTCACCGGGCGCGGGGGCAGTCTCGCCACGAAGCGGTCCAAACCGCGGTGTCGGAGATTACAATCCCAATCATCGGCTCGACAATCACTCCTGTAGTTGTGTTTCTGCCGCTCACATTGTTAACCGGAGTGACGGGAGTCTTCTTCCGCTCTCTCGCCCTTACGATGGCGGTAGCGCTGCTGACGTCGCTTGTGCTCGCGCTGTCGTTCACTCCCGTTCTCGCCGAGCGTTTCATTACTGTGAAGCGCCGGCAGAAGGTCTCCGATAGCAGCCTCGATGGCATCGAGTTGGAAGGCGATCTGAACGCGGACGAGCGCGAAGAAATGAAAGAGCAGGGAAGAGTTTTGGGCGGGATCGTGCGGAGATACGAATGGCTGCTCGGAAGAGCGCTCGACAACCGGATTGTCGTATTGATTGTCTGCGCCGGCGTGATCGCGGTTTCATATTTCATCTATCACGAGCTCGGTTCGGAGTTCTTGCCTGAGTTTGACGAGGGCGCCTTCGTGCTGGATTATTTCACGCCGCCGGGGACTTCGCTCGCCGAAACCGATCGCATCCTCAAGCACGTCGAGCAGATGCTCGCGGACGCGCCTGAAGTCGAGAGCTATTCGCGGCGGACCGGGTTACAGCTTGGACTGTTTATTACAGAACCGAACACCGGCGACTTTCTCGTCAAGCTCAAACCCGATCGCAAGCGGTCGACTGAGGAAGTCAAGGACGACCTCCGCAAAGAGATCGCGTCAACCGAACCCGGTCTGTCTCGGGTCGAGCTACCGGGCATCCTCGGCGACTTGATTGGCGATCTGATCAGCGCGCCTCAACCGATCGAGATCAAACTCTTTAGCGAAGACGCACCGGCGCTTCACAAAAAGGCCGCGGAGATTGAAGGCATAATCAAGAAGATTCCCGGCGTGGTGGACACCTTCGACGGCGTAACGGTGAGCGGGCCGGCCATCACGTTTAAGATCGATCCGCAGCGGGCGGCAGCTTTGGGAGTTACTGCCACCGACGTGGCGACTACCGCGACTACTGCGATGACCGGTGAAACACCGTCGGTGATACTTCAGCAGGATCGACAAATCAGCGTTCGCGTTGTTCTTCCAAAGGAGCTGCGAACCTCGATCGACGCGCTGCGCGCTCTGCCAATCAGGTCGCCCGCGAAGAACTCGCTGTTTCGTCTGGATCAGGTTGCGGACATCGAGTACGACAAGGGCCAGACTGAGATCGCGCGCGACGGATTGCGCCAAACGGTTGCGGTGACCGGGCGCCTCGAGGGGCTGGATCTGGGCTCGGCGATCAACCAGATAAAGGCTACGCTGGCGAAAGAGGTAAAGCTTCCGCCGGGAATGACCATCGAGTACGGCGGGCTGTACCGCGAGCAGCAATCGAGCTTTCGCGAGATGACGCTTTCGTTGGCGCTTGCGGTCGCGCTGGTGTTCGTGACACTGCTGATCGAGTTCCGGTCCTTCTCACACCCGGCGGCCATTGTCACCGGAGCCGTGCTCGCATTGAGTGGCGTACTTGTGGCGCTGTTGATCACGAACACGACGCTCAATGTTGTTTCTTACATGGGAATGATAATGGTGGTCGGCATCGTTGCGAAGAACGGAATTCTGATGCTCGATGCGGTGGAAGATCACCTCACCGCAGGTGATTCGCTTCGCGAGGCTTTGCTTCGTTCGGGTAGACGCAGGTTCAGGCCGGTGCTCATGACTTCACTTGCGGCAATGCTCGGTATGCTCCCGTTGGCGCTTGCGATCGGGCAGGGCGCAGAGATGCTGCAGGCTTTAGCGATTGCCGTTATCGGCGGGTTGATGGGAGCGTTGTTGCTTTCGCTGGTTGTGACTCCGACGGTGTACGCGATGCTGAAAAGGGACCGGTCTCTGCGAAGAACCAACACAAGATAGGTTTTCTGATTTCGTTGGTGTTACTATTCCCCGAGACTAATGAGGAGAGTACTATGATTCTGGTATAGTCCCGTTATGTCAAAGACCTCAAGTTATAGTGCCAGCTACAATCTTCAGGTCTAAACTTGCAAGGAGAGGGATTTATGAGAACAGAAGTAACCGAACAAGGTCTATTCATTCCAAAACGATTTCTGGAAGGCGTCAAGGAAGTTGAGATCAGGAAAGAAAACGGTATGGTTCTAATCGTTCCTGCCCCATCGGACGACCCTATCCTTCAGCTTGGCCAAGATCCAATCGATGACGATGTCACTGACGCATCGGTAGAACACGACCGTTATATCTATCGGCGATGAGCAAAGTCTTCCTTGATACGAGCTATTTATTAGCCCTGGAATTGGCGAAGGACCAAAACCATCCGGCGGCCAAACAGCACTGGCAAAGCATCATTCAGTCACTTCCGTCATTTGTGACGACATCCTATGTCTTCGATGAGGTTGTTACCTTTTTCAATAGTCGAGGGCATCATGCGAAGGCGGTTCAGGTCGGAAACAACCTTTTGGCTAGCGTCTCCGTCGAGCTGGTTCATGTTGATGTGCCGCTGTTCTACGAAGGGTGGCAGTACCTCCAACAACATCAGGACAAGGATTACTCTCTGACGGATTGCATATCGTTCATAGTGATGAAGCGGCTCGGTGCTAGTACCGCGTTTACTTTTGATGATGACTTTGTGCAGGCTGGTTTCAGTAGGCAGCCATAACGCAACCAATCTGTCGGTCAGGTTCCCCAATCAACGAGGTATGCTCTCAACTCTCCTCTCATACTTTCAACAATACGGCTATTGGGTAGTCTTTTTCGGCGTGATGCTCGAGAACGCCGGCATACCTGTGCCGGGCGAAACCATTCTATTAGCCGCCGGGTTCTTCGCATACGAAGGTCACTTTCACCTGTGGGAGGTGATGGCTATAGCGGCAGCCGGCGCAGTGCTTGGAGACAACGCAGGCTATTACATAGGTCACAAGATCGGACGCGCCACGCTCGAGCGCTACGGTCGATACGGGGGACTGACGCACGCGCGAATCGCGCATATGGACAGGTTCTTCGCCGGACACGGTGACAAAACGATTCTGGTCGCTCGCTTCATCACCGGTTTGCGGGTGTTCGCCGCGCTGCTAGCCGGGTCGTCGCGCATGCACTGGCGAACGTTTGCGCTCTACAACATGCTGGGCGCGGTGCTGTGGTCCTTCACTATCACGCTTGTGGGCTACTTCTTCGGTCGAAGCTGGGAGTTGCTCGAGCGTTGGGTCAAGGGCGCCGGCATGGTCCTTCTCGCGATCGCTGTGATAGCGGTGATTACGATGATCGTGTTGAGACGGCGCAAGCTCCGCGCGGAAGAAGAAGCGGAACTCGAATCTGAAGACTAGTTGCTTGTCAGCGAACAGATGTAGCGACCTGTAAGGGCGTCCCTCCGTGGGCGCCCCTCATTGGTGAATCAAGAGGGCTACAACGAGGGGCGCCCACGGAGGGACGCCCTTACAGGTCACCGCGGATGCCTCAACCTGTACCCGAAGAAGCCGAAGCCTATCGCGACCAAAGCTGGCGTCGCACCCCTGACTTACGCATCGAGACCGCGGCAGAGACTGAGCGATTTGTCGAGAGCCTGGGATTCTGCTCGACGCTGACTGACGCACGTCGTCCCGGTCCGTCATTGTACATAGCGGTTTGCGGCCGGCGTGACGCCTTCATGCCTCGCAACGTCCAGAAGGACCCCGAAGCCAACCTCGCCTGGCACATCAAAGACGAAGTGATGCAACGCGGTCGGGTCTACTACGCGAAGCTTGTGAAGTCGCGCTCGACTTTCATCGCTCCAAGATTGATTCCTCACTTCAACGCGCTGTGGGGTGTTGCCAGAGGGAAAGAGTCACACATGCTTTCGCCGAATGCTCGCGCGATTCTCAAAGTTCTGCGTCGCGAATGGGAGATGGCGACGCGCGATCTTCGAGGCGAGTGCGGTATCACGGATCGCGCTCAGTTCACTCGCGCAATCGACGAGCTTCAACGCGCCATGAAAGTCATTCCGTCCGAGGTCATCTACAAACCGACGTTCACGTACATATGGACGCTTGCGGAAGGACGGTTTCCTGAAGAGATGTCGAAAAAGGTCAAGCGCGCGGACGCTTTAAAGGAGGTCGCGCGCGCGTTTCTGCAAGGCGCGGGTCTGACGGTGGCCGGGGAGCTATCGCGCGTCACGGGGCTCTCTCGTCCGGAAGCGGGATTAGGCAATCACGCGCTCGTGAATGAAGGCTTTGCTGAGCGGATCACGACCGGAGTGTATCGGTTGAAACGCATGTAGGGGCGGCCCTCCGTGGCCGCCCCTCTTCTGCCATGACAGGTCATCCCGCAATAGGGGCGGCCACGGAGGGCCGCCCCTACATGATTGTTCACACCGTCTCTGCGTTGCCGATGCCGAACATTTTTTTGTAATGACGGTACCACTCACTCTGAAAGAGTTCCCCAGGGTCATACGCGAGCTTTAGTCGCAGGAACTCGTCCAACTGCGGATAGCAAGCTTCCACCTGTTGCTTCGTCGCGAATCGATGATACGTAAGATAGTAGCTCCCAGCATGGCGGATTCCTAAATCAATCAAGCTTCGAAAGGCTCGGGCCGCGTTTTCCAAGCCGACCGGGTCGTGCGTTACGTGCAGATTGAAGATCACGCAAGCGAACGGCTCGCGAGCCCATCGAAGGAAACTTTCCTGATCACGTTCGATCAGGCGGATGGTACCGTAGATCACATTCGCTTCCTGCCTTCGCAGTTCAATTCTTGCCTCCTCGAGGAAATCGAAGAGCGAATGTCGTGGAACATAGATCTCCGTAATCATCTCGGTCGCTTTCACCCCGGCGCCGAGCTTGCGATCGAGCTCCTCGTGATAGTTGTCCACGTACGCTCCCGACAATTGCGAGTCAGCCCAATAGACCTGCCCCGAGGTTGCCAGGTAGCGCTTAGTGTAGACCTCGAATGCCCGTCGCTTGTACTTGTGCGAATAATAAGTGAGTCGGGCCCAGTCCTCCGGATGAAATCGAGTAGGGTGGGGAGTAAGCGGAGTCGCCGGATCGACGGGCCGATAACACGAGAAGACCCCACGGCGCAGGAAGCTGTCGCGATTGCTGTCGGTCGCAAATTGAAAGTCTCCGTACAAGTAACCGGCCGCGATTCGCTGGTCGAAAGACTGAATAATGTTTGACGAATCTCGAATCTCGACGATTCGTTGCACCTTCTTGCGCTCCCACAACCGGAGCTTGACGGACGTGACGATGCCGAATAAACCGTAGCCGCCAATCACCAGTCGGAACAGCTCGGGGTTCTGATCGCGGCTGCATCGCACTATCTCTCCGGTGTGATTCATCAGGGTGAACGAATCAACCTGATCGATGATCGGCTTCAGCTTCAGACCGCGGCCGTGAACATTCGAGGCGAGCGCTCCGCCGATTGAGAGCCGGTCCGCGCCGGTCTGCTTTTGAACGATGCCCCATTGCTTCTCGCGGCCCTCCTGAGACTTGTTCAAATGTTCAATAACCTGCGGCCACTCGATTCCGCCCTCGACTTCAACGATGCCGCGCTCCGCGTCAAAGTCGAGCACTCGATTCATCGCAGTCATATCGACGAGGATCGTGCCTTCGCCGAACTGTTGGCCACCCATCGCGTGACGGCCGCCGGCGATGCTTATGCATTTGTGTTCCGATCGCGCCGTGAGTACGGTCGCGCGAACATCGCTTTCCGTTCGCGGCTTGATTACTCGATCAACGCGAGTTGAGTTGAGCTGGGAATGAATGTCATTGACGAGCGCTCCGGAATTAGCGGGAGGCGGCGACGTCGCCGCGAGGAGTGGGCGCGAGTTGCGGCCAAGAGCTTCGATCGTCAGACCGGGCAGCGCAGCCGCGGCACAAGTGGCTCTGAGGAAATCGAGGAAGTCTCTTCGCGAAATAGTCATAGTTGGGATTCTCATTCAGCAGTTCTCGACTATTCTCAGTTATTCTCAGCGATACTCAGTTATTCTCAGCGCAAAGACGCAAAGGACCGCAAAGCTCGCAAAGATAGTGAATTGAATTTGAGAGAGCGGCAGTGACCGGCAGAACAACCGGCTTGAGGAACTTGATCCGCAGAATTGCGCCCGATCTCACGCGGATGTCGCTTCCCTTTGTGAGAAGCAGACCGCCAATCAGGCCCAGCGCAACTCCGCCGGCGCCGATGCCAAGTACGAGCCTGCCCGAGGCGCCGGCTACGCCTCCGAGCGCGGCGCCGGCAAAACCTCCTGCCAATCCAAGTTGTGCGCCACGGTGCGCGTTGTCGACGGTCTTCTCGCCTCGATGTCCGCCCTTCAACTCGCCGTTGGTATTCGCTTTGATAGATCTTTCAGTATCCCAGTCGTCGATTGCGGTGACCTGGGCGACGATGGGCACGTCGCCTGCGGGCGTCAGTACGTGATCGAAGTCAATCGACATATGTGAGCTGCGCTGGCCACGTTTTGCCGGGGCAACCTTTACGATGCGGCCGCGAAACTCCGTTCCTCGCTGAAGGACTAACTGCCCGTCAACGTAGAGGGGCTCTGCCAGCGTCGCGGTGATGATGTCTCCGGACTCATTCAGCTTTGAGTTAAGTTGCGACCGAAGGGTTAAACGAATTCTGGTGTCGGACGGAATAGTTGCTTGTCGATCTGCCTGAGCGCTTGTTTCACTGGCGCTTTGAGCGAGTGAGACTTGTTGCAGGCTGGCGATCAATACTGCAAGGGCGACTAAGCGACGAGTGATTGAACTTTTCATGCTGTTCCTCCCATCTGGTGCGATTGTAGGAGGACTGAAAGGTGTGAATGTGCGTTCGTGTGACACTTCTTAAAGCGTCACAGGATTGGCTGTTGAATTAGCCACAGATGAACACAGATGAACACAGATCGAGAACGGCCTTCCGACTTGTTTCATATTATCTGTGTTCATCTGTGTTCATCTGTGGTTACAGTCCTCGGTCGGTAGGTTTTGCGAGGAAGTCTTTGAAGCTTCGCAATTCGTCGAGCGATGAATCGGCGATGATCCGAAACACACGCGTCCGACAACCGTCGGGAATCAAGGTTGCAGTTACCGCGTCGGTGATGACCATTGCGCTCGACGCCAGCCCCTTTTTCCAGCCGGGTTCACGCGCGTCTCTAAAGCTCATCGCGTCGGGATCGATAGCCGCTGCCGCAAGCACGGTCCGCGCCCATCTCAAAAACTCCGGCCAGCGCGAGACTACCGTTACTAAAGAATCGGGTGAGGGTCGCTCCTGACCTTGAAGCGACGCAGGAACTGAGCGCAATCGCAACAGAATGCACGGAGCGTCGGGTGGAAGGGCGGCTCTGACTTTGTCGGCTTGCCCATACATCGCGACCGGGGCCGCGCCCGCCAGCACCTCGGCGCGTGTACACTCATCGATCCCGGTCCCAGCGACTCGGAACCCGGTCGCCGCCTCTATCTCGGCAATCAGAATGTTGCGCAGTTCTTCGTCGGGTTCGATGACCAGAATATGATCCGGCGGCTGAGTCTCGAGCCAGTGCTTTACTCGCGTCTGAATATCGTGAAGTGAGAGGCCGCGCTGGCGAGCCACCTCAAACAGCGTGGCAATCAACTGATCGAGTTCGAGCTTTGGGTCCGCGGTCGCGTCGACATTGAGTTCGCGGACATAGACGCCGCTTCCTTTTCGAAACTCGACCCAGCCGCGATGCTCGAGATCCTGATAAGCCGCGCTCACGGTGTTGGAATGAATGTCGTAGCGCCGCGCCAGCTCGCGAGTGCTTGGGAGTTTCTGTCCGGGCTTCAGATCATCGCTGACTATGCCGAGGATGATTTGTGTCGCGAGCTGCTCACGAAGCGGGACTTCGCTGTTTTTGGAAAGCCAGATTCGCATGATCGGGGTTGAAGTACTATTTCACCAAGATCGTCAAATAGTCCGCGTCTGCCCATGCGGCCTCGAACGTATGTACTGAAAGGCGCAAACGCCCGAACATCGGGTCGTGAATTCGAAGGCGCGCGCTGGTGATTTCCGCTACTACCTGCGCATGCGCGCTCCAAATGCCGCGAAGCAGACGCAGATTCACACCAACAATTGGAAAGAGACCCTCGCGCTCAGCGTCGCGCAGGTCGAATAGTCTTAAAGAATGATCTTCGACAGAATCAACAAATCCGAGTGACTGGGCTGCTTGTACTACATCACTGGAGTGCGTTCCCATCATCGGTTTGCAATGGCAGAGCCGACGCAGATGTCGTTCGGAGAATTGCAGCCCGCGGGCGGCGAGCACCATACGCAAGCAAGCAGGTAAGCAGGAATCAGGCGTTTCTTGCGCGTAGAAAGGCGGCCCGAACTTTGGCACGATGCTTCCTTCCGAGTTTGAGACCGGCCGCTCTTATCTCGGCGAGGTCTGTGTGGGCCACGATGTCGCCACTCGAACCGTCGACAACAATCTCACCGACCGGTCCCGCCGTCAGCTCGGGGTATGCGAGCACAACCGGTACGCGCCATCGTTGACTCTGAGCATCGAACTTTGGATCTGCCGGACCGAAGCGATCAGGTAGGTTCTTCCAGAGCCAGCCACTTGCAATGCGAACTGCATCCTGCGCCATGATATCGTGCTTAATGCGCCGCTTTTGCTGTTTCATTGCTTACATCCTCACGCGCTTATCGTAGGGGGCCGCCGCACAATTATCAAGAATCAAATGTTCCCCGTGACGGGATTTCATCAAGATTGCCGCACTCGATCTGTCGTTCGCCAGATTGCGAAGGAGTCGTTCGCTTCACCTGCGAGGTTTCGGCTTTTCTATTAGAAGATCGAAGGCTAGTTTCTTATCACTGATCTCTTTTCTGAGTTTGTCCTTTTGTTCTTCATCAGCACACGACTCAAGCCGCTTTCTGAGAGCGTCAATCTCTTTCAGCACCTCGACCTCTTGCGGCGCGAAGTCATTGCTTTTCAAAATCGAGTACGCCATTCGCAAGTCCTCGGGCGTTTCAAAGTAAGCTCGCAGGTCGATAGGCTTGCCCTTGCCGGGCAGATTCTCAAACTCACCCGCCTCGATCGCTTTGCTGATCTGCTCGTCGATGAACTTATCGATTGACACTTTCGTCTCCCTGCGTGCAATTGTCCACCAGAAACAACCGGGATTCCAGGTGAGCTTTGCAATGAACTTTGATCGTTTCAAACTTTCAACATGCCAGGTGCTCTTTGAGCAATCGTATTGTCGGATAGATCCATCAAAACCGAACTTTGTCTCTTGCATTCTGAGGACTTGTTGTAATAGGCTCGCGCCGTTCAACGTCTTCCACTTTTTCTCGAGGTAAAATTCAATGCTGACGATCAAGAGAATAGCCGCAGTTCTGATGTTGTTAATTGTTTTGGGCTTGAGCGCACCTCAGGCCTTCGCCGATCCGGGCGAAATTCAGACGCCGCCAGGTGAAACCCAGACACCGCCGGGCGAGACGAACGGCCCGCCGCGCGGCGAGACCAGCGCGCCGCCGGGCGAGACTAATACGCCGCCGGGCGAACTCACCAGTCCGCCCGCTGCCTCAATGAGCGCCTGGATGCTATTCCAATTCCTTGCAAACGGCTGGAGGTGGTAAGCGCCCGCAAGTGTGTTTCATCAATCACGGGGTGAAGTCAATGCTGACGATCAAGAGAATAACTGTTGTGCTGATGTTGCTTCTGGCTCTCGGTATCAGTGCGCCGCGGGCCTTCGCCGATCCGGGCGAAACCCAAACACCGCCCGGTGAAACGTCCAGCCCGCCGGGAGATGGCCATACTCCTGGGATGGCGCAAGGCGCTGGTGGTCTTACGGCCTGGGTCGTCGTTCAAATGCTTCGGAGCGGTTGGGGCGTTTGGTAAAAGGCTCAAGATTAGCTGGCTCA
>Ga0134124_10001799_pt1 | contig 17255 bp, 23 predicted proteins | sample KB304_FD_96880 | JGI IMG/M metagenome (GOLD analysis project Ga0134124, IMG submission 96880) | Terrestrial soil microbial communities without Nitrogen fertilizer from Kellogg Biological Station, Michigan, USA - KB3-0-4 | ecosystem: Environmental > Terrestrial > Soil > Unclassified ...
GATTTTACCTGATGTACGTCCATCTTATAAGCTTCTACATACACTGCTACTTGGTTCCTATTAGGATTAGATCCTCCATATACAGTAGAGTCTGTTAATGTGCTTTTAGAGCCATCCTGGTCTACAGCTGTGAATACTAAGTTTGGTACTAGTGCCATTAAAATGTTATTTAAAAATAAACCCTTGTAATAGTTTTGACGCTACTACAAGGGCTATGGAAAGTGTAAGGTATGTTATAGACCGAAGATAGTCTGCAATTCGTTACTAGGAGTAGTACCAGTAGAAGGAACAGCTATCAAGATTCTCTCTATCTGAGTTGTCACATAGTGTGGCAATCCAGCTCCAGGAACTATACTAGGTTTGAAATCTAGGAAGTACTGGTCATAAGTACCAGTCAAGCTAGAGAACAAGCTAGGTTGTCCATAGTCAGCTTTGAAAGGAGCATTGATTGTAGAACCAACACCATCAAAGATTGCACCTTCAACAGATTCCAGTTCTCTTATTTGAGCACCAGTTCCTTCTCCAAATACCCAAGCTGTAAGGTTAGTTACAAGGTCTAGAGTGTTTTGTCCTGATCCTGCTACTTTGAAAGTAGTTTCATCAGAGAGTCCTGTGAATCTTATACCAATAAAGTTAGTACCTGATGTATATGTTACAGAAGAAGCTGTTGTTGTAGTAGTACCTGCAGTGATTGTAGCTGAAGCTCCACCATAAGGTCTATCTAATTGAAGTGTGTTAGCATCTACTACTGCTGCAACCTTATAGATTACGTTAGCAAGAGATAGGATAGCACCTACAGCAAGACCGTGGCCTGTTACAGTGATGTTATATCCACCGTTAGTTACTACAGCGTTAGCAGCAAGAGCAGTTCTTGTACCATTCATGAGAATGTCAGCTCTTACGAATCTATCTGGTTGAGTTCTTTGGTAATCATAATCTCCATTGAGTTGTGATACCATTGAAGCAGCAACTGAATATGCATCAGCTGTGCTTGAGTTAACCATAGCATATCCTTCTTGTATAGGGAATGGTTGGTTACCAGGTGTAGTCTCTCTAACAGATACTCCAAAAGTCAATGTATTAGTAGCTGATGCACCAGTAAATACTAGTGTAAGGTTACCAGATGTACCATTGTAGCCTATTGAAGTTACTTGTCTTACGGGTGCAAGATAAGGTGATCTGAAGAGTCTTAGGTTGTCTGTACCAAAAGTAATAAGAGGAGTTTTTGTTACATAACCATCTCTCTTTTGGGCAATTTGGAACTTAAGTCCAGTTGTGAGAAGTGTAGTTCTTAGTGCTCCTGTGTCAAGGAATACACCAATTTCACCTTCTACAGCTGAATCAATAAATGCAGTAAGAGTAGCTGCTGCTGAGTACTCCACGTTGGCTGGCCCAACAAACACTCGTTGATTTAGGCCTGAAAGGTTTTTAGAATAAACACTCATTTTTTAGTTTTAATTTGTTCGAAGTTGGGTATCTTGTACTGTTGCTGGATATGCTTGATCTTTAGTGTCAAGTCTTAGTATTTCTACAGCAAGATCGACTATTTTAGGGTGAGTCTTGTCAGCTAGTTCACAACTTTGATTCAAAGCTAGAGATATAGTTCTAGGCTTCCTAATGTAGTCGAAGTAGAAACGTGTTACTATGAAGCTTTCTACCCTGTATAGGATAAAATAGTCTTGTGTTTGGTCTGCTAGTACTCTATTCTTCTTAGGTAGGTAATACCTGTTAGTATTCTTCTCATAAAGAGTGTCCTCTTCCTGGATAGTTACTGAGCTTATCTTTACATCTTTTGAAGGTAGGCTAGCTATTAAACCTCTATTGTAGATACTATAAGTATTAGTAACTGTATTACCAAGGCTTGCTTGTCCACCTGCTATGACTGTTATACTAGTAGTAGGAACTTTGGAGACGAAGATAAAGCTATCCTTATAGTACTTGTCTCTGTATCTTTCCCAGTACGCTGTTACATTAGGATTGCTTCTATAGAAATACTCTATGATGTTATTTATTACTACATATTTAGAGTTAGTACTATTGAAGCCTGTCAAGGTGAGTGAATACAAAGTTCCTAGTACAGGTTCTGTTACACTAGGGTTAGAGTAGTAGGGAGCACTGCCAGTACTAGGGAATGGTACTATTGTAACGTATTCAGTCTTAGTAGTACTAGCTAGACTAGGTGCTATATTGCAATTAATTGGATCTGTTACTACTTCTGCTCTAGCATTAATAGTCCAGTATAAGTCTGGAGGTATTACAGAATAAGCATTAAGTATATTGTCTTCATAGATGGGATCAGAAGTAGAAGGTAGAATTACTTCTTCTACCTTATTCTTCTGTACTAGTGCTGCTACATGTCCTAGGTTGATCTGGTCGTCCTGGAAGTTTGTTTCTACTCCCATCTCTAGAAGTCTAAACATAGCTTTATTAAGAGCTAGATCTATTTCCTCTGGCTTGTATTTATCTCGCTTAAACGATGCTACTTCCTGTAGCCTTTGGTTCACTTGGATGTGTAATTCAAATACTGTCATTATAGGTATTTACCTGTTCTCTCGTACCAATTGTCATAGTGCTCCTTCCAAGTACTTCTTTCTTTATCCCAACTCTTAACTAGTTTGTTCCACTCCTCTTTCGAGATTGGCTCCTTTAAGACTTCAGTATGTCCAAAGTCTTCCATAGTAGCTTGCTTGTTGAATTTACCTTCTATTTGTAGCTCGTTCACTACTATGTAACTTTCTCCTTCAATTGTTCTACTAGTATAGCTACAATTAGGGCCTAAATATACTTGATGACCAGGTTCTACTTCTACACAGTCCTTACCTACTTTTATGACTTCATAAACAGTCTCTTCCTGTCTTTTAGCAGAAAGAGGGATATAAATCCCTCCTACTGTTTTCTCTTCCTTTACCTCTTTCAGTAGTATATTTCTGAAAGTTGGTGAATAGTTCTCTAATTTTAACATTTCTTCTGTAGTTTGGTTTACTCTTATTCAGCTTCTTTCTCTTGCTTAGGTAAGTACTCAGATTCTTTCTTTACTAGTAACTCGTACTTAGCCCTCATAATGTTAGCCTCCTTAGAGAATTTAGGGTTCTTCAGATACAGTACTGCATCTTCCATGTTATCTCCTAGTTTCTCTCCTGATTCAGAGAATAAGATGTTGTTTCCTACTCTTCTAAGGTACTGAGCAGCTATCATTTCTTCGATGAGATACTTATGCTCTAGGTCTTTATCTTCGCATACTCTAATGAATCTCAAGAATGCTTCTTGTTGTTCTAGATCATTAAGGGTGCTGTCCTTGCTAGCAAATTCCTTAAGAGATAATACCTTATCTTCGTGTACCATGCTAGATACTCTTACACCTAACATAGTGAGTACCTGGTCTGTTCTAACAATACTATCCTTGATACTCATGTATAGGCTGAATGCCTTATCTTCTAGTTGGTTGATCTTAACAGCTTCTTTAGTTGCTGAATTAGGATCTACTACATAGAATTGCTTGTTCTGATATCTTTCAGCTTCATCCTTATTCTTAGCTACATCTCTGTGGCCTATAAGGTGTCTGTAAGCGATATAGTCTTTTACGTTGATTGGGAGATTGCTTTCGCTGAGAGGCTTATTTTCATCTTCTAGAGCTATCTGGAGCTTTAATCCACCTGAGGGCACTTTAGTGTTGATCTCATGGTAGAAGTTAGTTACAGCCTTCCTAAAGTCTTTATCACTATGTTCTATACCTAGTATGTTAGGTAACAACACTTTCTGTTCGTCAAAATTAAGCCCTGTAGCCACAGCTTTACCATCATTAGTAAAGTATGGTCCTATTGCTCTAAATTGTTGTGCCAGCCATTCTTTCACTTGTGGGTCACTCTGAGCCATCTGGATAGAGTTAAACTGACGATGTACTTCAATAATTCTTCCTTCTTTCATTTGGTTTTGATTGAATTGTAAGGCAAATATACTCTATACAAAGCAATAAAGACCTAAGACCTTATATATTGAGCTTATTAGGGTAATACAAAAAGAAAGGGCTGTCTTTTTAGGACAACCCAATCGAAACCAAACTACAGAGAAAGGTTTTTGTTAGAATCCAGCCACTGTTGGGCTTATTTCTAAGTGTAGAGAAGTATTACCTCTCCTTAAGTTTACACCACCAGTTGCTAGTCTGTGGTAAGAGCTAGCATCTACATCACTAGAAAGTAGACTGAGATCACCACTATTTAGGTTCTGGATGCCTTGAATTACCTTGTAGGTAGTAGGCATTGGAGTGATACCTGCAACAACACCGTGTAGGAATCTTCTTCCTTTTTCAGCCACGTATTGTAGGTTAGGCTCTCCATCAAACATACCGTCATCTATGAACACCATTCTGTAAGACTCCAGTGGGAATCCTGTTTCAGGGTGAAGAGGAGATTTAACTGCTCTACGTCCATAGTCGAAGATAGGGTTGTGTTTTACTTTTATAACGTATCCATCTATATGGTACATTGTGTTGAAGAAACCAGTAGAGATTAGGTCGTAGTTGCTGTCACCTTTGATGAACTTATCAGCTACGTTACCACCACCACCGCTTAGTACTAGTTGAGTAATACCTGCTTCCTTCATTGCTCTATCGAACTCTCTCATTCCACCACGTCCTGTGTACAGTGTGATAGACATACCATCAGTATCTGATTGGCCAAAGAGTGCATTAGCAATTACGTTCTGTAAGAAGCTGTAAGTAAGTCTAGTGTAAGTAGAGTAGTTATTAATCTGCTCTAGTAGACCAGCTCCTGTAGGGATTACCTTACCAGTAAGAATGTCTCTAAGAACAATCTCACCATTAGGACGTCTGTTGTATCTTGAGTACCAGAACAAGTGCTCTAGTTCTTCTAACCACGCTCTTTCGAACTGATAGTGTTCAAAGTCCATCCAGAGTTTCATGCTTTTTCCACCATGATCTATAGTGATAGACATTACTCTATTAGCAGAGTTACCTGCCCACTGGTGAGACATACGAATAACTGACATCTGGTTCTTGTATTTACCAGGAGCTACTCTCTTGAACTCAGTACCTCTAGATTCAGACTCAGCATTGAATGTGTTAAGATCTGACCACAGTGTACCAATTAATGCTTCAGAAGGAGGAAGGATAGTCTTGTCAGATACAGAGTTAAGTTGCACTGTATATCTGAAACCACTTTGTCCATTAATCTTTTCTCCATCTTTAAGGATGTAGCACTGTATTCCAAGAGGAGATTCTATCATGTAGTTTCTCTTGAACCAGTTATCCTCGAAGTCTAGAGTGAAGGGTTGGTTACCTGCGCCAAGGTTAGCTGTTGCATTTGTTGCAATAAGTCTTACTGCTTTATTCAGACGGCTCATTACTGGCCATGTGAACTGGATGTCATCAAGCTCTTTTACTTTAGAGTTGACTTTCTTGAACCCTCCATCAGCTGATAGAATGTCCCCCATAGTTGCCATCGCAAGAGGGAAAGACTTAGTGCTATCCCCAAGCAACCATGTAAGTTTCATAGTTAGTTCTGCTGGACTACCATGCCTTGCAGCATAGAAGTTGTTTTCATCCAGCATGGACTTGGCATCAAAGATGTCTTGCTGTACCTGAAACCTTAATTTATTACCACGATTACCTGCCATTATTGTTTGTTATTTAATTTTAAAAATCTTTTAAGCTTAGTTTATCAATTCTCTCTTGTTGAGAGTTTTTCTTGCTTCTTTGCTGCTCTCCTTTAAGTCTTAGACTTAATTTCTGAGCATTTAGGGTAGTAGCTGTTTCCTGGATTATTTTACTTAAGTCCCCTTTCTTCCATAGGAAGTATTGTGCTTTAAGTATCTCCTGCATGTTACTAGGTTCTATGATGGAAGCTACTGTGTACTTGCCATCATCTGTCCTCCTAACGTTCTGTAGAACAAACTTCTTAAACTCGTTCGCCTCTACTTTATCTCCTATTTTGAAGTTGCCTAGCTTTCTAGTTTCTAGTACTTCATCTAAAGAGCTTACGAAGATCTGATCTTTCCTCTTCTGTTCTCCCTTAGCCTTTTCAGCTTTATCTAGTAGTTCAGCTCTCTTAGTCTCCTGATCTTGTTTAAGTTCTTCAAGAGCATCCTGTGCTTCTTTTACTAGTCCTGCTTCTGAGTCTTCTGCTGTTTCAATAAGTTTAGCTATTCTAGCTTCACTCTTAACACCATGCAGTTGGTAGTATTCTTTTAGTATCTCCTTAGATAAGGCTGTGTCACCTTCGCTAAGACTAATATTAGAGTAGTCTCTACCTGTAGCTACCTTGAACAGATCTGCTGGATCACCTCCATTGTTTGCATAGGCTAGTGCCTGGTAAACTTTAGGATAGTTCTCTTCTAGTTCTTTTATGAAGTTGTCAAGTGTAAGTTCTTTAACAGCTTTCTCCCTTAAGGCTACACCTTCTGGTGATAGAGGATCTATGTCTCCATAGTCTACATCAACTTCATTGCCTGTAAGCCTTTCTACTTCAGAGAAGAATTTTGCAGCAGTCTCAGTATCTTCTTCAGACTCTTCTTCCTGCTCCTCTTCCTCTTCTTCTTTAGGTTCTACTTTAGGCTTTTCAGCTTTAGGTTTATCTTTAGGCTGTTCCTGTTCTTGTTCTTCTTCCTGCTCAGCTTCTTCTTCCCCTTCAGGTTGAGATTGCTTAGCTATAGGCTTTTTCTTTTTAGCCTTGAACTTGACTTCTACTTCTTGCTCTTCCTCTTCTTCTTGTTCTTCTACTTCCTCAACTTCTTGCTCTTCTCCTTCTTGTTGGTTAAAGAGCTTATCATCGTTGAAGTCATCCCAAGAGGTCAATTTGGGAGCATCCTTTCTCTCTTTGCTCATTGTTCTCTGTTTAGTTTGTATGCAAATCTAGATAGCTTGTATCTAGCTGACAAGTACTAGTAAGTAGTATTACTTGTACTTTATCAAGCTTATTCTGGTTTCCTCTTAAACAAATTATCTAGTTTAGGTCTTACGAATCGATTAAATAGATAACCTCCTAATGCTCCTATGACGCCAAGTACTAGAGTACCTAGTGCCTGGAATATTATAGCTCCTACAGTAGTTGTTGTTATTAATCCTAAAAACATAGCTGGTAAATCCGTCTTGTGCATTATTTGGCCTTAGGTTTATTGTTACCCATCTTCTTAGCCTTAAGAGTAGTTGCGTTGCTCTCTTTAGCCATTTGCTTTTGAGCAGCTATTTGCTTCTCCTTAAGGTCTATTTCTCGTTCTTTCTGTCTGGCTTTAGTACTCTCTACTCTCTCTTTTAGATGTAGCTCTCTTTCCTTTCTAGCTAGGTCTGTCTTAGTGTTCTGATCATCAAGCATTATCTTAGTAGCTGCTGATGGATCCTCTCCAGGATCTTCTGCATTCTGGTCTGCTCCTGATTGTTTTAGAAGTTCTAAGTCTTCTTCTCTATCATATTGTAAGTTAATCTGCTTCTGCTTCTCTATACTTTCTAGTTGAATCTGAGCAGCCTTAATACCTTCTAATCGTTCTGCAGCTTCTTGCTCACTTAGTTGTTGTTGTTGCTGAGCTTGCATAGCCTTCCCCTCATAGTCTTGAAGAATGCTTCTTAGTTTTGATAGTGATTGTGCTTGTACTACATCGACTATTGTACTAGGAGCTACTCCATTCTGAGCGAATGCCTGCACTTGCTGCCTAACCATTTCCAAATTTTGTAAATCTCTAGCACTTCTGGAAACTATTACGTTCATGTCAGACTCTAAGTATTGAGCTGGATCGATGGATAATATCGCTGTTCGCATATCATCTCCTTGATATAGTCTTTGAAATCCATCTGCCCATGCTAGTTTAGATACGTCAAGTAAGCCTTGCAGTTCTACTCTAACAAAGTCTTCAAATCTAGAATACACCTTCTCTGAGATTACTGCAGACTGAACTATAGCTGCTTGTGTACCTCTAACAGTATCAGTAGACTTGACATCTCCCTTTCTCTGTCTAGTAATACCTAATAGATCGTCCCATTCCTGTTTAATGTACTCCATGATCTCTATGATACTAGAGATATGCTGGTATAGACCCATGTCTAATACTGTGTACTGGTTGAATTGCTTATCAGCACCTGGTTGATTCCTATCCATTAAGGCCCAACCATTAGCCTCTGCCCAGTAGAAGAACTTCTCCTCGTCCCATCCATCCTTCTTAGGTATAGCATTGTAGTCTATTAATGCTATCTTACCTTTAGACTTAGCTATAGTCTTTTCTAAACTAAAGTGAAGAATTCTATGTAAGGTTTCATAAGGTAGACCCATTTCTACTAGTGAAGTATTCTGAGCATGTCTATCAGAGAATCTTCTACCATTATAGGGTAGCTTACACATAGACATGTTATTAATGGTGTTCCTTTGAGATGGGACAGGTTTTATACCTAGGTAAATAGAATCACTTAGTCTGTATCCTTCCCACACTTCGTTAACCCAGTACCATTCTACTGATTCTCCTTCAGTAGGCTTGTAGTTCTCTGGTACTTCCATCTGTTGCTCTTGACCTAGTTCGTCAGTATATGTTAATAGCCCTTCATTAGTGTAGTACTTCCATACAGCATGGTATACGGGTACCTTTGATCTTCTTAAGTCTTGGTCATCTCTAATGATACTAGGGACTCCTGTGCCTATAGTTCTAAAGGCTAAGTGTCCATTCTCATCCTCAATAATGTCTATATTGTCTTCGGTAAGCTCATCGTAGAACATATCATTTACTTGCGCTGGAGTTAGGAACATCCTTCTTACAGCCCATGAGCCATCTTCTATGTAATCTGTATCAGGAGATTTATCATAATCTACATCTAGTGGAGATATTCTCTCATAGACCATTCTACCTCCTCTAATACCTTTATATGTGTGACATTCTCCTGCTACTGTCCAATCAAAGAATAAGTTCTTGAAGAATTCTACTAGTTGAAACTGATCGAATATGATGCTTAGTGCATCCTCTCCCATAATAGCTCTCTGGTCTCTATAGTTAGAGGTAAACTTCTTCTTAATGTTCTCTGGAAGTTCTGGCTCTTGGGATTCTTGTCCAGTCTCCATTCCTTTCTGATTTAGGGAGTTTACAAACTGTTGTTGTAATGAGGCTAGTATTTCTTGATACTGTTGGTCTTGATAGATGTTTACAGCATCAGCATTGTTTACCTTGATGGTGTATGAAAAAGGTCTTCTCTCATATTCTCCTTGAATTAGATCTATGTTAGGTCTGATAATAGAGTATGCTCTAATTCTTGCTGGCCAGTTAGTATAGTCCTGGTTAGAAGAGTTTAAAGGATTGGTTACATACCTAAAGTAACTATCAGGTAGTTCGTTGTTGTATGCTACGTATAGAAGTCTTAGGTCTCTTACTGTAGGATTAACTATCTCATCTATAAAAGAGGTAGCAGCAATGTAATGATCCATTACTCGCTTAGTGTGCTCAAAGTCGTTAGCTCTTTTTATAGACTCGCTTACCCTAAGTCTTGGGACTCTAGTAGTCTTGGTTTTTGCTACAGCCATTATATGATTATGTCGTTTTTAGGACCATCTACCCTTAGTAATTCTTTAGCAGATAGCATGTATCTTTTATCTCTACCTTCATCAGAATACAGAGGCCTATTGAAGATATGGTCCTTGCTTATCTTCCTCTGTTCTCTAGCCTGCTGGAGTTCTGCTTCCTGTATTATAGACATTAGGACTAGTAAACAGGAAATTCTATCAAAGTTACCTTCTGGATTGAACTTTATCAACTCTTCTAGTAGACCTCTATCATATATCATCTCTAGATTTAGTATATATCGAGTTTCATCTCCTTCTATCCTTAGAGCTCTTTCCTTAAGTAGCCAGTCAGCCAGTTTTTGGAGTAGATCTGGCTTGTTATTCTCTTCAACTCGTATGAAGAACTGTCTTCCTGAAGTCTTTCTAAAATCCTTATCATGACCAAATATACTAGGTCTTTCTCCACAGTAATCTAGGTAGCCATGATCCTTAGCATAGTTTAGAAGTTCCTGTCCTCCACCTTTTATTTCAGTCTGGACTACAGCGTTGTAGTATCTAGCAGCCTGGAACACTCTTCTATGGAAGTCTTTTACTCTAGGTGGTCTACCGTGATACCATGCTACTAGCATATCATCTTCTGTAGGGAATAAGGTATTCTTCTTCTTATAGACATAAAAGGATCCTAGTGAGTTCCAATCAGTTGCCTGTTCAGTATCTACAGCAAAGCAGTCAGCTACTATGTAGTAGAGCCCTATAGGTATCTTATTTAATTCATCTCTTAAAGGTCTTTCTACCATTTGGAAGGCACCTTCTAGTACTGCATCTGTCTTATGTGGGTATCTATCTATTGGATCTACCTTATCGCTTAGTACAAATGCTACCTTCTTGTCTTGTATGTCTAGTTCTCCAGTCTTAATCATACCCTTGATAGCCTGGTTGTTATCTACTCTTCTAAGCTGTTGTTGGAGCTTTGCTACGGGGAATGGGTTGTTGTTCAACCTCATTAAGGCTTCCATAGGAGTAAATGGATATTCTGCTATAAGTTTATCCATCAAGGTGTTAGAACCTTTTCTAGCTTTACTTCTCTCTTGATCCCAGTAAGCTCTGGCTCTTTCATGGTCTGTGTTACCCCACTTATCCATAAACTTAGTCATGTTAGCCCATACAGGGAAGAAGAATCCATGATCATTAGGTAGTATGCCATCTTCCCAACAGTTCTCAAAGCCTAGACAGTCGTATAGTTCTGGATTGTTAAACATCTTATCCATAGCTGCTATACCATCTCCTTGTTCACCACCTGTTCCCCAAGCAGTCTGCATAGCGAACTTAACACCACCTTGTTCTGCAAGAGCTTTAGCTGTCATCCAGGCATCTTCTCCATTAGGGAAGGATCCAAACTCTTCCCAGTTAACGAACCCTCTAGCACCACGTACTTTTCTAGGGTTGTCTATTACAGCTCCTTGTATCTCTCCACCAGTCTTTATCTCTACTCCTGTTTCAGGGTCTATGTAACTAGCCTTCTTATATAAGTCTTGATCTTTCTTCTGTCTAAGATGTTTAAATGCTCGTTCTGTTGATTGATTTAAGAAGTTTAGCTGGTCCCATGCTTTAGATAGCACTCCGTCCTTGTTAAGGAATCTTTCCACAGCTACGAAGAAGAAGACTGGATCTTCTGTCTGAAAGGTATATTCATGTACTCCGTTACTAGATAATAACTCTGAGAATCCTGTATCTCTAGGTTTGAGTACTATCATGTTCTTACCATTCTCTTTAGCTAGATACCAATCCTGCATGTAGAAGTAGTGGATAGGCCAGAATCTAGGGAAGGCAGTTACACGTTTAGCAGATTTCTTATTAGCCTCTTCTGGAGGGATAATCTTCATCTGTTTGTAGTTTAGGAAGAAGTAGTACTTACCTGGTATCCATAATTTAGTTATAGGATTGTAGTAGCCATGAGTGCATCTCTCTTTTTCTTCACCCCAGAAGAGATTGTACTTCTTGCTATTGAAAGGTTCTCCACAGTACTTGCCCTCTTTTAGGAACTTGTTCGCTGCAGGACTGAATAGTTCTGTATGCTCAAAAAAAGTATTAAGGAGTAAGTCCTTGTTGAACTTACCCCTTACCTTTCTCTCTATGTCTTTTGTGAATTCTCCCATCGTAGTAATGCTTCTTGTTCTGCTTTGTAGTACCACAGAATTTTTTCTTCTCCATCTTGGTTCTTGTATATGTAGTACCCTTTGTCTCGATTATCTTCAATCAGAATCTGAACTCTCTCCTGTGCTGTCAATTGCTTTTCGCTTTCCATAGTTATTATCTTTATTCATCCAGCCTAGCTCTTGATCTCCTCTACTAGAAGACTTAATTACTACACCTAGCTTAGCTTGATTCTCTAGTTCTTGTAACGTCTCTGCTAGTCTAGGTAGCTTCTCTAATGTTGCTATAACTTCTCTAGGAGAGTTTATATAGCTACCACCTTTGTCTCTTTCTTCTAGGTCTAGACCATTCAGATGGACCTCAAACTTATCCATAAACCTATGAACAGTCTGTAACATCTTCATTACCTTGTTCTCTGTACCTTTAGTAAACTGAGGTATCAAGGCTTTTAGTTCTGTTGACTCCTGCCAACTAGTAGGAAAGTTACAGTCTAGCTTAGCTTCATGTAATCGTTCTGCTTCATTATAATCCTTATAAGGTGACTTGAAGGAGTAAGCTAAGAATAAGTACTTGAGCTCTTGTTTAGCTCTTTTCCTTTCTCTTCCATCCATATCTCCTTTAGTTCCCTTATTGTAAGCAAGAGTAAGTAGAGGCTGTACTTGCCTGACAAGTTTTACTTCATCAGCTACAAACTCTACTTCTCCTTCTTCGTTAATCTTTAGCCAATCCATCAAATGCTTCCTTTACAATCTTTTCTAGTTTCTCGTAGGTTAAGTCTTCTGGCTTATAAGTACTAGGAGATCCTTCATCTACCTGTTCTAATAAGCCTTTTCCTACTGGTATAGGCTTAGGTAGTTCTAAAGATCCTTTCATTTCTTTTAGTAGAGTTTCCACGTATTGTACTACGCCACCATCTCCAGTTACTAGTAGCATTGTATTTCTACTAGGTGAAGACTCTCCTATTTGCCATGCATGTTCTCCTACTCTCTTTATACCTAACCAATTATCTTTAGGTAGGTTCCTGATCTGTTCTATTGTCATTCTCTATTGGTTTGTAACCCTGTCCATTATCTCTTTCTACAAATATAGGATATTGTTCTCTAAACAAAGTCCAATAGGCTACCATGTTCTTATAGCTTCCTAGTATTAACTTAGGAGGATGTCCTCTTAGAGTTATCGTGTATTTATCTCCTTTAAACTTAGTCCAGTCATCAGGGTATGCGTAGCTATCTACTTCTTCAAGATTCTCCCATAAGAAGTAGGATACTCTTGAATGCTCCTCAAGCCTTCCTTTCCTAGAAATAGAACGAGGTTCTTCATCTTCTTCTCCTCCATTATATGACCCTTCTTCTGCATGTACTCTGAATATCTCTATAATCTCTACTGGCTTATTGAAGTTGTAATCATTTTCCACCATTGAAGTCTATATTCAATTGTTCTCCTGGCTTGTAACTAGGATTGTTAGGATCCTTATTAGTAAATACATAACTACCTAGTTGGCTACTGGTAGAAGGACTAGTATTATCTGTGTAGAAGTTGCTTGCTGTACTAGTAGTATGTCCTAGAGTCATTGTTCCACCTGTACCTATGGTACTAGTCCAATAAGGGTACTTATTATAGTAGGGGTAGTATACATATTCCTTCTCTTTAGTAAGTAGTGTGACAGCTTCTTCAGCTGATATTCTATTTTCACTCAGTAGTCTCTGTACTATCTGAACTGTTGTTGCTTTTGCGTTTTGTTCTCCCATTTTCCCAGTGGTTTAAAATTATCTGTTTAGTTCTTACTGCTCTTTTAAAGTCTTTCTGTTGTTCTGGAGTCATACCTCTAAGGTAGCTAAGCATCTGTACTTCTTTAGGTTTAGATTTAAAGATTCCAAAGTATGCCCATCGTACTGAGTCAAAGGTGTTAGACTCCATAGTCATGGCAGTATATTCTGACTGTGAATCAACTATTTGTTTTACTAGTTTCAGGTCTAGTCCTAGCTCCTGTGCTACTTCCTTTAGACAGTTGCTGTTGCATAATACTCGATCCATTCTTTATGATTATAGTCTCTGTGAAGAATATTGGATGAGGCTTATAGTCCTTATCTAGTACTCCTTTCTTTCTTAATGTGTTAAGGTAGTTGATGGTTACCTGGTAGCTTTGATTGAGACTATTAGATAACATGTTCTTTATGTCTTTATCTACTTCTCCATCTTGTCCAACCACTTCTACTAGTAGTATAACCATCAGTATCTCCTTCTTGGTTAAGCCATTTCTAGCTCTAGGACTAATGAAGAGTCCTGATAGACTCTCCACTAATTCTCTAGTAGTTTTCCTGTTAATTATCTTCTCCATCTTCTAGTTCTAATGCTTGAGATATAATTGCTATTTTCTCACATAGCTCTTTGAGTTTAGCTAAGCCTTTCTTAGCCTTCTTAGTATCTTCAGAGTCTAGTTGCCAGATCTTTCTCGTAGCTTCGTTTAATAAGTGCTGGAGATGTGCTCTATTGTTAGCACCAAATTCTTTCTGTATGTCCTGTAGTTTCATTATGTTAATCTTTGTTCTTCTTTCTTGCTGAAAAATGTATCATGTGACTTAAGGCATTTCTAACATAGTCCTGATGTACTCTCCTTTCTACTTCTGAGTGATCTGTTCCTTCTAATGTACAGCTCATCATATAGACTGACTCCTGACCTACCATTAGCTCTAATGAATAGAAGACATAATCCTTCTCATTTATAACAAGGTGCCATCTACTTTGTTTCAACCACCTACTAAGCCTATTAAACTCCTTGTAAGGATGCTTTTCTATATAGAATGCTTTTTCTATTTCTTCTATACTCATTACAGTCCTTCTTTTTTACGTTCGTTGTCTAGCCACTTCTTATAGTTCTCCTCATCTTCTGTTAAAGGCTTAGGCATCTCTTTAGTTACTTCTAGTTTAGATTCTTCTGCCTTCTTTCTACCTTCTTCTATCTGCTGCATTCTCTTAAGTAGTTCAGCATATTCTAGTCCGCCTGCTACTAATCTTGCTATACAGTTCATGTATAACTGTTCTCTAAATCTTGGGCTAAGTCTTTCCTTCATGTCTTTGAAGATGTAGATTTCTTGGTGTACCAACATGCTAGACCATTCTTTAGGGGTCATATCTTTATCAGTCTCTACAGCTTTAGTCCAGTCATATTTCTCTCTTACGTTACGTACTAGTCTAAGATATGCTACGTCCTTGTTACCTTCTGGTCTAGGTATATTGTGCATGGTTATAGTTAGCTCAAACTTAATCTCTTGTTTAGAGTTGTTCTCATTAAATGCTTTCTCATAACCTGTTACTAATTGTCTTAGGAACTTCTCTTCAAAGGAGTCTCCTTGTTCTAGTTCTGGAGCTTCTAGCTCTTGTTCGTTATTTGTTAAGTTCTCCATAGTACATTTGTGCTATCTGCATATTAAACTTAGCCTCCATTAGTTTATCATAACCTCTATCCATACTGTACTTGATAAGATCTGGTATACCTCCCTGTTCTTTATACATTAATACTTCCTCTGAGATAGTTCTTAGACTAGTAGAAATGTAATTGAAGGTATCAGTGTTACCTAGTAGGGTTGGTCTTGTACGTACTGGTAGTGTATTTGTACTAGTAGTATTAGACTCTAGTGTTTCTCCCCCTATATTTTCTAATCCTTTCTCTGCTACTTTAAACCAATAGATCGCTATCTGTAAGTTATGTACTGAGTGTTGTATAGGTTCTATCTTAATGTTCTTATCTGCTAGTTTCAGCATCGAATCAATTACTGGGATTAACATCCCTGGTACTTCGTTTATTGAGGTCATGCTTATGTTGTTTCCTGAATGCTTTAGCCTGTCTTCTATTCATACCTGTGTGTGGTTGCCATTCAAAGAAGCTAGATCCTGTAGGGTTTAGTTTAAGTTTGCTTAGCCTATCCTTTAGGTCTACTACTTTTGCCTGACTTTCTTTTATACTCTCACTTAGAGCTTGCTTCTCTTCCTCTGTCTTTGCAGCAAGAATCTTGTCCACAATTGCATTCTGCTCCTGCTTGATCTGTTTCTTCAGCTCTCTGCTTTCGTTGGTTGTCATACCTGTTAATTATTGTTACACTTAGTATTAGGTACAATAGCCAGTAGGCTAATGCAGGGGGTAGTAGATTAATCACATAGGAACCTGTTATGGTTGCTAGTGCTACTGCAAGAGCTACTGCTACTGTATATTTGGTTAAGTCTCTCATTTAGCTTCGTCTAGTTCTGGCGTTACTGGTCTCCAACATCCTGGAAAATTATCTCCTCCCATTATGATAGAAGTCTTCCACATATAAGGAGTATGTCCATCTATAATTACCTTGAGGTTCACTGTAGTCTTACTCCATACAGCTACTACTATCGCAGGTAGGTTATCTTGGATATTACAGAATGCTCCTATATTGTTCTGAGATCTTAACACGTTCTTGTCGTCCTCTGTTAGTGTGTAGATTACTACATCTCCTAATGTTACTTCACATCTTTTAGTCATCTATTTTGGTTCTTTATATGTTCCTTGGTGATATCCTCCACAGTCCTGACACTGGTATTGTTGTACTCTAGTACCTCCAGCATTAAGCCTTATTCTGTACTTTTTAACATTAATGCTATTACACTTAGGACAATCTGTTTTAGTTCCTCCATCTAGTAATCCTAGTTGAGGATGCTTCTTCATGTAAGGCCTTAGTGTTAGATAGATCTTCTCTAGTAGTTCTACATCTCCAGCATTGTAAGTAGCCATCTCTTTTATAGCTGACTTATCGTTCTTAAGAACTCTCATCCATAGATCAGGACTAGTATGTATCTTCCCTTCTCCTAATAGATGTTTGCCTAGATAGTCTAGTCTGTTACTAGTAAAGGCGAATTCTTTTCTTGCTACTTTGAGTGTGTCTACTGTTGGTATTGCTGGTAGAGGTTCCAGTCTATGATAGATTAGTCTAGCATTAAGTTTCCTTAAGTCAAACTTATCTCCATTGTGATGTACTATGAGGTCAGCATCTGCTAGTACTTTTCTAAGCTTTCTACAGACACCTTTATCATTACCTGCTTTTTCTACAGCTACTACTTGGGTCTTACTTTCTCCTAGTTCTTTCCATGCTCCACATAGGATAGACCAATCTGAGATTATACCATCATGTGGTATGAAGTCTGGTCTTAGGGAGAAGGAAGTAACAGTCATTAGACTAGTCTCAATATCCCAGAAGATTATCTTTGGTTTCTTACTCATTGTGGTACAAATGTACTACACAATTTTAGTTATGTCAAGTAATTCTTAAAATATATTTTAGGTTACAGGTAAGATTCGAACTTACACACACATACTTTCACATGTAGTCATCTATTTCTAGAACCCTTGGTATACCTATTCCACCACTGTAACCTTTGTGCGACAGGTGAGACTTGAACTCACAAACCTTCTGATTGGAAGTCAGACGCTCTTCCTTAGGAGCTACTATCGCATTGATCCCCATGAGTGAATCGAACACTCTATCTTCTGATTACAAGTCAGTTGCATCGCCAGCAATGCTTATAGGGAATGTTACACTAGCTGTCAGTTTTTCACGCTCACTATGGTCACAACCCATTACGCACTAGTGTAGA
>Ga0134124_10001800_pt1 | contig 17248 bp, 12 predicted proteins | sample KB304_FD_96880 | JGI IMG/M metagenome (GOLD analysis project Ga0134124, IMG submission 96880) | Terrestrial soil microbial communities without Nitrogen fertilizer from Kellogg Biological Station, Michigan, USA - KB3-0-4 | ecosystem: Environmental > Terrestrial > Soil > Unclassified ...
AATTCGATCCTGGGGCTTGCGCCCCAGGCTTTATGCTGTCGCTCGCTTCGCGAGCTTTGATCTGCGGATACCTCTTCACAGGTTTCGAATTTTTGATGGGCCTCAGACTACTTCGCCGTAAAAGTTAGAAGGCGCTTCTGTCACAAGCGCCTCCTTTTGATCCTTAACCCCCCAACCTGTTTACGGTAGATCCTGCTCCTGCCGGGGAGTGACGATATTGAAATTCGCTGGATCCTGGCTTCCGCAAGTAATGACAAGACAGTGAAGTTATGGTTCGCCGCGAGCGAGGAAGAAGTCGAGGAGGGACGTCGCCGCGGCTATTAAGGTTTCTAAAGTTTACGACTCAATTCGTTTGCATCACGCGCTGTACTTCCAGTGGTGCCTGCCAAAAACCGTTAACGACTGCTCAATATCTGTCACTCACGAACCTTTATGCGATAGTGCAAGTGGATTACTCCGGTGTCGAAACACCGCGTCTCGAGTAGTTCGAGTTTCCGTCGTAAGGCGGCTCGGAATGCCGGCTTTCCGCCGCCGACGATCATCGGATTGAGAAACAGGTGACATTCGTCGACGAGATCGGCTTCAAGCGCAAACCCCGCCAGCTCCGCGCCGCCAATGTTGATGTCGTGCTGTGATTCCCGCTTGAGCTTCCGAATAAACTCGACATCGAACTCTCGCTCGACACGCGTGTTGCGCGTCGTTGCGGTTGTCAGCGTTCGTGAAAAGACGATCTTCTCGGCCTTCTGCCAGACCTGTGCGAAGTCACGTTGATCGGGTGGATAGCTGTCCATCGGCGCATCCCAGTAGGCCATCGTCTCGTAGAGTCGCCGCCCATAGAGATACGTTCCCATCGGCCGAACCAACTCTGTGATGAACTCGTGAACTTGATCGGAAATGAGCCAATCGAAGGTGCCGTTTTCGTCCTCCACGTAACCATCGAGCGACATATTGTTGATGTAGATTAACTTTGACATACAAGAGAATTAAGCCGAACCCCACCGATTCGGTCTGATTCCAGACTCAGTCAACTTACCGACAGACAACCTCCACGACTTTCAGTTATTTATACTTCGTCTAAGAGCGATTCGTCACCGCCCAAAGCCCCGGGGCCGGCGGTTTACCCTTCCGATTTTCCTGAATCAGAATTAACACAGTCGCAGCTCGATAAGTTAATTGCATCGCTTTCTCAATGCCCGTCCGTACCTGCCGAACAGAAGAGGATTTACAAATTCCCAGGATGAACGACTTCGAACAGGACCAGAACTACTGGCTCGAGAAGCTCGCAGGTGATCTGGTCGTCACCAGTCTAACGCTGGACCATCACCGCTCCGTGCGCCCCATCACGTATAAGGAACGTTTCACCTTCACGCTCGACACCGAAACCGCAGCGCGCCTGAAAAGAATCAGCAACAACGACGAATCGTTGCTGTTCGTCACGTTCATCATGGCGTTCAATGTTTGCCTGTTCAAATACACTCGCAACGAAGACATCATCATCGGCACCACCACGTATTACAGTACCTCGATGAACAGGCTGCTCGCTTTGCGCACGCGCGTCGTTCCCAATCTGACACTCAAACAATTACTTCTCGATATTAAAGAGACGCTCGCTGAAGCTTACGCACACCAGAAGGCCTCCTTCGAGCGGCTTATAGAATTACTAGACGTCGAACATCAGCCGCATCGCATGCCACTCTTTGATCTCATGGTCGTGCTCGAGCACACGGATAACACGGATTATGTAAAGGGATTGAAGAACGATCTGACCGTCAGTCTTACAGTCAAAGACGAAATCACTGGCTCGATCGATTACAACGCGGATCTTTTCAAGCGCGAGCGCATCGAAGTTCTCGCCAGACACTTACACCAGATACTACGCTCGGCCTCCGAGTCGCTCGATCAAACGATTGCGCAACTGGAGCTACTCTCCGAGTCGCGCAGAAACGAGCTCGTCGTCGACTACAACAACACCGCGCGCGATTATCCGAAAGACAAAACCATCGTTGAGCTTTTTGCAGAACAAGTAGAGCAGACGCCTGTACACATCGCGCTCGAGTTTCAAAACGAGAGCCTTACCTACCGCGAGATCAATCAACGTGCGAACCAACTCGCCAACTGGCTGCGCGCACGCGGGATCAAGCCAGGCGTCCCCGTGGGCATCTATCTCGAACACTCGCCCGAAACGATCGTCGCGCTCCTCGGTGTGTTGAAAGCAGGTGGCTACTACGTGCCTTTCGACACGGCGCATTCGCGATCACGTTTGGATTTCATGATCGCCGACACTACGGTTCCACTCGTTATCACGCAGGATACTGATTGGCCGGCGATTGCGCGCGAGAGTCGTACGGCCCCGATCGGCGAAGCGACACCTGACGATCTGGCTTACGTGATCTTCACCTCGGGCTCAACCGGCGAGCCCAAAGGCGTCGAAATCACACACCGCAGTCTCGTCAATTACATCTGGTGGGCGAAGGAGCAATACGTGCGCGGTGAGACACTCGCATTCGCGCTCTACTCGTCGCTCGCTCTCGATTTCACGGTAACGTCGATCTTCACGCCACTCATCACCGGCAACCGTATCGTGATCTATCGCAAAGATGGTGACAGTTCGGCGATTGAAGAGATCCTGAAAGACAACAGAGTCGGCGTGCTCAAGCTGACGCCAGGCGATCTCGTATTAATGAAGACTCGCGACAACTCGTCGTCACGTATCCAGAGATTAATTGTCGGTGGCGAGCAGTTTGAAATCGAGCTGGCGAATCAAGTGCTGCGAAGCTTCAATGGCAGCGTTGAGATCATCAACGAGTATGGGCCAACCGAAGCCACGGCCGGTTGCATGCTTCATCGCTTCAATCCCGAGGAAGACACGCAGGCGTTCGTACCAGTCGGCAAGCCCGCCGCGAACGCGCAAATATACGTGCTCGATGACGATCTCAACCCAGTTGCTGAAAACGTGCTCGGCGAGATGTACCTTGCGGGTGATTGTTTGGCGCGCGGCTATCACAAGCGGCCGACACTCACTGCTGAAAAATTCATAAACAATCCTTTTACGCCGGGTCAGCGAATGTATCGCACCGGTGACCTTGCTCGCTGGTTGCCGCAGGGAATCATCGAGTACTCCGGCCGCAAGGACAATGCCGCTCAATATAGAACATCCGAAAGAGCGGCTCGCATTTATGCTCGAAAATGCGGAATCGCCGGTACTGTTGAGGCAGCGACGGTTAGCTGACAGGTTGCCGGAGCTGAAGACAGTAAGCGGTTTGCATTGACGAGCGTTCCTCGCGCGCACGGCGCAAGGGTGCAACGAGCGGTAACGCGCCCTTGCGCCAGCGCGGGGAAAGTCCAGTGTTGATTACCATCGCCGTACTCTAGTAGATTCTGAATACTGGCGATGGATCACTCCCGCACTCGACCACAGCTCACAATATTTCAACCGGGCCTGGTACTGCTCTGCTCACTGACAGGTGCTGCACTGGTCGGGCTTCACCTGTGTCGTGACGAACACGTTAGAGCAACTATTCTCGATCCCGGAGGTGCGTTCTGGTATTTCGTGCCGTTAATGGTCCCGTGTCTCGCGTTCATGATCGAGCGCGTCCAACATGTGCGGCAGGCTAACTTCTTTCAACATGGAGTTGATTTCCTAGTCTTTGGATTAGCTGTCGGGAGAGTAACGGGAGGAGATGTTCGATATATATCGGGTCATACTCTGTTGCTCAGCTACATGTTAGTGAGTTCGAGATCGAATATCGTTCGCATTACATCGATACTGGTCCTGATCCAAACATTGTTCTTGAAGTATTACGTTTGGGGTGATTTCGTGACTTCCAATGTGGGGTTAGTATTAGGCTGCGCTTTGGCTTTCAGCGTTTGGTTGGCAGGTTATTGCTGGTCTCGCTGGGAGTAAAATGCCAAATCTAAATCAATGATTGGTGGTCTACTTTTTATCTTGACTTAAGAAATATTCGGCATAGATTCCACTCTTCTCAAAGGGTTCGTTTCGTCAAGCGAAGATGAACATGAACAACGGATTGTTCGAAGTTGCGACACGCAGCACCACCCAGGGGCCCCGAGTCAGGGTTTTCTGAACTGTCTACGATTCCCAGCGACACGCGATATACCACTCCTTTCCAACACAACATAACGAACCACGCCAAATAGTTCTTTCGACTACTTGCCACAAGTCATTCTTGTTTGCGCGGCATCGATCCGCAAAAACTTACACACCACCGCAACTTTGCGGAAGAGCAACTCAGACTTACTGCGTAACATGTGCGGCAACGATGTAAAGGAGACAAGGTGGTGACACATTCACAACAAAATTCCATGTCGACGAAAGCCCTGATGTTCATGGTCTTATTTTCAATAGCTTCTATGACTGCCTACGCGCAGCGCGGCGGAGGTCACGGCGGCGGGCCAAGAGGAGGTGGCGGACCAAGAGGCGGCGGCATATCGCGTGGTGATGGTCTAAGAGTAGGCGGTGGATACATTCCGCCTGGAGGTCCTGGACGTTCTCGCAACTTCGGACATTCGTCACCTGCAATTGGAGACTTCGCTGACCACGACGGACATCCGCACGCGCCGCACGTACATTGGAACGGCCAGTGGATAGGACACGACTTCGGTCGCCACGAAGGGCGGTTCCACCTGGATCATCCCTGGGAACACGGTCGCTTTCCCGGCGGGATTGGACCACGGTTTGTTTTCCGTTTGGGCGGCGGTGGTCCGGGCCGGTTCTGGTTTGGCGGATACGCATTCAGCGTTGCGCCGTTTGACATCGATATGTGTTCAGATTGGCTGTGGGATACCGACGACATCGTGCTTTACGACGATCCGGATCACGTGGGCTGGTACGTCGCTTACAACGTAAGGTTGGGAAGCTACGTACACGTCATGTATCTGGGGGCAGCGTAAGCAAATAGCACGGGCCGGGGGGGGATTATGCGTTATCGAGTTCTTTTCATGTTGCTTGCCATCGTTGGTTGCGTGATCCATGAAGATCGAGCACAGACTCCGGATCTGGCGGTTCGCTACTTTGAGTCGGGTCGGAAAGAGTTTGACGAGCAGGATTGGCTTGCCGCTGCCGACAGCTTCACCAAAGCGATTCAGATCGACGCACTCAGCAAGGGCGTCAAATTAACGAAGAAAGCTTTTGATCAGTCGCAGGTAGAAACGACGGAAATAAGTGTCAGCGATCCATTCACGGCGCGCGCGTATGTAAATCGTGGCGCCGCGAGGTTCTATAGCGGAGCTTTCGATCGATCAATAGCCGATTACGAGCGTGCTCTGCGCATCGCTCCTCGAATGGCAGAAGCATACCTCGGCCGTGGAGCTGCACTGAATGGCAAGGGAGATCGTGTGGGAGCGATGCGTGATTACAATCGCGCCTTGAAGCTGAATGATCGTCTCTATGAAGCCTACAACAACCGGGGCGCACTCAGACACGATCTCGGTGATATCGAAAATGCGCTAAGCGATCTGAATCAGGCCGTTTCGATCAATCCCAAAGGCGTCGCAGCTTACTTCCACCGCGGCTATGTTTTGATCGCGAAGAAAAATTTCGCGGAAGCGATCGCTGACTTCAATCGTTGCCTTGCACTGGAGCCAAATCATGCCTGGGCTCAGCAAGGCCGAGGCACAGCTTTGATGGAACAAGGCCATCTCGAGCTGGCGTTGAGAGATTTTGACACTGCGATCGAACTTGATCCCGGCATTGGAGAGGCGTACGTAAACCGCGGCTTGATACTCATCCTTCTCGGAAGGGAAACAGAAGCAGCTCGAGATTTAAAAAAGGGAATGGAACTAAAACCAGAAGCGAAAACCGAAATCGAAAGACGAACTGAGCTGGCAAAGAAACTAATTCGCGATAGGGCAGCAGTGGCTGAGCAATAACTTCATCGTATAGCCGGTTTCACCTGAACGGAGGTAAAGCAGGTGAGAATTGGTTTCATGGGACTGGGAAATATGGGGTCGGCGATCGCCCGCAACTTAATTAACGCGGGACACGAGTTGAAGCTCTACAACCGCACGCGAAGTCGTGCGGAGGAGCTGGCGTCACTCGGCGCAGGCGTTGCGGAAACACCAGCCGCAGCCGCCACTGATGTCGATGTGGTCATCACTATGCTGGCGGACGATCGTGCGGTTGAAGAGGTTGTTTTCGGCCCTGGCAATGCTATCAACCATATTTCGCCCGGGGCCATTCATATTTCAATGGGCACCATCAGCGTCAGCCTGTCGCGCCGTCTTGCCGAAGCGCACGAGTCAAGGCGACAACATTATCTTGCTGCGCCCGTCTTTGGCCGGCCGGATGTTGCTCAGGCTGCAAAGCTATTTGTGGTCGCGTCTGGACCAGGCGATCAAGTGGAATACTGCCGGCCGATTTTCGAAGCCATTGGCCAAAAGACTTTTCACTCAAGCGAAGATGCACCGGCGGCGAATGTGATTAAGCTTGCCGGTAATTTTCTTATCACCGCGGTGATCGAAGGATTGGGCGAAGCGTTTGCGCTGGGCCGGAAGTTCAACGTAGCCCCGGAATCGTTGTTACAGGTGTTGACTGAATCGGTATTCAACTCACCGGTGTACCGCACTTACGGAGCGATGATCGCCGCCGACAACTTCGAACCGGTAGGTTTCAAATTACCGCTCGGATTGAAAGACAATCGCCTGTTGCTTGCGGCGGCAGAAGAAGCGGCTGTCCCGATGCCGTTTGCGAGTATCGTCCGTGATCGTTTTCTAACAGCGATGGCGACTGGAATGAGTGAATCAGACTGGGCCGCAATCGCGCGTATCTCTTACGAGAACGCAGGTGTCCGCAATCAATAACCTGACGGCGATGTCCGAAATGCTTCGGCTTGTCGGATTGCACGACAAACTGAAGTTTATCGGACATTTGCTTGTTTACAGCTTGACCTTCTTTCTGGATGTGAACGTTCTCGATCCGCGGGTCGCTTCCACAGTTAGTTCAGCCTCGCCGGTTTTGAACCCTGATTCTGCAAACTGCCAAATGTATGCCTCGGCTGAGTTCTGATAAGGCAGATTTGAAGTCCGCGCCGTCTTAGTTTTCTGCTTGATCATCATGTTGACTTTGACGCCATCTTCCGGAGTCGCTACCTTCCCGCTGTCTTTCACTATCTTTGCTCCAATTTCGACGAAGCGTAACCCCTTGTTCTTTCGCGCAAATATACTCTTGATGCGCCCGCTCTCATCCGTTGACTCGACGCTCTGAGAGATGTGTAGCGACTGACTTGCAACCCTCCGCCACGATTGTCCGCCAATACTGCCGCTGGCGATGATTTCAACTCGCGCATTACCAGGAACGGCAATCGGGAAGCGACCACCCCATTCGCCGTCACCCTGAGGCGTCAGCTCCAGTGTTTGTATTTTTCGTCCAAAAAGCCCTCCTTCACGGTTGCGGAATTCCATTGCGAATACTGCGAGCTTCGTTAGTAATCGCTCATCCTCTTTCAAGCCGGACTCGTCTACTCCTTCGGGTAATTTGACGCGGTCGAGACGATCTTTAAATTGGGCCAACACGTTGCTATTCGTGGCTGAGGGCAAAGAGATGCGCGCCACCACCTTGGCATCAGAAATCGGCTTTGGTCCCCGGCGTAAACTTGCTGAGACAACCAGCCGATCCGTGCCGGCCTGGGTTACTTTTGCGGACAGCTTAAGAGATGTCTGCACCGCACCTGAGATGGTGTACTTGACGGGCTTTTTGGAGTTGCGATTGCTCACCGTGAGCTTCCACTTACCGGCCTTCGGAGCCGCTACACGCACCATGTGATAACTTTTCCCTTTGTTCTCAGCAGTGGCTGCCGTGGTTGCGTTATATGAACGTCCGTCGGGCCCGGTCACAATTAGGGCAACCTGCCTCCCGGGATCACTCCACGAAAGCGTGAAGGTCACCTCATCGTTGCCGTTCTCAACAGGCATCTCGTGGTCCGCTTCTGAAGAGGCGACAACCTCGGCAGAATCCAAACCGATTCCTGCTGCGCCCGCCGCGAGTGCTTGTAGCGCCGCGTAAATCTCATGTAGCCGATGGATGTCGTCATCCGTGTAGACTTCGAAGTAACCGCCACCGGGCCGGGAGTTTGCAATTGTTTGCAGTGTAGGTGTGCTGCTGGCTGGTCCTAGTGCGATAGTAAAGATGGGAACGCTGGCGGGAATGGTAGGTAGTACGCTGGGATCATTTGGCGCCGGCGGAAATGTGTTGATGCCGTCGCTAAGCAAGACAATCGCGCGAGGCATTCCCGCTGTCAGCGGAACGTTCAATTGATTCCAGGCTCCGAGTAATCCTGCGCCGATGGGTGTTAAGCCGTTGGCAATCAGCGTATCGACTGCTGTATGCGCCGCCGTCCAGTCAGGATTGAAACTCGCCAGCACGCGTTGCGTGTAAATAGTTCGCGCGTCGGGTCCCGTACGATGCGAGAACTCTGTAATCGAAAGGGTGTCAGTGCTGCGCAGGAAATCGCAGAACTGCTTGGCGCGTTCTTTCGCCGGCTCGATGAAACCGAAGACCGCCATTGAGCCGGTAGTGTCGATCGCTTGAGCAATACTGACTGGTTGCAGACTTGGTCCCATTACATTTGACACCGCCAGCGCGAAATCCTGACGCGGAGACGGACCAGCGGGCACACTCGGCGCATGCTGCACGACCGAGACCCCACGGACGCGAATTTCAAAAGTTCCAGCCGCCAACGGCGCCGGAATGATTACTTGTTGCACGTTATTGTTGACGGTAGGGAAGGCTGCAACATCACCATTGCGAACTGTGCCGCCGGGCTCGACCACCTGGAGGTAAAGCGTATTGATCAGACCACCAACTCCTGATGGCGCCGGCGCATCGGTCCAGACGAGAGTGACTTTTAGCGGCAGCGTTGGATCGACCGCCTGCACCTGGAAAGTGCGCATCTCGCCGGAGCTAACGGCAAGCTGAGGTTCATCCGCAAAAAGTGTGCGGTGAAGCGCCGCGGCGACCGATGCATTCGGCGTGATCGATTCGGCAACGTTCACCCGACCAAATCCTTCGACACTATTTTGCGTGGGTGGCGCTGCTGGAATCTCACCCGCGAACTGGCCTGTGATTGGAACCGCGCCATTAACCAGCATCGCTTTGATTAAAGCACCAGAAGGCTTAACCCCGGCCAGTGAGTGTCCACGCTGTTGGACCAGATGCTGTCTTACGAGCGCAGCGGCGCCAGCTACGAGTGGCGTCGACATACTCGTGCCGCCGCTCCAACAGTAGCGTCCATTCAGAGGCTCGGTGGCCGCCAGATCACCCCACAATGGCGCTCCTGGCCCAGCATGCACCGAAGAACGCACGGACAAAATGTTGGTTCCTGGCGCCACCACATCCGGCTTGATGCGACCGTCGTCACAAGGACCACGGGACGAGAAAGCAGCCATACCCTCGATATTGTCAGAGACGTGGCCGGCAGGACCGAGATTGGGCCAGGTCGGTCCAGCTCCCGAACCGAGTGCGTTCCAATTCGCATTGATCCCGGGAGTGGGAGTTGAGCCGGTGGGCCGGTTGTTTTCAGTTGCTCCTACGGTTAGACAATTTTTAGCTGTGCCGGGCGAGCCCATCGAATCCGGATCGATCACACCATTGCCATTGTTGTCACGTCCGGAGTTCCCGGCAGAAAACAGAATCAACATGTCGCGATTCTGAAACATGAAGCTATCTACGGCGCGGGAGTTTGCGTTATAGACACCGGCAACGCTCGAACCCCATGAATTAGTGTGGATGCGTGCGCCCGCAGTATACGCACCAGTGAAAAGCGTCCCGAGTGCGTTTGGTAATCCGAAAAGACCGAAGGCCGGAGGCGGCCATGGTTGTCCACCACCGGTCCACCAGCTAATGTCGAGACCCGCCGCATTAATTTGCGCGAGTGTCTTCCAGTTGATTCCTTGTTCGATGGCCTGGAAGCAAATCTGAGCATCCGGCGCCATTCCCCGGGGAACAAAAGCGGAGCCGGCGCTAACCGCTTCAGCGCCGTTACCCAGGACAGAACCGGCGACGTGTGTTCCGTGAGCAGAGTTGGTGTCGGCTGCGCCATCGTCAAACGGTGCGACATCATTTGTGAATTGGCGGAAGAAGACGTCGGTCGGCATGCTGGTTAGACTTGCAACTCTCCCGCGAATGTCATTGTGAAGGGTGGCCGCAACTCCGGTGTCGAGCCCTGAATCGGCAACGCCGACAATTTGTCCGGTTCCGCGCAACTCCAGATCCGCAAAAACACGGTTGGCGGCCGCTCCCATCGCCACGGTTGCACGGTCATTGTGAAATTCAGGAAAGCTGAAAGGCAGGATGGCTTGTACACCGGGCTCGTTAGCGACTTCGGTGATCGTGTTCGGAGCGACGCTGGCTACGACAGTAGTCGGAGTTTCCGAGATCACTGTCCCACCACTTTCGCGAATCTTTGCCGCAACGTTGGCCGTGCTCTCGTTGGGAAAAACGTTGACTTCGATCTGCTTGCGAGCACCGGCTTCCGGCGCATCAATTGTTACCGATTCTAATTCTGAAACGCCCACATTCCGGCTCACGCCCGGGCGTAATTGCGGAGAGACTTTCATCGCCGGCCGGTATGGAGTTACTGCCTCGACCCACGGTTCCCGGCTCAGGTTTTGTACACCTGCCGGCAGGATCCCGATCAAATATGTGTAGCCCGCTAGCGTCCCATAGATCTGGCCGCCAGCGGTCTTAATAGCCTGTAGCCATTCCGCTGTTGGTGGACCGGCCAATTGTATGAGGTAATAAGCGGTGCGACTTTGATCGATCTCGACTGGCGTGACTGCTTCGGCCTCAACCGCGCTGCTCATAGCGAATGACATTCCGGTTGTAGTCACTGCGGGTGATTCAATCGCCGACATTTCGAGGTTGGCTTTTTGCAGCCGCTTTTTCTGCGCGTCATTGCAACGGACGAGTAACGTGTCTGGATATTCCGCAAGGATTTCACACTTTGCGGCTCGAACCTTGGAGGCATCATCAGCACTCCGCAACGTAACCAGATACTTATCGCTCATTTTTTCTCCTCATGTTTCACGATTGGTCGAATTTTGCGGGCGAACACATAATGTTCCGAAGGAAATAGAGAGTGTTACGCGGCGACTGGTCAGTGATAAGGGCGTCACCGGTTGAGAACTACTGAGATCACTTTATTGGTTTACCTTCCTATCCTGTAATGTCGGAGATTAATGAAACGTTTCGAGAAATTGGTAAATATAAATGTCTGGGATGACGATCGAAACGACGAACGAATTAAAGGACGAATACTATGAAAATGCTATCCAAAGATGAGGCAGTTGGGATGCTCGAACGAATTATTTCGGATCGTGAAGAACTTCCCAGCGACATTACTGAAGAAGACACCATTTTATTCGTTTGGGACGGTTGGTGTCGGACCACCAGAGTTCGTATTCAAAGGGTTTTTGGAACAGGATCGGACCAGGTAGCGGAAATAGAGACCGAACTCAAAAATGTCCAAAAGGAATACTGGGCGAATGACCGGTATAACGCATCAGCTAAAGTTGTCCACTTTGTCAATTCCATGATCGTTGAAATATCGGAGTTATGGGAGGATGATCCTCCGCTACCACTTACGAGCGAGAAGAAGCCCATCGTCGAAGAGTCCCACGAGGGAACACTTGAGCCTCAGGTCTTCATTGTGCATGGGCACGACCACGGAACGCTCCAAAGTGTAGCCCGGTTCCTTGAACGTCTCGATCTGACTGCAATAATCCTTCACGAGCGTCCTAGTGAAGGCGCAACAATAATCGAAAAGCTCGAAACCCATGGACAGGCATCTTTTGCAGTGATACTTCTCACGCCGGATGATGTAGGCGCCGTAGCAATAGAACCGGATAAACTTAAACCTCGCGCTAGACAGAATGTGGTGCTGGAGTTGGGATATTTTCTCGGACGACTGGGTCGTAGGAGAGTGGCTGCTTTGGTTTCAAAGGGTGTTGAGCTGCCCTCGGATTATTCTGGTGTAGTTTACATTCAACTGGATGATCAAGTCGCGTGGCAGTTTCACCTGGCAAAGGAACTAAGAGCCGCAGGATTACCAATTAAGGCTGATGCTCTGCTGTCGTAAGTGAAACTTGTTATTCAATCAGCAGCGCCAGCTTTCGTGGTGCGGTCGACTGAAAGGCTCGCCCTGCAAGTTCACTCACAACTTCCCAATCAACCTCTTCCAGATCGAGGCGAATCCCTACCCAGCCCTTCGCACCGAGATATGCCGGCACGAAAAACGTTTCCGCATCGTCTCTAATCAGACGGCGTTGCTCGCTGAGACTCGACTTACAGCAAAAAGCGATCATGCCGTCGCCGTGATGATCGAATTGGTAGTAAGCGAATGTCTTTTTGCGAATGCGAAATGCTAAGTGACCGTCGCCGACAGGCTCGTAAGTGACTTCAGGCAGAGCCCCGCAGATTTCAATTAACCGCTCACGACGGCGTGCGGATTCAGTTAGCTGTTTTGCCGAAAGAGTCATATTGTCTATTTTAAGAAGTAGAATTAAATATGTCTTCCTTTTGGGATAAACAGATCGAGAGAGCGGACGGCCTCGCTGCCGAGCAGAGCGGATCGAAAGAGCTGCTGACCTTTTACGCTCAACTCCTGCGCGCGCAAAAGGAGATTTACGAAGCGTTTCGTGGTCGCACGCATTGGTTGCCGTCGGGAGACCTCGAAACGGATGTGAGTGTGGTTCAGACGTCTATGAGCGGGCTGTTGCAGCGTGTCGCGCGGAACGGTCCGGAGTCGCTCGCGGAGGAAGCGCAAGCACTGCTCGATACTGAATCGAACGCCATGGCCACCGACCTGTTGAACTATTGGCGCAGTCCTTCTGACACACAGTTCTTCGCGAAGTCAGTTCTTCAACCTTACCTCCACTGGTTGGCTGAAACGAGAATCACTCCTGTCGGAAGAGAACTGGCGGGCGGCGAGCGAACCTGTCCTTTTTGTGGTGGCAAGCCGCAACTCAGCTTTCTGCAAGCGCGCGAGAGCGAAAGCGGCAATCGCGATCTGTTATGCGCCGGTTGTCTTTGCTCGTGGGAGTTTCGACGCGTGGTTTGCGCCAACTGTGGTGAAGAGCGGCCCGCAAAACTCGGTTACTTCAAATCGTCCGAGTTCGATCACATCCGCATCGAAGCCTGCGATACGTGCAAACACTACATTAAGGGAATAGATCTCACTCGTTTCGGACACGCCGTGCCGTTAGTAGAAGAGATCTACGCAGCGCCGCTCGATCTCTGGGCCCGCGAACACGGCTACACGAAGATCGAACTCAATCTAATCGGTGTATAAACAATTCGTACTGGGGCACTGAAAAGGGTTTGTCTTAAAGGCGAACCCTTTTAGGGTTGATACAGATTTTATTTGTTCACCCAAGGTTGTCACTAACGCTCCAACCCTGGGCTACAATTAGCGAACGCCTCCGGCGTTATCAAACTGAATTACTACAAACATTCCTACAAACAATCCACAAACATTCCTACAAACAATCTACAAACAAATTGTTGACTTTAATCGTCGATGGGCCTAGTCTTACCGCTGTAACCCCCTTCAATTGAGAGCCCCTGGAAACGATAGTCACGCGGAAGATCCGCAAGGCGGAGGTATGTCTATGGATATCTCCAGAAGAACCTTCATCAAGACCACTGTGATCGGAGGCGCGGGCGTTAGTGTCTTCGGATTCAACCTCGCTCCGGTCTATGCACAGACACAAGGACTGAAGATTGAGCGTACCAGCGAGACGCGCAGTACTTGTCCGTACTGTTCCGTAAGCTGTGGCGTGATCATTCACACGCTGGGCGATAAAGCGAAAAACGCTATACCGCAAGTCGTCCACGTCGAGGGTGATCCCGATCATCCGATCAATCGCGGCACGTTGTGTCCAAAAGGTGCTTCGTTGGAGCAGGAAATCGTCAACGATCGTCGTCTCGTGAAACCGCAGGTGCGACGTCCCGGTTCTGATCACTGGGAAGACATCTCCTGGGATCAGGCGGTCGACGAGATTGCGCGTTGGACCAAGAAAACACGCGACGCCACGTTCATCGAAAAAGATAAGGACGGCTACACCGTCAATCGCTTGGAAACAATCGGTTGGATCGGCGGCTGCACTGACACAAATGAGCTGAATTTTCTGGCAGTAAAGACCATGCGCAGCATGGGGCTCTGCTATTTCGAAACGCAGGCCCGGGTTTGACACGGTCCGACGGTCTCCAGTTTGGGGCCCACATTCGGACGCGGTGCAATGACCAACGGCTGGATCGACATCAAGAACACCGACATGATGTTGATCATGGGTGGCAATCCGGCCGAGAACCATCCGTGTGGCTTCAAGTGGCCGGTTGAAGCGAAGCTGCATCGTAACGCGAAAATGATCGTGGTCGATCCACGCTTCACGCGTACCGCCACTCAGGCTGATCTCTTCTTACAAATACGTGCCGGCACGGACATCGCCTTCCTCGGCGGCGTGATCAATTACGCGATTCAAAACAATCGCCTCGCAAAAGACTATCTAATCAACTACACGAATGCCGCATTCATCGTTAAGGAAGGGTTCAAACTTCCTGAGGATGGATTGTTTTCAGGGTTCGACGGCAAGACCTACGACAAGGAAACCTGGAATTACGAAGCGGGCGGCAACGTTGGACCAGTAACACAACAAACGACCGCAGGATCGTCGTCAACAAGTCAACCCAAAGGCCAGGAGCCTTCGAAGAGTTTCGAGGGTAAGAGCGAACCGGTCAAATCACAACCTTCGACTCCGCAAAAGGGCGGCGATGCAATGGGCCAGGGACATCAGGCTGCCGGTGGACCAGGCGCTTCCGGACAGGGCGGGACGAAGCCGCCGCCGATGCTGCCGCCGAATATCGCTTACGATCTCTCGCTGCAACATCCGCGCTCGGTATTCCAGCTCCTGAAGCAGCAGTACTCGCGCTACACGCCGGAGATGGTCGAGCGCATCACGGGAATTCCAAAAGATCAGTTTCTCAAAGCCGCGGATCTGTTCACGTCTATTCGCAAAGACGGCAACATGAAAAAAGCGGGAACGATCATCTATGCCGTGGGTTGGACGCAACACACCTTCGGCACGCAGATCATTCGCACTGCAGCCATGCTGCAGTTGCTGCTGGGAAATGTCGGACGCGCAGGCGGCGGCGTGAATGCCCTGCGCGGGCACTCGAACATACAGGGCGCAACGGACATGGGCGGCGTGTTCGACATTTTCCCCGGCTATCTCAAGATTCCACAGCCCCAAGATACGGATCTCGCCACTTTCAACAAACGTACGACGCCGACTATATCGAAGCCGAACGAGTGGGACTCGTATAACTACTGGTCCAACACGCCGAAGTTCATGGCGTCGTTCCTGAAGACTCTCTACGGCGATTCAGCAAAGAAGGAAAACGACTTCAACTATCACTTTCTGCCGAAGATCGATCGCAAGTTCTCATGGACCGAGATGTGGGACGAGATGTACCAGGGCAAAGTCAAAGGTCTGTTTGCTTTTGGCATGAACGGCGTCGCCATCGGTCCCAACTCGCGCAAGAACATTGAGGCCTTGAAGAAAGCGGATTTCCTTGTCGTTTGCGATCTCTATCCGGAAGAGACGTCCGAATTTTGGCGGGCCCCAGGCACGACGAAAGACCAGATGAAGAACATCAATACGACTGTCTATAGTCTGCCGGGCGCAGGTTTCGCTGAGAAAGACGGCACATTCGTCAACTCCGCGCGCTGGTTGCAATGGAAGTATGTGGCTTTGCCGCCGCCGGGCGACGCGAAAGTCGATCAGGAAATACTGGCGCGCATCTTCTTGAAAGTTCGTGAGCTTTATCAAGCGGAAGGTGGGAAGTTTCCCGATCCGATCCTTAATCTCAGTTGGTCCTATGTAACTCCACTGAACCCGTCACTCGCGGAAGTCGCGAAAGAGATCAACGGCAAGGCGCTCGCCGATCTGACCGATCCGCTTCAGCCCGGCGTAACGATCAAAGCCGGACAACAAGTTCCGGGATTTGCATGGTTGCGTGATGACGGTACGACTGCCTGCGGCAACTGGCTCTACTCCGGTTCATGGACCGAAGCCGGACCGCAAATGCAACGACGCGGAACCGACGATCCATCGGGTCTCGGCATCTACCAGAACTGGGCCTGGTCGTGGCCGGCCAACCGCCGCGTCATGTACAACCGCGCTTCGTGTGATCCGTCAGGCAAACCCTGGGACAACGAGCGCCGCCAAATCTGGTGGAACGAAGCGCAACAAAAGTGGGTCGGCAACGACGTGCCCGATTTCAAAGTCGATTCGAAACCCTCGGATCACATGGGACCATTCATCATGAATCCCGAGGGCGTCGGTCGTATCTTTGCACCACTCGCGGCATTTGCTGATGGACCATTCCCGGAGCACTACGAACCGGTGGAAAGTCCGATTGCAAATCCACTGCATCCGCAACAGTCGAATAATCCGGTCGCGAAAAAGTTCACTTCGGATCTGGACAAGCTCGGCACGCCCGAACAGGGCTTCAACATCGTCTGCACTACGTATCGGCTCACCGAGCACTATCACTACTGGACCAAGAACAATCCGATGAACGTGCAGCTCGTGCCGGAACCGTTTATCGAAGTTCCGGCTGAACTGGCCGACCAAATGGGGATTACGGGCGGCGAGAAACTGAGAGTCTCGAGCGCGCGCGGGCAGTACATCGGGAAGGCCATGGTCACGAGGCGCATCAAGGGCATGATGATCGATGGCAAAAAGACGTTCCAGATCGGCATCCCGATTCACTGGGGTTATCGCGGCATCGCCGAAGACGAAGGCAAGACGGCGCTCATGACTGCGAACCAGCTTTCACCGGCCGCAATCGATCCGAACGCGTATACGCCGGAGTTCAAGGGCTTCCTCGTGAAGATTGAAAAGGCTTAAGACATGGCTAACCCACGCACCTTTCAGATTCAGGAAATCTCGGCGCATCCTGGTCCTGTGCCGGGGCAGGGAACGCGTCGTGAAGAAGCGGTGTGCAAGTACATCGACGTCACGACGTGCATCGGCTGCAAAGCGTGTGAAGTCGCGTGCGTCGAGTGGAACGATCATCCGTTTCGCGAGACGACGTTCAACGACACTTACCAGACGATGCCCTCGACGGAGTGGAACTACTACAACCTGATCAAGTTTGCTGAAGACGAGCGCGACGGCAACTTGATGTGGCTGTTGCGGAAAGATCAGTGCATGCACTGCGAAGATCCCG
>Ga0134124_10001801_pt1 | contig 17245 bp, 15 predicted proteins | sample KB304_FD_96880 | JGI IMG/M metagenome (GOLD analysis project Ga0134124, IMG submission 96880) | Terrestrial soil microbial communities without Nitrogen fertilizer from Kellogg Biological Station, Michigan, USA - KB3-0-4 | ecosystem: Environmental > Terrestrial > Soil > Unclassified ...
CACATCTGATGTTGGCCCACGTCCGTGGTGATTATGGCTTCGCCGTTGGTCGCACGGTGAAGCTCACGAATAACTGTCTGCGGCTTGATCTGATTTTGCGAGCCGGAAAAACGAAGCGGCTGCGCTCGTTGCCAGCTTCGTATCCGAACCCACCACGGCTCTCTTTGCTGAATTGAGCGTTGTAGTCTTTCCGCGGCTTCCTGGTGAATCAATGAGAGAAACTGGTCCAGCGCCTGCCTCACATCGCCGGTCAGCGCCAGGGTTGGCGCAACGTTCTTGCCGATGTTCGCCGGATCGATGTCGACGTGAATTATTTTGGCTTCGGGCGCGAAGGTCGCCAGCTTGCCGGTAACACGATCGTCAAATCTGACGCCCAGCGCAACCAGTAGATCGCTCTCAGCCACCGCCATGTTGGCCGCGTACGTTCCATGCATTCCCAACATGCCGAGACAGAGCGGATGTGAACTCGGAAATCCGCCCAGGCCCATCAGCGTAGGCGTCACTGGAAGACGTAAGCGTTCCGCAAAGGAGAGCAGGGAATTGATGGCGCCGGAATTTGTAATGCCGCCGCCGATGTAGAGGACCGGGCGCTTCGCGTCCAGAATCTGTGCGACAGCGCGTTGTGCTGAGTGTCGGTCCACCGGCGCAGTCCTGGTCGAGAATGGAAAACTCACGTGATCCAGACGTGAATGGTTTGTACGGGCGGCGCTGACATCTTTCGGAATGTCGATGACGACTGGCCCGGGCCGGCCCGAGCGTGCCAGATGAAATGCCTCACGAACAATTGCCGGAAGATCGCTTGGTTCACGAACGAGGTAGTTATGCTTCACGCACGGACGAGTGATGCCGACCGTGTCTACCTCCTGGAATGCGTCAGTTCCGATCAGGTGTTTAGGCACCTGGCCCGTTATGACGACTATGGGTGTGGAATCCAGGTAGGCGTTGGCGATGCCTGTGACTGCGTTGGTAGCGCCTGGGCCGGAGGTTACCAGCACAACGCCAACGCGTCCGGTTGCGCGCGCATAACCTTCCGCCATGTGAACTGCACCCTGCTCGTGCCGGACGAGGTAATGCGTAATTCGATCGCGGGCGCGCCAGAGTTCGTCGTAGATGTGAAGTACGGCGCCGCCCGGGTAACCAAAGATCGTGTCGACACCTTCAAAGCACAGCGCTTCCACGAGCATTTCGGCGCCCGTGGCCTCAGATGTGGCTACCGGGTCGGTTATTTCACGTTCAGCAATCATTTTGCACCACTTTTGAGTGCGCCGACTTGTCGGCGCTTTCGTCATAAAGCAGTGACTGTAGCCTTCAGATGCGCTCTATGTAAAATTTATTCTTTTAAGATAAAAATAAACTTCATTCATCGACGGCGGACCTGCCGATGTGGTAAAACTCTCAACGTATGGAAATGGCCCAGTTGGAATACTTCTCGCGCGTCGTGCAGGAAAAGAGCTTTTCCAAGGCTGCCGACAAGGTTTTTCGGACGCAGCCGGCGGTGAGCATTGCTATTCGGCGGCTGGAAGAAGAGATCGGGCTGCCGCTGCTGGACCGAACTCAAAAACAGCCAGTGCTCACCGAAGCAGGGCAGGTGGTCTACGACTACGCGCAACGAATCCTTGGCTTGCGCGACCAGGTGGGCCAGGCAATCGCGGAGATGCAGAGCCTGAAGAGGGGACTGATTCGTGTAGGCGCGAATGAGAGTACGACGCTCTATCTTTTGCCGGAATTGATTTTGAGATTTCGCGAGCAGCATCCCGAGGTCAAAGTCGAAATCTTCCGCGACGTGTCGAATCGTCTGCCACGCGAGGTCCTGGAACGTAACCTCGACTTTGCCTTGATGGCTTCTGAGCCACGCGACCGCGACCTGGAAGCTTTCCCGGTGCTTAAGGATGAGCTGGTTTTGATCATGAGTCCCAAACATGCGTTAGCGGGACGTTCTTCAGTCAAAATCAAGGATCTTGGCAAGGAGGCGTTTGTTGCTCACAACGTTAAGTCAGGCTCGCGCGTGAAGGTGATTGAGGCCTTTGCACGCCAGCACACGCCGCTCAACATCACGCTCGAGCTGGCCACAATCGAAACCATCAAGCGGTTTGTGCAGAAACGAGTTGGCGTGGCGTTTGTGCCTCGAATGTGTGTGCGGGAAGAGCTGGAGCGCGGCGTTCTGGTTAGCGTTCCAGTTCGAGGACTCACGCACACACGCACCCTCTGGGCAGCCCACCGTCGCGGCGCAAACTTCTCACCCGCAGCCGCAGCCTTCCTCGACGTACTGCGAAACCATGCGGACACAGCTCCTTGAACCCGGCCACAAAGAGGCACAAAGAGACACAAAACAAGATTTTGTTCCTCTTTGTGGCTTAATGTTTTGAGACGTGGCGAGTGATTCGACTAAAATGTTTCGCTATGGCCATTGCGAGACGATCTCTTGCGCTCCTCATATTACTTCTGATCTTCGGTCTCTTAACACCGTCGTATCCACAATCCGCGCCAGAAGAAAAGCCAAAGCTCAAAGACTTCGGATCCAGTCTCCGGAACATGAAATGGGATCCAAACAAGAACGCAGCAGTCAGCAACAACCCGGCGGCGAAGAATCAATCGGACGACGACGTCATTCGCATCGAAACATCTCTTGTTACTTCCGACGTGTTGGTAACAGATCGCCAGGGTCGATTGATCCGTGGTCTCAACGCGAATGATTTCTTAATCACTGAGGATGGCGTGCCGCAACAGATCGGCCACTTCGTGCTCGGCGATAATGCTAACCGGTCACGAACGATTGTTCTCATCATCGACTATAGCCGTAGCCAGTTTCCGTACATCGCAGAAAGCATCGAGGCGGCGAAGGGCTTTGTCGACAAGATCGGCCGTAACGACCGCATGGCGATCGTGACTGACGATGTTGAAGTGTTAGTCGACTTCACCACAGACAAGCTGGCTCTCAAAAAGGGACTCGACTCACTGCTGGTCAGAAACCGAGGCAGTAAGAGTTTTCTCGGTGTCGGCGGTAAGCGGCAACGTTTTGGGCGCAGCGCGCAATACAGTGCTTTGATGGCCACGCTCAAAGAAGCATTTGATGAAGAAGATCAAAATCCGATTATCGTATTTCAGACTGACGGAGATGAACTTGAATACCTGCGAAACTCCGTCATCGTTTATGAAGTTCCGGCTGGTTTGCCGGCGGAGCTGCTGCGTGAAGTGCAGGACGAAGTGGAACAAAAGAGGAAGCTGCAGCGTGCCGGGGTGACTGAGTTTAGTCTTGACGACGTTTATCGCGCCGCCGAGAAATCGCGCGCCAGTATCTATTCAATTATTCCTCACACGCGCCTGCTCGATCTTGCACGCGACGAACAGCTTCGGCGCATGGCAGACGAAGATGAGCGGACGGTGGCAACCTGGAGTGCAGCATCGTCTGACAAATTCAAGAAGATCTTTCAGGCGCGAGAGGAAGAACGTCGCCGGAAACTTACTCCGGAACTATTGCAGGCCCGGCTGGACCAGGAACTCAAGGTACAGCAAGCACTCGTCGACCTTGCCAAACTAACTGGTGGTTGGGCCGAGTTTCTGGAAACAAAAACGCAGACGACCGATGTCTACAACCGCATCCTTGCGGACATAAACCAGCGCTACGTTATCGGCTACTATCCAACCAACAAGGTGCGCGATGGAAAGCGCCGACGCATTGCGATCGAGGTGAAAGGCCACCCCGACTACGTGATTACCAGCCGCAAGGCCTATTACGCTCCCGAGCCGTAGCTACAGTGAATCCGACGCCCCGGAATCCGCCCGACACTGCTACCGTGATCCATTCAATCGGCTGAAGACAGCATTAAGCGCTTGTTTTCATTGTTAAGGCCGGCTATCCGCACGAAAGAGAACCCTTCTAGAATCCGATGCGTTGCGTCTGATAATACATATTATGTTGGATCGTTGGATCGGGCTTTGCCTTAATAATCGCCCGTGCCTTTTAAATCCCTCGTGTGCCTCAAAAATCAATCTGACCGATGGGGTTGGGTGGTTTTGTGGGTCACTGACTTGGAGGGCTTATGCTGCATAATAAGCGGCATAAGCCGCCAGCCTACCACGGTCGCGGAATGCGGGATTCTTCGCCTTATGAGCCGTTGTCCCGTCAGTGGTTAACGCTCGAAGCCGAGCGGCTCCGAAAGAGGCAATGTATGACCTTGTGTATGGCCGCACTGTGTAAAGTTACGAAGCCCAACGATCGAATAGTAATTTGTGGCGATGCTTGGATTGAAACTGACTGGGCTGGAGGCAACATAGGATTTAAGGTCAGCGTCGCTGGCCCTCAATTGCCCGCACTCTACGCTGGAGACCCGTCACAAGCCGAAGATCTTCTCGCCACGTCGCGTGAGGTTTTCAAGTCGAATCCACTTAAACGAAATACAGTGTTCGATATCCTTCACGATGTCGTGTCCGCTCACAAAGCCAAACTGTGTGACCGCTACCTTCAGGCTAAACTGGGGATTCCTTATGAGCGCTTTCTGCAAAGAGGTGCCAGCGAAATAGATCCAGACACACGCAATGAAGTGTTTAGCGAAGTGCGTGGCTTAGACTTCGGCTGTCAGTTAGTAATAAGCGGGTTTATTGATGATCAGGGGTTCATTTTTTATGTTGCCAGTGATGGTCGCGTGACTCGATCAGACGACTTCGCGGTCATCGGCTCAGGGTCCTTGCTGGCAGACGCGAGCTTGTTTCGGCGCGATCAGTCGCGGTCCAATTCAGTAGAGAGAACAATTTATAATCTCTATGAAGCCGCTCGGCTAGCACAAATCGCCCCAGGCGTCGGCGAAACAAAAACATTCTCAGTTTTGCAGGGATCTCCAAATGGTCATGGTTCGATGGGTATGAGGGTGTTCACGGGTCTCAGTGCGCTCGAAGCAATTTACAGTCAAATAGGGCCAAAGGATATGTCCGTCGATCCTGTTTTTGATGACGTGGACTACCGCCTTATTACTACGGCGGGCGAGCCATAAACTTCCTTCGGGCATTAGCTCGAACGTTTGCGGGTCAACTTCTCTCTATACCGTTCCCAACGAGCTGCTACTGCCTGTCTCGCGCTCTCGCTTCGTTCCTCCGCCGTCATCTTTGCCGCGCGAGCTGGTCCGCCCTTCTTGCCGCCCTTACGTCCTAAAGCGACTGCTGCGGGATTCTTCTTTTTTGTACTTGGCATGGTCGGAATTATACGTGACCGCTTTGGTAAATTCAATTGAAATTGCGTGACCGCTCACGTATAATAAGCGCATTGAGAAAGGCCGTAACGGTTGCATCCGCTACGGCCCTATTGAAAACCAAAAGCGATTACTCGCAATCGGCCTTCGGTGAATCCATTGTGAGTCAATCGCCTAACAAAAGGCAAGGAGACGCCACAATGGAAGCACGAGAGATTAAGGGCTTAGAGATCGCTGCGAAAACTAAACTCACCCGCAAAGGAAAATCTAATCTTTGGCTAGTGCCCTCACAGAGCGGACAGGAAGAAAAGTACACGGTCGCCATGCACGGAGAAACGCCGGAATGCACTTGCGGAGATTTCGAGTTTCGCAACACGAAGTGCAAACACATCTTCGCGGTTGAATACACGATCCAACGCGAACAGACCGCAGACGGCCAGACCGTAGTAACGGAGACAGTCACGGTCACACGCCAAAGCTATCCGCAAGATTGGCCTGCGTATAACGCCGCTCAGACACAAGAGAAATCACAAATCCAGGCATTGCTTTACGAGTTGTGCCGTGACATTCCTGAACCAATACAGCAAGGGCGAGGTAGACCGAGATTGTCACTTGCCGACATCATTTTTTCTTCGACCTTCAAGGTTTACTCCACGGTTTCCGGTCGCCGCTTCATGAGCGATCTGCGTGAAGCGAAAGCGCGTGGCTACGTGTCACAGACTCCACACTACAATTCAGTGTTTCGTTATCTCGAAGCCGAAGCACTTACACCGTATCTATACGCACGAATCAACACTAGCAGCTTGCCGCTCAAATCAGTTGAGAGCGATTTCGCAGTTGACTCCAGTGGATTCAGTACCGGGCAATTCATGCGCTGGCTGGACGTGAAATATGGCAAAGAAGAAGATCGCCGCATGTGGCTCAAAGTGCATTTGATTTGCGGGGTCAAGACCAACATCGTCACCGCTGTTCAAGTGAGCGATGGATATGCGCATGACTATCCGTTCTTCAAGGGCTTAGTGGATAGCACCGCTAATGCCGGATTCAAGATGAAAGAAGTGAGCGCGGACAAAGGCTATCTCGGTGCGTCAAACATGCTGGCGACGTTGCAGCGCGGCGCGGTCCCATACATTCCCTTCAAGTCAAACTCAGTCCCGCATTCTGAGGGCAGCTATGGGCCAAAATCAGAGCTTTGGACTCGGATGTATGACTTCTACAATCAGCACCGCGAAGAATTCTTGACGCACTATCACAAGCGGTCCAATGTGGAGACGACATTCCACATGATCAAAGCGAAGTTTGGACAGAGACTCCGAAGCAAGACTTTGACAGCGCAGATCAATGAAGCATTGTGCAAGGTGCTGTGCCATAATCTCTGCGTCGTGATTCAGTCAATGTACGAGTTGGGAATTGAGCCCGATTTCGGAGTTGCGGCTGCTTGAATTTTAAGAGCAAAACCGCAGCGCGACGTCACTAACTAATTTGAGAGGAACCTATGGGATATCCCGATTATAAACGCGACCTACTCAGTGACGATTTTGATGTCAACTACATGCTCGATCGTTACTTTCACTCAGGTCAGTCCGTTGTCTTTATCGGCTCTGCGCCGGAGGAAGAAGTGGAATTCACTGGAGAGGTAGCACGTTCACTCTTTGGCGCATTTAAGATTCGCGTGCACCCTAAGCAAATAGTAATTTGCGGAAGTGCTCATCTCGGGTTTTCGCCAGTGCCGGACAAACTTGGAAAGCCATTTGATTCAAAGGTCGGCGATGTTGACGTTGCTGTAATCTCATCCGAGATTTTTGACTCAGCTTGGACAGAACTACAATCAAGCAGTCTGGACCCGTCAGTTCGCACCACGATTTCACGCGATTTGTTTTGGGGATTTTTCAATCCGGCGAACATACGAGATGTGTCTGATCATGGAAGCCGATGGTGGAGGGCTTTTGGGGAACTAAAAACTGACAGAGCGGCAGGTGTGCGAGGGAGGCTTTACAGAAATTTCTGGTCAATGCAGAGCTATCATCGGATTGCAATTTATCAGGGTCGTGAAAAGTTAATGGCCGAACAAGCCCGCGTCGCTGCCGCCATCCACGCCTAGACTTTCTGTACAGCGGCTCGACTTTTCGTACAAGTGAGACTTTTCGGGCAAAGCTACATGAAGGTTCACAATGGAAGACAAAGCAAAAGTAGATAATCTCATCCGACTCACCACAAGACTGCGCGAGGAAGCGAAGTACGCAGCCGGAGAGCCCTTTACCATCGAGTTCGTCGCCACCGACTTTGACCTTCAGTTCGACGCGGGCACCACGGAAAGCTTAATTGATGAAGCCGCCAAGACCGCTGGCTTGGAAGTCTTGCAACATGGCAAAGACCTCGCGTTACTGTCAAAGCCTCGCGATCAGGGTCGTATGCGTAGACCGATCCTCAGGTAACTCGATTGGCCCTTCGTGCGGCTTCGCCTATGAAGGCTATAAGAGTTTTGCCTTCGCCTTCTGGGATCTCTATGCGCGAACCGTTATCAAAGAACAGTAAACAAACCGGACTGCTCGTGTTTGTGCCCTTTGGAATCGTTGTAGCAATACTTGCCGCCAACAGTCGGGACACGTTGATAGCAGAGTCCTCTGTAGCAGCAAAGTCATTAGCGTCCATTTGATTGACCGTCTCCTATCGTGGTAGATTTCAAACCACGACTAACGCTTAAACAAGACTCTTGCCTTTAAGAAGAATCGGAGCGGTGAAATTCTTAGCAGGATTCGCCGCTCTCGTTTTAGACCTTACCACGATCTGTCAAGTTCGGGTTACATCTTCACGCCAAATTACAGTCAATGTGATCAAATAGACCATCGCCAGATCTAATCCGGCGATTAGTCTTCGTAGCGTGACTCAGCCTCAGGGGCTTGCACAGATGAAACAATGTGTCTATAGTGGTTGGCCTCGCAAATGAAGCGGGCTGGCAAGTGCTCTTAACACTCACCAGCCCTACACGACCGAAATCCTGTAGAAGAGGAGATCGACCATGCAAGACAATCCTAACACGGACAATACAGACAGTCAGATCGACCCGTTTGAAATGGATCGGCTGGACTGGGAACTGGCGTTTCAGTCACTCGAAAAGAATTCGTATCCGGTGCTGAAACTCGGATTTAACTTCGCGCTGATGCGAAAGTATCTCGACATGCAACTGTTCAAGCCACGGCCAGTGATGGAAGCACTCGATCTGGCAATGGAAGTGCTGTTTCCGTTGACCGCATTCCATGATGTCTCTTTCAACCTGTTTCTGAAGTACGCAGAGGGGCAATTGACCTTTGAAGAAGAACAGATGCTAGGCGCGCTGGGAATTAAGATCTAATATCTGGCGCTTGCCTCAACCTTCGCAGTCTGCGGTCAAATTGAATTTTGAGGCAGACGAGCGAATTTTGAGGCAAACGCGATTTATTAGGCAAAGCCGTTGGATCGGTTGGATCGGGCTTTGCCTCAATAACGGCGTCTGCCCCAAAAAGCAGATTGACCGATTTAAAGGGGGCGACTAATGCCGCATAATCTGCGGCGTGAGCCGCTACCTCGCAAACCTGACCCCAAAGCCAAGCGGCCCGAAAAGAGGAAAACGCGCGTGACCGCCATCATTGGTTTTCAGTGTTCCGACGCCCTTTTGTTGTGCGCCGACTCGGAACAGTCAGTAGGCACAGATTCAAAGTCGCAAATACGAAAGATCGATTCCTTTGCCATTGATAGGGTGGCTGTAGCAATCGGCGGCGCGGGAGATATGGACTTAATAGAGCATGTCAAGCATCAGTTGAGGCAAGCTATCCGCCGAGATCCGCCCACGCCCGATCACGCGGACCTGTGGATGGAATCGTTCGCAAAAGACGTTTGGAATACTGTTATTAGACCGTGTAGAGGGTTTCCGCCTGAGGACATACCCAGTGCAGATTTCCTTATCGGTTTGCAATTAAAGGGAGACTATGCCCTGTATAAGTGGGAGCGGAACCTCATTCATCCGGTTCCGAAGACGGAACACGTCTCGATTGGTAGCGGTAGAACACAATCCGAGGCGCTATTGGCGGACTTAGGTTCCCTTTTCTTACCCGTTCATCAGATGCTGCTCTATGCGGTTCGCGTTATGTTACGAGTCAAGCAGTTAGCTCAGGGCTGCGGCGGGAAAACAGAGGCCGTGATACTTTTGAAGGATGGCGTAATGACCATGCGACCCGGAACCATAAAGATAGACCGTATCGAGTATCTAGTTGAAGCAATGGACCGTTTCTTGCTGGACCGCTGCGTTGGTTTTATTTCGGGCCAGACAGGTGAACACGGCACGCTTAGTGAACAGGAAGATCTCGCTGAACAAGCAGAGTTGTTAAAACAACTAAGAGCGAGATACGAAAAGACCGTGCCGGATCTCGTTTCGTGGTATCAGAAGCAGGAGATTAGGTTTTAGCCGTCTGTCATAACCTCTGCGTGGTTCAGAGTGTTCACGAATTAGGAATCGAAGCAGACTTTTCAACTGAGGAAACGGGGTAATGCTATGCCGTTTTCTTGGTAAGCCTGCGCGGTTTCGCGCGTTGCCCGCCTCGTGCAACCTGTGCGCCTTTGCGCTGAGCTTCTTCTGTTGTTTGAACTGGAGACAAGTAGGCCTTGGAATCAAAGCCAAGCTGAACGCCCGTGGTCGCGCGTTGAGCAGTCCTTAAAACTTCAAGGCTCATCGGAACGTCTAACCGCGCATCCTTTTCAATGATGTCTCTTACCGTAACGATTTTTATCTTTTCGTAGTTTCGGCCCATCATTTCGTGATGATACGATCCTGCCGCATTGGCATCTTTAATCATCGGTCGGCTTGGTTCTTCAAGAGTTATGAGTATCGCGAGCGCCGCGTTTTCACGCGCCATGTCGCCGCGTAGTGAAGCAATATCATTGCGCTTGACGCCACCAGATTTGACTTGAAAGACGATCTTGGCGTTGTCTCGCTTATTCTCCACGAAGTAAGCGGTCCCATCGATACCACGATCCGCCCCCCGCTTGCCGTTAATAACAGCCCTATTATTTGTATAAGTAAGGATGGCCCACTTTTCAAATTCTTTCCGCACGCGATCATCTTTCTTGTGGGCCAGAGCGTTCGCCGACGCCATGTCGCGTGGGATGCCGTCAAGAATGATTTCATTCAACACGTCTTTACCATGGACATCCTCAAGTCGCTTGAGTACTAATGAAATGGATTGATAGGTAATATCTATTCCTATCCAACGTCTATTAAGGCGTTGCGCGACTGCCGTGGTGGTGCCACACCCGCAGTACGTATCAAGTACTACGTCTCCCTCACTGCTGCTTGATTTGATGATGCGCTCCAAAAGGGCTTCGGGCTTTTGTGTTGGATACCCGAGCCTCTCGCCGGACGTGTTACTTATTCTATCTATGTCCGTCCAATTTGTTGTTAGTGGCTTGCCCGTCGTTTCGTCTAAATAGATTTTCAGTCCATCAAGCCGTGGTGTCCCGTCACGCTTTAGTAAAATCCGTTTCTCTTGATACCACTTCTCAAGCTGTTCAAGTGACGCGCCCCAGGAACGGTTTGTCGGAGGCTTTGATCCTCGCCATTCAAACTGTCGGCTTGGATTCGCGGTAGAGAACGTTAGGTTCTCCGCTTTATAAAGTCTACCGTTTTCGTCAGGTTTAAAACGCCTCATCTGTTCTGGTCCATATTCCGTGTATTGCTGATTGAACGTAAACTCCGCAGACTTGGTGTAAAAGAAAATAGTATCGTTTGCCCTAACATAGCCCCTCGTTCTCATATTGTGGGCGTTGGTGCGTTGCCAGATAATCTCATTCTTAAAATCTCCGCCATGTGGGCAAAAGATGGCGTCTAGTAGCAGTTTCAAATAATGACTAGACGTCGGGTCGCAATGCAAATAGAAGCTGCCGGTTGGCTTCAACACGCGACGGATCTCCGCTATGCGGACAGTCATATTCACTAGATAGGCGAATAAGCTGCCCCTACCTAAAACCGTGTCCAAGCCACGTATGAGTTCTATAGATTGTTTTGTCTGAACGCCGTTGGTGTTGAGCAGGATGTGCTCAAAACACTCGTTTGCATGATCGTCCCAAATCCATGTATCTACGAAGGCTTGCTCCTGCGCTCGATCTTCTCGCCCGATATTGTTGTAAATCTGATTGTACGTGCGTTTGCTATTGAAGGGTGGGTCGATGTAGCAAAGGTCAACGCTTTCGTCGTGGCCGTGCTTACGAAGAACTTCTAAATTGTCGCCATAAAAGAGGTGGTTTTTTAATCCATTCGGCATGGGAGCGAGGACTTTCTATAAGTGGGTTGAAAAAGACGGCGAATGGAACCGTAATCAACGCCCGTGCCGCTGGGCCAATGTGGCTAACGCTAAGGAATAGCAGGTTTAGCTGTGCGGCGAATTGCGGGTTAGCTGTTCGCTGGCGAGCACTTGTGACAAAATAGCACTCCATAGCTGGCTCCGTTGTAGAATAGCAATTCCGCCTATTGACTTTAGCTCGCAACGGGAATATCGTCCGCGCATTCGCATCGCAGGGGCTGAACTCCGACGAGCCTCGTCCCTTTCAGACTCGCTCAGTTCAACCTGTAACATATCCATATCCTTATGAAACGATTCAAGGCTTTTTGACCATAATAGATGAAGAGGTTTTCCTCCTCGGCCGACCAGAACCAGAAGGTCAAATAACAAGCCGGTCTTTCAGTAAACTATGGCATCCCAGCTAATTGCAGAGAGTGATGACTTACTCCAGCGTGGCATCGCTGCGCAAAATGAGTACAGGTTCGACGACGCGGCTCTATCCTTCTGGCAAGCTCTGACATGTATTGACGCCGCGCCAGACCTGAAAGAGCGTCGAGATCGATCCTTGCAACTGGCATCCTTCTTCCTCAAAAGAACGCACGAGGACCTGGCTTTGCTTGCCATCAGCGAAGCCATTCGCCTCGACGAAAAACTCGAAGACCACACGTCCCTGGCTAGTCACCTCATTTTCTACGGCAATGTCCACATGCGTCTTGGCAACACTGACGAAGCGAAAGCTACTTTCGCTGACGTCATCGAGCGTTGTCTCGAGGCCGAGGATTACGGTGATGCAGCTTCAGCATCGACAAACCTTGCAATGATGACCGCAAAGAGCGGCGACGGCGCGGCAGCAATTAAATTGCTCCGCAACAGCCTCCAGTACCTTACTAAGAAATCATTTCCAGATACGGAGTTCATCACTCACGTCACAATGATACAAACCGTCGCCTTCCGTGACGGTGATCCGGCTCTCGCGGTCGAGTCAGGTATTGCGATCGGCAAAAAATTTTCCGAGCGCCTGACTGACGACGTCCGTAAACTGCTGGTCCAACCTCTGCAAACGGCGGTTGAGGCGTATCTTGAGAAAAAGCCGCAACCAAATCCTAAGGCTTGGAAAAAGAAAAACCTCGCCTGGATTTACTCAAACTGACGCGGCTGATTGGAGTAACAAAAAATGCCTTTGACAGCAGCTGGCTTTGCGGCGGAACTGGCGCCGCTTGAGTCGACTGACCCGATTGTGCAGGCAGTCGCAAACAAAATCAGGGCCGCGGTGCAAGATTCCGGAGTCGAGCAAGAAATTCCCGGCTTGAAGATCTATTTTCCTGATTTCTCGAAAGCGAAATCCGAAGCGACGGCCATGGCTTCCTACACGAAAGGCTGCCAGTCGATCTTGCCATCGATCGTCGTGGTCAACGCCCGTTTTCTCCTCGATGCGGAAGCCGCGATTCGTTCGTTTGGTTTGTACGATGAGCTACTCAACACACCATACCTTCGCAATGATGCTTGCATGTTCGGACTGGTCAAACGCATTCGGGAGGACGGAAATCAATGGCTGCAAAAGCTGCGTGAATTTGAACAGGAAAAGAAATCGCCGCAGCGCATTGACATCGATGAATTGACTTTGACCATACTCTTTTTCTGCGCTCATGAAATCGGCCATTTGAAAGACGGCGTAAGCGGCGCGCAATTCGTGGCGCTGTTGAATAAAGCTGCGCCTTTCGAAAACAGATCGGCAAATGCCGCGGTCAAAGTCCGGCGTCATGCAAGCGAGTTTGAAGCCTACGGTTTTGACCTGCCTGGCTGGAAGGGAGCGGTTGACCCGAACCATGAAGTTTATGCCGCGACTGAAAAGCTTCGACTTAAAGTCAAGGAAGACGATGAAAAGAACGCTGACTGGTTTAAGAAGGAGATTTCAGCAGATAACGCGGCAGTCAAATTCATGATCCACTATTTGAAGGACCAGGCACCCATGCGTCGTTGGCTCCTGATAAGTGGCCTGTTCGCTGCTTCGTTGTACGCGTGGTACGACGACTTCCTGACGTTTTGCGAAGCTATGGACGTTCCGCGCGCGGGCCCCAAGCCGATGCTTTCGTTTGAGCTGATGAAAGACCCGGAGATCTACATCCGGGCCGCATCGCTCTTCGGCGATGTCCACCGGTGCACGATCCTTCGAAGCACCCTTGCTATTCAGGAAGTCTTGAATGCGGACGTGAACGACGGCGATAAGACAAAAGCAAACGCCACCTTTCTGGATCGTGTTTCCGCTCTATGGAACGATTTGTTTGGACAGGATGAAGCGGAAAAGGACGAAAGCAATCAGTTTTGGAAAGCACAATCCGCGCGACGGCATCTGTTACTCGCAATACATATGGATACGGTGGTGAAGCTTGCATATGTAGGCGCTTCAATGCCTTGGATGAAAGAGATAGAGAAAAAGCGCGGTACGCCGCAACTCATGTTGATTGAATACGAATCAATCGATCAATCGGTCAACCGGTTGAAAAAAATGTTGGGTATTAAATGAGGGAGCAACGAAGATTATGAACTCCAACGTGTACTGGTACGTTTTGGCCGCTGTAGTAGTCCTTGCAATCGTCGGGTATATCCTGGTCCAGCGCAAACGAGTCGCGTCCGCACGCAACGCGGATCTACCGGCTGGCGCGTTGCCTAAAGGCTGGCAGTTCTATTCGAACCCAACCACATTGGAACCTCCTGGCACTATCTTTCGCATCGATCCGAATAAACAGAGATATATCGTTGATTCCTTGCCGGTGACGATCTCGGCTGGCGCCGAAGCCGTGGGAAAACTAGCGGAATCGATCACGGCCGACTCAAACATTGTTGCGAACTTCATCGGTCTTGTTAACGCTGAAGCCGGCGTGGGAACGCAAAAGACAGAGCACTTTGTTTATGAAGTCGATGATCCGGTAATGGAAACAGTTTCCGATGTTGAGCTTGAAAAGACTCTTCCGGCTTTCCTCGACAAACATAACTTTCGTCAGGGCCACCGTTACTTTGTGATTCGACAGGCGCGCAAGGTGAATGCCATGCGATACCGGTTGACCAACAAACTGGTGAATGATTTCGGTGGCAAGGCCTCGGTCGGAGAGCAGTTAACGGCGCAGGGGAAAGTGTTTTCATCGGATAGCAATGGCCAATACATACTGGAGGAAAACTTTAAGAGTCCCATGCGGATCGCGTTTCTGCCCGAAGAAATCAGAACAATAAGGGCCAGTCTTGATGCGGCAAAACCGCAACTGGGCCTGGTACCGGTGACGGAAGTTCTCAGTTGGAAAGATGCGCCACCTGACGATCAGGACGGTAAACCTTAGTCGCAGGCGAGCTATACCTGATCTAAGTTAAACCGAAGTATGCACTCCGTTCGTTTATTCTCAGCGTCGGAGGTTCGTCAATGAAAACGCTAATGTTACTGGTTCGGTTGCCGCATTGGGCACAAGTGTATGTTGGGAATTCTTTCTCGCCGAAGACCCGTCCAATCAGTCCGTATTTTTAAAACCCCAAACGAAAATTTTTGTGCTATGGTGCTCGGGTACCCCTCTAAAAAGAAGCGGACCGACCTTGTGCTACAACACAACATCGGCCCTAAACCTTCAACCTTCCAAAGAAAGGCTGACGATTATGACTACGCATGGTAGCGCAACCGCGCTCGAATCACCTCACGAAACCGAAACAACCCAAATCACAATCAGCGATGCTCTCCGACGTCGGGCTCAGGCAGTGATAAGCGACACATCGATTGATCCACAATGGCGAACGATTATTCGTTACGCTCTGGAGATTAATGATCCATGGCTCGCTGACCTCGTCAGGCGTGCCGATGCCGGCGAAACGATCATGGATACGACTGAGTTATCGCCAACACTCGAACTCAACGAAGACGATTCACGTGAAGAAAAGATTAACGCGCTGGCAGAAATCATCTGTCGGGCTGATGAGCGATCGGCCGCGGCGTTGTTCGTGCTGATGGGAACGCTTGAACACTCGGCCCACCCTAAACTACTTGCCAACACGGTGAAGCATTTTGCTTTTACTCGTTGTGGTGAGCTGAACCTGTTCGGCATCGTTGATGCTCAGGTTGCAGTAGTTGAAGACGAGTTACTTGCAGATGAGGCGTTGATATCCTGAGCTCAAATAGTGAGAGCCCTGGTGGGAGCCAGGGCTCTCGCCCCTTAAAACATTTATCCTTAGTTACAATTTCATAGAGTTGTCGAAGTTCTCAACGTCCTCCATCCTTTCTTTGCGAAGTAGCCGCATTCTACCCTAAGGTCCAAGCCACGAAACAAAAATTTTGCAAGGCTCACGCGCAATCACAACTCAATAATCCTTGCCACAAATCTTGCATCAAGAGTGTGCTTCGTTTCCCAACCTCTGAATAGACTTTGCACAAAAACCCAGGGCGCAGCGGTGGCAAGAATATTTCTGGCGCAAAGCCGCAAAGCCGCAAAGACGCAAAGAAAACCTCCGAAAACGCGGCAGCGCTTTGCGTCTTTGCGCCTTTGCGCGAGAAATATCCTCGGCAGAAAAACACTTTTTGTGCAAAGCCCCTCTGAATAGACGTTGATAACTAATTAATATTGATTTGATAATTCTTTGAGGACTTCCCTGCCGAACCTCCACTACTCTGCCCGCGCGTTAGGTTTTCACATTGAAAGGCATTTGCCGCTAAGTGCTTTTCGATTTTTTACTCCCGTCTCCCATTGTGTTTTCAACTATGGCTCTGAAGTTAGTCCAGAACCTTCCCGAAAGAGCACAACAACACCATGACCCAGACCTATCGACGCAAACGACACCGCCATACCTGGCATTTCTGCTCGAATTGCCGTCATTGGCCCAAATCAGATTACGAATCCCATCACGATAAACCGAAATCAGGTGAGTTTTGTGATGAGTGTAAAGCGAAACGAAAGCATGGGAACTGCACGCCGCCACGAAGGCCACGCGTGACGGTCCAGGACCAGTAAAAGTCGTTAATTGAATCTTCGACTGACTGGTTGACGTGCTGCGTTTCGTTTCATTCAGCCGCAAAACCCTTAATTGGATTCGGCGACCCTTTACAGGCTTCTCCGGGCTGATGTGTCGGCACCGGTGAGTGAATGTTTGTAATTCGGAAATGATGACTCGGAGCTGCCAGCACCGAACTCGATCCGGCGGGTCGCTATTTCGGAGCCGGCGTTTCCCGTGTCGGAACCGGCGTTTCCTGTGTCGGAACCGGCGTTTCCTGTGTCGGAGATGGCGTTTCCTGTGTCGGAGCCTCTTCGCACCTAACCGGGATTTGCGAAGCGCCAGATAGGAATTGGCGTTTCCGACAAGTAGCCCGTGAAACCCTAATTGGTCGGCGCTGATCTCCGAGACAGGAGTTTGTAATTCCTAAAAGTAACCCAGCAAATCCCGTCACGGATCTTGCGGATTCTGTAACGGTTTTAGCGATTCCCAAAAGGGCTGCGCGCGATCGCAATGAGTTCCGCGGCTAGCCGATGCGCAACTTACTTTCAAGAAATTGTCTCCCCGTGGACAAATAAACCAAAAAGGAGAATCTCATGGCAAGAATCAGACTGAAGCTTAAAGAACTGTCTCTTACCGAGAAAATCGCGAAGGGCCGGCACATCGTTAGCTCGATGACCAATAACTCTAACTTTCCGAACCCCACTCCACCATTGACCGAAGTTACTACGGCCCTGGACGAGTTTGCGCAAGCCTTCGCCCTGGTCCAGGCAGCTAAATCCGATCTCA
>Ga0134124_10001803_pt1 | contig 17241 bp, 11 predicted proteins | sample KB304_FD_96880 | JGI IMG/M metagenome (GOLD analysis project Ga0134124, IMG submission 96880) | Terrestrial soil microbial communities without Nitrogen fertilizer from Kellogg Biological Station, Michigan, USA - KB3-0-4 | ecosystem: Environmental > Terrestrial > Soil > Unclassified ...
GGAGTGCGATGCCGTGAAACCATCTCGGCGAGCGCGGTCAGTCCGTCCATCCGAGGCATGTCGACATCCAGGGTTACCACGTCCGGTTTCAGTTGCTCGACCTTGGCCAGCGCAAAGCATCCGTCGATCGCAGTTGCGATCACCTCGATCTCAGGATCCTTGTCGAGAATATTCGAGATCAGCTTGCGCATAAGCGCCGAATCGTCCACCACCAGGACTCGAATTGTTTTCTTGTCAGATTGCATAGGCTTCAAGGTTATGTGCTTTACCTCGCTCGTATTTTACAGCGTTTCGGAACACCATCTCCGCGTCCATAATCAGCACCACTCGGCCGTCGCCCAGCAAAGAGGCCCCGGCCAGCGCGTCGTTCTGCACCCAACCGCTGTCCAGGGGTTTTATGACCAGCTCCTGCTCGCCCAGCAGTTCGTCGGCTACAACGGCGTAGCGTTTATTACCAGCGATCAGGACAATCAGGAACATCTTCGTCTGCTCGTTTCTGAGCAAGACCCCGCTTCCGCCCCGGCGTCTATCGAAGCCGAGCACGGCGCCCGGCCTTACAAGCGAAACAAATCGGTCGTGAAGCCGGTAGTGTTCGATACCGTCGAGATGAACCACGCCTGAGGCCTCGACTGCCGCCAGCTCGCTTACGGCAAGCAATGGTAAAGCGAAGAGCCGCCCAGCGGCAGTGAACAACAGCGCCCTGATAATCGCCAGGGTGAGCGGCAGGCGAAGCGTAAAAGATGTGCCCTTTCCCGGCTCGCTTCTTACCGCCATTGTTCCGCGCAACTGCTCGACAGCGCTCTTTACGGCGGTCGTTCCGATACCCCGTCCCGACAGTTGAGTAATCTCTTCCGAGGTGGAAAGGCCCGAGATGAACACAAGTTCCAGGGCCTCCTCATCGGACATCAGCTCGGCCTCTTGCTTTGATATCGCGCCGCATCGAACAGCCCCGGCTTTCACCGCAGCGGCGTCAATTCCCCGGCCGTCATCGCTTACCTCGACGACAACCTGATTTCCTTCATGGTAGGCGCGCGTGACGATCTGACCGACTTCAGGCTTCCCGGTATTTCGCCGCTCATCTTTGGGCTCGAGTCCATGATCGACCGCGTTCCTGAGGAGGTGTAACAACGGTTCATAGAGCAAATCTACGAGCGTTCGATCGAGCTCAGTCTCGCCGCCCACAATTCTAAGTTCGAAATCTTTGCCGCGTTCGCCGGCAAGTTCTCGCATCGGTCTGGCGAACCTGCGGAAGAGCTGGTCGATAGTCACCATGCGTAGCTTCAGAACGCTCTTTTGAAGCTCGGCGATCAGTTTGCCCATCTGCGCGCTGGCAGTTGCCAGGCGGCCTACCAGTTCGTTCTTAGGGAATTCGCGTTCGAGCCCAGGCTCGATCTGGTTGATTACTGAGCGCGCGATAACCATCTCGCCCGCGAGATTCAACAGCGAATCTACCTTTGCGGATTCGACTCGAACGTAGTCGCGACGCTGTCTGGTCTCGGCTCGCGTCGCAGATGCTGAGTGACTCGGCGCTGCCCAGCCGGCCTGCGTGGACGCCTGACGTCGTTCCAACTCTGAGTGGTTCCGGATTTCGGTGAGTTCCATTACCAGAGCCCCGACCCTTTCCGCGTCAACGTCGCCAATTTCTTCACCGCCAATGGCCGCCTTTACCGCGTCCAAACCTTTTAACATGACGTCGACTGAGCGCCGGTCGAAGCCAATCTCTCCGTCAAGCACCGCAGCGAAAACATCCTCTATCTTATGAGTGATCTGAGTGATACCGTCGAGCCCGACGCACGCGGAATCGCCCTTGATCGTGTGCGCTCCTCGCCGGAGCCTCGCCATTGCTTCGTCATCGGCGGCGTCCGATTCGAGTGCGAGCAAATCGTGCCCCATCTCGTCCACAATCTGAAGCGACTGCTCGCGATAGATCTCAAGCAATTGATCGAGTTCTATTGACTTCAGCTCACCCATCACCAGTCCTTCTTCTATTACCCCTCGAGCTTGTAAGCAATACCCTTGTTGCGATGAAGCATCGCAAATCTGGTCGATAGACCCTGAAGGCTTTCGGCGTGTCCCAGGAAAAGAAAGCCTCCCGGCACAAGGCAATTTGTGAACCGACTTACAAGTCTTCGCTGCTGCTCGGTATCGAAGTAGATCATCACGTTTCTGCAAAACACGATATCCAGACCTCGGAGCCCGTTGTCATGTTTGAGATTGTGGTAGTCGTATATAACGCGCTTGCTTACGGATTCCTTGATAACGTAATACCCGTGCTCCTGTTCGAAGTACTTTGCGATACAGTCCGGCTCCAATCCTTTTAACTGGTCAGGGCGATACAGTCCTGCCTGGGCGCGCTCCAGCGCGCTGAATGAGAGATCTGAAGCGTACACACGGATCATCCATGAGTCGCGATCCGGCAGCGATTCCAACAACGCAATGACAGCGCTGTAGGGCTCCTGCCCGGTCGAGCATCCCGCGCTCCACACGCGCAGCATCCTTGTTCCCGCCTTCTCTTTCCTCGCGACGATCTCCGGCAGCACAACGTCCTTCAAAAGGTCAAACTGCGGCCGGTTCCTGAAGAACGATGTTTCGCAGATCATCAGCGAGTCCAGAAGCTTTGGCAGCTCGTTGGGCCTGCTGTCGGGATTCATTACCATACGGTAGTACTCGTATGGGACTTCGAGGGCGAGCTCATCCATTCTTCGTCTGAGCCTGGATTCAAGAAACGACCGTTTCTCAACGCCGAGGCTGATGCCGCATTCTTCATGAATCAGATCGCTGAACAGTCTGAACTCGCTATCGGAGATCCCGCCCGGGCTGAGCGGACCGGAATGGATTCGATTTGTAGGCGCCGTCATCATCGCTGATCCAATAAACCTCAGCTCGCCTGCGAAGTGGCGACCATCTGCTCTCGCTGACGCGACACGATCGTCATCACTTCGTCCAGCTCGCTCAAGATCTCCCCGGAGAGGGCCTTTTGCAGATTGATCAGTGTAATGAACCTATCATTCAGGCTGACCACCCCTTCGACATACCCGGCGCCGGTCTCTGAAATCAGGTCGGGAACAGGCTCGATCAGCTCGTCGCTCACCCTTATGACCTCTGACGCGCCATCGACGATCAAGCCGGCCGATCTGCCTTCGAGTAACACTATGATTATCCGCTGCTCACCGGGCGCCGCCATTGTGCGGGCGCGAAGGCGCTTTCGAAAATCGATGACCGGCACGAGAGTTCCGCGCAAGTTCATAATGCCTTCGACGTAGGCCGCCGTGCCGGGCACCGGAGTTATTTCACGCATCAGCACGACCTCTTTGGTCAGCATGATGTCCGCGCCGAACTCTTCGGCGCCGATCTTGAAAACTACTAACTGTCGTCTGCCCAAACTCGGCCTCCCTGCCCTTTCAGGTTTGCTTCAGTTCCCCTGCGGATAGCGCGTTACGGTAGATCCATTGCGGTGTGCCCCCGAAGAAGGCGGCACATCGTACGAGAACGGATGAATATAATCGTCCTTCACCTTGAACTGAGAGATTGCCTTATTGAGCCGATCGGCAAGCCCCACCATACCTTCGATCGTCTGAGCGGTTTCGTGAGCCCCGGCGGATGTCTCCAGTGTTATGCTTGAAATGGTTTGCATTGCCTCCGCTACATTGCTGGTCACCCTTGCTTGTTCCTCGGACGCCGCTGAAATCTCCTCGATAAGCTCCGATGATTGACGTACGGCCTCGGATATATCTTGAAGCGCGCGGCTCGCCTGGCCGGCCAGTTGACTACCTCCCCGAACTTCTTTCATTCCGATCTCCATCGCGGAAAGAGCTTCTGATGTTTCGCTCTGGATGGACTTTATCAGGTGGCCGACATCCTTAGTCGCACGCGCCGATCTTTCCGCAAGCTTTCTGATTTCATCGGCTACTACGCTGAAACCTAAGCCGGCTTCCCCGGCGTGCGCCGCCTCGATGGCTGCGTTCAACGCAAGCAGGTTTGTCTGTGCGGCAACCTCGTCAATCAAATCCATGATTTCCGATATCTCTGAACTGCGCATGCCGAGCAACCTCATCTTTTCGGCAGTTTGTTGCACTGCAGAGTCGATTCGCGACATGGCTTCCGAAGTATCGCGCACTGACTTGTCCCCGTGGCCGGCCATCTCGAGCGCGCGCCGCGCGGCATCTGCTGAGGCCTCGGCGTTCCTGGAGACTTGATTCATCGACGCGGCCATCTCTTCCACCGCGCTCGATGTATTAGTTATCTCATCGGCCTGGCGTTGAGATCCGACGGCGATCTGTTCGGCTGCCGCCAGTATTTCGGTGGCACTGGATGACACCGAGAGTCCAATTTGCTTTACCTCGGTGAGCATTGTGCTGAAATGGTCCAGCATCTTGTTGACCGACACGATGACTCTGCCGAGTGTGTCCTCGGCTTCACTGCCACGTTTGGTCAGATCGCCTTCCGAGACTGACGAGACCATCGTGAGAAACTCATTCAGGTTGTGCTGAAGGCTTTCCTCCGCGAGTTTTCGCGGAGTGACGTCGCGAACGACACCACGAAATCCCTGCGGCGTCCCGGCAGCGTCTTTCCTGAGAGACACGGAGGATTCAACAAACCTTCGGGTTCCGTCCTTGGCAGTGACCTGATATGCGAAGTCGCGGCTGGCTTCACCGGTTTGTGCTACTTTCTTGAATTCTTCGTAGACTCGCTGAGCTGCAGCCGAATCCATGAACTGCCGGTTGTTCAGGCCCATCAGCTCCTCCGCGGGATAGCCGAGGGTCTTGCACACCGGCTCGTTGAAGAAAGTGAAGTTTCCCGCGATATCGACTTCGAAGTACCCGTCTTCGATGCTCTCCAATATGGTTCGGTATTTTTCTTCGCTAAGCCTGAGCGCTTCTTCTGCGCGCTTTCTATTGAGAGCGCTTGCGATGTGCTGTGAAACAAAGGTCAGGACATCCTTCTCGGACTCACCAAACCTGACGCTCTCCGTGTAGCTCTGCACCGCCAGCACTCCTACATTCTGGTTGCCGGCCTTGAGGGGAATTCCGAGCCAATCGATCGGCAGAGTGCCGATAACTTCGATCTGACCAAGCCGGGTCATCTCTTCCATTCTCTCGCGCGATGCCAGCAGGGGTTTGCCGGTACGGAGGACGTATTCAGTCATTCCGTTCTTCAATTTCCTGGGCGGCGGGGTCTCGTCCACGTCGTCCACGAAATAGGGAAAGCTCACCATCTCGGTAGATGCATCGTAGATCGCAATAAAGAAGTTGCCGGCATACATCAACTCGCCGATGATCCGGTGGACGGTGTTGAAAAAAGTCTGCAGATCGTCATTCGAGCTCGTCATCTCAGCCACACGGTAAAGAGCGGATTGAAGCAACTCTGACCGTTTGCGCTGTGTTATGTCGGTGTGAATCTCGATGCGGCCCGTTACGCTTCCGTGCTCATCCTTAATTGCATCGGTCCTTAGTGAGACCGGGATGATGTTGCCGTCACGGGTTCGCATATCGACTTCGCCGGTCCATGAATTGCCATTGCTGACCGCTTGCGAGATCTCAGCGGCTACACGTGGATCAGCATAGAGAACCGGTTTGTTCGCAAGGCTGTTCAGTTCGTCATAGCTGTAGCCGAAGAGCTGGGCAAAGCGCTTATTGTAATATGTGCTTTCTCTGCCGGCGGCAGTTACCGCGATTGCATCCCCCGAGCTTTCAACCGCCTTCATAATTGCGAGGAGTGATTGTTTTTGCGCGGCCTCCGAGCGTGTCGTCTCGCTCAAGCGGTCCATCATAGCGTTGAATCCGCGAGCAAGGCTCTCGAAGGTTGATCCGGTGGGCGTATCGACTCGAACATCGAGATTACCGGCAGCCGCCTCGCGGGTCGCCGAGTTGAATCTTTCGAGTCGCTTGGAAATGCTTCTGGTGAAAGCGGTGCCTGCCACGTAGACACAAATGACTGCGAGGAGGGCGGCAGCGGCTCCATTGATCGCGGCGGTTCTCGATAGAAAGACGGTTGATTCAGGAGAGGTATGATCGAAGCCAAGATAGGTGGACAAAACCCCAGCCAGGCTGAACAAGCACGCAAGGGACAAACCCAGAGCGCCTATACGCACTCCGAGAGTCGAGAAGACGCGTCTGTCAGTAATCGAGAACGCTGCGGGATCCGCAGGCTTGAGGTCGCGGTATTGTTTGCTTGGTTCCATTGAGTCTTTCCCCGAACGTAGACTTCACGAATTCAAGTTCGATTGTTTATCGGCGCAACCACGCACCGGGTTGAATGGCGACGGCTTAAAAAGGGCATGGATGGCGGGGCGAACCCTACAATCTTACGTTGGACAAGTTTCCAGTGAGGGCAGTGGAGGCAGCCAATGTCAGATGGTTCTATTATGTCTATTGTTGGTAGGCAGTCAATACAATTCTGGCAGGCCGTTGACGATTGCTCGTGGTGTTTCGTTCAGCAATTGGGCCGGTTAGTTAACCACCCATTAAGCTCTTCCAGTCATCAGGCTTCCGACCCTCATGTAGTAATTCTCATTCTTCTCGTCGCCTATGGTGCTCACTTCTTTTGCGGCATAGTTGTGGCCGGGAAACAAGAGCGTATCCTCGGGGAGTTTGGCGAGCACCTGCGTGAGTGAATGATACATCTGCTCAGGATCACCGCCCGGAAGATCCACTCGTCCGCACCCTCCGATGAAGAGAGTGTCGCCCGAGACTAACGCTGAACCCGCAAGAAAGCACTGGCTGCCCGGCGTATGTCCGGGTGTATGCAGCAACTTGACACTGACGTTCCCGATAGCGATCTGATCGCCACCTCGATGCCTGACAATGTCACTTTCTGAAAGCCCGCTCACCTGTTTGACGCCTGCGCTCTCGGCCTCGTTGACGTGAACTTTGACTGGGTGTGTGGAGATTAATTCCGCGAGGCCGGTGATGCTGTGTCCGAAAATATCACCGCCGATATGATCCGGGTGATAATGGGTAACAAGCGCGCCGATGAGCCGCATATCTTCAGTGTCGGCAAACTCGATAATGCCCGGAATATCCCAGGCAGGGTCAACAACCATGCATACGCGCTCCTCGTTGTCCCCGATCAGGTATACAAAATTGGCCATCTGCCCCGCAAAGCTGTCGGCCGCAGCAAAGTCGCGACCTGCTAAGAGTTGTTTGACGTAGAGACTCATTGTTTGATCCTCGCCGGCCCTCGGAAGATGCTTGTAAAGAGAGCGCTTAATGGGGTAAAAACACTGCTTATGACAATGCGGAATAGAGCGCTTTCTCTCGCGCTGTTAACGGCCTCCCTTGGCATGCTTCTGTCGACGGCTTCCTGTTCGGGCAACGACGCGAAGGCAAAGCAGGCTTTACAGGAACACTTAAAGGGTCAGGGAGTAACAGACCTAACCGTTGATTTGTTCTACAACGATCCAAACGCGCCCGACAAGGCGTATGTGAGCGCAACTGCAACTTATAACTTTGCTGGAAGCGATGGCAAGTTGAAGCGCGAGTTCCTGGGGTACATCCTCGCGCGTGAAGGAAGCGGTTGGAAGGTAGAACGCAACACATCTTACACAACAGAACGGCAAAAGGCGGCGACCTATCTGGCCGGCGGCAAGTGATAGCGATTCTCACCTGATACCATTAGTCCGACCGTTGGCCCTAAGGTCGCTCACTCGTGTTTTCGCCGTATTGCGGACCGTACCAGGAAAGCTCCTGGTTGAACCCCGCCTGGCCACGACCGAACCTTTCAGATCCGACTCCCGATCCATAATATCCTGAATGAGGAAGTGGTCCGTATACTTCGGCATGCTCGTCGGGCGGCGCCGCCCGTTTGCGGTAAGGCTTCTCGTATCCCCCGCCTATTCCGTATCCACGCGCTCGTGCTTCCAGGCTCCGAGATGGGTGCTGGTTCCCCGAGTGATCTTTCCTGGCGAGAGAATCTTCGACTTGATCTTTGTTTTTCATGATATCAATTCAGTAATAGCGCGGCAGAGTCTCACAACGACGCTGTAAACTGCGCTGCGTCCTCGGGTGTTGAGTCGTCGCCATCTTCTTCATCGTCGGCTGGAATACGGCCCGCATATCGATACTGACGAAGGCGGCGGTAGAGCGTGCGGCGGTCGATCCCCAGAATCGTGGCGGTCTTAATTTGATGTCCGCCCATTTTTTCGAGTATGCGAAGGATGTAACGCCGTTCCACTTCGGCAAGCGGGACATCGTCCAGAGTCGCCTCTTGAACTATGTCGCGCTCTGGAGCGGTAACGCTCACGGGCAGATCCTCAGGCAAGAGAATCTCAAATCGCCCCATCGTCAGCGCGTGCTCCACTGCGTTTTCAAGTTCCCTCACATTGCCGGGCCACGTGTGTGTCATCAAAACTCGCATCGCTTCGTTTGCGAAACGGCGGGCCGGTTCGCCGTGCTGCTGAGCGAACTTTTCCAGGAAGTGGTGAACAAGCAGCGGAATGTCTTCCCGCCTGTCTTTCAAGTCCGGCAAGCGCACTGGAACAACGTTGAGGCGATAGAACAAATCCTGACGAAACTCACCGGTTCTTACGGCTTCTTCGAGGTCCTGGTTGCTGGCCGACACCAGTCTTATGTCGATCGGTATGTTCTCACGACCACCCAATCGTCTAACAACGCGTTCCTGAAGAACGCGCAGAAGCTTCACCTGGAGGCTTGGCGAAAGTGTGTTGATTTCGTCCAGGAACACGGTGCCGCCTTGTGCCTCTTCCATAAGCCCACGTCTGTTTTCGTGAGCGCCGGTGAACGCGCCCTTCTGGTGTCCGAATAATTCAGATTCGAGCAAAGTGTCAGGGATTGCCGAGCAGTTAATGGGCACAAAAGGGGCGTCTCTGCGATCGGAGTTGTAGTGAATCGCTCGAGCCACCAACTCCTTCCCGGTTCCAGTGGATCCGATGATCAACGCGGAAGCATCCCTGCGCGCCGCAATTCGTTTTATCACTTCGAACAACTGCTGCATGGGTTTGCTTCGGCCTACGATGTTCGAGAAATTGTAACGACCTCTCACTTCGGCGCGAAGCTCCCGGACCTCGCGGCGCAGGCTGCGTCGCTCGAGAGCCTTCTCGACGGTGATACCCAATTCGTCGAGCTGGAATGGCTTGCCTATGTAATCTTCGGCGCCGAGCTTCATGGCTTCAACGGCCGAGGAGATGGAGCTGAATGCGGTCATTATTATGACCGCAACTTCCGGCCAATCGACGCGAATCCTTGCCAGCAGCTCCAGACCGCTCATACCCGGCAGTTTGATATCCGTAATTACAAGCGCGTAGTCGTGTTCCTCGAGTCGCGCTACCGCGTGTTCGCCGTCCTGCACAGTGTCGACCTTATGCGCCTTCTCCAAAAAGAACGCGGTAAGGAGCTCGCACATGGCCGGCTCATCCTCGACGATCAGAATCTGTTGATTCATATTTCTCATAACTTCCGATATTGATGATACCCTACAGCGATTAGCTCTGCCTCACCGGTAAATGCACCACGATAGGAACGCCGCGGTTTTCGGCGCCGCCAAAAGCCAACATCGCGCCGGCCGCATCCAGCGCTTGCCTGGCGAGTGATAAGCCGAAGCCGGTTGAGACAAGTTCGTTGCCGCCATCGACAAAGCTCTGGAATGATGGAGAGAAGTCGTGAGCCTGTCCGTTTCCTTCGGTTCCCCAGAGTGATACCGACAAACCTCCCGGCATTTGGTGCGACTCTCCAATAACCACTTCAAGGCGTCCGCCAATGCCGACGCTCTGACTCGCGTTCAGCATAAGGCTAAAAAACGCCTGTCTCATTTGCGGTGCTCCTCCATATATCAGCGGCGAGCGCGTTGCGCAAGTCAGTTGAACCGACACCCCGGTCTTACGAAAGTAGTGCGCAGCCAGGTTGAGAACATCCGCCAGGAGATCCTTGATGTCAATCGGGGAAGCCGGCCTTTGACCAGATCGAACGACGTCGAGCGCCTCGCTAAGAAGAAGCGTAATACGCTTTGTTTGATCGAGTATCGCCGAGAGCTCCTTGTGACCTTGATCATCGGGCTTCGTTCGCATCAGCAGGAACTCTGAGTAACCCGATATGATGTTGAGCGGCGTTCCAATGTTGTGCGCAATCCCAAACAACATCTGACCTAAAGATGCGAACCTTTCCGCGTCAAGCAATTGTCGCCGAGCGCGCCGCTGTTCGGTTACATCGTGCATGTGCCTTACGAAGCCGAGTGCCTTGCCGTCGGCTGAGAGGGGCCTGATCGTTACCGACCACAGTCTCTCGCGAACAGCGACCTCATATTCCGTTTGTGGACCACCGCGGTCCTGGTCGTCCACGGCTCCGGCGCTTTCGTTGGGAAAGGCCTGCTCACAGCTCAAACCCAAAAGCTCAGAAAGCGTTATGGAGTATACCTCACAAAGTCTCTTGTTTGCCCACACGATTTCGCCAGTGGCCGAGTGCACGCTGATGGGATCGGAAAGTGAATTCAGAATCGCGTCCCATTGGTTCGACTCAAACGCATCCTTTGCTACAGTTGAATTGTGACTGGCCTTTGGACTTTTCGCTTTGGATGGCATAGCTATTTCTGAGGTCGAGTCAGCGCTGTAATGTTGGGGAGAGGCCCGTCCGATCGTGCAGCTTTGAGCGCGCCGTCGCCGGCTGATTCTGGCGACGGTCCCAAACGTCAAAAGGGAGGGCCAAGACTGCGACCCTCCCTTTTGATACGCTGCGCTATAGTGCTTCGGTCCTGAGACCCGCTAGCGCCTGATGTTGCACGGTCTGCGAATGGCCGGAACATGTTTTCCGAGTGCCGACACAGTCGGCAGCAGGGCCTGGATCACCGCTCTGTTCGGTTGGCTCTGGAGGTCGAGAACCTTGCCCACAACTATGGAGCCAGGAGAAGCCAACTGTAACCCGTCGTCCTCGAGGGTGCACGACTCGATTGCTACTATGCTCTCGCGGTCGCCGTAGTAGTCAATTCTTTCGACTCTCGCGCCGATCGGGCCCATGAACTGAAGCGCCGAGTTCTGAAGGTCACTTGGGATTCCCGCTGAGAACAGCTTCCCTGAATAGGTGGATATGAGCCACTGTGAACCTTGCCAGCTTACAAAATTTGAAAGTCCGCCTTCGCCCTCGAACTCATGAGTGAAGAGATTTACCGACGTCACCTTGCCCTTCTTGCTTAGCTTCGCCATCCCAAGCACAGGATTCGCCGAAGCTATGTTTATGGGCCGCGAGATCCGTCCCTTCTTTCCATTAATAGGCCGAGAGATTTGTATTACGAAACCGGGACTCACGATGCCAATCGTCCGCGTCGAAGAGTCATACTGGACAAGGAGGCGGCTTCCTTCAGCAGTGTTGGTCTGAGCCATCTCCGAAAAAGTGTAGAGTTGCTTGACCGAGGCTACCAAGCCGTCGCTCTTGAGATCGACGCAGCACAGAGAACCGTCGCTCCTTGTGAACAGAGCAAACTCTGAATCTGAATCAGGGTCGGAAACGATTGTAATATTGCTCCCGCGAGACAACGCCGTTTGCTTCGGGAACTGATTGGCGGACACGTGTTTCATCGGTGTGAACGTTCCGCCCTTTTCAAGCTGGTAGAACGACAGCTCCGATGAGAGGCTGGCAGTGCCTTCTGCGTCGGCAACCTTCTTGTTCCAGCAAACGCTTACAACATTGGTTGCCTGGTCCACATCCAGAAACGAAATCGTGTCCTCGGCGTCATATTCTTTGGTGGGAACTATCGGCAGTTCGTTCAAGTATCCCTGGTTCAAATCGTACGAGAATATCGAGGCGCCATTCGTGAACACCATCAAACTTCCGTTGGTGCTGAGTGCGAAATCCTGCGGCGCGTCACTAGCATACCCACCTGATACACCCTTGATATCGATCGGGACGATGCTTGTATCGAATAAGGGTTTGCCTTTGTCGTCCAGATTCATGTGCACGTAACCGATCACATCGATCGCGGTAATCGAATCTTCCGACTCCTCAAAACGGGTTCCTCTTACGTAGACCGTGCTGCTGGCGGCATCGAATAGAACTTTTGTTGGAAAGTAGATAGTCTTGACTGTCCCCTTCTGAGAGACATCGGATGTAAGATTCAGTCTTAGCGGTTCGTTACTCGGCTTCTTGGTATCAATGATGTACAGGTATTTGTTGTCGAGTTGAGACAAGTCGAGGTCGCCATTTTCGGCGACTCCGCTAGAAGGCCAAAACGGAGCTATCAGAATATATCTGCCATAAGCGAGGACTGTATTATTGGTCGCACCAGTGACGCCACCCAAATTGATCGCGTAAACTTGTATCGGATTCGCGGCACGAAGTGTATAACTTACCGTTCCGTAGGTAAGAAGCAGAGCCAGCAGAACGACAAGGATGCGCATTCTTCGAAATAAGCTCAACATTCCACGTTTCTTCATCTTGCACCTCGTTCCGAGGAATTCGGTAATGGGGCAACCACACGGACTTGTCAATCAGACTGCGATCATATTTTCAAACACACCGTCTGTCAAGCTTTTTTTCAGTATTTTCAAGAGCTTGGGAGCGATCCACCCTCTGCGGCGGCGCTATGTCCGGGCCTCTTTTTGAATCCCCAGTTGTGCAAGCTTCAGTCTCAGCCCCCTGCGCGAAAGCCCCAGATCAATCGCCGTGCGCGACAGGTTGTTCCTATTGCGCAAGAGCGCCTCCCCAATCAACTGCCGCTCCAGCACCGCCGTGGCCTCCTTCAGCTTTAGTCGCGATGCGCCGTTATTCTCATCGGCGACGCGGTAGCCATTTATCCCCGGACCGTATCTGTTGCTTCGGTAGCCGCCTTGAATCTGTTCTGCCCCGCGATTAGAGCGGTCGGAAACGTACTGACGCCTCGGTTGAATAACCTCAGGTGAAAGGTCCTCGGTTGATATGCGCGCCCCATCAACTGCATAAGCCACTACCCGCTCTACTTCGTTTCGAAGCTGCCGTACATTTCCTGGCCAATCGTGCTCAGTCAGCGCATCGATCGCTTCCTGAGTCATCGTCAGCGGCTGTTTCCCTGCTCGAGATGAAAAGTGCTCGAGGAAGTGGGCGGCCAGGACTGGAATCTCCTCTCTACGATCACGAAGCGGTGGCACATGGATGCGGATGATATTGAGCCGGTGGAACAGATCCTCCCTGAAGCGCCCATCTTCAACCGCTCTCTCCAAATCGGTATTCGTTGCGGCCAGTATTCGAACGTCTACCCTGAGCGGTTTGGTTTCTCCGAGCGGTTGTATTTCACCTTCCTGAAGGAACCGCATCAGCTTGGGCTGTACCTCCAACGACAGATCGCCAATTTCATCGAGGAACAACGTCCCGCCGTCTGCCGCCTTGATGATCCCGGGATAATTGGTTGTCGCGCCCGTAAAGGCCCCGCGCCTGTGGCCAAAGAGCTGGCTATCAATAATCTCTTTGGGCGCCGCAGTGCAGTTAAAAGGGAGAAAGATCGCACGAGGTCTGGCAGATTGATTATGGATGTGTCTCGCGACGAGCTCCTTGCCTGTCCCAGACTCGCCGGTTATCAGCACCGTAACATCGCTTGTTCTGATCTTGTAGATTTTATCGATGACGTCGAACATTGACGGGCTGGCGACGATGAAGCCCGGCATTATGGTTTGTATTCGGTGTTCTATGCTCCTGGTTGTTGCCCCGCGGGCGGCTACGCGCAGAGAGCACGTTTCGAGGCCAAGCTCGGCCTGCCTCAAAAGCGGCTGAAGTCTGCCGAAATCCAGCGAACCATTAGCCCGAATGTAAACGACAATGGGAGGATTGACATTGTCACCTAGCTTTACCAGATATCCATCTGCCAAATGACTGATGGTCTCGTCGGTTGAAGTGTCCAGTTTTGCGGACAGTTTCTCCGCCTCGCTCCTGTTGATCCCTTGCGCAGCAATGAGTTCCGCGTGTCCACCGTGATCCACGCGGCAGATTACCACGGCGCCGACCGTGAGGTTTTCGTAGATGACCGCGGCAAGCTCCTGTACCAGAAGCTCGCGGGAAGCCGAAGCTTCTATCAACCGTTGCATCAATAGAACGTCATTAGGAGGCGAGGCGCGCCAGGCTTGGGGCATACTCTCGGACTTGGAGTCTGCCTCAAGCGCCTTCCTGGTCAATTCCAAATCTGGTTCAGCCCCTAGCCTTTCAAAGATCGCCTTGGCCTGAATCAGGTTAGATTCCGCACCTCTCGTGTCGTGGGTCTTTGCCACGAGCAGCCCCATTGAGTAATAGCTCCGCGCTAACTCGTATGGTATTTCAGTCGTGGTAAAGATGGATACGCTTTGAGCGATATGCTGTTTGGCTTCGGCGAGCCTCCCCGACGCCGCTTCCAGTTGGCCAGTCAACCGCTGAATCAAACCGGAGACGGGCAGGTACATCTCTTCCTTCAGCCTTCCCTGAGCCAGCTCGAGATATTCGCCGGCTTGTTCGTGGCCACCCTGCGATATGTGAAACTCGGCTAACCCTACCATTGCGAGCGTGATTCCATGGAGATCCCCGATAGACGTAGAAAGCTGCATGGTGTCTCTGAGGGTCTTAAGCGCCAGTTCAGTTCGACCGGTTCCGCGGTGCACGACCGCCAAGACTCGTAGGGCGTTGCTCTCAAGCCATTTGTCTCCGCTGCCTTTCAGTAAGTCCAGGCCCTTCTCCAGGTGCTGCTCTGCCTCGGAGAAATGTCCCTGGGCGCAGAGTATCTCCGCAAGGGTTATTCGCGCCGTTGCTTCGTGGCTTGGCTTTGCATACTGCTCCCCGATCTCTATGGCTTTGTTTAGCGTTGCTATGGCTTCATTCCACAAGCCTGAGTGGCGAAGCGTGTCACCCAGGTTGTTGTAAGCGCTTGCGAGATAGTCTTTGTGACTTCCTTTTACAAGATACTCGATGCCACGCTCGAGATATCTAATCGAGTCTTTGGCTTCTCCGGGGTGCCCATGTATGATTGTCGTGCCCAGGCCAACCAGGACTGTTCCGATTAGATTTGGGTTCGGGGAGCCCTCCGCGAGGTCGAGCGCCTTAAGGTAATTCTCCTTTGAACTAGTGAATACGCCTTCGAAAAAATCCACCGTTCCCAGTCGGAGATAAATCTGCGCCAGCAGCTCGCGGTCCAATGCCGTCTTCTGAAAGCTCGCCGCGGCAACCAGATGGTCACGCGCGATCCTGAATTCGTTTATCTCGATGTAGGTTCGGCCGAGTGCGTAATGGGACTCGCTCATTCCCAAGTCATCACCTAACTCGAGGAACAGCCGCTTCGCCTCGTTCAGACCCGCTATTGCTTTAGGATGATTCCTCAAAAAGCTATTGACCCAGCCCAGGCGAAGCCTCACTCGTGCGCGGGTTCGTGGCGACAACGACGTCAGCATCCGAGGGTCTTCGTACTTCCCGATGACGCTGTATGCATCTTCGTATTTGCTCAGCTCTCCAAGAGCTTTACTAAGGAGCGATCGCGTGACAGCTTCATCTTCCGGATCGGTGCTGCTTCCAAGGGCCGCATACAAATGCTCGGCTGCCGATTCATAACGAGACTGCGCCAACGCTGTTTGCCCTAAATGAGAGGCTGAACCGTCGCCCGGGGTCATAGCAGCTTCTACACGCGCTGATGGAGTAACTGACGGTGAGCCCGAGCCGCCATTCCCATTACTCTGTCTCTTCAGTATCTGCCTGACGGTAACCTGGCTTATGCGATCCACGATGTGGTGCTCGGTCGCTGCTGTGGCGAGCTTTTGAGGAGTCCATTCCTTGAACCTGTAGCCTGCTTCAGCGGGTTTCATGCTCGCGAGCCGCAATATTTCCTCGACTTGAGCCGACGTAAAGTTGGGTCTGGGTCCACCCTGCGGACCGCGCTTCTTCGAGGATATTCCCTCCAGACCATCCGAGTTGAATTTCCTGATCCACTTCTTGATGTTGGTGGGATGGGAGCCAAGCGACTGGTTTATCTCAGCGGCCGTTTTCCCGTCTGCGGAAAGGAGAATCACGCCAGCCCGTGTGGCTTGCTCTCTGTTGGGAGACTGGGAGTACTGCTTGAGCCCTTCGCGCTCGTCGAGCGTCAAAGGTCGGACGAACAAAGGCTGGAACATTATTGCGCCTTGCTAAAGCCTAGTCTGGGGCTGACCTGCTACAACAGCCTTGACTACCTCGAAAAGCGGACATCGCGCGGAAACTGCTAACGCGGACCGTTCCTATTTCAACACGTCACCCATCTGAGTTGATGAGGGTCTGAAAATAACAAAAAACTATTCGCACGTCAACAACTTTCTTCCCATATGTTTCAACTATCCATGTATACACAGTTGACGGTAGTGAAATGTCAGAAAAGGATCCGTCCAATCGGTTTTCGTAACCTCAGCGCTGCTTCGTTCCAAACGCGAAATGGATGGCTACCAAACTCCTATCGCAATAAAATGGAAAGGTCGTATGTCTGGTGAGATATGGCAGGATGTCGTTACGTCCTGAGAATTCCCTGGAACCCCGTAGGGGTAGAATGTTTATAGTGGCGAGCTCCATATGTTGCCAACCCCGTAGGGGTGAAATGTTCCTGACCTCAACTCTATGCCGCACCTAACGGAGCTGGGAATCCGCGTCGGCGTCCTTAACTATAAACATCGCAATCCTACGGAGTTGCCGGGCGGAATTCTCGATCCCTCGCTCTGAGCTCCGGGTGACCTAAGTCCCACCCAGGTCCGAGTTTGAATCTCACCCGGGCCAGCACGCGAGTAATTTGGGGTTCTAACTAAATAGAACATCAACGACGGAGGTCGCTTGAATGTGGCCTCTGTCACATCGCCCGTGAGACCTTTATCTCTTCTCGTAGTAGCGCATCACCAACCCATCGCGGCCGATCGCGTAGCCACGATTCTTATGAAACGAAACGGAGAAGAGATCGCCGCCCGTGTTGCTATTCTGCTCCACCCAGTTGCGCCCGCCATCGTAGGTTCGGATGATGCGCCCCCTGTAGCCAACTACCCAACCGGTGTTCTTGTCGATGAAGCTCATTCCAAATAGCGGCTCCCTCACGTTTAGCGCAACACGCTCCCACGTAGCCCCTGCATTTTCGGTGCGCAATAGTGTGCCATTATCTCCGGTGATCAAGCCGACCTTATCGCTGATCATATAGACCCGATTGAGGTCATCGCTGCCCGATGAACGCTGCGTATACCAATTCTTCCCCGCGTTGTCTGTATGCAAAATCACTCCGCCGGTGCCGACAATCCAGCCGCGTTCACCCCGAAAGCTCAGATGGAAAAGTTGCGCGTCGGTGCCACTGTGTTGCTCGCGCCACGAC
>Ga0134124_10001804_pt1 | contig 17224 bp, 13 predicted proteins | sample KB304_FD_96880 | JGI IMG/M metagenome (GOLD analysis project Ga0134124, IMG submission 96880) | Terrestrial soil microbial communities without Nitrogen fertilizer from Kellogg Biological Station, Michigan, USA - KB3-0-4 | ecosystem: Environmental > Terrestrial > Soil > Unclassified ...
ATCGTCGACGCCCCGAATACGATTTACTCGATCAAACGCCTGATCGGGCGCAGCTGGGACTCGGAAGAGGTGCGGCGCGCGCGCTCGCGCTTCCCGTTCGAAATGCGCGAAGGTCCGGGACAAGCCTCGCTGGTCGTGGCGCGCGGCGAGACCTACACGTTGCCCGAAATCAGCGCGTTCGTGCTGCGCAAGGCCAAGAGCGTGGCGGAGGCGGCGCTGGGCTCGAGCGTGGATCGCGCCGTGATCACGGTGCCGGCGAACTTCAACGATCTGCAGCGCGCGGCGACCAAGGTCGCCGGGCGCGTCGCGGGCCTCGAGGTGCTGCGCATCTTGAACGAGCCGACAGCGGCCGCGCTCGCCTATGGCTACGGCCGCGGCAGCTCCGAGCGCGTCGCCGTGTACGACTTCGGCGGCGGCACCTTCGACGTCACGCTGCTCGACCTAGCGAACAACGTGTTCGAGGTGCTGGCGACCGCGGGCAACACCTTCCTCGGCGGCGACGATCTCGACTTGGCGATCGCCGAGCGCATGGCCGAGCAGTTGCTCGCGCAGCACCGCGTGGACGCGCGCGCGGATCTGCAGATCTTCGAGCGGCTGCGAGCCGCCGCCGAGCTCGTCAAGCACCGGCTCTCGAGCGAGTCCGAAGTGCGCGTCAACGTGAATGAAGTCGCGCACGGGCTCGGCGGTCGCAGCCTCAATTTCGATTTCTCGATGACGCGCCAAGAGTTCGAACACCTGGCGCAACCGATCATCGATCGCACGTTCGACGTCTGCCGCGAGGCGATGGGCATTGCCCGCCTGACGCAAAGTGACTTCGATCAAGTGCTGTTGGTCGGCGGATCCACGCGCATTCCGCTGGTGCGCAGCCGCGTGGAAGAGTTTTTCGACAAACCGCTGCGCGCGAACATCAATCCGGACGAAGTCGTGGCCATCGGCGCGGCCATTCAAGCCGCGGCGCTGAGCGGCGCCGAAAAGCGCCGCGCCACGGTGCCGCCCGCGCCGAGCCCCGCTTCGCGGCAAACTCAGCCCAAATTCAGCGACGCCAAGATCCCGGACACGGTGCTGCAGCGGCCGAGCACGGCCGCGCAGCCCGTCGCGCCGGCGCGCGCGCGCCTCGAGAGCTCGCCCGCCATTCCCAGCACGCAGCCGTTCTTCGGTCGGCCGCACGTGTCGACCACGCCCGGCATGCAGCCCGGATCACGTCCGGCCGGTCCGACTCATGAATCGACGCTCGGTGCGCTGCGCAAGCTCGCGACCACCGGCGCGCCGCCCAGCACCCTCGGCGGTCTCGGTCCTCGTCAAGGCGTCAAAACCGGTCGAGGCTTGGGTCCCGAGGCCACCCGCGCCATCGCTGGGCCGACGCTGGTCAGTGCGAGTGACGAAGCCCAAAGTGCGCGCGAAGCGTCGAGTGACGAACTGAGTCTGCCGCTCGTAACGGCACCCAGCGCAGCCTCGGCGCGCGAAGACAGCCTCTCGTTCGTGCTCGGCGACTCGGATTTCTTGGACCTCGACTCGGCGCCGAGCCAGCCGAGTGCGCGCCCGCTCAGCGCGTACGGCGCGCCCGCCGCGAGCGACCTGAACGACGAGGACGCGCTGCCCTTGCCGGTGCTTCCGGAGGAGGAAATCACGCACGTCACCGCGCCCTCGGAGGCTCGCGCCTCGCGCCCCGAACTCGGCGGTCCGTTCGGCACCGCGCGCATGCCCACGGTCCCAGACGCGCCGCCCGCGCCCCTGCCCGCTTCGCCACCGTCATCGGCCGCCGTCTTCGTCGCGCCGCCGCCGATTTCCGTGGGCCCGTCACGCACCGCGCCGATGCCCGCGCTGTCCGCGGCGCCGCTCGCCACGCAGCCAGCAACTGCCCCGCCCAGCAACAGCCGCTTCGAAGCCGCGACCCGTGCACCGTCGTCGCGGCCGGCAGCTTCGTCGCGCCCGCCGCCGCCACTGCTGATCGACGTGACCCCGTTCACCCTGGCGGTCGAAACGGTGAACGGCTTTTGCGATCCGGTGATCGAGCGCAACACTCAGGTGCCCTGCGAGCGCACTCGGGTGTTCGTCACCGCAGTCGACCATCAAACCGTGGTGCGCGTGCGCATCAGTCAGGGCGAATCCAGCAAGTTTCCGCAAAATACGCTGCTCGGAGAGGTCGAATTGAGCGGCCTCCGCCCGGCCCCGCGCGGTGAAATTCAAATCGCTGTCAGCTTCTCACTCGATACCAATGGCATGCTCAACGTGAGCGCGAAAGACGTCGCCACGAATCGCGCCACCAGCACCCAAGTCCGCTTGGTCGCACTCCCCGAGGCGAACGACATCGCCTGGATGATGCAGCGCAACGCGGCCCGTCAATAGCAGCCATGCTCGCCGACCAAGCCGACGTCGAGCGCTTGTACGAGTGGGCGGAGGTGCTCGACGCTTCCAGCTACTACGAGCTGCTCGGCTTGCTCGAGATCGCGGACGACCAAGCAGTGAAGGTGGCCTTCCACGAGTTCGCGCTGGCCTTTCATCCCGACGCACACGCCGGCTGCGACAAGCAGACCGCCGAGGTTTTGCGGCGAGTGTTTCAACGCGGGGCCGAGGCCTATCGAGTGCTCTCCAATCCGACCCTGCGCCCGCGCTATGACCTGGCCCTGGCCAAGGGACAGCTGCGGCTGGGCGGAGGCGAGGTGCCGCGCGTCGCCAATGTGGGCGTCGGTGCCAAATCGCTCGACGAGCTGTGCCGAACTGCCTCGGCCAAACGCTATGCGGGTCGCGCCGACGAGCTGATCTCCCAGGGCGACCTCAGCGGCGCCAAGCGCGAATTGCTGCTCGCGCTGCGCGAAGACGGCGAAAATGCCGAGCTCGCCGAACGGCTCGACGCCCTCGATCTGGCGCTATTTGCCATGGGCTCCTGAGCGCGAGGGCCATTCGAAGCCACTCGAACGCCCTCCGGGATGGGGATTTTGTTGATGGTCACGCGTGCCGTCGCGTCGCGTCGCAGCCTTCGGCGGCGCGGTTCGGCTCGCCGTGCCGGCGGGAAAAACGCGAGGGCCGGCGCTTTTTTGGAATATTCCGACCAAAGGCGACCGTCCATTACCGGGTCGAACATCCGGGATCCCCTGCGTGGGGTCTAGCGATCTTCAACAGGAATGATAAAAGAGTGGCCCGCTCGGCTGCGGCCGAGACCGAAAATTGAACGGGAGCGTAGCCGTTGATAAGGCTAGCGCTTCGGGATCCGATAGCGCAAAGCTTTCTGACTGTTTCCCCCAAGTACAAGAAAGCGCATCCGCGAGGCTGATTGTGAAGATTTCCTGTCCTGCGTGCCAAGCTAAGTATTCGATTGCAGACGAGAAAGTAACTGACCGTCTCGCCAAGATCCGTTGTCGCAAGTGCGGAGCCACCATCGTGATTGATGGCAAGACCTCTCCCGCGAACGTGTACACCGCAGCCGGTGAGGCCGCAGACACCAGTGCGGTCGAGCAAGACGGCGGCTCGCAGTACTCGGTCGATTTCGGCGAGGGCGATCAGCGCAACTTGACCGTGTCGGAAATCGTCGCGGCCTACAACGCAGGCCAAGTGACTGCCGAAACCTACTTGTGGGCGGATGGCTTCGCTGATTGGAAAGCCCTGGGCGAGGTCGAAGAGATCGTGGAGGCGTTGCACGCCGCAACGCAAGCCGCCGCGCCCGCACCCGCACCTGCACCTGCCGCAGCGACGGCAACACCGTCGCCCTGGTCGGCGCCTGCTGCTGCGCCCCGCGCGGCCGCGCGCCCCGCCCGCGGCGCAGCCACTGATTTGTTCGGCGGCATCGAGCACGCCGGAAGTGAGGAAGAAGTGATGACCAGCGCACCGGAAGCGCGTGGCGGCGGCGGCAGCGCTCACGCCGCGCCCGCCCAGAGCAGCGGCAGCGGCTCCAGCACCGGAGCGCGCAATGAGTCGTCCGTGCTGTTCTCGCTCAGCGCGCTCACCTCGGCGTCGAACCCAGTGGCCGCGAGCCGCCCAGCTTCTCGCCCGATCGCCAATTCGTCCGCCTCGCGCGACGACTCGGGCCTGATTGATTTGAAGGCGCTCACCGCCGCAGCCACCAAGAGTGAGTCCGCCCCCACCGCCGCGCTCAGCGCGCCGATCGCGGTAGCGCCTCCGCTCGGCATCGCGCCTCCACTCGGTATCGCCTCGCCACTCGGTGGCGGCTTCGCGGCTTCCGCTCAACCGAGCGGTTATCCCGCGGCTGGCAAGAGCAAGGCCCCGCTGTTCATTGGTGGTGGTGTCGTGCTCGCCGCGTTGATCGTCGCGGGTGCCATCGTGCTCAAGCCGCAACCGCCGCCCCCCGCGCCGGCACCGGTCGCGGTAGCGACGACTCCGGCAGCCGCGCCGACTCCGCCGCCAGCGCCGGTGATCACCGCGACGCCGCCGTCGACGGGCACTGCCGCGGAAGAGCCCGCGCCGAGCGCCAAAGTGGGCGGCACGACGCCACCCAAGCGGGTCTACACCGGTGGCGGCGGCGTGGCTCCGAAGAAGCCGGCGGCCGCTGCCGCGGATGCACCGGCGGCCGCTGCAGCACCGCCGAAGCCGAAGAAGAGCGCCTGCGGCTGTGCGCCGAGCGACTTGATGTGCAACATGTCCTGCAGCGCGAAGTAAACGCGCGCGAGGCGGCAAGGTCGTTCGAGTGAGTTTGCGCGGCAGGAAGGCTCTGAAGGGAGCCTTCTTTTGCCGCGCAAACGCGTGCGCGAGGCCCGCTCAGCTCAGAGACACGTCCACTTGTCGGCCGAGCAAACACAGCCGCCGCCCGAGTACGGACAGGAGAGGTCACCGGTGCACGCGCTGTCTGCCGCTGGCTTCGTTGCGGGGCACGTCCCGCCAGTGCTGGCCCGTCCACCCGTGCTAGCTCGGCCACCCGTGCTGAACGAGCCGCCGAAGCTGAACGACCCGCCAAAGCTGAACGCGCCGCCAAAGCCGTTGAAACTGCCACCGGTTCCGCCGCCCGGTCCGGTGCCGCCCGTGCAACTCCACTTGTTCGTTCGAGCGCTACAGGTACAGCTGCCCATACCCGAGTAGTTGCACATGCCGCTGGCCGTACAGGCGTCACCCGCGGTCGGCTTCGTCGCTGGGCAAACCAAGGTCGCGGTGCAGTCCCACTGCCTGGCAGCAGTGCTGGCGGCTCCCGCGGTGCCGCCCGGGAACATGCCGCCGCCGCCCACTGGGCGCAGACAGCTGCAGCTCATCCCGGTGTACGCGCAGGTCGACTGCATGCCGCTGAGTGTGCAGGCGCTGGCGTCCGCCGGAGCCGACGCCGGACATCCGGCGGGATTGTTCGGGAGCCCCATGGAAGCGCCGCCTGTGGAACCAGTTCCAGATCGGCCACCGGTCGAGGTCTTGCCGCCCGCCCCCGGCGTGCCATCGCCGCCGTCATCCGAACCGCCGCAGGCGGCGACGAACGCGAAGCCCGCGACGAGCAAGCCACTGATTCCGTATCGTAGGGCCTTCATGACGAGTTCCTCCGCGGGTCCAAGAGCGCACAGACTCCGGGCAAATCACCGCTTTCATTAATGAGTAACCAGCGCGCGAACCGGTCAGGCATGAATTTCAGCGTCGCTGTGCGGGCTGCGAGCTCAACGCCAAATCCCGCGCCTCGTCGCGCGCAAAGCCTTGCGGATGCGACGCCAAATAACGCCGGGCTTCGGCCGCCGCCGCGGTCGTGCGGCCGAGGCGCTTCTGGGCACGGAACAGCTGAACTTCCGCCTCTTCGTAGCCCGGGTAGCGGTTGAGCAAGCGGGCAAAAAGCTCCGCCGCGCGTCCGTCTTCACCCCGATTGCGCGCGTCGATCGCCTCTTGGAACATGCGACTTTGCTCGGCCAGGGCGCTGCTCTTGGCCTCGGCCGGCGTCTGCCGGACCACCCCGCGGGCGGGGGCCTCGTGACGAGGCAGGGCGCCCTCACTCATGACCGCGCGTGGAGCTGCGACCGGAGCCGCCGCTGTGGGTGCCGCGGGCATTGTGGCTACCTCGGCCACCGCCTCGGCATCCGAAGACCAATGCTGCCCAGCCCCGAGCACCGCTGCTTGCGAGCCGCGCTGGAGCACCCAAACCGAGCCGCGAGTGACGCTCACCTCGGTGACGATCTGCTTGTTGCGTGACGAAACACCGACCGCGAACACCGTGCCGTGCACGACGACCTCCGCGTTCGGGGTCTCGACTACGACGCTGCGCGTGATCGGCGAGTCCTTGTCGACGGAGACTTCGACGCGGCCGACGGCGAGCCGATAGCGCTCTTCGACCGGCGTGATCTGAGACACGGTGAGCTTGGTCGCCGGATTCAGGTGCACGGCGCTCTTCTTCGAACGAATCTCGGCTTGGGCCTCGGGCGCGGTTTCGATCTCGCCCTGAGTGCGCAGGCCGAATTCGGAGCCGGTCGAGAGCACGCGGCTCTCACCGTTTTCGGTGATCACGACCGCGCCTGTCACCTCTGAAACGGTCGAGAACACCGCGCTCGCTTCGACCGCGTTGTGTCGAGCGCGAGCGGCGACACCGATACCGAGGGCCAACGACGCGGCGATGCCCAAGCTCCACAGCACGCGCCCGCGCGTCACGCGCCGCTTCCGCTCAGCCGAGGCACGAATCGAACGCGAAAGCGCGGCGACCACTTGCTCACGCCTGCGTTCGACCAACTCAGGCTCTTCGACGGGGACGACTTGGCTGCCCAAACGTCGCAACATGTCATCCGGCTGCGACGGGATGCGAGTTCCGCTCATGAGGACACCGACTTTCGGCGCGGTGCCACGTGGTCCAACCGGCGAAACAGCTCACTGCGTCCACGCACCAAGCGTGATTGCGCGGCTGAGACGCTGACCTGGGTCATCAGCGCAATCTCGGCGAGTTCATGACCGAGCACGTCGTGCAAGAACACGGCTTCAGCGTGCGTCGACTTCATCTCCGAGAGTTGCACTCTCAGGCGTTCGAGCTCGGCACGCGCAGACGCTTCACCCTCGACGTCTATCCCGGCGCGAATCGGTTCGGCATCGATGCCCGCTTCGCGATCCAGCACTCGGCGTTCGCGGCGGCGCGAGCGCAGCGCGTTGAAACCGACGTGGCTGGCGATGCTGGACGCCCAAGTGCGCAGACTGCACGCCCGCGCGTAAGAGCGACGCGAAAGCGTCACCACGATTTGCTCGAAGGCGGCTTGGACGAGATCGTCGTGGTCGGCTTCACGGCGACCGAACACGCGGTACAGCGTGTGATCCACCACCCCGACCAGCCGTTCGTAGATCACGGAGGCGACTTGGTGATCGCCGCGCTGCACGGCTTCGATCAACTCTTCGTCGGTCGGCGGGCGCTGGACGGTCGAGCCGATGCCTCCAACGCCGGAAGCGGGCGGGGACGCGGTGCCGGCAGCGGACGAGACGACGCGTAGCTTCTGGTCGGGGCGAAGTCGCGGGCTGCTAGACACCTTGGTGAAGATAGTACCTGAGGCCGGAAAGAGCAGGCGGACCACCTGAAATGACCAAAAAGAGTGGTACGTTCAGGTAAGATGCGGCGTAAGCCCTCTCATTCCGCTCGCACCGTTGCGCTCGCGACGGTGTTTTGCGCGCTGGGCATAGCGTTTGGCTGTGGGCGGCAGCGGTTCGAACTGCTGCCGGACGAGAGCCCGATCAGCGCCGGCCGGGCGAGCGGCGGCGGTGGTGCTGGGAGCGGAGGCAACTCGGGCAGCGCAGGCAAGGCTCTTGGCGGTGCCGGCAAGGGGGGCGAGGTGGCCGAGCTGGGTGGCTTCGGCGCCTTCGCTGGTTTCGGCGGGCGTCTCGTCTTTCCTACGGGCGGGTTCGGCAATTCGCCTTGTCTCGGGGAAGCGGGTTGCCGCGACGAGCTGTGCCCGGACGAGGCTTTGCCCTTCTGCACGGCTTGCCGCAAGGACTACGACTGCCTCGAATCATACCACTGTGATCATGAGCTCGATCGCTGTGTCCAATGTAGAAACAACAGTGAGTGCGCGAATCCGGGGCAACACTGCAATCCCACGACCTTTCGTTGCACGAAGGCCTGCACTCCAGGCACCAACAACAGCTGCGACCAGCGGTCGATCTGTAGCCAAGACGGCGTCTGCGTCTCTTGTAGCAAAGATCCCGACTGCCCTGGCTACCCGTCCGCTGTTTGCTACCTAAACATCTGCGTCGAGTGCTACCGTGATGAGCACTGCCTGAGCAGCCAAGAACGTTGCTTCTACGGGCACTGCATCCCGCGTGATTGATTGCTCAGCGGAGCTGAACGCGTAAGCCAACGCTCCCGAGATATCGGAAGCCGGCAGAGGTGCCGACGGGTGAGCCGCGCACCACGATCTCCGTCTCGCCAGTGAAGCCCGCGGCCTGCACTTCGGCCGTAAACGCCAAATTGGGCACGATTTGCAGGCGAGCGCCAAGCGCGCCTTGCAAACCGAGCGTCCAGCGGCCCTTGGCCTGCGAATCGTGCCCATCACTGGCGTGAGCCTCGAAATATTCTGCCAATGCCTGGACTCGGAATTCGAGACCCGAAGCGTCCAAGTGACCGAGCAACGGCGCGCCGGCACCGAGAGACACGTCGAACCAGCGCGTCGTCAAACCGTTTTCGCCAGTGCGAAGGCGAGTGGCCGCGCTGCCTCCGACGGTGAAGAACACCGGCATGCGCGCGGGAGCCAGATCTAGATACAACGCGCTGCCGAGACGCCAGGGCGGGTCCGTCTCCAGCCCAGGCCCGAAGATCATCGCGGCGCCGATGAACACTTCGGTGCGGTGTGCACGCTGACGAACGGGGCCCGCGGTCTCTATCGGCTTGTCCCCATCCGACGACGACGGCGATTGCGACGACGGTGACTTCGACTTCGAGCTCGAACTCGCCTTGGCTCCCGCCGCTTTCGCGGCCGCGGACGGAGCCGAGGGCGGAGGGCTGGCCGGCGGCGACGAGGACGCGGGTGAAGCGGACGAGGACGGGGGCGGCGAAGTCCGCGGCGACGGCGAGGCCGCGGGTACAACACGCTCCGTGGTTTCTTGCTCGGGGGGTGGGTTGGTCTCCGCCAGCGTGCCAATCGCAAAACCGACCGCTCGCCAGCGATCCATCAGCTCGTCCGAGGCCAAAAATGCAAAATCTTTGGTGCGCCACGAATCGTGGTTGCCCTTGCGCACGCCGACTTCGACGCGGATCTTGTCCTCCGATTGTAGAGTCACGATGGCCACCGCAGCGGGCTGCTCGTCGTTGCTGTTGCGCGCCAGGACGCACTCCGCGTCGCGAGCCGCGCGACTACAGGCAGAGACCAGCACGGAAAGCGCGCTCTCCGACACCTTGGGTGCTGCGATTTCGATGACGATCAGGTCAGCGGGCACGCGTCTCTCACCTACTCGAAGTCAGCGATCGGTTCGAGCAGCGAAAGCATGCCGCGCGGCGCGAGTTCCAACACCTGACCGCGTCGATCCGAGACGCCGAGCCGAACCAATCCGTCGGCGCGCAGCAACGCAAACGGCTGTGACGAACTCGGCGCGTCTTGGCCGGCGGCAATGATGACGATCAGCGTCGGATCGCGGCCTGACACCGCGGTTGGTTGCGGGCGCTGTCCACACTCGGCGGCGACCGCTCCGCTGGGGTCGTGGTCGCGCGAGCGCGTCAACAACAGCTCGTCCGCCTTGCCCCGTGATACGTCGCGCAGCAGCGCGGCGGCCGACTTTCGCACGAACTCGGAACGATCGCGGAGCAATGCCGTCGTCTCTTGGCCACCCGGGCAGCGCTCGCGGGTCAGGCGTAGGGCGCGCAGAGAAAGCGCTCGCATCAGCGCGCGATCATCGCCGAGCAAGGGACAGGCTAGGTTCGCGATGGGTGCGTGCTCGCGCTGGGCGATGCGAGCCAAGGCCGAGAGCGCGTTGCCTGCGACGCTCGGGGCTTCTTCGCGCAACGCCTTCTCCAGAGCAGGGCGATCGGCGTTCGTGCCGACTTCAGCCAAGGACCAGGCAGCGCTGGCGCGCACTCGCACGCTGACATCGCTCAAGAGCGACGAGAGTCGCGCGCGCTCGCCGGGGTGAGCGGCCAGCGCCTCGGCGAACTTGGCGCGGTCGGCGGCGATCGACGAGGCTCCAGCAAGCTTGGCCAATTGCCCGATTGCTTCTGGCGCGGGCATGCGTCCGAGCAATTCGATCAGCGCGTCACGCTCGCCGTCACGGGCGCGCGACAGCAGCGACGCCAGCCGTTGCACGATCTCGGGATTGCGCTCGACGGACAGCGTGCCTCCCAGGGCGAGCACCAGCAGCGGACGTTCTTGCTCACTCGCGTGTTCGAGCCGCTCCAAGAGCGCGGCGGCGCGCCCGGGCAAGCTGAGTCTTCCGAGCGCCGATGCCGCCGCCAAGCGAACGCTGCCCGAGTCGTCGTCCAGCGCGTTCCACAAGGTCGGCCACTGTCCGGCCTCCCCCAGGAACCCGAGCGCCGACAAAGCACGGCTGCGCAGCGCGATTTCGTCGCCCGAGGCGGCAAACGGCAGCAGGCTGCGCGCGGCTCGAGGTGCGCCGGTTTGCCCGAGCAAATCCAACAATTCTGCGAGCTCGCCCCGGTCACGCCGCGCCTTGTTCAGCGCGTGTTCGATCGGCTCGACCGCGCGCCCGTCCGGCTGATTCGGGTCGAGCAGTGCTCGCGCCGCCAGCCGCGCCGAGCGCCGTATCAACACGTCCGGATCGGCAAGGTACTCCAGCACGGTCGGCAAAGACTCGGGGGCGCCGAGCTGAGAGAGCGCGAGCAGTGCCGGTCCGGCCTTCAACGCGCCGCGGCGCAGCGCGTCTTGAATCGCGGCCGCGCTGGCCGGATCACGGGTCTGACCGAGCGCGAGCGCGCAACCGCCCACGCGGTCGGGATCGGACTCGGTGCTCAGGCAGCTGCGGAGTGGCTCGAGTGCCGTCGGCCCCGAACGCGAAAGCGCTTGAATCGCGCCGCTCTGCACGTTGCTCGGCCGATCGGAAGCGAGCTGCTCGATCAGCACTTTGCTCGCTTCTGGGGTGTGCAGTTGTGACAACGCATCCAGCGCTGCGGCCAGCACCGCGTCGCTGCCGTTGGCAATCAGCGCGCTGATGCTCGCCACCGTGGTGCGATCACCGATCCGCGCCAAGGCCCCGAGCGCTGCCACACGCACGCCCTCGTCGGCGTCGTGCAGCGAAAGCACGAGCGCTGGGCTGGAACGCGGGTCGGCCAACTGCGCGAGGGCGCGCGCCACGGCCTCGCGCACGGGCGGACGCGTGTCTTGAATCTTGCCGATCAACGGCACGACCGCGCGCGGATCGCCGAGATCACCCAGCGCCAACGCAACGACTCGCCTCACCTCGGGTGTGCCATCGTCCAGGTGTCCGAGCAGGGCCAGCACCGCTTCCGGCGCCGCTGACTTGCCGAGCGCAGTGGCCGCCGCGCTGCGCACTCCGGCGTCGGCGTCACCGAGCGCGCGACCGAGTGAAGGCACCGCGCGCGCGCTGGGGCTCTCACTGAGCGCTTCGGCCGCTGCCAAGCGCAAACGGCGCTCGCCGTCACTCAGCCAAGGGATCAGTCGATCGCCGAGCGCGGGCAGGGCGAAAGCGAGGCACGCGTCCAGCGCGGTCAGCCGCACGCCCAGGTCCGTGTCGTCGAGCGCGGCACTGGCCAGACGCGCGCCGCTACCCTTCGGCAAGTCGCGCAGCGACTGCGCAGCGCGCCTGCGCAGATCGACGTCCTGACTATGCAAGTCCCGCTCGACGCGCTGCGCGGCACTCGGCCAGAGCGCGGCCTGAGTGGGTACAGGCAGCGCGAGCAGTAGAACGATCAGGCCAAGGGTCGAACGGCGCACGCTCGGAGAACATAGCATCCCCCGTTCGGCACACACGAATGCCTTAGGCCGGGCCGGTTATCTCCTCGAAAGCCCGGCGCGTCGCCTGGCGCTGCTTCGGGCGCAGGTAGCCGTAAAATAGGCCGTTGAGCAGCACCAGCCGAAACAGCATGTAGTAGTCCGTGATGTCGAAGGCGATGGACACCGCCAGACCGAACACCAACGAGCCGAAGCCGAACAGCGTCCGCCACCAGCGCATGGCAGACCCGGCGTACTTCCGATAAATCGCCGCGTTGCGCTCGCTGAAATCGGGATTTTCGGCCGCCAAGCGACGCGACAGCGGGTCGAACTTGTCGATGAAGTCGATCTGCCCCCGCAGGTAGATGAAATAAATCGACCAAGTGACGCGGATCACGAACGACACCTGGGCGCGCTGAGCCTCGAAGCGCTCGACCGCGACGCTCAAATCTTCACCTTCGCGATAGCTGGGGTGAGTCATGCGCAAGAACACGTTCTTGAAGTGATCGTACGTGCTGGTGTGGAACGAACCGGTGACAATCGTGACCAGCGCGAAAAGGCTGGCGGCGCCGAGGGCCCAGGGCGGATCTTGATATTTGCGGACCAATAGCCACGCGCCGCCTGCGACGACCACCGTCGACCCTACCAAATCAGCCACGCCATCCAACATGCGCCCGAATGCGGACGAGCTCTTGCGCAAGCGGGCCAACTGTCCGTCGCAGCAATCGAGCACGGCAGAGCTGAAAATCAGTACGCCGGCGAGCGGCAAGTGCCACGGAAAACTGGCAAAAATGCAGCCGCCCGCCGCGAATGCCGCCAGGATCGAGCAAACGGTCACCAGGTTCGGCGAAACCGGCGTGGGCAACAAGATCTTGGCCAGCACGTACGCGGGCGGGCGATGCACCCAGACGTCGATCGGCTCTTCGACCTCGAGCGGCTTGAGGCTCCGAAAGTAGGCGTCCCAGAACCCCATTCGCTACGCTCCTGCGTCACCCCGCGCGACAGCGCACGCGGGGCAACGGTCTTGGCTCACTCGGCGTCGCCGGTGCTCGCGACGTTGACGTAGGCTCTGAGCGCCTCGCGCCGAACGCGACCACCGAGCACGCGCTCGAAAGCGCTGATGCAGCGCGCGTTCTGTTCGCGAGTGCCCACCGTGACGCGCACGTAGCTGCGCTTGGCGTGATGCACGGATAGCGAGCGGATGAGCACGCCGTCCTTGAGCATCGATTCCACCAGGCGCTCCGCGGTTTGGCCGGTCGACGACACGTCAATCAGCACGAAGTTGCCTTCGCTCGGTACGGGCATGAGGCCCTCGATGCGTGCAAGCCGGTCGACCAGCTCTTCACGCGCGACCCGCAGCTCGGAGATGCGCACGTCGAACTCGGCCGCGTCGTCCAAGGCAGCGCTGGCGGCGGCCAAGGTGATCGCGGGAATGTTCCACGGCACTTTGACGCGCGAGAGCAGGCGCACCACCGCGGGGTGCGCGAGCGCGTAACCCAAGCGAATCCCCGCGAGGCCGTAGGCCTTCGAGAACGTGCGCAGGACGATGGCGTTCGGGAACTCTTCCAGCAGCCGCGAGAACGACTCCCCTTCACCGAACTCGTGATACGCCTCGTCGATCACCGTCGGCAGGCCGAGGCGAAGCAGGCGCTTCATGTCCGCCTCCGAGATGCGGCCGCCCGTGGGATTGTTCGGCGTGCACAAGAAGATCACCTTCGTGCGTTCGGTCACGCCGCGAATCAGCCCTGACAGGTCGTGATCGTGATCCTCGGTCATGGGCACGAGCACCGGAATGCCGCCCACGGTGCGCGTGCGCGCTTCGTACATGCTGAAGGTCGGCACGCTCAGCAGCACCTCTTCACCCGGACCGACGAAGGTACGGATCACGAGGTCGATCAGCTCGGTCGAACCGGCGCCCAAGATCACGCTGCCTTCGGCTTGGTTATCGCGTAGCGCGAGCTTGTTCTTCAAAGCCAGCGCGCCGCCCGGGTACAAATTGCCGCGCGTCGCCGCCTCCAGGATGGCGTTGATCACCCGCGGGCTGGGCGCGTACGGGCTCTCGTTCGACATCATGCGCAAGACGTCGTTTTGCTCGGCGACGGCGAAGTGATCTTCGTTGTACGGCTTGGCTGCGCGCACCCAGCTCGGCGCGTAGAACTCGATGCTCTCCGGATCGATCACCGGCGGCTGCCCCGAGCCCGGCTCGTCACCCAGCGTGTCGCCGAAGACGCGCAACATGGCTTCCGCGCAGGCCAACGCTTGCGGCGTGTCGACGTCGACCCAACGCACGTCGCCCACGTCTGTCGCCAGGAAGCGGCCACGGCGGCTGAGCGCCTGCACGCCGTCACTCAGCGAGCAGTCACCCGCGGTTGCCTCGACGGCGGCGAGCTCTGCAATCAAGGCCGGACCGATGCGGAACACGCCGGTGTCGAGCGCGTCGTAGCTCTCCAACTCTTTGCCGATCCGCTTGATCTTGCCGAGTTCGACGCCGACTTTGGTGGCGTCGTCCAAATCGAAACAGCGCTCGATGTCGTAGTCGACGGCCAGCGCGCACGAGCCCTCCGGCACGTCCGCGGCGAGCAGCCGGCGCACGAGCTCGGGCGAATACAAATGATCGGACATCGTGAGCACGCACTCGCGATCGACGTAGCGGGCGGCAGCCAGCAAGCTCACGCCGTTCTTTTTGTCGAAGTGCGGATTGTCGACGAATGACAACTTGAGCCCCAAGTCGGTCTCGGCGCGGAGCGCGCTCCGAACCGCCTCACCTTGGAAGCCGGTGATCACGACCGCCTCTTGGATGCCGGCACTCGCGAGGGTGCGCAGAACCCGAACAACCAGTGGCACACCTCCAACTACACGAAGCGGCTTCGGAAGCACGTCGGCTCCCTCACTCAGTCGGGATCCGGTGCCAGCAGCAAGTACGATGGCCCGCGTGACGCGTCGCTCAGTCATCTCTAAGGCTCTCTTTCGTCACCCAGGGAGGCCCCGGGTTGAAGCATGTATGGGACTTAGCATGCGCCGTGACAAGGGGCCAAAGCCTATTCGATTCGATGACTTAGGCCACTTACGGTGTGTCTTCGGCCGGACACAGTGTCGCAAATAAGCGACACTCCTGTTCGCATTCGGCGTCACTGGTAAAACCAGCCAAAACCTCTGTATTTTCAACTACCTACAGAGATATTTCGCAACAATCTCGGCTTTTCCCGAGATTTCGTCGGATCAGCGCGCCGCGTCAGAACTTTCGCACTAACGCCTCGGCAGCGACACCTCGATCAGGCGCCGCCCCGGACCAGCTCCCGGGCCCGCTCCAGGTCCGAGAAGTCGTCTACCTCGGTCCACGGCAGGTCAGCGACGGGCACGGCCTCGGCTTGCAGGGAGCCCGCTGCGATCAATCGCGAGTACACGTCCTCGTAGTAGAGGCTGGTGTCCCCGGCGCCAATCGCGGCGTTCAACGCATCGAACAGGGTGACCGAGAAGGTGCTGGAGATTCGCTCGATTCCAATGCTCTCTCCGGCACTTTGCGATAGCGGAATGCCTTTTCCGAACGCGCCGATCTGCGCCGCGGAGGCCTGCGAGAGCGTCACCTTCATGGCTTCGGCGTCGAGCATGCGTCCGGCGTCGACGGCGACCGACAGCTCCGCTGACGAAGCGTCCAGACGCTCCAGCACTTGACGCTGGAAGACCACGTCCCCATCCAGCTTGAAGAAAGCGTCGCTGCCCACTTTCTCGCGACACAACGCCAAAGACACGGAGTTTTGAGTGCGATCGAATTCGGGGTTTCTGCAGTACTCCACAGCGATAGGCGCGCCCTGCATCGCCGCCTTCACCGCATCCTCGCGATATCCAGTAGCGAGTACGATTTTTCGCACTCCGTAGCTCACCAACAAGCGCACCGTGCGCCCCAAGATCGTTTCGCCGCCGAGATCGACCAAGGCCTTGGGTCGGTCGTCGGTGAGTGGTCGAAGGCGCGAGCCAATTCCCGCAACCAGAATCACAGCTACCGTCGTTTTCATCTACAATTTCCGTAATTCCTTGGCCCGTGCCCATTGCGTACGGGCACGCACCTTGCTAGGAGCCGCGCATGCAACGACCTGAGAACGTAAAAAAAGCCGAGGGCAAACTCGCCGTACTCTTGCCGGGAATGGGCGCCGTGTCCACGACCTTGATGGCTGGCGTGCTCTTGGCAAACAAGGGTTTGGTCAAGCCGATCGGGTCGCTCACGCAAACCGGTACGATTCGTCTCGGGAAGCGCACGGACAATCGCGTGCCTCGCATCAAAGACTTCGCGCCGCTCGCCAAGCTCGAGGACATCGTGTTCGGCGGTTGGGATCTGTTTCCCGATAGCGCTTACGAATCCGCGCTGCACGCCAAGGTGCTCGAGAGCAAAGATCTCGATCCGATCAAAGAAGAGCTGTCGGCGATCAAGCCGATGAAAGCAGTCTTCTACCCGGAGTTCGTCAAGCGCTTGCACGGCACGCACGTCAAGACCGGAGCCACCAAGTTCGACATGGTCGAGCAGTTGCGCGCCGACATCCGCAACTTCATCAAAGACAACGGCTGTTCGCGCGCCGTGTGCGTGTGGTGCGGCTCGACCGAGGTCTACCTCGAGCAAGGCCCCGTCCACCAATCGATCGCCGCGTTCGAAAAAGGGCTACACGAGAGCGACCCGAACATCGCCAACTCGATGATGTACGCGTGGGCGTGTTTGAAGGAAGGCGTGCCGTTCGCCAACGGCGCTCCGAACCTGACCGTGGACTTCCCAGCCGCGCTCGAGCTCGCGCGTGAAACCCAGACGCCAATCTGCGGCAAGGATTTCAAGACCGGACAAACGTTCATGAAGACGCTGCTCGCGCCCGGCTTGAAGGCGCGCGGCCTGGGCGTGAAGGGCTGGTTTTCCACCAACATCCTCGGCAATCGCGACGGTGAAGTGCTGGATGAGCCGGGCAGCTTCCGCTCCAAAGAGGTCAGCAAGCTGGGCGCGCTGGAGTCGATCTTCCAGCCCGAGCTCAACCCGGAACTGTATGGGGATCTCTATCACAAGGTCCGCATCGAATATTATCCGCCGCGTGGTGACGCCAAAGAGGGTTGGGACAACATCGATATCTTCGGTTGGCTCGGCTATCCGATGCAAATCAAGATCGACTTCTTGTGCCGTGACTCGATCTTGGCCGCTCCCCTAGTATTGGATCTGGCGCTCTTCGGTGATCTGAGCAAGCGCGCCGGCTTCCGCGGCGTGCAAGAGTGGCTGAGCTTCTATTTCAAGTCGCCACAGACCGCCGAGGGTCTGTATCCCGAACACGATGTGTTCATTCAGTCGATGAAGTTGAAGAACACCCTTCGTTGGATGATGGGTGAGGATCTGATCACGCACCTGGGCAACGAGTACTACGACTGAAACCGGGGCAGTTTCGCCGCGCAAGCCGTGATCAAATGTCACGATCGTCGGC
>Ga0134124_10001805_pt1 | contig 17223 bp, 22 predicted proteins | sample KB304_FD_96880 | JGI IMG/M metagenome (GOLD analysis project Ga0134124, IMG submission 96880) | Terrestrial soil microbial communities without Nitrogen fertilizer from Kellogg Biological Station, Michigan, USA - KB3-0-4 | ecosystem: Environmental > Terrestrial > Soil > Unclassified ...
CCTGAAGAACTCGTTAGCGCCGCGCAGCAAAGCAAGGACCTGACGCGTGTGCTCGAAACTATTCCCACGGCCTACCGTGAAGTGCTTCTGTTGCGCGAAGTGGAAGGCCTCGACTACCGACAGATCGCCGACGTCACAGGCGTGCGCATGGGCACCGTGATGTCACGCCTGGCACGCGCGCGCGCCGCATTGCGAAGCCGCTGGCTGGAGACTCAAGGGAGTGATTCGCATGAGCTGTGATCATCTATTGGAAACCATCGCCGCCGTGGATGAGGAACTCGAGGGCAGCGCCGCCATCGAGGCCAGGGAGCACGCGCGCGGCTGCCCAGCCTGCACCGCCGAGGTGGCAGCGATGCAACGGTTGCGCTCTGGCATCCGAAGCGCGTGGGCAGATGTGCGCGCCTCGCAGCCACTGCGCGCGCGCATTGCACGGGCACTGGATGAGCAGGAAACGCCATCTCAATCTCGACTGGGACGTTGGCTCGCAGAGCACGTGGGATTTGCGCGCGGCGCTTGGGCAGGTGCCACCGCGGCGCTGCTGGCCGTATTGGGCCTGTGGTGGATACAGAGCCTCGTGATGCAAACCTCAGCGAAGATTCTGGTCGATGAGCATCTGCTGGCGCTGCGCAATGGCACCCTCACCCGCGTGCTCTCCAGTGATCATCACACGGTCAAACCGTGGTTTGCGGGTCGCACCGACGTTTCGCCGCGTGTTGGGGATTTCAAAGCCGAGGACTTCGTGCTGGTGGGTGGTCGGACAGCTTCTGTGCATGGCCAACAGGCCGCAGTGATGGTGTATCGCCACGGACTCCACATCGTTGACCTGTATGCCATGCGCGCGAACCGCGCGCCGCCGGTCGGTCGCAGCACCCATCAGGGCTATGGAATGGCGTGCTGGCGGGAAGCAGACATTGGCTATTGCGCGGTGTCTGACGTGGAGCCTCAGGAACTGGAGCGGTTTGTGCGCATCGAACAGGAGTCGGCCGGGCGTGAATCATCGGACGCACGGCCAGAGCGTCCGTAGATAACGGAGGAAGCGTTGTACCTGTTACCAGGCCGCTACAGGTCCTTCGGTTCAAAGCCCATCACAGCTCACCACGCTTCATCTCTGAGCAGCCGCTGCTGGGCCGCGGTCAGCGCAGGATCGAGGTGCGAATCTTCCTTGGCGTAAAGGCTGTCGAGGCGTTCGGTGATGGCCGCCGCGCCGTGCACCTTGAGATAGGCGGCCAAGGCGTTGGTGTAAAGCTGGCTGCGTGAAATGCCTTGCTCGCGCGCCAAACGCTCGCCTGCCTTAAAGATCTTGTCAGGCACGGAAATCGCTATCTTCATGCGATCCATCGTAATACTCAGAAAGCCGACCCGCGAAACCTGCTTCCGCGGTGATCGATGCAATTGTCGAGGCAATGGCAATCAAGCCCAAGGTTGTGGAGACTCCCGTCCATGACCGAAATCCTCCTCGCCGCCGTCATCGGCGCCCTCCTCGGCGCCTTCCTCACCTGGCTGATCCTGTCCCGCCATCACTCCCGCCTCTCCGACACCTTCACCGCCCTCTCCTCCCACGCCCTCAAAGCCAACAACGAAAGCTTCCTGCAACTCGCCACCCAAGCCCTCCAAAACTTCCAGCAACGCGCCGCAGGCGACCTCGACCAGCGCACCAAAGCCATGGAACAACTGGTGAAGCCCATCCAGGAATCCCTGGGCAAAGTGGACCAGAAGCTCGCGCAGATCGAAGAGGTGCGCAAAACCAGCTACTCCGCCCTCAACGAACAACTACGCGGCCTGGTGCAGGATCACCTCCCTCAGCTGCGACAGGAAACCGCGAGTCTTGCCAAGGCGCTGCGCCAGCCCGCGGCCCGCGGGCGCTGGGGCGAGATCCAGCTGAAGCGCGTGGTCGAGATGGCCGGCATGCTCGAGCACTGCGATTTCGTGGAACAGCAGAGCGAGACCACCGCGGATGGGCGCCTGCGCCCGGACCTGATCGTGCGCATGCCCGGCGGCAAGCAGATCATCATCGATGCCAAGGTGCCGCTGGCCGCGTACCTCGAGGCCAACGAAACCCAGGACGACGCGGCCCGCGAAGCGCTGCTGGTCAAGCACGCGCAGCAGATCCGCACGCACATCAGCCAGCTCGGGCGAAAGTCCTACTGGGACTCCATCACCCCCACGCCGGAGTTCGTGTTCATGTTCCTGCCGGGCGAGGCCATCTACAGCGCGGCCCTGCAGCAGGACCCGGGCCTCATCGAGTTCGGCGCGGATGAGAGGGTGATTCCCGCCACGCCCACCACGCTCATCGCGCTGCTGAAGTCCGTGGCCTATGGCTGGCGGCAGGAGGCGCTGGCGGTGAATGCCGCGGAGATCTCGGCACTGGGCAAGGAGCTGTATGAACGCGTCGGGACGCTGGCCGAGCATTGGCACAACGTGGGGCGCAAGCTGGGCTCGGCGGTGGATGCGTACAACAAGTCCGTGGGGACGCTGGAAGGCCGGGTGCTGGCTTCGGCGCGGAGGTTTCGGGATTTGAAGGCGGTGCCTGGGGATCGTGAGTTGCTTGATCAGGAGCAGATCGAACATCAGGTGCGGCTGCTGGCTGCGTCCGAATTGAGTGCGGAGCAGAGCAAAGGGATGCCGGAGGACGGTGCCTGACTTAAGGCGGCGCTGCCGCAACAGCGCTCGTCAGCGCAGCTTCTCGGCTTCGCCGTCGACCTTCACGTAGGGGCGCAGCTTTTCGACTGAGCTGGTGCCGATGCCGCGGATGGCGACGAGCTGATCGATGGATGTGTAGGGACGGTGCGCGACGATCTGCTTGGCGAGGGTTGCGCCGATGCCGGGGATGGTTTCGAGCTCGGTGAGGGTGGCGGTGTTGAGGTTGACGCGGAGGGAGCCTTCGGTGGGGCCATTGTTGGTGGGCTGGAGTTGCGCGTTACGCAGATACCAGCCGATGGCAGTGCCCGCGATGAGAACGGCGACGGCGACGCCCATGGCTGGGGTGAGCTTGAGGTTCTTCCACCAAGGGGTGCGAGGCCTGTCGAAGTCGGTCGCCATAACGCACTAATACGTCTGGACGGTCTCTCTGTCGAGGTGTGTCAGCGAACGCTCATGCTCTAAAGAGGCGCAAGATCTGATCCAGTGCTGAAACTCTCGAGCGCGCATTGTCCAACAGCTCTCTCGGGAAGTTCCGAGGGTAGACGCGAGGATCGTGAGCAACTCCTCCGTATACGACTTCGAACTGGCGCTTGATCTGCGCGCCGTTCCCTCGCGCCTGATGCCCGTTTGCGTCCAACAACCACGCCTCCAGACACGGCGATGATTCAACGGCATGGATATGGCCGGCGATTGCCCGCTGCCTTTGCGCATCATCCCAATCCTGATCCGTGTCAGTAAGGATGGCGATTTCGTCGTAGGCGGTACGACGTCGTACCCTCAGTGCATGATTCAACACATGCTGCCCACCTCCTCCTCGCGCGTTCTGCATACTTACGGCGATACCGGAGTTACGTGGTACGTACAGTGCCTTTAGGTGCGCGAGCAAACACTCTTCAGCATAACCCTCATGGACTATCAGGAGGGTGTGGCGTTGCGGCCTGAGGATTTTCGCCATCTGGCAGCCGCTCGTGTCCTAGAGTTGCGGCACGGCACCGTATGCGCCCGCCATGTACTTCGCGTAGAAGTTGTCGTCGTTACGAATGCCCTTAACCGAGTCCATCCTCCACGCGGTGCTTTCGCAATTCTCACCTTTCTCGACCAGCATGATCTGAGACTTGTGGAGCAGGTTGAGGACCTCTATCGCGTGGCAGGTAAACAGCAGCTGCGCCTTATGAGGATTGGTCCTGGGATTCGCGAATAGGTCTAGTATCGGTTCAAGCATGTAGGGGTGAAGGTCGCTCTCGAACTCATCGATCACCGCCAGACCACCAATCGAGAGTGCCTGCAGCAGACGCGATAGGAGCACGAACGCGCCCTGGGTACCGCTGGATTCTTCATTCAACAGCAGCTCGTGTCTGCCGCCGCGCCGACTGGTGTGAACGCCATAAGGAAACCAGACCTTCTGTGCTTCCTGACCCGGCGCTTGAACCGAAAGCTCTCGCAACTCCACGTCGCTTAAGCCCAAGTCCCATGATCTGAGTAAGCGCACCATTTCCTCGCGCTGTGCCTGATTCTCGGAGAAATGACGTGCGGCATTGACCAAATCGCTCTCGGCGCGAAACGGCACGCGACCCGAGAAAACGATATTGCTCTGAACATGGTTGTTCGCGAGGTACTGGGCGAGCTCCACACCATACTGCGCAGCTGTAGAAATCAACGATGCATTGGCCCGAACCTTTCTTGCTTCTTTCAGTGAAAAGTCGAAATCCTGCAGCTTGATGTCGTAACTCTGGGACGCGGCATCCCAGTCGCGTGTAAAGATGTACTTGTAGCGCTCGTGCTTCTGATACATAGCCTCGTGCAGCACACGCTCTCGCGTCGTATGCAATACATAGCGCCAAAGGCGACCTTGGTCGTCTTCTGCCTCGAATTCCAGTTCTGTCGGATCACTAGGCGACGAGAAATGCGGCGCCACGGGAACAGGGGCATCAGCTTTGGCCTGGAACGACCGGCCTATAAACCAGGCAGCGAAAACCACGGGCTTGAGCAGCACGGTCTTGCCCGCGCCGTTGGGGCCAATGACGCCCAAGGTGGTCGACAAGCGCAGGCCGGTGCGGGATTCGGTAGCCCAAGCCAAGTCATGGACTTTGGCATTGAGCGCTAGGGAGACTTCTACGGTGTCGCGGAAGCTTTGGAAGTTCCTGGCGGAGTAGCGGATCAGCATGTTTAAACTCCCGCGACGGAGAGGCACGACCGTCGGAGAACTATTTATCGTCATATAAAGACCAAAATCAACAGGATTTTGTCGTTAAATGGAATTAATCGGCTCAAAACGCCTGAATTACTCCTAAGGTATTTCTTGTAACTGTATCGATATACAGTACGGGACACTTGTAGGTAGCAGCGCCGTTGGGTTTGACCGTTCTCGCAGCGCACCAGCACTCTCCCGCCATGGCCAAAGACTCACGCATCGAATGGACGCACCACACCTTCAACCCTTGGTGGGGTTGCGTAAAGGTCTCCCCGGCGTGCGCCCACTGCTATGCAGAAACCTGGGCACATCGCCTCGGCGCAAAGATCTGGGGTCGTGACGCTCCAAGGCGTTTCTTCAACGACGATCACTGGAAGCATCCCACTCGGTGGAATGCCGAGGCAGAGCGAGACCAGGTCCGCCGCCGCGTGTTCTGTGCGTCTATGGCGGACGTTTTCGAGATACGCGCCGAACTGAATCCCTGGCGCGCACGTCTGTGGCCACTCATCGAGCAGACGCCATGGCTGGACTGGCTGCTGCTCACCAAGCGTCCGCAGAACGTGCGACGCATGGCTCCATGGGGCAACAAATGGCCAGCCAATGTGTGGCTAGGTACGACTGCGGAGGATCAGAAGCGCGCGGACTTACGAATTCCCTTCCTGTTGGAATCGCCCGCACGCATTCACTTCATTTCGGCGGAGCCGCTGCTGGGTCCGCTTTCCATTTCGAAGTGGCGCGGCATCGACTGGGTGATCGCGGGCGGCGAGAGCGGCCATCACGCAAGACCGACGGATCCGGAATGGGTCAGATCACTGCGCGATGAGTGTCATGATTCGTCGACAGCGTTCCATTTCAAGCAATGGGGGCATTGGGCGCCGGAGTTGCCGCACGGAATATCTCCACGACAAAAAATGCAACTCACTTCTGCGGAGAAGGTCGAGACAACACTGTACGGCCTTGGGAAGTCCGCCGCCGGACGGGTACTCGACGGAAGAACCTGGGATCAGTTCCCCGCATAAGCTGTGATCAGATCCTCGACCAAGGCGCCAGACCTGAGCGTCCAACTGGATCGTTGTCCTGGTATGTTGATCGAAGAGGGGCCTGACCACCAAGGTGTGGGGTCATGGGTCCCAAGAGAAAAACATAGATTACTGTGCGAGTACCTTCATGCATCACGGCACGCTTGGGAAAAGTGGCCGAGCAGAGTGCTGATTGATCCGTTCGCCGGCCCCGGAAGGATTCGGGTTCGAAATGAAGAGTTCACGCGCGAAGGAGGAAGCGTACTCGCTTGGCGCACACTGGCGAATACTGCCCCTTTCTCGAAAGTGCTCATTGGGGATATCGATAAGGATCGCGTGAGAGCTTCTGAGGCGCGTCTCTCAGCCATCGGAGCTTCTGTCCAAGGATTTGTTGGACCTGCGATCGACACAGTTCCAAGAATGGTCGCCGCTGTACCGCAGGGCGCGCTCTGCATGGCTTACGTTGATCCTTACAACCTACAGGCACTTTCATTCTCAATCTTAAGGACACTAGCAACACTGAAGATCGATCTTGCAATTAACTTCAGTACCATGGACTTGCAGAGAAACGTCGACCTTGAAACAGATCCAGACAGAGCGCGGTTCGACGACGCAGCGCCTGGATGGAGAGAACGGTTCCATCGTTCAGGTGTAAGCAAGTCAGGTCAATCGGGAGAGTTCTTTCGCTATTGGCTGCAACTTGTCTCCGACTTGGGATTCAAGTACAGCAGAGAAATGCCGCTCGTGTCGAACGACCAGGGATCACCAATTTACCGAATGGTCTTCTTTGCCCGCCACGACTTACCAACGAGGATATGGGGAGACGTAGCCAGGAGTCGGAATCGAGACTTATTCGATCAATGAGAAGTCGACCTATATAAGGGACATGTTTTAAGTGTCGATCGCCGAGCGCCTGATGCTGGCCCTATGAATTGAAGATGCTCTGCTGACGCGAATTGCCACTTACCGCAATGCGCTCAATACGATCTTTTTCGATTGGCTCCATTGGCTCGCCAGGATCGCTCTTGGCGCCCGCCCCCATTGGGGACGTCCCCACAACGCACGTGGCCGGCGTTCCCCGCTCGGCCATGTATCTCGTAAATCGATAATTGTTGTCGATACTCTTGATAGCAGCCAACCGGTGTGCAGCAACATCCACTATCGTGGAAAATCCCTTCCTTGCTGCAGCGTGGGTCGCTGGAACCGGACGCAATTCTTCAACTAAGACTACTGTTCGTTCGCCGCCATCTGCCCTATTTAGTTCCCAAGCCGCCGCCGCTGTTGTTCCTGTTCCAGCGAAAAAATCTAAGATAACGGCATCTTTTGATGCGCAGGCATCAACCAAATCTCTTATTAGCCCCAACGGCTTTGGTGTTTCAAATACCTTTTCCCCAAAGACCTTCTTGTGTTCTGTCGTGGCTCTGTCGGTCAAGTATTCCGTGCGATCCAGCAGGCTTCGAAGTTTCGCCCTTTTGTTGGGATGACCATAGTTCTTGACATAGATGACACCATTTGGCGATGCGTAAAGCCTCCAAGATTCCTGCCGGGCCTTATCCAACCCCCACAGCCAGCGCCTTTCGATTCCTTGAGAATCGTGAGGCAAGGCCACCTGAAGATCGGGGTGAACTTTTTCCGTATAAACCGATCCTTCGGCCGCATAGTAAAGTGGGAAATACATGTTCGGACGATCTTCCCGAAGACTAGCTGCCCCTTTCTTCCGAAATAGCCCATCCAGTGTGTACTGGCCATGGATATCACTGCGCTCGTAAGTTCTCGATTCCGATTCAAGCAATCCGTTTAGACGAATTTGACATGTCTTCCCATAGAGCAATACGTATTCGTGATTCACAGCAACATGCAACTTGCTTCCGCGACCGTTTTTACTGCGGCACACGATCAACGTCGCGATGTAATTCTCGCCGCCATAAATGTGATCCATGAGGACCTTCAAATTGGCGTATTCATGATCGTCAATACTGATGGCGACGATGCCGCTTTCGCGAAGCAAGTGGCGTGATAGCTCTAGTCTGGGCAACATGAACGCCATCCAGTCTCGGTGCTCACGCCAAATTCCACCGGTGGATCTCTTTCTGTTATCCGAATAAATGAATTCGTGACCAGTGTTGTAAGGTGGATCTATGTAGATTAGATCGACGCTGTCCGTTGCCGCGGCCAGGAATCTACTCAACACGCTGAGGTTTTCCCCACCCACCAACATGCAATGCTCACCGTGCCTTGCGAAAGGAAGGGGTTCTGCAGGACACGTAGCCTCTTCGACGCGACCAAGACCAATCGCGGCCGCCAAATCTCGTATTCGAGAATTGAATTCGGGCATTCTGGTCACTGCGTTCTGCTCCAAATAGCGGATTTAAAATTCCATCGCCAGAACTGCGCTCTAGGAATAGCGAGCCGCGCCAGCCACGCTCCATGCTGGAGCTTACGTGGTTAGACGGCGGCAACCACGAGAGAAAGTGCCGCGTATTTTAACAAATCCGCGTCGGAAGTGACCGTTCTATATATCAGCCCGTAGCCTACAAAGAAAAAATCCCCGCATAGATGTCGTCAGTGCTTCGGTCACCCGACTGCCAGAGCTGCGCACATACAGCTGACTTAGGTCGACATTCGGTCCATCGTAATTTTGCAGACGCAGCCAAGTGCCTATGCTTTCCATGTGGCGTTTGTAGTAGGAAGGATAAAGACGCTGATCCGAGGGAGGAGTTTGTGACACACCGGAAAGCGTATAGATCTTGCTTCGATGTTTCGCGCTCGCTTGTGAGGAGCGACTTCTAATCAGAAGTACCAACGTAGATTGTTCCTGGTTGAGCAGGTCCTCTGCTGTGCGGCCTCCTAACCGCTGACCAAACTTCCCGAACCAAACGTTGTGGTTGCTTTTGAAGATCTTGTCGAGTTCGTCAATCGCGTCTATGTCTTTTGCAAATCCATACCTCACGACAAGAACATAGCGTTGTCGAACTGCTTTTCTTCTGAATGCCACATCATTCATATGCCGCTGTACCTCGTGATTTTTCTGCGACATATCGTGGCGATATCGATCGAAACGCCACTACAGTCCTTTTACGCAAGTAACTTCTAATCTCCGTCTACACATTTCAATGTAATCACTCGAATTATCGCAAATCAAAGCAAGACGACCATTCTTTCTTGCGGCCGCGCCCGCCGTTCCGGAACCGCACATTGGATCTAGGATGATGTCACCGGGCTTAGTTGTCATGAGAACTAGTTTCTCGAAAACGGAAACGGGCTTCTGCGCAGGATGGCCTGTTTGCTCTGCACGCCCAACGAAACCGATATTGAGCGGTGCCTCAATGACGCTTGTCGGACCAGGTATGTATCTGAGCTTTTTCTTTGCCAATAGATCCATCTGACGTTCGTTGAGAAAATGCTCTGGGTACAGCTTGGACCCAGGCCGAGCCAGATGTAGGCATGCGTTCTGGCTCGATCTCCATCCACGAATTACTGAAGGATTGTTCTTGTAGTACCAGGTCAGCCAGCTGACTAGCTCTAAAGTCCTAGGCGTACCCCCTACAAATCTTGCCAAGATTTCGGGAAAGCCCCACAGAAAGACATGCTCAGCGACGGATGCAGATCTTTCGAGTAAACCATGTACGAAGGCCGCATAGTCATCACGCACCCCCCCCACACCCTTGTTGTACCAAGGATCGAGGATCACTGCCTTGATTCCAATCTCTAAGCGACTAGCTAGTTCAAGCGTCGCAAAGGCATCGCGAGCCGAGAGCAATGCAACGCGCGACACCTGCATTGCTTGCTGGATCTTGAGTTTTGCTTTTTCTACGCGGCTCTGAGCTTGGTCTTGACGCAAATTCACTTCGTTGGGCTTACTTCTTCCGCTTAAGCGTTTCGTCGTCAACTTCGTAATATCCGTAGTGATCAAGAAGGAAGTGAAAAACTACTCTTTTGTCGTCTCTTCCGGCCGCTTGAATCAGAGCGTGATAGTTAAGCTTCCCAGTACTATTGTCCCAGTAGTTTTTCTTGACTACTTGATGGCGACCACATAGCGCTTGCCACGCGTTTGCATCGTGGACGTCGGTAACTGGACTTACTGAATGGGGCGCCTTGTGATCTGGCGTCAATCTAACCGTACCACCGCCGATCGAATCTATATCGCCATCTTTCATGCCACAGATATGCCCGCCCTCCCGCCATTCACACGCACGGCTGGCACGTGATAGCACGCGCAGCCAAGTTTCTTTGGTCGGCAGTACTCTCTTACCCGCTGTTGCCCTCTTGGCAGCAGTTGGCATTACGTACTCTTGCAGACTTAGATCGGAGCGGTCGCGGTGCGAGAGAATCGTATAGCCCGCGTCGGTCCTGAGCTCAGATAAGCGCTGATGCCAATTCTCTGGCTCCTTTCCGGTAAAGGGATCTTTCGCCACCTCTATGATCTGCTGGCGTGTTATCACCTTGCCGAGATTTGCCAGAAACAACGCCTCGATACGATCCCGAATACTTCTCTGTGTATATCTGGACTTATCTAGCTCTATGTACTTTTTTTGTTCTTTTTCGCTCACCTAGGAATTCGCTGGAAGCCGTTTAGACGCCGGTTGTAGTCCAACGTGCTTCGGTACGCAAGAGAAGAAGCTCCGACTCCGCCTCCAGCCAGGCCACCCCCGGCGAGCGCCGCTTTGCCGCCCGCCTCCGCCAGTTCCTCGAAGACGACTACCTCTGCTGGTACGACGTCCCCGTCGGCCCGAAGCACCGCCACCCCGACTTCCTGATCCTCCACCCCGGCCGCGGACTGCTGGTCCTCGAGATCAAGGACTGGACCCTCGACACCATCTTCAAGGCCGACCCTGAGCACTTCACCCTCGCCACCGGCGCCGGTCACAAGGTCGTCGGCAGTCCGTTGAAGCAGGTCCGCCAGTTCGCGCATGCCGTGGTCGATCTGCTTAAAGCAGACCCGCAGCTCACGCATCCGCCCGACTCGGCCTACGCGGGGCAGCTCACCTTTCCTTATGGCTACGGCGTGGTGCTGACCAACATCACACGCCACCAGTTCAGCACCTCGGGACTCGGCGACATCCTTCAGCCGCATCTGGTCATCTGCAAGGATGAGATGACCGAGTCCGCCGACGCCGAAGCCTTTCAGTCGCGCCTCTGGGACATGTTCAATGTGCGCTTCCAGGCCAAGCTCACGCTGCCGCAGGTGGAGCGCATCCGCTGGATCCTGTTTCCCGAGATCCGCATCCATCAGCAACTGCTGCCGATCGAAGCTGGCGACCAGGCCAGCGTCACCGCCACGCCCGCGGACCTGCTGCAGGTGATGGACCTGGCGCAGGAGGAGATCGCCCGCAACCTGGGCGAGGGTCACCGCGTGATCCACGGCGTCGCCGGTTCGGGCAAGACGCTGATTCTCGCCTGGCGTGCGCGGCATCTGGCGCGCACGCTGGCAAAACCCATCCTGGTGCTGGTGTTCAATCGCTCACTGGCCGCGTGGCTGCGGCGTAGGCTATTGCCGCGATTTGACGCACCAACTTGAAATCACAGATTGTGATTTCAAGTTTGGGCTCCAGCAGTCGAGTATGAATCTGTCCATACGCGGCGAAATTGCAAGCTGCGGTCGAGGATGGCACCCCGGCATCCTGCCGGGATGGCGAAGAAGAGTGAAACAGCCGTCGCGGCAAATGTGGCCAGCCAGATCCGGGTCGTGCGCGGGCAGCGGGTCTTGCTGGATTCGGACCTGGCGGCGCTCTACGGCGTGACCACCAGTGCGCTGAATCAGGCCATGCGACGCAACAAGGGCCGCTTCCCTCCCGATTTTCTGCTGCGCCTTTCGGTTTCAGAGTGGGAATCTTTAAGATCACAAATTGTGATCTTAGAAACCGGTCGCGGAAAGCACCGCAAATTCCTGCCCGTGGCGTTCACCGAGCACGGCGCGATCATGGCGGCCACCATTCTCAACAGCCCCCGCGCCGTCGAGATGAGCGTGTATATAGTGCGCGCTTTCGTGAAACTACGCGAGGTGCTGGCCTCGCACGTCGAGCTGGCGCGCAAGCTCGAGACGCTGGAAAAGTCCGTTGCCTCACTCGATGCCAACACGCGGAAGCAGTTCGAGGAGGTCTATGCGGCCATCCTGTCACTCATGGGGCCGACCGCGACCGAGCAATAGCTTGCTTGTCGGCCAATCGCATCACTGCCGCGCGACTTATTTGGCTGTTTTCGCGGTCGATTCACGGCTGGCAGGCCAACCATCTACGCGAGACGATCCTCAAAACGGCGTCTTTGCAGGCCGCCATCAAGAGGTGTAGCGTGACGCACATGGCATCCATTCCCAAGGCAACCGACCTTGCGGCGCTGAGCGTGGCAGACCGCCTCGATCTCATGGACCAGATCTGGAACAGCCTCACGCCCGATGTGGATTCCATCCCCGTGCCCGAGTGGCACCGCGCGGAGAATGAACGCCGAATGGCCGCCCTGGAAGCGGACGGCGTCATGGGCCGACCCGCAGAAGACGTCATCAGGGACCTCAAGAGCCAGCGTTGAGCTGGCCAGTGCGAGTTCGGCCTGAGGCCGAACTCGACATGCTGCTTGCCGCTCGTTGGTACGAGTCGCAGCGCAAAGGTCTCGGCGCCGAGTTCATTGATGAGGTCGGGCGACTGCTCGCGTCTCTGGCCCAAAACGCTCTTCTCTATCCGGAACGTGACGACGGTTTCCGCCGAATCTACGCCCGCCGCTTTCCTTACGTGGTGTCATATCGCGTGCAGCGCGAATGCGTCGTCATCCTCTCTGTCCTTCACATGCGCCGGGACAGACCGAGCGAGTGACTTGGTGTGCACGCTTTCGAGGTAAGCTCGCTGCTATCGTTCATGTTGATTGGATGAAAGGATGCGTCTCGGCATCCCGAACCCAGTCTCCAAGGGAGTGGCTCATGAATCGCTGCATCATCCGGCGCGTCTTCTTCGTCCTGTCTTGTTGCGCCTCTGCCGCCGCCCTGGCCCACCACACCTACTCGATGTTCGACTACGAACGCCACCTCACCGTCACCGGCACCGTCGCAAAGTTCGAGTGGAAGAACCCGCACTCCTATCTCTGGGTCTACGTTCCGAGCAAGGAAAGCGCCGGCAAATACGATCTGTGGGCCTTCGAGAACGGTTCGCCGGCCGTGCTCGCCAAGCAGGGCTGGAGCAAGGAAGGCGTGCAGGCGAATGAAAAGATCACGGTGGAGTACGCGCCGTTGCGCGATGGCAAGGTGGGCGGTCACTGCCTGAAAGTGTCGTTTGCCGACGGCCACTCGCTCACGTGTCCGGGCCCCGGCTCCGTGCCAGAGGGCAATTGATGAACACTTCGCGTCGGCGCGCTGCCAGCGCCGGGTTTTGGCTGCTGGCGGCCGTCGCACTGTGCCAGGGTGTTTACGCAGCCGAAGCCACGCCGGATTTCACGGGCACGTGGCGATTGCTGCCCGCCACCAAGGGGCCTCCACCTGCTCCTCCCCCTCCCGGCGCAGTCGGGCCGCCGCCGATGGTGCTGGCGGCGTTGCCGCTGTTGCGTCCCGATGTAGCAGCCAAAATGCGCGCGGCCGGCGCGTCGACAGACCGGGGCTACTGCGCCCCGCCGCGCTTTACCGGGGCAATGGGTTACCTGGTGCTGGCGGTGGCGAAGCTGCCGATCGCGTTCGAGATCCTCACCAGCCCCGGCCGTCTGACGCTGCTGGATGAAACCGGATTGATCCGCCGCCTGTATCTGCGCGACAAACCGCTTCCCAACTGGCTGGACGAAACCAATGCGGGCAACTCGCTGGCGCGGTTCGAGGGCAACACGCTGGTGGTCCGCACTTCGGCGCTCAGTGCCGAAGCGGAAACCATCCAGGGTGTGCCCGGCAGTCGCCTGGGTCGCAACGCACAGGTGCTCGAGCGCATGCGTGTGCTCGACAAGGATGAGATGGAAATCATCACCACGGTCACGGCACCCGAGCTGTATGCCGCACCGGTGACCACGACCAATCGCTACCGTCGCGATCCGGGCCGCACGCTCTTGGAATTGACGTTCTGCTCGGAGGGCGATCGCTCGTACAACTCCGATACTCGCTCGGAGCGCTTCGATGCAACACCGCCGGCGGATCTGCCGCCGCCACCTTCGAACTGAAGGTCAGGGATTCATCGCCTGCAACAGGGCGTCTTCCGCCTTATCCACGTCATCGCCAAAGTCCCCGCGCAGCGCGCGCAGCGCGAGGATCTCCTCGTGGATCTCCGCGCTGGTGCGCACACCCATGCGCCGCAGCACCGGCAGCGGTGGGCACCATCCCTGCACCGCGTGCTGGAACAGGAAGCCCGCCACAACTGCCGGCAACAGCAGGAAGCGCTTGTCCACCGTCACGCCCAGCGCGAGGCCGGTCAGCGCCACCAGCGAGGCATTGGTTTCCAGCGTGCGTTCGATATCCCACTCGCGGCGCAGCTCGTCGATGCGCGTGTCGATGCGCCGCGGCGGGGCGCCCACGAAGCGCTGCACGTTTCTCAGCGTCCGTTCGCGGATCTGGGCGTTGGCACGCCGGCTGGTGTTGCGCGGCACCCGATCGTCGGTGGCGGGCAAGCGATGCTGGTTTTGCGCGGTGTCCATGTATGCAGGGATACCAGCTCTCTGCACGAAGAGAAGTCGGACGATGGCTACTCGCAGGATAGGACGCCCGGATTTCCGGGCACTTGCCCTCAAGGCCCAGGGCATGCTACAAACTGAACCATATGGTTCAGTATTCACAAGCCCGCTTCAGCGCCTCCTTCGCCGCGCTCTCCGACGTCACCCGTCGCGGCGTGCTGGAGCAGCTGGGTCGCAGCGACACCTCCATCACCGAGCTGGCGCGCAAGTTCCGCATGACCCTCACGGGCATGAAGAAGCATGTGCGCATCCTCGAAGAGGCGGGGCTGGTGGCCACTGAAAAGGTGGGCCGTGTGCGCACCTGCCGGCTCGGCCGGCACCAGCTCGAGCAGGAAATGGCCTGGCTCGCGAGATATCGACAGATGTGGGCGGCGCGCTTCGACGCGCTGGATGAATTGCTCGAGGAGATGACATGAAGAACAGCACTTCGGTGGAACGCAAATCCGATCGCGAGGCGGTGGTCACGCGGGTGGTCAACGCACCGGTGGCGAAGGTGTTTCGGGGTTGGACGACGGCCGAGCTGTTCCGGCAGTGGTGGGTGCCGAAGTCGGCGCCAATGAAGCTGGTCTCCTGCGAGATGGACGTGCGCGTGGGCGGCGGCTATCGCCTGGTGTTCGATTACCAGGGCAACCAGATGGCGTTCTTCGGCACTTATAAAGAGGTGGTGCCGGATTCGCGCCTGGTGTGGAGCAATGACGAGGCGGGCGACGCCGGCCAGGTGACCACGGCCATCTTCGAAGATCTCGGCGGCAAGACGCGCGTGGTGTTGAGCGAGCTGTTTCCGTCAAAGGCTGCGCTGGATGAAGCGATGGCATCGGGCAGCCTGGATGGTTACTCGGAGCAGTTCGAGCAGCTGGAGGAGCTGGTGCGGCAGGCGTAGAGTTCAAATCATCGCTCTATTGGATCCATGCATGTATCAAAGAAGCCGGTTCGTTGGTTTATAGTTTCAGGCATGTCTCAATAAGTCACTTGTCGACGATATTCCGTGTGAGCAACCATCGCATATGCGCACGACTCTCAATATCGATGACCCGGTCCTGGCCGCGCTGAAAGAGCACGCCCGTCGGCAAGGACGAACGACGAGCGAAACAGCGTCGGAGCTCCTGCGCCGCGCGTTGTTGGAAGCAACCCGCGGCGTGCAAGCAGGCTTGGCACGGCATGGGTTTCGTCCATTCCCAGCCACACCATCAGAAGACCGGACAACCAGCTGCCAGGTGAATCGACTGCGCGACGAGCTGGGAATCTGATGCAGACTCTGCGCTGATCGATACAAGAACTGTCAGGGGGGGGGTAGGGTCATGACGACTTTCATTCAGCGCGCGCTAGGCGCGCTCGTGCTGGGTATATTCGGCTTCACCACGGCGATCGCCGCCGATGCGCCTGCCGGCGCAATGGAAAAGATCACCGTCCGCGGCGCGGCTCTCGCCGGCAACCTCTCCGGCGACACCGCCGACCGCAAGGTCTACGTCTACCTCCCGCCCGGCTACGCCAAGGACAAGCGCAAACACTTCCCCGTCATCTACTTCCTCCACGGCTTCGGCCAGGACTCCGACTTCTACGCGAAGACCCTCGGCTGGCCGCAGACCATCGACCGCGGCCTCGCCGCCGCCTCGCTGCCCGGCATGATCGTGGTGATGCCCGACGCCATGACGCCTTACGGCGGCTCGATGTACTCGAACTCCATCACCACCGGCGACTGGGAGGCCTTCGTCGCCAAAGACCTGGTCGCGTACATCGATCGGCACTACCGCACGTTTGCCCGCCGCGAGGCGCGCGGGCTGTCGGGTCATTCCATGGGCGGCTACGGCACGCTGCGCATCGCGATGAAATATCCCGAAGTGTTCGGCTCACTGTATGCGATGAGCGCCTGCTGCCTCGATCCGCGCGGTGCATCGCCCACCGATGCTGACCTGGAGAAGCTCGCCACGCCCGCGGACGTGGAGAAGATCGAACGCATCGGCCGCACCACGCTCGCATCCTCCGCGGCCTGGGCGCCCAACGCGCAGCGCCCGCCGTTCTTCATGGACCTGCCCTCGCGCGAAGGCAAGACTGATGCCACGGTGATCGCTCGCTACGCCGCCAATGCGCCGGTGGCCATGGTGTCGCAGTACGTGCCGCAGATGAAAAGCTTCAAGGCCATCATGATGGACATCGGCCTGCAGGATCGGCTGATCGCCGGCAACGCGGCGCTGCACGAGCAGATGCAACGCCTCGGCATAACGCATGAGTACGTGACCTACGAAGGCGACCACACCAACAAGATCCCCGAGCGGTTCGAGAAGAATGTACTGCCGTGGTTTGCGAAGCAGCTGTCGTCGGGTCGCTAGCAGCCTTTCAAGCTGAAGTCGGCGGAGAGTCGGCGGGACTGGGATCCACCGGATCAACAGGATCGGTGGGGTCGATGGGATCAACGGGGTCGCCCGGATTCTTGGGCCCATTCGAGATCTTGTGGCTGATGTTCATGCTACTTCGCCCCTGCGTTGGTGCTCGATTCGGGCTTCACGTCTTTGTCACCATCCGGCCGGTTGGTATTCAAGCCGGCCTTGGGATCCTGTGGGTTCACATCGCCGGAGTCGGTGTTCGTCGAGGTGGGGGCAGCTGGCGCCTGCGCCGATGAGTTCGCATTCGGGCCGCAGGCGCTGACTGCCGCCACACAGGCACTGCACGCTGCCGCAACGAAGAGGCGATTGATCACGAGTTGCGCGAGCGATCTACATCGTCAAGATCCTCGTCCTCGTCTTCATC
>Ga0134124_10001806_pt1 | contig 17215 bp, 16 predicted proteins | sample KB304_FD_96880 | JGI IMG/M metagenome (GOLD analysis project Ga0134124, IMG submission 96880) | Terrestrial soil microbial communities without Nitrogen fertilizer from Kellogg Biological Station, Michigan, USA - KB3-0-4 | ecosystem: Environmental > Terrestrial > Soil > Unclassified ...
CCCGGCATCGCGGGCATCGGCATCATAGTTGCGTTGAGGTGGCTCATGATCCAGAGCGAGCCGCCGATGATCAAAAACACGATGAGCAGCCCGAAGGCGAGCGCCAGCACGTTGTTGGTATTGTCCGGCGCGGTGGTGATGTGCAGGAAGAATACGAGGTGGACGCCCATCTGCGCGATGGCGAAGACGATGAGCGCAATGGGAATGCCCGGTCCCCAGATCAGGGTCGTGCCCGGCAGCAGGAACGAGATCACCGTCAGCGCGGCGGCAATGACGAGGCCGAGCAGATAACCGCGCAGGCCCGCCAGTACTTCATCGGCAACGACCTCGTCACCCGGCGCCAGATCATATTTCTGCAAGAAGTGCTTGGTGTCGTCGCTCATACCGTCACTCCCATCAGATACACGACGGTGAAAATCGCCACCCAGATGATGTCGAGCGCGTGCCAGAACAAGCTGAAGCAGAGGAAGCGGCGCAGGATGTCTTCGCGGAAACCTTTGGCGAATATCTGCGCCATCATGGTGAGCAGCCACAGTAGGCCCGCACTCACGTGCGCGCCGTGACAGCCGACCAGCGTAAAGAACGCCGACAGGAAGGCGCTGCGCGTTGGAGCGGCGCCGGAGGCGATCATGGTGGCGAACTCGCGCAGCTCGATGAAGACGAAGGCGGCGCCGAGCACAAAGGTGACGCTCATCGCGCCGTAGAACTTGCCGGCGTGCCGCTCGATCACCGCGAGGCTCGCCATACCGCAGGTGAAGCTCGACACCAGCAGACAGGCGGTCTCGATGGCGACGCTGCGCAGATCGAACAGCTCCTTGCCCGACGGCCCGCCCGCGGTCGCATCGCGCAATACGGCGTAGCTCGCGAAGAAGCACGAAAACATCACGATGTCGCTGAGCAGGAAAATCCAGAAGCCGTAGCCGACCACGATGCGTTTCGACGCCGGCCCTCCGTCACCGTGCCCGCGCGCGTGACGTTCCTTGCTGGCGGCGGCTTCTCTTTCCGCCGCTGGATCGCCGGTGAATTCGACGGCGCTCATGTCGCCGCTCCTTCCGCCGCCAGCGCCTCACGGCGATGACTGCGATTGGCGCGATCGATACGCGCCACCTCCTCCGCCGGGATGACGTATTCCGGTACATCGCGCCAGGCGAAGACCACGAATGTCGCCCAGGCGCCGAGAATGCCGAGAATGACCATCCACCAGATGTGCCAGATCAGCGCAAAGCCCATCACGGTGGCGAAGAAGGCGCAGACGAAGCCGGTCGGGCTGTTGCGCGGCATTTCGATCTCGTGATAGCGCGGCTCCGCGCGCAACTGGCCGCTGTCGCGCGCACGCTGCTTCATAATCCAGTAGGCGTCCTCGCCTTCGACCTTGGGAAGCACAGCGAAATTGAAGGCGGGCGGCGGCGACGACGTCGACCATTCCAGCGTACGGCCGTCCCAGGGGTCGCCGGTCGTATCGCGCAACTGCTCGCGGCGGCGGATGCTGACCACGAACTGCACGACAAAGCAGATGCCGCCGACGACGGTCACCGCCATGCCGAGACCGGCGATCAGCACCCAGGGCCGCCAGGCGGCGACGTCATAGTGCTGCAGACGCCGCGTCATGCCCTCCAGGCCGGCGACGTAGAGCGGCATGAAGGTGACGTAAAAGCCGGCGAGCGTGAACCAAAAGGCCGCCTTGCCCCAGCCTTCATGCAGACGGAAGCCGAAGGCCTTGGGAAACCAAAAGGTCAGCCCGGCGAAGGCGCCGAATAACACACCACCGATAATCACGTTATGAAAGTGCGCCACCAGGAACATGCTGTTGTGCAGCAGGAAATCGACGGGCGGCACCGCCAAGAGCACGCCGGTCATGCCGCCGATCATGAAGGTGATGATGAAGCCGAGCGACCACAGCATCGGCACGTCGAAACGCAATCGTCCGCCATAGAGCGTGAACAGCCAGTTGTAGATCTTCACCCCAGTGCCGACCGCGATGATGCTGGTGGCGATGCCGAAGGCGGCGTTGACGCTCGGCCCCGCCCCCATCGTGAAGAAATGATGCAGCCAGACCATGAACGACACGATGCAGATGAACATCGTGGCGATCACCATCGAGCGATATCCAAACAACGGCTTGCACGAAAAGGCCGGGATCACCGAGGAAAACACGCCGAAAGCCGGCAGCACCAGGATGTAAACCTCCGGATGACCCCAGGCCCAGATCAGATTCATGAACATCATCACGTTGCCGCCGGCTTCGTTGGTGAAAAAGTGGAAGCCGAGGTAGCGGTCGAGCGTGAGCATCGCGAGCGTCGCGGTCAGCACCGGGAAAGCTGCGACAATCAGGAGATTGGTGGCGAGCGCGGTCCAGCAGAACACCGGCATGCGCAGATAGTTCATGCCGGGCGCGCGCATTTTCAGGATGGTGGTCGTAAAATTGATGCCGGTCAGCAGCGTGCCGACCCCCGATATCTGTACCGCCCATAGATAATAGTCGACGCCGACCCCGGGCGAATATTGGATGCCGCTCAGCGGCGGGAATGGCAGCCAGCCGGTGCGGGCGAATTCGCCCAGCACCAGCGAGATATTGACCAGCGCGGCGCCGGTGGCTGTGAGCCAGAAGCTCACCGAATTGAGCGTCGGAAAGGCGACGTCGCGAATGCCGAGTTGCAGCGGCACCACGATGTTCATCAGCCCGATGACGAAGGGCATCGCGGCAAAGAAGATCATGATGGTGCCGTGCGCCGAGAACACCTGATTGTAGTGCTCGGGCGGCAGGTAGCCTTCGGCGTGGAAGGCGAGCGCCTGCTGCGACCGCATCATCACCGCGTCGATGCCGCCGCGGAACAGCATCACAAGCGCCAGCAGGCAGTACATGACGCCGATGCGCTTATGGTCGACGCTGGTCACCCACTCGCGCCAGACGTAAGGCAGATGGCCGGCGGCGACGATCCAGACCAGCACGCCGACCAGCGCCAGGCCGACGATGGCCGCGGCGATCAGCGGGATCGGCTGGTCGAAGGGGATGGCGTTCCAGCTCAGTTTACCGAGCATCCCTTACCTACTTCGGTTTGACGTCGGGTGATGGCTTTCCGGTCTGCGGACCGGGCGACGGCGGCACCTCTTGCGTGACGATGGCGTGGAACAGCTTCGGATCGACGCTGCGGTAGGCGGCGGGCTTAACGTTCATCGACGGCTGCGCCAGCGCTTCGTAGCCGGCGCGGTCGAGCGTCGGCCCGTCACGTTTGGTCGCGGTCACCCAGGCCTGGAAAACGTCCGGTGTCACGGCGTTCATGGTGAACCGCATGCCGGGGAAGCCGTCGCCGCTGAAATGCGCCGACAGCCCATTGAAGGCGCCTTCGCGGTCGGCCTGCAGGTGAAGCTGCGTGGCCATGCCGTTCATGGTGTAGATCATGCTGCCGAGTTGCGGCAAGAAGAACGCGTTCATCACGCTCGCCGAGGTGAGTGTGAAATGCACCGGCTGCCCGGCCGGTACGGTGAGCTGGTTGACGGTGGCGATGCCCTGCTCGGGATAGATGAACAGCCACTTCCAATCGAGCGAGACCGCCTGCACCTCAAGCGGCTTGCGCTGCGGATCAAGCGGCGTCGCCGGATCGAGCTGATGCGAGCCGATCCAGATGATGCCGCCGAGAAACAGGATCACCAGCGTGGGGATCGACCACACCACCAGTTCGACGCGGCCAGAATAGGACCAGTCGGGCCGGTACTGGGCACGCGGATTGGAGGCGCGAAACCACCAGGCAAAGGCGAGCGTCGCGATTGTCGTCGGGATGACGATCGCCAGCATGATGGCGAGCGAATTGAGCAGGATGGTGCGCTCAGCCGCGCCGACCGGCCCTTGCGGATTGAGCACGCCATTGCCGCAGCCAGCCAGCAGCAGGCCCGCGCCGAGCGCGAGCAGGCAGATCACACTGCGCGGCGGATATCGCATGTCCGGTTTGGAAACCCCTGCTCCGTCGCCCGCGCCCCTCGGACGGTGCAATGCAGGGTTCCGCGTAAAGTTCCACGCGCTGGGGGGCGGTTTCGCGGCATTTTGCCCGCAATTGCTGCTGTGCAAAAAAGACGGCCTGCTACGCGGAACCGTCCGCTTAACTCATTCGTTCTGTTGCGGCTTTTCCAAAAACAACCGATCGGCCCGACATGTCCGATAGAAAACTCTTGGCGCGGCCCACCCCGGCGCGTCCCTGCGACACGCGACACAACGTCTTCACCCCCGAGCACGTCCGGCAGATGGATGTGGCGTTGGCGAACCTGTGCGCGGCGGCGGCGGGCACCGAGACCTCGCCCGCGCTACGCGAGGACTTGGCGTCGCAACTGATTTCCGTGGCGTTGGCGGGCGAACGGGATTCGGTCGAACTTTACATCCGCTGCCTGCAGCAGCGCGGCCTATGGGCTGAGTCCTGGGCGCAGAATTTGTGATGGCTCGGGGCGCTACAGGTAAATCATGTACCAGACCAGGAACGCGAGGCCGAGCAGCACGATCAGCGCGAACTGTATCCAGGCCGCGCCGATGTTGAGTTGCGGACGCGGCGCCGGTCCCTGCTTACGCTCGCGCGCGCTGGCGTAATCGATCACGTTGGGGTTTGGCTGGTCTTCGTCTTGCGGAATTTTTCCGTCGGGTGATGGAGCCACAGTCTGCTCCTTTCGCTTCGCTTGTTACAAATTTGCTCGCATCGCAGCTTAGGCGCGCGCGGCCAGTCCGAGAATCTGCCGCGCTTCCGCGGGCGTGGCGACCTGATCGCCGAGAATCTCGATGATCTTACCCGCCTTCTCCACCAGCGCGGCGTTGCTCGAGGCTAGCTGACCTTTCCCGAGATAGAGATTGTCTTCCAGTCCGACTCGCACGTGGCCGCCGAGCAGCACCGTCTGCGCCGCGATCGGAAACTGATAGAGCGAAATGCCGAACGCGAACCAGGTGCAATTCGCCGGCAGCAGGCTGCGCATATAGCTCACCGCTTCCGGCGTCGCCGGCTGCCCCCAGGAAATGCCGAGGCAAATCTGGAACAGGCTCGGCGACTTGATATGGCCGGTTTCGATCAGCTTGCGCGCGAGCATCAGGTGACCGGCCTCGAACACTTCCAGTTCTGGCATCACGCCGGCATCGCGGATAGCGACCGCCATGGCTTCGAGATGGTTCGGCGTGTTCACGAACACCTGGTTGCCCATGTTCATGCTGCCCATGTCGAGGCTGCAGATTTCGGGCTTGAGCTCCTGCACGTGGCGCACGCGCGCCGCCGGCAACGCCAGCGTCGTGCCCGGCCCCGGCTTCATGGCGTCATCCACGCCCGGCACGAAGCGCGCGCCCGGGCCGGTGGTGAGGTTGATCAGCGCATCGGTGCCGCTGGCGCGCACACGCTCGACCACCTCGCGGTAATGGGCAAGCTCCATGCTCGGCCGCGTGGTCTGCGGGTCGCGCACATGGATGTGCACGATGGCCGCGCCGGCCTTGGCCGCGTCGATGGCGGAAGCCGCGATCTGCGCCGGCGTCACCGGAACCGCTGGATTGCGGCTGGGTGTGTCCGCCGATCCGGTCACCGCGCAGGCGATGATGACTTTCCGTTGCATATCTCCGGCTCCCTCGACTGGATATAACAACTATGGCCAGCGGCGGGGCGAGCGTCAAAGCGCCCGGGAGCCGCTAATACCGCCTGCCTTGACCGCGCGCAGGCGGCGCGGGACAACGAAGCGTCATGACGCCCACCACCAGTCCCCTCGTTACCGACCTCTATGAACTCAACATGGTCCAGGCCTACCTGGACCGCGGCGAGGATAAGGAGGCCGTATTCGAATTCTTCGTGCGGCGCCTGCCGGCCCGGCGCGGTTTTCTGCTGGCGGCGGGGCTCGCCGATGCGCTCGATTATCTCGAGACGCTGCGCTTTTCGGACGCAGAGATCGCCTGGCTGAAGCAGACCGGGCGCTTCCGGCAAAACTTCCTCGATTATCTCGCCGCCTTCCGCTTCACCGGCGACGTGCACGCCATTCCGGAAGGCACGGTGTGCTTCCCCAATGAGCCGCTCATCCGCATCACCGCGCCACTGCTGCAGGCGCAGATCGTCGAGTCGCGGCTGATCAATATCCTGAATTTCCAGACGCTAATAGCCAGCAAAGCGGCGCGCATGATCCTTGCCGCGCCGGGCAAGGCGCTCGCCGACTTCGGCCTGCGCACCGCGCATGGCGCCGAGGCCGGGCTTTATTCGGCGCGTGCGAGCTATATCGCGGGCTTCGGCGCCGTCGCCAATGTCGAAGCGGGTATGCGCTACGGCATTCCCATCGTCGGCACCATGGCGCATTCCTTCGTGCAGGTGCACGCCGACGAGATGCAGGCCTTCGAGTATTTCGCGCGCTCGCGGCCGGATGGCGTGATCCTGCTGATCGACACCTACGACACCGAGGCCGGCGCGCGCAAAGTGGTCGAACTGGCGCCACGGCTCAAGAAAGACGGCATCTCCATTCGTGGTGTGCGCATCGACAGCGGTGACCTCGCCGACATGGCACGCAAGGTACGCGCTATCCTCGACGCGGGTCGGCTTCGCGAGCTGGTGATCCTGGCGAGCGGCGGCATCGACGAGGACGTGCTCCAGCGCATGATCAAGAACAACGTGCCACTCGACGGCTATGGCATCGGCGTCAGCCTGGCGACCTCGATCGACGCACCCGCCTTCGACTGCGCCTACAAGCTGCAGGAATATGCCGGCAAGCCGAAGCGCAAGCTCTCCCTCGGCAAGGAGACATGGCCGGGACGCAAGCAGGTGTGGCGCAGCTATGGCGACAACGGCCGCATGCGCGGTGACATTCTCACACTCGAAGGCGATAAACAGCCCGGCGAAACGCTGATCGTGCCGGTGATGCGTGGCGGCAAACGCATCGTACCCTCGCCCACGCTCGCGCAAATCCGCGAGCGCGCCGCCGCCGACCTCGCCCGCCTGCCTGAGCAGCTAGCGCGGCTGGAGGACGGCGCCTACCGGGTTGCCATTTCCGACGCCCTGCAGGCGCTCGCCGCCGAGGCCAGTCGCCGAAACTGACGCCGAATCATCGGTTTGCCGGAACCAGCCGGTCCTCTCCGCGATTTGTCCTGCAACCGCTGCGCCCGCGGCGGACGGAACTCGGGAGACCGGCCATGAACAACGTCACAGGCAAGATGCACGCGGTGCGCATCCATGCCTTCGGCGATGCCGACGTGCTGAAAGTCGAAAATGTGCCAACCCCCGAGCCGACCGCGCACGAGATCGTCATCCGCGTGCGCGCCGCGAGCGTCAATCCGGTCGATTTTAAAATCCGTTCCGGCAAGTACCCCCTCGTGAAAGAAGACCAACTTCCGAAGGTGCTCGGCCGCGACGTCGCCGGCATCGTCGAACATGTCGGCGCGCAGGTGAAAGGCTTCGAGAAGGGCGATGCGGTCTACGCCATGCTCGGACGCGAGGTCGGCGGCTATGCCGAATACGCCATCGCCAACGAATGCGAGGCGGCGCCAAAGCCGCATGCGCTGTGCTTCGTCGAGGCAGCCGCCGTGCCGCTCGCCGCGCTCACGGCGTGGCAAGGGCTGTTCGATCATGGCGGGCTCAAGCCCGGGCAGCGCGTGCTGATCCATGGCGGCGCCGGCGGCGTCGGACACTTCGCCATTCAATTTGCCAAAGCGAAAGGCGCCTGGGTGGCGACCACTGTTTCGGCGGATGACATCGCGATGGCCAAACAGCTCGGCGCCGATCTCGCCATCGACTACAAGCACGACAAGTTCGAAGAGAGGGTCAGCGACATCGATCTGGTCTTCGACCTGATCGCCGGCGAGACGCAAAAGCGCTCATGGGCCGTACTCAAAAACGACGGCGCAATGATTTCGACGCTGCAGGAGCCGGACCAGGCGCTCGCCAAGAGGCGCAACATCCGCGTCGCGCATTACCTGGCCAAGCCGAGCGCAAAAACAGCTCGAAGAGATCAGCCAGCTCATCGACGATGGCAAGATCAAGCCGATCGTCAACGCCATCTATCCGCTCGACCATGTGGCCGACGCACATCGGCACATGGAGCGCGATCACATCCAGGGCAAGGTTGTGCTCGAAGTGGCTGCTTAGTTTCAAGAGAGCGCCATAGCCTCACCTCTCCCATGGGAGAGGGGGCGCCGAGTTCGCGGTGCCACCTTAAACGCCGGCCTTATTCCAACCGCGCAGGCCCTCGCCGTAAATCTCGTGACCCGTGTCGGTGACGACGACCGTGTCCTCGAGCTTGATGAATCCACGCACCGGGTGCTTGAGCGTGGTCTCCACCGACACCACCGACCCGGCTTCGAGCGGACGGTCGGCGTCGTCCGCCGGATATGGCACGGGCCCGTGGTCTGTGAGCCGCGGCGCCTCGTGGCTGACGAGCCCCATACCGTGCGCCAGGAACTCGATCTGGTTGTGGTGTTTGGACTTCGTTACCAACGGCTCGGCGGCGGCGTAGATTTCACGGCCCATGGCACCGGGCTTGATGGTCTTGAAGCAGGAGCGCTGGATCTCTTCGACTGCGGCCAAGAGATCGATCAGCTCCGCATCCGGCTCGCCCTGAATTGCCATGCGGCAGACGTCGCCGATGTAGCCGTGGTAATTGCCGCCGGAGTCGATCGACATGATGTCGCCCTTCTCCCAGCGCTGCGCTGACGGCGCGCGGTTCATGCTGGTGCCGGCGGTGATCAGGCAATATTCGAAGGTGAGACCGCGCAACGTCTCCTCGCAGCGCAGCGTCTCGACCACCTGCTCCTTGGTCGTGCCCGGCGCGCTCTTGGCGATGGTCGCCTTCATCGCCTCGATCACGGCTTCGGATGCGGTCTTGAGCAAAGAAAGCTCGGCCGGTGACTTCTTCAGGCGCTGACGTTCGAGCACGAACAGCGCATCGACCCAGTCGGCGTCGGGGAAACCGGCGCGCAGCACTTTCGATGCGTCATAGGGCAGGAAGCCGAATTCGGTGGCGATACGTTTCGGGTTCAGCCCCGCCTTGCGCATATAATCGACGGCCTTCTGCATGGCCTCGACCGAGCCGTTGGCGCTGGTGTTGGTCTCCGGCGTCCACAGGGGCTTGGCCTGGTGCTGAAAAGTCTCCAGCCGATGGCCGATATAGGCCGTCTTCTCCGGGTGCCCTTTCGCATAGACCAGCACCGGCAGATACCGCGTGACGCCTGTCGCATCCATGTAGTCGAAGAAATTGGCGCGGTGTCCGCCCAGCAAATACTGCACGTTATGTTTGGACGTGGCGAGCACGACGTCGATGCCCGCTTCGTCCATCAGCCGGTCGAGCCGCGCATGGTCGAAGGGAATGGCGAGGCCGCCGCGCGGCTGCGTGCTGATGTTCATGCAATTCTCCCTGGAGGCTCTCTCGGCCGTTGACCGCAAGAGTAGGGCCGCCATTCGGGCGCTGCAAGCGGGGCGGAACCGCTAGCCTTTGACGACGCCGATGAGTTGCTCGAGCCACGCCGGCTCGTTGCGCAAGGTCTCGCTCGGCCCGTCATAGACGATGCGGCCGCGATCCATGATCACCGCGCGCGCTGCCATGTCGAGGGCAAGGCGCGTGTTCTGCTCGACCAGGATGATGGAGAGGCCGCCAGTCTGCATGAGGCGCGTCACCGCGCGGGCAAGCTCCTCGACGATGACCGGCGCGAGACCCTCGGACGGCTCGTCCATCAGCAGCACGCTCGGATTGCCGATGAGCGCGCGGCCAATCGCCAGCATCTGCTGTTCGCCGCCGGAGAGCTGGTTGCCGCGGTTGTCGGCGCGCTCGCCAAGGCGCGGGAACAGTTCGAAGACCTTCTCCATGGTCCATGGGCCGGGACGCGCGGCGACTTCCAGGTTCTCGCGCAGCGACAGTGAGGGGAAGATTTCGCGTTCCTGGGGCACGTAACCTAAGCCCGCATGCACTCGCCGGTATGTCGGCAGCGCCGAGACGTCCCTGCCCTGCAGCAACACGCGGCCGCCGTGACGCGTCGTATGGCCCATGATGGTGGCGAGGAGCGTCGATTTACCGACGCCGTTGCGGCCGATGATCGCCAACGTCTCGCCTGCCTCGAGCGTGAGCTTGACGTCTTCCAGCACCACGGTCTCGCCGTAGCCGGCGCGGACGGTGTCGAGCTCCAGCGCGCGTTCAACCATGGCCGCCTCCGGCATGGCGCTGGCCGAGATAAACGGCGCGGACTTGCTCGTTGGCCTGGATTTCCGCCGGCGTGCCTTCGGTGAACACCGCGCCTTGCACCAGCACTGTGATCTGCTTGGCGAAGCGGAACACCACGTCCATGTCGTGCTCGATGATCAGGACGGCAATGTCAGGATCGAGCGAGGCCACCACGTCGAGGATCAGGTGGCTCTCCGATGACGGCACGCCCGCCGCCGGCTCGTCGAGCAGCAGCACGCGCGGCTTCTGGGCGAGCGCGATGGCGATCTCGACCAGGCGCTGGCGGCCGTAGGGCAGTTCGCGCACGAGCTTGAGCGCGTCATCGGTCAGCCGCAGCGAGTCGAGATAGTCGATCGCCTCGTCGAGGATCACCCGCTTGGAGCCGACCGCGCGCCACAGATTATTGGCGTAGCCGTCGCGTTCGCTGATCGCCATGCCGACGTTTTCTAAAACCGACAGGCCGCGGAAGAGCTGATTGATCTGGAAGGTGCGCGCCAGCCCGCGCCGCGCGCGGTCGGCCTGCGAGGTGGCGGTGATGTCGGCGCCGTTGAGCAGCACCTTGCCCGACGAGGGCTTGAGCGCGCCAGTGATGAGGTTGACCAAAGTGGTCTTGCCGGCGCCGTTCGGGCCGATCAGCGCACGGCGAGCGCCGCGCTCGAGCGTGAGGTCGACGTCGCGCGTCACGCGCAGCGCGCCGAAGTTGCGGTTTAGGCCCTGAACCTGAAGCGCGATGTCCATCATCGGCGCTCCTTGCGGAAATAGCCGGCGACCTTCTCGAACAGGCCGAGGAAGCCGCGCGGCGCAAACAACACCGTCAGCACCAGCAAGAGGCCGATACCGAGCTGCCAGAAGGTCGGGCTCATCTTCGAGAAATAATCCTCAAGCACCATGTAGATGGTGGCGCCGAGGAAGGCGCCGTAGAGTCGACCTGTGCCGCCGAGGATCAGCATCACCATCACCTTGGCGGACATATCGAAGTCGAACACCGCGAGCGTGACGTAGGCGTTGGTCTGCGTGAACAGCCCGCCGGCAATGCCGGCGATCCCCGCCGCGATGGCGTAGACCGTCACCAGCCGGCGGTGCACCGGCGAGCCGATGGCGTGCATGCGGCGCACGTTCTCGCGGATGCCGGTGAGCGCCTGTCCGAACGGCGAATGCACGACGCGGCGCACGCAATAGAACACGATGGCCAGAACGCCGAGCACGTAGAGATAATTGACGCGGCCGTAGAGGTCGTACTCGAAGGTGCCGAACAGCGGTGAGATCACCAGGCCCGGCAGGCCGTCATAGCCGCCCGAGATGTCGGAGCGCAGGTTGCCCGTCTCCTGCACCATGATGGCGATAGCGAGCGTCAGCATCAGCAGCGTCAGCCCGCGATAGCGCAGCAGGAACACTCCGAACAGGAGGCCGAAGGCGGCCGCGATCAGCCCAGCGAGGACGATACTAGAAATCGGCTCGCTCCAGCCGAAACGCGCGATCAAGAGGCCGACGGTGTAGGCGCCAATGCCGAAAAAGGCGGCGTGGCCAAGCGTGACGATGCCGGCGTAGCCGAGGATCAGATCGAGCGAGAGCGCAAACAGCACCATGATCAGCACCTGCCCGCCGAATGTCATGCGGTCCGGGAACAGGAAATAGACCAGGATCGCCGCCGCCCAGGGCAGCAGCTCGGGCCAGACGAGGCGGTGACGGCGCAGCAGATAATCGGCCGCGCGCTCGCGCATCGCCTTGCGATCGGTGCTTGCAGCGGAGGTGGTGGAGGCGGTGTCACTCACGGCCGTAGAACCCATGCGGCTTGATGAGCAGCACCACCACGGTGACCGCGTATATGAAGAAGCCGCCCGCGTCGGCGAGCAGATACTTGCCGGCCGTATCGACGATGCCGAGCACCAAGGCGGCGAGCAGCGTGCCTTTGAGGCTGCCGAGCCCGCCGACCGCGACCACAATCAGGAACAGCACGAGATAGAGAACGGCAAAGCTGGGCGACAGGCCGAAAAGCTGGATCGCCAGCCCGCCGCCGAGCGCGGCGAGGCCCGAGCCGACCGCAAATGTCAGCGTGAACAGGCGGTCGACATTGATGCCGACCGATTCCGCCATGCGGCGGTTGTCGACCGCCGCCCTGATCTTGGCGCCGATATTGGTGCGCTCGAAGGCGTACCAGAGGATGCCGATCAGCACGACGCCGAGCACGATGAGGAAGGCGCGATAGCTCGGGAAGGAGCGGAAGCCGAGATTGATGTCGCCCTGCAGCCAGTCCGGCAGCGGCACCGATTTCGGAATCGGCCCGTAGAAATAGGTGAAGGTGGCGATCGCCATGAAGGCGAGGCCGATGGTGAGCAGCACCTGCTCCAGGTCGGTGGATTTATAGAGCCGCCGGTAGAGCCCCCGCTCGAACACGACGCTCGCCGCCCCCACCGTGACCGCGGCAATCACCAGCGAGGGCACGAAGCCGATCCCGAGCGTGCGGGTGAGCGACACGACGATATAGCCGCCGGCCATGGCGAAAGCACCATGCGCCAGGTTCACAAAGCCCATCAGCCCCATCGTGACCGATAGGCCGACGGAGGTGATGAACAGGAACATGGCATAGGCCAGGCCGTCGAACAGAATGCTGACGGCAATAATCGCAAACTTCGGCACGAGCCCCACCTCGTGGTCTTAGAGCATGATCCCGAAAAGTGTGGCGCGGTTTTCGGAAAAGATCATGCGCAAACAAAGAGCAGAAACGCCGCCGCGGCTTCGTTCGCGGCGGCGCCAGTCGGTATCAGTCGGCTATGGTCAAGAACCGCAGCGGCCGATTTTAAGTTCCTTGCACTCGTCCTTGACCGCCTTTGTGGTGTCGAGAACCTTGACGCCGAGTTTGCCGTTCGCCTTGCGCACGACCTCCATGGCGTTCTCGTTCTGCACGATATCGCGCGTGTTCGGGTCGATGCTGACAGGGCCGCGCGGGCCGTTGGCGGACCAGCCCTTCATAACTTCGATCACCTTGGCGCCGTCGCTCACGTTGCCGTTGAGCTTTTTAATGGCGTCGAAGATGGCGTGCATGGTGTCCCAGCCGGCCGCCGACATGAAGTCGGGATAGGAGTCGGGACCATAGGCCTTGTGCCATTCGGCGTTGAAAGCCTTGTTTTCGGCGTTGTCGAGGTCGACGGCGTAGTTGCCCATCACAATAGTGCCGATGGCGGCGTCGCCCATGTCTTGCAGCTTGTTGTCGGGGATCAGGTCCATCGGGCCGATCAGCTTGACGCCGGCCTTGCGCATGCCGAGTTCGCCGTAAGCCTTCATGACGCCGGTCGCGTGCGCGCCCGACGGAATGAACACGTACATGCAGTCGGGTTTCTCATCCTTGATTTTCTGGAAGAAGGGGGTGAAATCCGGGACCTGCACCGGCGAACCCATCGGGATCGAGTCGACGATCTTGCCACCCGCCTTCTCGAAGCCGACCTTGAAGGCCTCCGTCGAATCCTTGCCCGGCGGGAAGTCGGTGTAGGCGAGCGCCGCGGTCTTGCAGCCGATCTTGCCGAAGGCATAGGCGCCCATCGGGAAGGCGTGGTGCCACATGCTGAACGACAGCCGCGCGATATAGGGCGACAGATTGGTGATCCAGGCAGTACCCGCGTTGGCGATCACCATCGGCACTTTTGCCTGCGTCATCACCGGCGCCAGCGCGATGGCCGACGGCGAGAACACGAATCCGGTGACGATCTGCACCTTGTCGTTGGTGATCAGCTCGGTGGTGACGGTCTTGGCGACGGCGCCGGTCGGCGGGCCTTCGTCGCGCTTGATGATCTCGACCTTGTGCGGCGCAATGTCGTTGGCGTGCAGCTTGATGTAGAGATCGAACGCCTTGTCGACCTGATGTCCGAGGTCGGCATTGGCGCCCGAGAACGGCAGCACGACGCCGATCTTGACCGTCTCCGCCTGAGCGCCCACGCCCAACGTCATGGCCAGGGCGGTAGCGCCCAGCCAGGCTATCGTTTTCATCTCGTCCTCCCTCTTAAGACTCTAAAATAGTTTGAAGTCCCACAATCGGGGCTATGCGTTGCCCATTACCGCTAAGGTGGCCCAAGTGAGCGTGATTGGTCAATGCGCTTTCCGCCGGTCGGCGGGCGGCGGAGAGCCGCAGCGGGCGGCATCCGACATTGCCGGATAACGTGTGATCGGTGACGGCTGGGAGGAGAAGCTTACGCGGCGGTCTTGGCGGCGACCGAGGAGGCAACGCCGACCGACGAGGCGCCCTGCTCTTCCGGCCTGCGCTCAAGAATCATATCCAGCGTCGCGACCTCGACGCGGTTACGCCCGCGCTCTTTGGCGTGATAGAGCGCCTGGTCGGCCTGCGCCAACAGTTCGGGCACATCGAGCGCTGCCTCTTCGCAATGCACCAGACCGATGCTCAGGGTCGCACCGACCGGACGGCCTTCGACGTCCTTAGCCGTCTGCAGGAAACCTTCGCGGATACGCTCGGCCACCGCGACCGCCTTCTCACGGTTGGTGTCGTAGAGCATCGCGGCGAATTCCTCGCCGCCGAGCCGGCCGAGAAGATCGCTGGCGCGGATGGAGCGGCGGGCGGTTTCGGTGAATAGCTCCAGCACGCGGTCGCCGAGCGCATGGCCGAAGCGGTCGTTGATCGACTTGAAGTGGTCGAGGTCGATCAGCATGACCGCAGTCGGACGCGGGCTGCCACTGTGCTTTTTGGCGAGCAAGGCGGCATCCTGCAGGAAAGCGCGCCGGTTCGAGATACCGGTGAGCGGATCGACCATCGCGGCGGTGCGATGGCGCAGTTCGGTGCGCTCCTTCGCCATCGCCAGCAAGATGAAGGCGATCGAGATGGTGAACAGCAGCGCTTCGAATGACAGCACGGTCAGCCAGACGCTGCCGAATATCGCGTTGTTGCTCGGCGTCCACGGCAGCAGTGCGATCAGCGGCGTGCGCAGCAGGAACAGCGAGCCGTGCGCGAACAGCATGAAGATCGCCGGCCAGCGCGAGACCAGTTGCTCGTTGCGGCCGCGCCAGAATTCATAAGCGGTGAGCCAGGTATAAGCCGTGATGATGCCCGACGCGATCAGCGCGCGCGCATCGACCGCGTCGGCGAGTACCGGCAGGCGGCAGACCAATAGCCAGATCACTGCGCCGGTGACGAGATAGACCGGCTCGACCGGCCGGCCGTCGAACACGCGCGCGCCGGTCCAGGTGATGGCGAAGGCAGTGAACAGCAGTGCGTTGGCGAGATCGATGCTGATCAGGTCCGGCGCCGAGCCGTACATGCCGAACAGCACAACCGAAAAGGCGCGCATCAGATGGGCAAAGCCCCACCAGGCGACGGCGCGAATGGCGGTGTTCTGGGCCCAGGCGAACAGCAGCAGAAGCCCGAGGATGGCCTCCACGTAAATCGTCACCATGAACAGCGTATTGACGTCGAGGTTCATCGGTCGCGACTGCCCTTCGCAAAAAGGGGCACTTCTTATGTTTTCCCCGATGCGACGAATAACCTCGCCGCCGGAAAGAAGTGGTGAACGCACTCGTATACCGATGGGTATTGCGCCGATATGGTTTCGGGGACCTTTCCGGCACGGCTGGCAGTTGAATGAACGGCCTCGCGAGGGCTTTTTCGCGTCGATTTCGCCGGAAATTGACGCGGAAATGGGCTGACCCGCCCTGGATGCCGGCCTTTTTCCAGGAAAAGCCAGTCCCCCTTTGCCGGGTCATGCGTTAGGGTTCGGGCGCGCGTTAACCTTCGGACCCCTGCATGCAACTCCGTGACGGCATCGTCGAGGCCATCGGCCACACTCCTCTGATCAAGCTCAAAGGCGCCTCGAAAGCGACCGGCTGCACGATCCTCGGCAAAGCCGAGTTCATGAACCCGGGCGGTTCGGTCAAGGACCGCGCCGGGCGACAGATGATTTTGGAGGCGGAGGCGCGCGGCGACTTAAAGCCGGGCGGCCTCGTGGTCGAGGCGACGGCCGGCAATACCGGCATCGGTCTCGCCTTGGTCGCCAACGCGCGCGGCTATCGCACGCTGATCGTGATGCCGGACACGCAGAGCCAAGAAAAGAAAGACATGCTGCGCCTGTGCGGCGCCGAATTGGTCGAGGTGCCGGCGATCGCCTATTCCAATCCGAACAACTATCAGCACGTCGGCAAGCGGCTCGCCGAACAGCTCAAGCAAAAGGAAAAGAACGGCGCCTTCTTCGCCGACCAGTGGAACAACCTCGACAATGCCAAGGCGCATTATGTGTCGACCGGTCCCGAGATCTGGGCAGAGACCGACGGCAAGATCGACGGCTTCATTTGCGCCGTCGGGACCGGCGGCACGCTCGCCGGCGTATCGCGCTTCCTGCGCGAGAAAAAGAAAGACATCGTGATCGGTCTTGCCGATCCGCGCGGCGCCGGCATGTACAATCTGTTCGCGCACGGCGAAGCAAAAGCAAGCGAGGGCGGCTCGATCACCGAGGGCATCGGCCTCGGTCGTGTGACGCCGATCGTCGAGCAGATGAAAGTCGACAAGCCTTATCTCATCCCCGACGACGAAGCCGTGCCGCTCATCTTCGACATCCTGGAGCACGAAGGCCTGTCGCTCGGCGGCTCCTCCGGCATCAACGTCGCCGGGGCGATCCGGCTCGCCAAAGAACTCGGGCCAGGCCACACCATCGTGACGGTGCTCGCTGACGCCGGTACGCGCTACCAGTCGAAGCTGTTCAATCCGGCTTTCTTGCGTTCGAAGAAACTGCCGGTGCCGGAATGGCTCGAGCACAAAACCGATATCAAGCCGCCGTTTGTAAAGACATAAGAAGGCAAAAGATGGCGACCGAGTGCGTCTTCCGCGACGACTCCTACCTCAAGCAATGCGAGGCGCGTGTCGTCGCCGTCACCGAGCAAGGTGGCATCGTGCTCGACCGCACGGTGTTCTACGCCAATTCCGGCGGCCAGCCTGGCGACACCGGCGCAATTGCTCGCCCTGATGGGACACGGGTGCCGATCGAGAACGCCATCTACACCGACCCCGCCAAAAGCGAGATCGCGCATGTACCGCAAGCAGGCTCCCCCGCGCTGGCCGTCGGCGATACCGTGACGGCGCTGA
>Ga0134124_10001807_pt1 | contig 17212 bp, 17 predicted proteins | sample KB304_FD_96880 | JGI IMG/M metagenome (GOLD analysis project Ga0134124, IMG submission 96880) | Terrestrial soil microbial communities without Nitrogen fertilizer from Kellogg Biological Station, Michigan, USA - KB3-0-4 | ecosystem: Environmental > Terrestrial > Soil > Unclassified ...
ATCGATCCCACCTACAGCATCGCCAAGAGCTTTCTCTCAACCATACTTGGGCTGACCATCGATCGCGCGATGATCAAGAGCATCGATGATCCGGTTCGCGACTACATCAAAGACGGCGGCTACGACTCCCCTCATAACTCGAAAATTACATGGCGGCATCACGCGACTCAAACCAGCGAGTGGGAAGGCGCAATGTTTGGAAAGTCACATGACTTTGTCGGCATCGAACAGTTCGGCAATGGACGCCGCGAGCCCCGCGAGTTGAAAGATCCCGGACAGTTCTGGGAATACAATGACGTTCGAATAAATCGCTTTTCGCTGTCGCTGCTGCGGATGTGGAAGCGCCCGCTTCCCGAAGTGCTCAAGCAATACGTAATGGACCCGATCGGCGCATCAAGCACGTGGGAGTATCACGGCTACAACAACTCGGACGTGACGATCGACGGAAAGAAGATGACTTCAGTGAGCGGCGGCACTCGATGGGGCGGCGGGTTGTGGATCAGCACTCGCGACGAGGCCCGATTCGGTTATCTGTTCTTGCGGCGAGGCAAGTGGGGCAACAAACAAATCGTATCGGAGACGTGGGTTCAGATGGCGACAACCCCGGGCGCGCTTGGACCGGACTACGGATTTCTGTGGTGGCTTAACACACAGAAGAAGCAGTGGCCGTCCGCTCCCGCGTCCAGCTTTGCCGCGATCGGCGCGGGCTCGAACACAATCTGGATTGACCCCGATCACGACATTGTAGTCGTCTGGCGCTGGCATCAAGGCAACGGAGAAGAGCTGTTCAAGCGGATCATCGCGGCGATCAGGAGAGATCAAGCGTGAAACTACCGGCTTGCGAAGCGAGATCCGTGTGAACCCGTCAAATCCGTTCGATCCGTGGTCTATTGTGAAAAAGATGACTCGCTACGAATAGACCACTGATGACACGGATTCGACGGGTTTGCAGGGATACTGCGTATTCACAACGAGGATTTATCAGGGTGATTTGTAAGCGACTTCACGGGACTTGAGGAGTCATATTCCTATGAGAAGACTGCTGGCATTGGTATCGATCTGCGGATTGTTGCTTGCGTCGATTTATTACGCGGCCAACGCACAGGCAACAGCCGATCCTTTCCTGCTGAACGAGATCAACAAGATCAAAGCCATCGACAATCATACTCACGTTACTCGCGTTGTGAGCGCCGGTGAGGAAGACCACGAATACGATGCTTTGCCCTTCGAGCTGCTCGAGGCGTTTCCGTTGATGGTGCGCTTGCGGCCTGACAATCTCGAATACACCGGGGCCTGGCGAGCGCTATTTGGTTATAAGTACTCCGACATGAGCGAGGCTCACGTGCGCGAACTCGCCGAAGCCAAGCGCCGGGTGATGCGCGAGCGTGGCGACGGCTATCCTGCGTGGGTGCTGGATCAATTGGGCATCGAGACGATGCTAGCCAATCGAGTGGCGATGGGACGAGGGCTTACACCGCCGCGGTTTCGCTGGGTCTCTTACGTCGATGCGTTGGTGTTCCCTCTCAGCAATGAAGCAGCCAGGCGAACGAACCTGGATTACCGGGCTTTTTATCCCGCCGAAGAGCGTCTGCTGAAGCGTTATCTCTCGGAGCTGAAACTCGATGCGTTGCCGACGGCGCTAAAGGATTATCTCGCTAAAGTGATCACGCCTACGCTTGAAACTCAGAAGCGAGCCGGCGCAGTTGCGGTCAAGTTCGAGATTGCATACCTGCGCGCTCTTGATCTGCAGGATTCAAGCGAGAGTGACGCCGCTCGCGCGTACGCTCGCTGGATAAGAGGCGGAGAACCGCCCGCCGCTGATTACAAGCTGCTTCAGGATTTCTTGTTTCGCTATCTATGCCGCGAAGCAGGAAGGCTCGGTCTCGCGGTGCACATTCACGTCTTTGACGGTGGGGGTGGCAGCTACGTGCAGAGCGGCAGCAATCCCCTGTTGCTGGATTCCGCGTTCAACGATCCGTCACTGCGCAAGACTAACTTTGTCATCGTGCACGGCGGTTATCCGTTTACGGCATCGACGGCCGGGATGTTGAGCAAGCCAAATGTGTGGGCGGACTTTTCAGCGCAAGACCTGCTGCTTTATCCGCGGCGCCTGTCGGATATCCTGCGCAATTGGCTGGAGTATTACCCCGAGAAGATCTTATTCGGAACGGACGCGTCACCTACCGGCGAAAATATTAGCTGGGAAGAGACGGGGTGGGTCGCGGCGAAGACAGCTCGCGAGGCTTTGGCAATCGCATTGACGGGGATGATCAATGACAAGGAGATCACTCGAGATCGCGCGTTGGAGCTTGCGCGAATGGTGCTCCGCGAGAATGCGAAAAAGCTGTATGGGTTTTGATTCACGCGGCCTGGCCGTCGGCTATGAGGACATCCCCTGGAACCCCGTAGGCATAGAATGTCTATAGTGGCGCGCTCCCTATGTTGCCAACCCCGTAGGGGTGGAATGTTTATAGTGGCGCGTCCCTATGTTGCCAACCCCGTAGGGGTGGAATGTTTATAGTGGCGCGCCCCCATGTTGCCAACCCCGTAGGGGTGGAATCTTTATAGTGGCGCGTCCCTATGTTGCGAACGCCGTAGGGGTGGAATGTTTATAGTGGCGCGTCCCTATGTTGCGAACGCCGTAGGGGTGGAATGTTCCTGCGCTCAAATCTATTCCGCTCCTAACGGAGCTAGGAGGTCCACGTCGGCGTCGGTAACTATAAACATCGCACCCCTACGGGGTTGCCCGGCGGAACGCTCGATCACCGCTGAGTTGCTGGTGACCCAAGTTCCACTCACGGCCCACTCTTTTATGTCACACCCGACCTCTGACTTCTGACTTCTGACTTCTGACCTCTGACCTCTGACTTCTGACCTCTGACTTCTGACTTCTGACTTCTGACTTCTGACCTCTGACCTCTGACTTCTGACCTCTGACTTCTGACCTCTGACTTCTGACCTCTGACTTCTGACCTCTGACTTCTCAGTGCGATACATCTCTGCGCGAGAACAACGCGTAAGCCAACGCGAAGCCCACAACCGTGATACAACCGAGTATCGCAAGATTCTTTCCCGATAACCCGTTGCCCATAAGCATCTCGAACGGACTGTAGTATCGAAACGGTGACAGCCACGCAACTCGCTCCGCCGGCTGCCACGCCCGCGCAATGTAGTCCAGAAGATACATTGCCAGCGCAAGCAGTCCCGCAAGCCCACCCGCAACGCTGCGGCGTCTGGCGCCCGCGCCGATAGCCATCGCAATCGCGTTCCAGCTCAACATCAACACTGCCAGGTTGACTGCCAGCGACAGAATAAGTGTTGAGGACGGCCAGCGAACTCCGTTGTCGGCAAGCCAGGCCAGCCCCGCCCACGTCCCGATCAACATCATCCCAAGTACGGCAGCCGTGCTGACGACCATCACTACGATTGACCTCGTTATTATCCAGTGTCGAGCGAACGGCCGCGAGAGAATAAGATCCATAAACCCGATTTCGATCTCCGACGTTGGCATCGTTCCCAGCGCTATCGAGAGGCCAACCAATGAACCCATCACCGATAGATGAAAATATCCAACGCTGACGATTCCGCTGAATGACATGAGAGCGACAAACGAGGATCCAAGTATCTGGCGAACGAAGGGCGGCATGAGCTCGCCCAATTGCTCGAACGAGCCCGACCTTTGGATAGATCCTGCGACGAGAATCAGCAATATCTGAAACATCGCAAGCAACACCGCCATCGCGATGACAAGCGTCCGCACCCGCTTGAGCGAGTAGCCAATCAGAACGAGCGGCGCTCTCATTCCTGTTCTCTCCGATAGTATTTGATAAGAACGTCTTCCAGGCGTGGCTCCTCGACTTCGATGTCCGCCACCGGAAACGTCGAAAGCAAAGTGAGCAGCGGCCCGAGCAAACCTTCAACCCTCAAACTCCAAAGTCGAGGTTCCAGCTTTTCGATCTGATGGCCCGGTGGAAAGACTTGATCGACTCCCACTTCTTCCGCAAAGAACACGCGAACACGGCGCGCCGCGAACTTTTTGATTTCTTCAACTGACGCTAATAACGCAAGCTCGCCTTTGCGGAGCACAGCCACTCGGTCGCACACGCGCGCAACTTCCGAAAGCACGTGCGACGACATGAACACCGTCCGCCCTTTCAGCTTCAAGTCCGCGAGCAGTTGATAGAAGGATTCCTGCGCCAGAGGATCGAGTCCTTCGGTGGGTTCGTCGAGAATCAACAGGGGAGGATCAGCTTGAAAGGCCTGGAGCAGTCCAAGTTTTCGCTTCATGCCGGTGCTGTACTCACGCAGCTTTCGGCGAAGATCGTCGTCCGAGAACCCCAACCGCTCCTGAAGCTCTCCGCGATACTCTCGATCGATCGGCTTGCCGGACAGTCCTGCCAGAAAATCCAGAACCGTGCGGCCCGTCAGGTCAGAATAAATTCCAAGCTCCCCGGGAAGGTATCCCGCGAGCGAGCGCGCTCGCAGCCCATCCTTCTGGCAATCGTGACCGAGCATCGAAGCTCTCCCCGCGGTAGGTCGAAGAAGATCGAGGAGAATACGAATCGTTGTAGATTTGCCGGCGCCGTTCAACCCGAGGAATCCGAGTATCTCGCCTTGATCGACCTCGAGGTCCAGGTTGCTGACGGCGGTGAGTCTCCCATAGCGCTTGGTCAGGCCGCGAATAGAAATGGGAGATTCCGGCGATTCTGCATGCACGCGTGCATTGTAGAGAGAAGCAGACTCGCGCGCCATACGCGTGGAGCGACTGGGAGCCGCCTGGGAGCGCAGGCCTGGGAGCGCAGGCCTGGGAGCACAGGCCTGGGAGCGCAGGCATCCTTGCCTGCTCTTCGATAGACGTGCGATCTAAGACAGCAGGCAAGATGCCTGCGCTCCCAGGCCTGCGCTCCCAGGACCGCGCGCGAAGTTGCACGCACGGAAATAGTTCATTCCTTCTAACGATGTAGAAAAAACTACACGGTTGGCGCGATCGCTCAGGAGGTCGGATTCACTCAAACTGCCAAACTGCATACCTTAGTCAATTGCCGAATCAGTAGCACGACGGTTGCAGTGATCCCATCGAATGACAAAGTTCGACGCGGAACTAGATTGTTTGAACCTAATCCCAATACGTTCCCGGGGTTGTCCGGATGTTCTCCCCCAAACAGCCCGAGCCTTGTACATTGAAGTGATCCCCAAAACTGTCCGAACGCAATCCGTAACTGGCCGATGCCAACTCGATTTATCGTTGATGTGGACGGCCTCCAATTTATGCCACCCAAGTCTCGGCCCTTCCTCGGGCCGTAGGAGGATGTTATGAAAAAGCTATCGATGTTAGGACCCCTCGCAGTGTTACTCGCAGCCTTAGTAGTCCCGGTTGCGGCCCAGCAGAACAAGGTTACCTCCGGCGCCAAGATGAAAGTGTCGGGCATCATCCTCAAACAAGAGGGTCAGGGTTTTCGAATGCGCGATCAGGCGGGATCCGAATTGACCGTGACCCTGGCCAGCAACGCCAAGATTGAAGAGAAGAAGGGCAATCCATTCCGAGGCAGCACCAAGTACACTTCGGCCCAACTGGTCCGCGGCCTCTATGTTGAGGTCGAAGGACGCGGAGACTCGTCGGGTGGCTTGACGGCGGAAAAGATCAAGTTCTCCAAGGACTCACTTCGAGTCGCCGACTCCGTCAACTCGACAGTAGTGCCAGTCGAGAATCGACTGGGTGACGCCGAGACTCGCGTGGCGGCCACTGAGGAAAACGCGAAACGACTCTCGGGTCAGCTTGACGAGCTGAGTCAGGTTGCAAACCTGGCGAAGGGCGGAGCCGCGGCTGCCCAGGAAACCGCGGACGTTGCCGTAGAGGGCGTCAACAAGACCAACGACCGAATCTCCTCGCTGGATGACTTTGAAGTCCAGAAGACGGATACGATTACCTTCAAGGTTGGAAGCTGGATGTTGTCTCAGGAGGCGAAGACCACACTCGACGAAATCGCGAACCAGGCAAAAGACGCCAAGGGATTCGTGATCGAAGTGCGTGGCTTTGCATCAGCCGACGGCGGCGAGAACTCGAATCGCACTCTGAGCCAGAAGCGCGCAGAGGCGGTCATGCATTACCTCGCGGAGAAACACGACATTCCGCTGCGTCGAATCGTGCTGCCCTTCGGATACGGAGAGGCGATGCCGGTGGCAGACAACACGACACGCGACGGGCGCAAACAGAATCGACGCGCCGAAGTCTCGATTCTTGTAAACAAGGGTTTCGCAAACCCGGTGAATGTGAATCATCCTCCTGCGAAGCAGTAACTCTCAAACTGTCCGACAAACTTTAGTTTGTCGATTCGGTGTCGCCCCCGACACAAGAAACGACAAACTGAAGTTTGTCGGACGCCCCCTTCTGAAGTTAGACGGCCTGAAGTTAGATGACGGCTTGTAGGGATTGATGCCTTTACGACTTTCCACACTAATCATCTCACTCGCTCTACTGCCGAGCTTCTGTCCGAGGCTGGCCCCAACCGCGCACTGCGGCTCACAAGCCTCGCAATCTGAAACGAAACCCACTCAGAATCCCCAACAGAGTCCGGCTCAGGATCAGGATCAACCAGTTCGGCTGAGTTCTCGACTTGTGCTCGTGCCGGTTTCTGCGTCAGACGCCGCGGGCAAACCGGTCAAGGATCTGACCGCCGAGGATTTCGCGATCGAAGAAGAGGGCCGAAGGCAGGCGATAGCTTCGCTCGGAGAACCGGGGAAAGTCCCGGTTGAGATCGCGCTTCTATTCGATGTTTCGGCGAGCATTCGCGGCCAGTTCGAATTCGAGCAGCAAGCCGCTGTGCGGTTCATAAAAGAAGTACTCAAACCGGCCGATGCAGTATCCGTGTTTTCGATTGGCACGACCCCGAAGATCGTCAAGACGCGTACCTCGAGCGGCGTAGAAGCGACGACCGGCCTGATGTCGATCGCGCCGGTGCAGGAGCCTACGGCGTTCTTCGATACGGTAGTGGAAGCGGCGCTTTATCTTGGCAAGACCGCCGACGCGGGCAGCAGGCGCGTGCTGGTGGTGATCTCGGACGGAGAAGAAAACTTCAGCGCGCACTACAAGCTCAACGATGCGCTACGAGAGTTGCAAAAGAACGACTGTCTGTTCTACTCGATCAACCCAACGGGCTCTTCGCTGAGCTTGAACAAGATCAGCACGCGGGGACAAACGGTTATGGAATCGATGTCCGCTGAAACTGGCGGCAAGGCATTTGTGCCCTCGAAAATCGGCGATCTTGAAGCGGTGTTCCGTCAGATAGCCGAAGAGCTTCAGGCTCAATACCTGCTGGGGTACTACTCGACGGACGAGAGAATCGACGGCGGCTTCAGAAAGATCAAAGTGCAAGTGCCAAAGCGCCCGGACCTTCGCGTGCGCGCCCGCCAGGGCTATTTCGCGCCGGGATCAAAGAAGAACTAATCCCTCGGTTCTAAGTGTCTGGCTTCTGAATCTTGGTATCCGCTGTGCGCACGACTTGTGTTATCGTTGATTCATGCAAGCAAAGGAAACAGTACGATCGCTGCTTGACACCCTCCCGGACGACTGCAGTTTAGATGATGTTCTTTACCATCTATACGTAATTCACATGATTGAGATCGGACTCGAGGACTCCGAAGCAGGGAGGGTGATTCCACACGAGGTGGTCGTTGAGGAGATGCGGCGCAAGTGGCAACTCGGCGAAGCGTAGTATGGACTCAGTTGGCGCGCGACGGACTCGATGAGGTGATCGCTTATATCGCCGAGGATTCGCCTGAGGCCGCAGAGAAAGTGCTTAAGATTGTCCTTGACGTCGCGGAATCCCTTTCACTCTTTTCCGAACGTGGTCGTATTGTACCAGAGTTACATGACCCTTCCGTCCGCGAAGTGTTTGTCTATCGGTACCGAATGATTTACGAAGTGCTGTCGAATGAAGTACGGATTCTGGCATTGATACACGGCGCGCGCGACTTCGATCGGTGGTTACGAGATTCGTAGCCCAGTTCACTACCTAACAAGTTTGGTTTGATGCCTCGGGCAACGGGCGGCTTAGACTGTTCAATTTACATCTACGTCATTTCGCCGCCGCAGTCTTCGTATACACCGCGCTGCCGAGACGAACGAAAGGCCCGCCGTTTTCCGACAGCTCTTCAGTCACGGTGAACGAATGCGCCGCGACTACTGAAATGATCCGCTTCAACTGAAGTGTTTGCCCTTTCACCTTGATGGGATCGACAGTGAAGCGGATTGAGATCGGGCTGCGCCAATCGCCTTTGCTCTGAACCTGTATGCCGTTGGCGAGCTTCTCGGAGAACGTCAGCATCTTCGTTGCCTCATCCCATATGATGACCGCGCTCTCGTTGAAGCTTGTGTTGTCTGACTTGCCGGCTGTCCGCACGTCAAGCGACTTTCCATCCGGGCGAAGGGTGAAAGTAGTCGTGCCTTCGCGAGGCGCGGGCCCGAGCGCACTCTCGCGGCCGATCCAACTGTAGCTCCACTCGCCGACGAAGTAACTGATCGATTGCTTTTGTTGAGGCTGAGGTACCTCGCGCCTGGCGGGCGGCTGCGCCTGTGTTGCCGCGCCCGCGGGCATCTCGGCGCCGCGTTTCAAATCGAAGGTGAACGTATAGGTCTGCCCTCCAAACTCGACCTCACCCTTCCCTTTCAACGTCTCGCCCTGAACGACGAAGGCGTAGCTGACGACGACGCTGCCTTGCGGCGTATCGACTTCAGTCTTCGCCGTAACCTTGTCGCCATCCAGGTTGATGTCCTTGAGCACCGCGTCAGCGCCCGGGCGCAAGCCTGAAATACTGCCGCTGTACGTGCCGCCCTTGCCGCCCTCTTTCTTGAAAGTGGCCGCGGCAGGTTGCTGCCCCTGGATGCCATCGACGATGCCTGCCCAACGTCCCTCGAGTTTGTCGGGTTGTGTTCCACCGAACGCCACAGCTTGAAACAGAAGAACGATTGATACGAATATGAGTGCTCTACGCATGAGACACATTCCTCCATCAGTTATTAGTTCGAGGTTCAAAACCTTTGCGTCTTGGCGAGCCGTTGCGGGCTTTGCGGTCCTTTGCGTCTTTGCGTTGAGAATTGGGTCTTTTTTGTTGAGAATTCTTCACGGAGCTGGAAATACGCAACGCAAAGACGCAAAGGACCGCAAAGGACCGCAAAGCTCGCAAAGACGCAAACGGGCGGCCCTGTAAATCAGAAGACCGCCCGCCTGAGCTTACAAACAATCAGAGGCTCTCTTCAATTACCCGAAGCCGGTTTCGCCATCGCAGTTTCTCGCTGCTCAGAGTCGCGAGTGTAGCTAAACCAGCCGATCATCATTTCTTCCCAGGTCTGATCGCCCCAACGCACTTCTTTGGTCGGATCGGGGTTGTATTTATTCTTAGTCGAGTTATCGAAGTGTGCTACGCAATCCAGCCTCGTTCCTTTCGGAAGCGCGATCGGCTTGTCGAGCACGTAGGTCAACTGCCAGTTAAAGTCGTACTTCGGCACGTTCAGCAGTATCTCTGAGCGGCCATCGGGATACACCGCCGTGTAAACAAAATCTCTTCCGCGAAAATGCATGTGAGGCATGAACGAAGTCAGGTGAACATCCTCGTTGAACGTCTTAGAGGATTTGACCTCGTGGCTCTCCGCGCCCGGTGGAATGACGAAACGCGCGTTCAAGGCATTGCCCGTTACCACCGTTTTTGTAGGCGCAACCTTTGCGAAGACCAGCCCGATGCTGGTTCGATCGGTAGTCGCTTCGCCGTTCGTCGTGTAGTGCATCTGGAAGACGATGTTCGACCCGGCCTTCACCAACCGCGCCGTCCCCGGCGCAAAGACTATCCCGGTCTTGTTGGGCGTGATGCCACCCAATTGACCGCGCCCCTGTTGTGATTCACTCACAGCGCCTTTTTGGCCCACGCTCGGTAGCTGGGCGAATGCGATGACGTGATGAACGACGCTACGATTGCCGGGCCTGATCTCCATCGCCTGAATCCATTTGTCTTCCTTGAAGCCGGTCGGAATGGTGAAGTAGAGATACGGCACGGTTCCGTCGGCCGGTATCGCGTGTGCTTCCTGCATGCTCAACACGACATCCGGCTTGCCGATCGTCCAGCCTTCGACGAACTTCGGCGTAGCCGGCATGTCTTTGTCATCGCCCTTCGGCGAGCCGGCGTCTACCCAGGCGACGATAGTTTCAATCTCTTTTTGAGAGAGACTCGGATCGTTTGAGAATCTGCCGTAATGCGGGTCGGCCGACCACGGCGGCATCGAGCGTTCGACGACGCGCTGTTTGATCGACTTGGCCCACGGCCTGGTCTCTTGATAAGTCAGCAGCGACATCGGCGCGATCTCGCCCGCGCGGTGGCACTCGATGCACCGGCTGTAGAGAATCGGAGCAACGTCCTTTGTGAATGTCACGGTGCTCTTTGATGGTCCGCTTGCCGAAGCCGCGACCAACATCAACGAGAGCAACCCAACGCTGATAGCTCCAACTTTTAACAATCGCATTCTTTTCTCCTTGTCAGCCCTTCGCGTTCTTTGCGGTCCTGTGCGGCCTTTGCGTTGATTTTTGGGTATTGCAGTCGCAAGACACGATACTCAACGCAAAGGCGCAAAGGACCGCAAAGCCCGCGGAGTTTCATAGCAACACAGAATCCGAACACTACCCGACAAACTGAAGTTTGTCGGACTCTTCGAACTCACCTCGACGCAGTTTCCTTACGGAGATCCTGACCGTCGATGGTGTAATCAAACCACCCGATCATCATCTCCTCCCACGTCTGAGGACCCCAACGCACTTCCTTGCTCGGATCGGGATTGAACTTGTTCCGCTCGGAGTTGTCGTGATGAGCTACGCAATCGATCCGGCTTCCCTTTGGCGCCGCCACCGGCTCCTTCAAAAAGTAATTAAGCTGCCAGTTGAAGTCGTACCTCGGGACCTTCAAGAGCACCTTCGAGGCGCCGTCGGGATAAGTGAGCGTGTACTCGAAGTCCTTGCCGCGAACATGCATATGCGGCATGAAACCCAGTATGTGCGAATCTTCCTTGAAGGTGAACGAGGCCTTCGATTCATAGTTGGGCTCGCCCGCAGGAATTTTCAGATCGCGGGAAAACGCGCCGCTGGTGATTACCCGCTTTTCGATTGGCGCTTTGGCAAAGTACAAGCCGATGCTCGTTCGGTCCTTACTCGCCTGACCGTTCGTAGTGTAGTGCATCTGAAAGATCAACACTGAGCCTTTCTTTATCAGCTTGGCTTGTCCCGGTTTCAGAATCAGCGGGCTCATCCCGGGCGCCCAACCAAGCAACATCCCGTCCGGATTGTTTCCGGCGCGAGCCTGACTTGATCCTTGCTGCAAACTCCTGGCTTCACCTTCTCGATTCGCAGCCGCGCCCAGGTTGAGCTCACCTGCCGGCGGCAGCGGTCCCTGGCCGGGCTCGCGCACGCTGACGATGACGTGATGCACGACGCTCGGGTCGCCGCGTTTGATCTCGGCGTATTGAACGTATTTGTCTTCGGTGAAATTCGTCGGCACGATAAAGTGCCGATAGGCTACCACGCCGTCGGCCGGCACATCAGCTTCAACGGTCATCGGAAGGATGACGTCGGGCTTGCCGAACTTCCAACCTACGTCTGAAAAAGTTGGGGCGGCCGGCAGGTCTTTGGCGTCACCTTCTTTCGCGCCGGAGTCCACCCAGCCGACAATCGTATCGATCTCTTTTTGCGAAAGCTTCCTGTCATTCGAGAACTCACCGTAGTGCGGATCGGCGAGCCACGGCGGCATCTTGCGTTCAGCCACGACTTCGCGAATCGACTTGGCCCACGGGCGCACTTCTTTGTAGCTCAGCAGCGACATCGGAGCTATCTCGCCGGGCCGGTGACACACGGCGCAGTTCTTATTCAGAATCGCGGCAACGTCTTTCGTGTAAGTGACCGAGACCGCGGTCTTGTCCGAAGCGCTGGTTGTCCACGGAAGCAAAAAGACCGCAGCGATAAAAAGTCCCGCAGTCGCGCGCCAAGCCAGGTTGCGTTTCATATTCTTCTCCTCTTGAAATCGATGACTGACCTTCGGTTCCACTGTGTTGCTATTATTGCGTCCTGTTAATGCTTGAAAGATGAATCCGAGAATTATCGTCCCTGCACCCTATGAATGTTGCTACTCTAAACTGGCCGTTCGGGTCTGTCAAATTGAGGTGAATTCTCCGCGAGAATTCTCAAGCAAATCATGCCGAATTAAAGGTTGTTCTTGCGCGACGGGCCCGCGGTCTTTAGGATAACTCTATGAATCCGACGATCTCCGAACTACTTCCAGGCGGCGCAAAAGTTCTAAAAGACATTAAGCGGCAAAAGACCCCTGTGTTGATAACACAGAACGGACGGCCTGCAGCCTATCTGATGGACGTAAACACTTATCAGCGGCTGGAAAAGCGAATGCGAATTCTGGAAGGCATAGCTCGCGGCGAGACGGCTATTCTGGAAGGCCGCACTTTGAGCCACTCCGAAGCGAAGCGAAGAATGAAGCGATGGCTCGATTGATCTGGACTGAACCCGCCCTGCAAGATTTGGACGCGATTGCCGACTACATTGCTCTTGATAAACCCGATGCTGCGAGAAAGTTCGTCCGCCGCGTATTCGCCAAAGCTGAGAAGCTGCGAAAGTTTCCTCGAATAGGACCTAACGTACCACGAAAGGCACCAGCCACAGCAGTGATAACGCCGTAGTAAAGACCTTCTCCAGCACGCTGGAGCGAGGTCTCTCTCGAGCATTCGTTTGAGCATTGGCCATCGCTTTAAGCACGCTTGCGCTCACCCCGTCTCGACGCAGCTTCAACAGTTCTACCTGCGACAGATCAAACCGAGTGGCGGCGGCATGCTTGATGCTCGCGATGATGTAATCCGTAGAGCGCCCGGCTTTTACCCATTCAACTACCGTCTTATTGTCTATGAACGGCGGGTCTGCAGTCACTCGAATGCTGGTCTGGCGAAACAGATCTGCTCTAACGCCGGCGCTTGGTTTGGGACCGGTCGCATCAATACGACGCTTCTTCGCTTCCTCCAGGGCTCCAAGCTGAGCGACTGCCGCGCTCGTTTGTGCCAGCGAAGACTCGGCACGAGCCTTCGGCGCCCAAAACATGTTTTCGCCGGGCTTCATCTCCACAGCTCGTCTGTAATTGTTAACACTTTGCTCCAGTTGCCTCTTCTTTTCGAACGGGTCCAGCACCGTGTAAGCCAGCGCCTCCTGTGCGACACCGATGCTGTAGAAACGATAGGCGTCGTCTTTCGGGTCCTTGAACTCGGGCATGCTCGTTAGCAAAGTAAGCGCTTCGCTCCAACGACCCGACGCCAGGAGCGTGCTTGCGTCCTTCAGCTTTCCCGACGACAGCGCGACGATTTCCGAATGAACGCCTGGGCTGAGCTGAGCCAGTATCAAACCAGCCGCCTTGTCGGCGAGTTTCAGGTAGGCGATATTGAGATCCACCGGAGCAACGCTTGAACTGACGATCGGACCGGTTCCAAAATCGCGGGCAGCTTCTCGCGCGTTCGAGTAGTCCGCATAGACCGTCTCCGAGTAGAGCCGGATTCCGGTTGCGATGTCAGTGACCTCCCACTTGACTCTGATTCGTCCCTCAAAAACCAGAACTCGGTATGACACATCGATGTATGCGAATTGGTCTTCGGTGCGAGAGTAGCCGGTCTCTGAATCAGTAACGACTACTTGTCCCGTCCGCCGGTACTCGGGCCGCGACCTGACTTCGATACGCGGCGAAACGCTGAGATCAGTGATAATGCAGTCTATCGAGGTATCCGCCGCGCCTTGCGACAGGCTGAGTCTGGGATCATTCATCAGCAAGACTTGCTCGATGCCCTCTTGTAGCCGCTCTCGCACCTCAGGAGCGAGTGGGTTCGTGGAATAGACTTCTACTCTTATGGCCGGTCCCGGCACATAGACAGGTGGCGAAGTCCTGACGTCGATCACCGTCTTCATACTCGAAGAACCTTGCACGGGCGTCGCTGGACGAGCAGGCTCTCCAACCCCGTAAGTAACAGCCGGCGCTACGGAGCACATCACGAGCATCGTCATCAGTATCGTCACGCGTTTCAGCGACGCGCCGGAGACCGCATCAGAGGTTGATCTCAAGGACGCGCCGATGCGAGTTGCGATGCATGCCGAGACGTAATCTGTTAAGTAGGAAGCGCGGCTGGCCGTAACTGTGTTTCGGGATTCGAAGTGTGAAGGTTTGGTAATGGAGCGCATAGAAACCTCCGTGCGTTCGGGTCCCATCTGCGCTTCAATTTCCTCTACCTTAGATACTGAATATCGACGCTACCGGTTACGCACATTTCGAATGTTGGTTTGCGTTGAAGCTCCGTTAGCTTAATTCATAAGGTTGGTCGTTAGCTTCATTAGATCAGCATCGGCACGCTCAAGAAATGCGATTGACATTGCAATCCGCTGAGCATAGTCTCCGCACGAACGGAGTTCGGCCAACTCTCGTTACAGTCTCTCAGTAATTCGCCAGTCGTCAGAATCCAAGAACTCAAGCTGGAGCAACCCTCGAAAAGGAACAACTCTCATGAAGAAACCTCTCCTCACTATTCTGTTACTGATAGCCGTGCTCATCGGTTCGGCAGGCTTATCACAACCAATGGGTTCAGCAAATTGTTTCGCGCAAGAGAAATCAGCAAAAGGTGAAACCAGGCAAACCGCGGCGTCGCCAATACAGCCACTCAAGGCCCCGCTCGCATTTGGTCTTGAAGATGGAACGCCGATCAAGCTTCGAATAACAAGAACACTTTCTTCAGCCGATGCGAAAGTCAACGACACGATCGACTTCGAGGTCCTCGAGGACGTCAAGATCGCCGAAGTCATTGTTGTACCGCGCGGCGGCATCGCGTGGGGCACCGTCACCGAAGCGCAGCCCAAGCGCAGAATGGGACGCGCTGGAAAACTCAACGTGAACATTGACTCGGTGCGTCTGGTCACCGGAGAGAAGGCGGCTCTGCGCGCAGTCAAAGAAGTTAAGGGTGGCAGCCACACGGGAGCGATGACAGGAGCAATCGTTGCGACCAGCATTGTATTTTTCCCGGCGGCGCCCTTCTTTCTGTTTATGCACGGAAAAGACATTACGATTCCAAAGGGCACGGAAATAACGTCCTACATAAACGGGGACACTGCTCTTGATCCGGCGAAGTTCGCGCCAAAGGTCGCCACTGCCGACGCTGCAAAGGAATCGGCGCCGGTGGCGGCGCCGACGGCTGCCGAGCCTTCGACTATAGTCATCAAGTCGACTCCCGACGGAGCAGACATCACGGTAGACGGAAAGTTCGTCGGCAGCACTCCATCGACGTTGAAGCTGGCTATCGGCGAGCACACGATCACGATCGAGAAATCAGGATTCAAGCTCTGGACTCGGGCGATGACCGTCAGCACGGCCGGGAGCGTAAACATCGACGCAACACTCGATAAAATTCCTTAGTTCTGACTACCGGTTCAACAGCCGTCATAGACTGTGCAACAAAGAATGTAATAGACTCTGTGCTATAGACGGAGCAATTCAATGAGTTCAGTCTTCGAAATCGCCATAGAAACCGATGTCGACGGTGTGATTCGCGTAGGGGGTACACGCGTAACATTGGACACCCTTGTGGAAGCTTTCAATGAAGGCGCAACGGCGGAGGAAATCGTTCAGCAGTACCCGTCGCTCGAACTTGGTGATGTCTACGCAGTGATCGGCTATTACCTACACAATCAGACAGACGTAGAGCAGTATCTTGAGCGTCGGCGAGAAGAGGCGTCGCGCGTGCGCAGGGAGAACGAAGCCCGTTTTGACCCGAAGGGCATTCGCGAGAGGCTGCTGGCACGCCGTCACTAGAGTACGTCTTGATGCTACGCTTTGCCGCAGACGAAAACTTTAACAACGATATCGTGCGAGGTCTTAGGCGTCGAAGGCCTGACCTGGACATAGTGAGAGTTCAAGAAGCGGGACTATCCGGCGCTGTCGATCCCGATGTGCTCGAATGGGCGGCGCGTGAAGGTCGTATTCTTCTCACTCACGACGTGTCTACGATGACGCGTTATGCCTACGAGCGGATTGTGGTGGGCCTACCAATGCCCGGCGTTTTTCAACTGAGTCGCGGCGCCGGCCTCACCGTCGTTATTGAAGACATCCTTCTTATTGCCGAGTGCAGTATTACAGGAGAGTGGGAAGGTCAAGTCAGATATTTGCCGCTCTGATAGGTTGAGGCAGCTATTCCGTGCACCGAGCGCTTTCACCGTTGCTATCTCCTGTTCGCGCTGATGCACATTGTCACTGGCCTCTGTGTTCTGCTCGCTGAGTTTGCCCTCCCCGTATCTCCCCTCTCCCCGTCGGCTCGTCCCCTACGGCCCGGAAGGACCTTTAGGTTTGCGAACGGGGCGCTTGCGCTCACTCTTGCGCACGCCTCCCGCTTGCTCGTACTGAGAACTATTCTTGCCGTAGCGGGCTGCCACCCCGGCGAGAATCCTCTCCGATAAATCTTTCAAAGTCGTTTCAGCGGTGACAAAAGCGTTCAACTTATCATCGACCACCGCAAGCGCCTTGTTGTATTCGTCCAGCGCCGTTTGGGCGTCTCCGACGGCTGTATCAAAGGCCGCCATGGTGAGTCCGCCGCCTAAATCGATTGCTGCGTCAATACTCTTGATGCCGGCTGACCGAGCCTGAGCCTTTTCCAGCACCTTGGAACTTTTTCTTGCTCTTCCCATTGTCGATCTCCTTTTTATGGAAATGATTGCCCTTACGGGCGGTTTAGTTGCGCGGATCGCACTCGCGCCGTTTGGTAATCAAACATCCGGCTGCGGATGCGCCTTGTTAAAGTGACCTACATCACCATTCATCTATAAAGTGGAGGGAGAACCCGGATTATCGCACCGATTGTGAGAACAATTACGCGGATTGAATCCTGGAATTCGAGAAACGCGAGCCCATTTCTAAGAAACGAAAGGAGCTAACTCGATAACGGAAGGGCAAAACTTTATTTTGTGAGGACGAACCTCTATAATGTGAAGGCAAAATGATATAACGTGAAAGTAAAACTCGATATCGCCAGCATAAAACTCGATATCGCCAGCACAAAACTCGATATCGCCAGCACAAAACTCGATATCGCCAGCACAAAACTCGATATCGCCAGCACAAAACTCGATATCGCCAGCACAAAACTCGATATCGCCAG
>Ga0134124_10001808_pt1 | contig 17211 bp, 14 predicted proteins | sample KB304_FD_96880 | JGI IMG/M metagenome (GOLD analysis project Ga0134124, IMG submission 96880) | Terrestrial soil microbial communities without Nitrogen fertilizer from Kellogg Biological Station, Michigan, USA - KB3-0-4 | ecosystem: Environmental > Terrestrial > Soil > Unclassified ...
CAAGTGGTCAATTCGTTCAATCATGTGACACCTCCGAATGAATGTATTGACTGTATCATCAGATATGGAAGGGAACAAGTGGGGTCAGGATTGCAAGGTTGCGAACTCCATTAACAGCTACCATCCCGAAAAGGCGCCGGGGATTCCAACACTGTAGCACGTCCCTTGATTCATCGGGATTTTGCTGCTAATATCCTGACATTGAAAAACTCGCCTGAAAAAACCGCACTTCCGAGGTGAACACCGGTGCCGGAAACCCTTCAACTTCTCGTCTTCACCATTGATGCCCAGCGTTATGCGCTCCATGTTTCCGCCGTAGAGAGGGCGATCCGCATGGTCGAGATCACTCCGCTCCCCAAGTCTCCCGGGATCGTGAGCGGAGTCGTGAACTTCCACGGCGCGGTCGTCCCGGTCCTGAATATCCGCTCGCGTTTCGGCCTCCCCGAACGCGAACCGGAACTCGGCGACCAGCTGCTCATCGCCCGAACCTCCAGGAGAATGGTGGCGCTTGTCGTGGATTCGGTCCACGACGTGGTTACACTCCCGTCCGGGGAACTGGTCGAGCCGGAAGCCATCCTGCCGCAACTGGAGCATCTGGAGGGAGTGGCAAGGCTCGATGACGGCATGGTCTTTATCCAGGATCTGGACGCATTCCTCTCGCTGGAAGAGGAACAGACGCTGGCAGCAGCGATCGAAGAAGAATGCAGTTAAAGGAAACCATGTCCTGCCAAATTTCCGACCGGCAGTTGTCCAGGCTCAGCGAATACGTTACCGGCTGGCTCGGCCTGCATTTCCCCAAAAAGCGCTGGCGCGATCTCGAACGGATCATCAGCCATGTCGCTCAGGAACTGGGGTTTGAGGACAGGGATAGGTGCATAGACCTGCTGCTCTCCGGACAGCTCGCAAGGGAGCAGGAGGACATACTCGCCGGCCATCTGACGATCGGCGAAACCTATTTCTTCCGGGAGCAGAAAAGCTTCGACATTCTCGAATCCAAAATCCTGCCCGAACTGATCGCCTCCCGGAGGGGGAAGGATCAGCGCCTGAGGATCTGGAGCGCCGGCTGTTCGACGGGTGAGGAACCATATTCGCTGGCCATCCTGCTCAGCAGGCTGATCCCGGATCTGCGGGAATGGCAGATCACCATCCTGGCCACGGATGTCAATTCCCGCTCGATCGGCAAGGCGGTCCAGGGCGTCTACAGCGACTGGTCGTTCCGCGGCGTGCCGCAATGGCTCAGGCAGAGGCATTTTACCAAGACAGCCGACGGCCGTTACGAGGTGCCGCATAACATCAGGCGGATGGTGACCTTTTCCATTCTGAACCTGGCGGATGACAGCTACCCTTCGCTTGCGACCAATACCAACGCGATGGATATCATTTTCTGCCGCAACGTGCTGATGTACTTCGAGCCGAAGCAGCACCGGCAGGTGATCCAGAGTTTTCAGCGCTCGCTGCTGGAGGGGGGATGGCTGGTCGTCAGCCCCTGCGAAACATCGCCCGACTATTCCGCCTGTTTCGATACGGTCATGTTTCCGGGCGCGACCTTCTACAAGAAGTGCGGGCAGGGGGGAAAAGCGCATTCAGCATTTCCCCCGGTTCAGGTCGGCGCCGCCGCTGACAGCTTTCAGGCCCCCTATATACCGGTTCCCGCGCCACAACCCATTTCCCTCATTTCCGTCCCCGTGCCGGATGCGGTGAAACCGGCCGCGCCGCGCGAGCAGCTCCCGGCATATGATGAAGCCCTGGCCCTGTACCGCCGGGGGAGCTACGAAGAGGCGGCGGAGATGTTATCCGGTCTGCTGGCGCGGAGTGAAGCGAAAAGCGGCGCAGAGCCCGGGTTCGGCAGGGCCGTCGCCCTGATGGCCCAGGCCCAGGCCAACCGCGGGGAGATCTCCCTGGCGCTGGAATGGGTGGACAAGGCGATTGCCATCGACAAGTGCAATGCGGAACTGTATTATCTGCGGGCCACCATCTACCAGGAACAGGGGGAGGTCCCCAGGGCGGTCGCCTCCCTGAAGCAGGCCGTCTATCTCGACCAGACCTTCGTGATGGCCCATTTTGCCCTGGGTACGCTTACCATCCAAAACGGCAAGCCGGGGGAGGCGGGCAGGCATCTGGAAAATGCCCTGTCGCTCCTGGCGGGCTGTCCGGCAGGTGATCCGGTGCCGGGCGCGGAGGGGATGACAAACGCAAGACTCGCGGAGATCATCACCGCGACCAGGAAGAGTATGGTGTGAAGGGTGAGGGTGAAGTAAAACGAGGAGCAATTTAATGGAAAACCCGCCGAAAAATCCTGAGGCGAAATCGGCAAAAACCATAGACTGGGCCGGACTCCGCCAGCGTCTCGAAACCGCCCGGACCAGTGTCGGACGGGAAATGACGACTGACGAGAAACAGGGTATCCTCCGCAGACGTGCCACGGTCCTGGCCCGGAAGGTGGAACAGGATCAGGACACCGGTGCGGGTCTCGATATCCTGGAGTTTCTCCTGACCTATGAAACCTATGCCATCGAGATGCGCTGGGTTGCCGAAACCTATCCGCTGAAGGAGCTCACCCCGCTCCCCTGTACCCCGCCGTTCGTTGCCGGCATCATCAACGTGCGCGGCCGGATCCTGTCGGTGATCGATCTCCGGAAGTTCTTCGACCTGCCGGAAAAGGGGCTGACCAACCTGAACAAGGTCATCATCATGCATGACGGCGAGATGGAGTTCGGCATCCTGGCCGACGAGATCCTGGGCACGCGCACGATCCCGCTGGCGGAGGTGCAGCCGCCGCTCCCGACCCTGACCGGCATCCGCGAGGAGTATCTCAAGGGGGTAACCCGCGAGCGGACGGCGATTCTTGACGGGGCAAGGCTCCTGTCCGACAGGAACCTGATCGTACATGAAGAGATGGAATAATAAATTACTTTCAATTTGCTACTTAAAGGGGGAAAGAGCATGTTCGCCAATTTCAGGATCGGAACAAGATTAATAGTCAGTTATGCGCTGATCGTGGCACTGATGGTCATCACCGGCGTTTATTCCTTGAACAGATTGGAGTTCACGGCCAGCCGCACCACCTACCTGTACGAGCACCCGTTCAATACCAGAAAATCGATTCGCGATGCCAGCCTCAATTTTACGAAGATGCACTACACCCTGAGGGATCTGGCCGCTGCCGGCGACACTGTGGCCCTGGCTGCGCAGCAGAGGGCGCTGGAAGGCTTCGAAAGGGAATTCAACACCAACATGGGGGTGGTCAAAAAGGCGTTTCTCGGCAAGCAAAGCGACGTGGAAGACGTCATGAAGCTTTACGCCGAATGGCAAACGACCCGTGATAAAGTCGTTGCCGCACTCGCAGCAAAGCAAAGCGAGCAGGCGAAGCAGATCGTCAGGGCCACCGAGGCCAGCATGATGGTCCGGATCGAGAAGGAGATGACCGACATTCTCGATTTTGCCGACAAAAAGGCGGAAGAATTCGTCAAGGAATCGCAAAATACCGCACGGGAATCATACATATTGGTTACGTTCTTTCTGCTGGCATCGATCGTCCTTACCATTTTCATAGCCGTGCTCCTCACCCGGAGCATTATCCTCCCCCTCAATCTGGCAGTGGGGTTGGCGGAGCGGGTGTCCGCGGGGGATCTCACCGTCACGGTTCCGGCGAGCGGCGGACGGGACGAGCTGGCGACCTTGCTGGAAACGTTCCGCAAGATGGTGGAAAACCTCCGCGCCCAGACGCTGGCGATCCAGGAAGGGGTGAATGTCCTCGCCACTTCCAGCTCTGAAATTCTGGCTTCGACGACCCAGGTAGCTTCCGGCGCCTCGGAAACGTCCTCGGCGGTCAACGAAACCACAGCAACCGTGGAGGAGGTCAAACAGACCTCCCAGCTTGCTTCGCAGAAGGTGCGCATGGTCGCCGACGGAGCCCAGCAATCCATGCAGGTATCCCGGCAGGGGAGGAAATCGGCCGAGGATGCAGTGCATGGGATGACACGTATCCGGGAACAGATGGAAACCATCGCCGAAAGCATCGTCAGCCTGAGCGAGCAGGGACAGGCCATCGGAGAGATCATCTCCACGGTCAACGACCTGGCCGAACAGTCCAACCTGTTGGCGGTCAACGCGGCCATCGAGGCGGCCAAGGCGGGCGAACACGGCAAGGGCTTTGCCGTGGTGGCCCACGAGGTCAGGAGTCTGGCGGTACAGTCGAAGGAGGCCACCGCCCAGGTCAGGACAATCCTGAACGACATCCAGAAGGCCACCAACGCCGCGGTGATGGCGACCGAACAGGGGAGCAAGGCGGTCGAGGCAGGAGAGCGGCAGACGGTCGAGGCCGGGGAATCGATCCGGATGTTGGCGGACAGCATCGCCGAGTCGGCCAACGCCTCGACCCAGATTGCGGCCTCAAGCCATCAGCAGATGGTTGGTATGGAACAGGTGGCCCAGGCCATGGAGAACATCAAGGAGGCCAGCACGATGAGTGTCACCAGCACCAGGCAGGCGGAGCAGTCGGCGCAGAACCTGCACGAACTGGGACAGAAACTGAAAGGGCTTGTCGAGCGGTTCAAGCTGTAAAGGATAGTGAGAGTCTAAGAGCTTAGAGTTTAATTTTGTACTCAAAGTTTTCAACTCATAATTCAAAATTCATAACTGGTCTAATCATGGACATCGAATTTCAAAAACGGCTTCTGGCCACCTTTCGGGACGAGACGAGGGAACATCTCGCCGCCATCTCCGCCGGCCTGATCGAGCTGGAGAAGGCGACCGAACCCGAAAAACGGAAGACGCTCCTCGAGAGCGTTTTCCGCGAGGCACACAGCCTCAAGGGCGCGGCCCGTTCTGTCGGCATGACCGGGATCGAGTCTCTGAGCCACGCGCTTGAAGGGGTTTTTGCCGGTTTCAGGCGGCAAGAGATCTCCTCTTCCCCGGCATTGTTCGACCTGCTGCACCGGGCGACCGATACCATCGGCAAGCTCCTGTTGGCGGATGAAACCGGCGGGAACGCCGCCGGGTCCATCCCGATCAGGGAACTCATCGCCAGCCTGGAACAGACCGCGAAACGCCCATTATCCAGGCCTTCCCGTCCGGTCCCACCACCTCCGGAACAGGTTTCGCGGCCGGATCATCCGGAAAGCCCGTCCGCTGACAGTGCTGCCGCGTCGGACACCATCAGGATTTCCGCCGTGAAACTGGATTCGCTGCTCCACCAGACAGAGGAAATGGTGATGCTGAAACAGGCGGCACTCCAGCACGCCGTCGATCTGAAAGAGCTCGGAGCGAGAATTTCAGTATGGGAAAAGGAGTTGAAGAAGATCCGGCCGGCCGTGCGCAGGGTCCGTAAAATTCTGCAGAATTCAGCCGGAAACATAGTGCCCGGCACGGATTCCGGGCAGCTCGGCAAGTTGCTGGCGTTTTGCGAATGGAGCCAGGACGCGGCCAAATCACTGGGTCATACGTTCCAGACTCTTAGGAAGTCGGCGGCCAACGACCGGCATGGCCTGGCCGGCATGGTGGACGGCCTCATCGATGGTCTCAAGGGGGTGCTGATGCTTCCCTGCGCGACGGTTTTGGCCCTTCTGCCCAGGATGGCCCGCGATCTGGCGCGGGAGCGCGGCAAGATAGTGGAGCTTGTGATCGAGGGAGAAACGATTGAAATCGACAAGCGCATCCTGGAGGAGATGAAGGACCCCCTGATCCATCTGGTCCGCAACTGCATCGACCATGGCCTGGAAAGATCCGAGGAACGGAGGCGTCTGAACAAACCTCCCCAGGGAAGAATCTCCGTTGCGGTCGCGCTCAGGGATTCGAATCTGGTCGAGATCAGTGTCAGTGACGACGGAGCGGGCATAGACACCGGCAAGATCGCGGCTGCGGCCGTGCGGCATGGTGTCCTCCCGCAGGATCAGGCCTCGCGAATGGATGTGCAGGAACTGTCGGGGCTGGTCTTCATGTCCGGGTTATCCACCGCACCGATGATTACCGATATCTCCGGAAGGGGGCTCGGCCTTGCGATCGTCCGCGAAAAGGTGGAGAAGCTGGGCGGTACCGTTACCATGACCAGCGAACCGCTGATGGGGACTACCTTCAGGATGACGCTCCCTCTGACCCTGTCGACTTGCCGGGGTGTCCTGGTCGGGGCGGGAGGACAGTCGTTCATCGTCCCTGACGCCGGGGTGGAAAAAGTGGCACGGGTTGACAGGGGCGCGCTCAGGACCGTGGAAAACCGGGAAACCGTCGAATTGGACGGCGAGGCGCTCTCCTTCGTCAGGCTCGATGATGTCCTGCTCCTCCCGAGGCAGAAGCAGGCCGGGGATGATTCCGGCCTGATGCCGCTGTTCGTGATCGGCAGCGGCACCAGACGGGTGGCCTTCGGCGTGGATGCGATACTGGATGAACAGGAGGTCCTGGTGAAAAAGCTGGGGCCGCAGCTCCCAAGGGTGCGCAATATTGCCGGCGCCACGGTTCTGGGAACCGGTAAGGTGGCAGCCATCCTGCATCCCGGCGATCTGGTCAAGTCCGCGATCAGGGGAGCCGCAGCGCCGATCGGCGCAGCCTACAGAGCCGAAACTCCGGAGGAGGTCCGCAGATCGGTGCTGGTGGCGGAAGATTCGATCACCGCCAGAACGCTCCTGAAGAATATCCTGGAGAGCGGCGGCTTCCGGACCATCACGGCAGTGGATGGCATCGATGCCCTGACACAGCTCAAATCCAACGATATAGATCTTGTGGTGTCTGACGTGGACATGCCCCGGATGAACGGCTTCGACCTGACCGCCAAGATCCGGGCTTCCCGGGAATTCGCCGACCTGCCGGTGGTGCTGGTGACCTCCCTCGATTCGCGTGAAGACCGTGAAAGAGGCATCGATGTGGGAGCAAATGCCTATATCGTCAAGAGCAGCTTCGATCAGAGCAACCTGCTGGAAGTCATCAGGAGGCTTATATAGCATCTGAATAGAGGGATTTGCCTTTGGGCAGCGCTGAAAGATCCCCCCCGCCCCCCTCTTTCAAAGAGGGGGATTTATTGAAGGAGTAGTCATCAAATTGAGCCTTAAAACGCAAAACAAGAAAATACGTGTGCTGATTGTCGATGACTCGGCCGGGATGCGGATGATGCTGGAGCGGATCTTCAGTGACGATCCCGATCTGGAGGTGGCGGGCACGGCCGGCAACGGGAGAGAGGCTCTGGAAGCCGTGCAGCGCCTTTCCCCGGACGTAATCACGATGGACATCCAGATGCCGCTGATGGACGGCCTTGAGGCCACCCGCAGGATCATGGAGACCAGACCGACCCCGATTGTCATTCTGAGCGGCAATCTCGATGCGGAAGAAATCGCCTCCTCGTTCTCCGCCATGGAAGCCGGCGCGCTGGTCGCCCTGCCGAAACCCGGGGGCTTTGCTCTTCCGGAGCATGATGCGGACGTGGCAAACCTGGTCGTCAAGGTCAAGCTGATGGCGGAGGTAAAGGTGGTGAGACGCTGGCCCCGTGCCTCCAGGGATGAGTCTCAGCCGGTTTGGCAGGCTGCCGCCCTGCCGGCGCCGGGCAGCTGCCGGGTGGTGGCGATCGGAGCCTCGACCGGAGGGACGGTGGTCATCAACACCATCCTGTCGGGACTGCCGCAGGAATTTCCTCTCCCGGTGCTGATAGTGCAGCATATGTCGCCCGGTTTCATCCAGGGTTTTGCGGATTGGCTCAATATTTCGTCCAGACTGCCGGTTCATGTCGCCTCCCAGGATGAACAGATGCTCCCGGGGCACGTCTATATCGCCCCGGACGGATTCCAGATGCTGGCGGAGCGCGGCGACCGTATCGCACTGCTGCGGAGCGCCCCCGAGAATGGCCAGTGCCCGTCTGTTTCCGCGCTTTTCCGTTCCGTGGCTTCTGTTTACGGCGGACACGCTGTCGGCATACTGCTTACCGGCATGGGTAGTGACGGGGCCAGGGAATTAAAGCTTATGAGAGACATGGGGGCGGTCACCATAGCACAGGACCGTGAAAGCTCGGTTATCTTCGGTATGCCTGGTGAAGCGGTGAATCTCGATGCCGCCGGCTACATACTGCCCCCGGACAGGATCGTGGGGCATCTGGTTTCAATTACCAGGGAAAGGAAAGGCAATGTCATTTAATGAGCAGGTATCCGGAGATGGCGGCGACAAGATCCTCATCGTTGAGGACAGTCCGACCCAGGCCGAACAGTTACGCTATATTCTCGAAAAGCATGACTATCAGGTCAAAGCCGCCCGTAACGGAGCCGCCGCCCTGGCCATGATCGACGAGGATCGACCGACGTTGATCATCAGCGATATCATGATGCCGGAAATGGACGGCTACGAATTGTGCCGCCGGATAAAAACGCTCGACGGCTGCCGGGATATCCCGGTCATACTGCTCACCTCCCTCTCCGACCCGCTGGACGTCATCAAGGGGCTGGAGTGCGGGGCCGATAACTTCATCACCAAGCCGTACGACGAAGAGTATCTCCTCTCCCGGGTCATGGATATGATGGAGAACAGGCAACATGAGAAGGAAGGCATTACTATTTCGGATTTGGAAATTAACTTTTCCTGCCAGAAATTCCTTATTAAATCCGACCGCCGCCAGATCCTGGATCTGCTGCTCTCGACGTACGAGGCCGCCATCCGCAAGAACAAGGAACTGATCAGGGCCAGGGACGAACTGAACGAGCTGAACGAACAGCTGAAGGCGGCCAACCGTGACCTTGAGGCGTTCAGCTCGACCGTCTCCCACGATCTGAGAAAACCTCTGAACAATATCTATATTTCCTGCCAGGCGATAGAGATGATGTACGAGAGCACGCTCGTCGATGGATGCAGGGATTATTTCAGGTACATCTACAACGCGGCTGAAAGCATGAACAAGCTGATCAACACCCTGCTGGAATTTTCCTCCCTCTCCAGCCGGGAACTCGACCGGGACCGGGTAGACCTTAGCGGTATGGCGAGGGACATACTTGAGGAATCGCGCTACAGTGAACCGCAGCGGCAGGTAGAGTTCCATGTTGAGGATGGCATTGCCGGGCACGGAGATACGCGGCTGTTGCGGGTGGTCATGGAAAACCTGCTCGGAAACGCCCTGAAATACACCCTGTTGAAGGAAACCGCAGTGGTCGAGTTCGGCGTGACGGAGATTGACGGAAAACCGACGTATTATGTCCGTGATAACGGCGCCGGGTTTGATATGGCGAGCGCGGCCGAACTCTTCGCCCCCTTCCAGCGGCTTCACTCGGAAAAAGAGTTCGAGGGATTCGGCATCGGTCTGTCCACCGTGCAGCGGATCGTCGAGCGCCACGGAGGCCGTGTCTGGGCGGAAGGTGAGGCGGGTAACGGGGCGGTATTCTATTTTACCCTGGATCAGTGACGAGCTTGTCTGGTAACGACGTCAAGGAGCATAAGCTGGAGATCGCCTTACCGGCAAGTTGAACGATAAAAGGAAAATGTATATGGGTGTAGAGATCTATGTGGGGCACATCTCCGGAATGGTCACGGAAGATGAAGTGAGGAAGCTGTTCTCGGTGGCGGGTACTGTTACTTCCGTGCACCTGGTTACGGACCCCGGTACCGGCGAATCCAGAGGGTGCGGGTATGTCAGGATGTCTACCGAAGATGAAGCCAGAGAAGCGCTCGATCTTCTGAATGGAGCCAAGCTCGGCGATCGCCTGATCGTTGTTAAAGAGGCCCCGCCGAAAATTTTCAAGAAGGCCGGATCGTACGGCGGCGGCAGTCGTGGGCAAGGCGGACGTACCGGGCGCAGCTGAAGCCGGATTCAATTGATTTCAGCTGAAGTCCGGCATCGGCCTGCCGGTATGATATCCCTGCGCATAATCTATTCCCAAGGTATGCACGGCTTTCAGCAGTTCCTCATCTTCAATGTATTCGGCGATGGTCTGTATGCCGAATTCGGTTGCCAATATGGAAAGGGTCTTGACAAAGGCCATATCCTTCGGGTCGTTCAGCATGTTCCTTACAAACATCCCCTCTATCTTGACGAAATCGATCGGTAGTCTGCGAATATACTGAAACGACGAAAATCCCGAGCCGAAGTCGTCAATCGCGAATTTGAAACCTTCCAGTTTAAGATCAAGCACGAACTTTTCAAGCAGAGTTATGTTCTTTACCGTTTCCCGCTCGGTTATCTCGAAAACTACATGGTCATGCTTGATATCATATTCACGGGCCAGGCGAATTACCATCGGTACAAATTCTTTCAGTATCAATGATTTCGGGGAGAGGTTTATGAAAATGAGCCCGGTGTAGCCGGTCGACTGTATTTTGGAGAAAACCTTTTCCATCAGGATACTGTCCAGTTTGCTGATAATGGAGAGTTTCTCCGCGATCTCGATAAACTCCGAGGCGGCAATTATTTGGCCACCCAATTCAATTCTGCAAAGCACTTCATGACAATGTATTTCCCGGCTGCCGGTCGTGACTATCGGCTGGAAATACGGGATTACCCGTTTTTCCTCCATTACCTGCAACAACAGGCGTGACATCTCGCTGCTCTTTTCAAAGACGTCCGAAACATCGTCATTGGTCGGAATAATAATACAGTTTTTCCCCATTGCCTTTGCCTTGTACGTCATGTTGTCGGCAAACAGAAAGAGATCTTTCGGGCTTTGTGCGTGCATTGGATACATGGCCATGCCGATCGATGCGGACCCGCGTATTTTTGTGCCGTCGGCAGCCGTAATCTCCATCGCGGCGAGAGCTTCCCTGATCCGGTCGGCAACCATGTATACCTGCTCCTCGTCGGCTTCGCTGAGGATCACGGTGAATTCATCGCCGCCGTACCGGGCAAGAATATCTCCCTTCCTCAGGCATTCGTGAATGGTAAGCGCTACCTTGGAAAGATATTTGTCACCGATGAAATGGCCGAACATATCATTCACATGTTTGAAATTATCCAGGTCGATCATGAGCAGACCGAAACAGTCCAGATGCCTCTCCGCACGTCCGACCTCATAGCCGAGGAGTTCCCAGAAGAGCCGCTGGTTGAAGAGATCGGTCAGGGGATCTCTGGTTGCATAATATTCGAGATCCTTGGTGTACTTGTAGATCGCCTTTATGGAACCGACGACATTCAGCATGGTGGTCAATATGCCGTTGATGACCAGGGAACGTATCGGATCGGCGACGGTCTGGGATTGGACCCCGATGCCGACTACTCCGCCGATCTGCGGAGTTTCCAGAAAGAGTGACTTGGTCTGGAATTCTATTTCCACATGATCAAGATCGAGTTCCGGGAAATCAGGATTGACGACATTATGGATGACTTTTATTTCGGTGACTTCGGAAATGGACAGTTTTTCATGGCTGATGCGCTGGCGGACAATCGAATCCATGATCTGCATGGTTTTACCGGACGGAGGGCTCGACCAGAATATCTCGATGTCGTATGACTCCTCTTCAACCTGGAACACGCAGAAAATCATGTAGGCCTGCATGACCGTATTCACTTCGTTCAGCAGGTGGCTTACCCGTTCTTTCCAGTCCCGTATGGTTTCGGATGTTATGATAAAGCGCTCGAGAACCCGTATTTCAAACTCGAGCATCTCCTTGCCTACGGCCAACCCTTTGATCCTGCCGATAAAATTGGAGAACTCGTCAAATATATTCTCAAGCTCGCGAAAGCGGTGTTCTTCACTCTCCAGCTCCGCTTCGAGTGTCGTAAGATCGGCAATGCTGTTTACGGATCGTATCTTTCGATCAAGTCTTCCTATGGCGTTGCCAAGGTGGTAGTTTACAAATCTGGATACTGTAGAAGCCATCAGAAGAGGAATCGGGAGAAAGGCAAGAAAAATAAATAAAGCTTCGCGCAGGAAAGTGCCTCGAAAATCTGTCGTCTTCTCTTTAATGGACAGTACGCCGAGCACATCGCCAAGCTTCACGGCAGGATGACAGCCGAGGCATTTTGCCTCTGCCTTTAATGGATATACATGCTCCAAACCTTGAATTGAGCTGTAAATATGATCCATTCCATCGGAAAAAGCCTTCAGTATCGTTTCATCTGCGTCCTTACCGACGGCTTTTGTTTTAACTGACTGGATTGTTATTGAAAATTTCTCAGGAATGAAACGTTGATACTCGCTTATGATACCGTTCAGTTCCGCCATGTTTTTGCCGTTGTTCATGGCATCTATAATTAACGCTTTAACCTGATTAGCCATTGAAAGAGAGGTGCTTGCGGACTTTTCTTCGGCCTGCCCGAGATAAATCCAGGTCAGAGTTGTTATGACGGCAAAGAAAGTAACAATCGACACGATTAGCGTAGCGGTGAAAATAAAACGCTTGAGTGTTTTGGATGTGAATAATATGAATTTTCCAAGAAGAAACATGTCTTCTCCGTAATCGGGTAGTAAAAAACGAAAGGAGGTCAGGCGTGGTGCTGACAGTCAAATATCATACTGTTAATTATGATGCCAGCCTTTAATGAGTACAGGTCGTCCCATTCAGTTGTCTAATGCAAAAAAGTCTGCTAAAAGAGTACGCGGCTTTTCCAAGTAAACTCGGTAACGGTAACAATAATGCAGCCTTTGAATCGATGCCTTTACATACTATCCTTTCTTCTGATTACCTGTCTGCTGATGCCGATTCCTGCTCTGGCGACCAAGAAGAAAAAACCTGTTTTCAGCGAACATACATCGCTCGCCACCCGTCCTTCCGCCGTCCTTAACGAGATGAAACACTGGTCGAACCCGGATTATACGCGGATTTCGCTGGAACTTGATCGTGATATCACCTGGGAGAGTCATGAGCTGGGCAAAGGCGCTCCCGGCAAGCCGGGGAGGGTGTATGTCGATCTGAAGCGAACCCGCCTCGGAGAGAATGTCAAGGATATCACCATAGGCGATGGCTTGCTGAAGGGGGCCAGGGTCGGTCAATACAAGGCTGACGTTGTCAGGGTGGTGCTGGATACCGAACACATCAAGGACTACAAGATATTCCCTCTGTCCAGTCCGTCACGTCTGGTTATCGATGTCCGCGGCGAACGTCCGACGGAGATATCGCGCCTGGAGCCGGTAGTCAGCGCCGCGCCCGAACGGGATGCAGTGCCGAAGCTTGAGGAACAGCCCGCTGTTCCCGAGAAAAAATCCAGGACGCCCAAAAAGCCGGCCATCTCAAAAATCAGGCGGATTGTGGTCGACCCTGGTCACGGAGGGCATGACTCGGGGGCGGTCGGTTTGAACGGTATTCGGGAAAAAGACGTGGTACTTGCGATCGGACTCAAGTTGAGGGAACTGTTAAAGGATGAGTTGGGACTGGATGTCGTCATGACCCGCTCGACCGACGTCTTTATCCCGCTTGAGGAGCGAACCGCCATTGCCAACAAGGTGGGAGCCGACCTGTTCCTGTCGGTGCACGCCAACGCTGCTCCCAACCGTCTGGCCGCCGGAATTGAAACCTACTATCTCAACCTGGCAAAGACCGACAAGGTAGCGCAACTGGCTGCCAAGGAGAACGGTACTACACTTGAGAAGGTCAGCGTACTGCAGGCGATCCTGTTCGACCTGATGGCAAATTACAAACTGAATGACTCGGCTCATCTGGCCGATGAAGTTCAAAAGTCGCTCCATAAAAAAATTCGTACCCGCTACGGCGATGTCAAAAATCTGGGTGTCAAGCAGGGACCGTTTTACGTTCTGGTCGGAGCATCCATGCCCAGCATCCTTGTTGAAACCGCCTTCGTCTCGAACTCTGTCGAAGAATCCCGTCTGAACGACCCGGCTTATCAGGAGATGACCGCCAACGGCATCCTTGAAGGGGTCCGCAGCTACATCACCAGCCTGAAATAGTCCGGCCCATAATCCCGCTAGCGCCCGACAAGAGCTTCGGCGATGGCCATGCGTATTCCTGTTTCCGGACATTCGCTCTGTGACATGTAAATGGAATTGACCGCTACCAGCAGAGTATTCAGTTTGTCAATATCGACAACGCTTGAACCCGGAACCGTTTCGGTTTCGGAAAGGTTAAGCGGACAGCAGTCGCTGCTCCGTTGACCGTTTGCGGTATAGATGATGGGAAGACCATGGGTTCGGCAGATGATCGGGCGTGCGTCATACAACAGGCAGTGGTGGTGATGCAGGAGTGGACAACGTTCGTCATCGGCATGTTCAGAGATGTGCCGGCGAATTTCTTCCGCCTGCCGATCGGGGAGGGTTTTCAGAGCTTCCCGCATGGCCGCGGCTTCCACCGGGAAGACTGTTATGGCGGTGCAGCAGGAACTGCAGCCTGCCGAGCAGGTTATCTGCTCACCCAGGGTCGCTGCGATCGCGTTGCAGAGGGCATCTACCCGTGCGGTAAGCTGTTTGTAGTTATCTAAAAAATGTGACATGGCGGCATTCTAGCATACCTTGGCATCCGGCTGCTGCAGAAAATCCATGCCAGCCGGGATCAATTTCCTTCGCTCTGCGCCTTGAGCGCTTCCATCTGGAAATATGCCCTCAAGGCATCGGTGATTTCGGCAATATCTCCGGTCATGATCGACTCGAGACGGTAGAGTGTCAGGCCGATGCGGTGATCGGTCATGCGCCCCTGCGGGAAGTTGTAGGTACGGATCCGCTCACTGCGGTCGCCTGACCCGACCTGCTGTTTGCGGTCTGCGGCCAGTTTTGAATCCTGGGCCTGCTGGATGGTGTCGAGAATTCGGGTTTTAAGGACCTTCATGGCCTTGGCGCGGTTCTTTATCTGGCTCCTCTCCTCCTGGCAGGCGACAACCGTGCCGGTCGGGAGATGAGTGATGCGTACGGCCGAGTCGGTGGTGTTGACGTGCTGGCCGCCAGCGCCGGAAGAGCGATACACATCTATCTTCAGATCGTCCGGGCGGATATCGATGTCAACATCTTCTGCTTCCGGCATGATCGCCACGGTACAGGCACTCGTGTGGATGCGCCCCTGTGCCTCGGTTTCCGGTACCCGCTGTACGCGATGGGTGCCGGACTCGTACTTGAGCTTGGCGAAGACACCGACACCTTCGACCGAGGCGATGATCTCCTTGTAACCGCCCCGTTCGGATTCAGAGGCGGAGATGATCTCGACCTTCCAGCGGTTGGTGTCGGCATAGCGGGAATACATCCGGAACAGGTCTCCGGCGAAGAGAGCTGATTCGTCTCCACCGGTGCCGGCACGGATTTCCAGGATAACGCTTTTGTCGTCATTCGGGTCTTTCGGAAGCAGCAGCAGCCGGATATCGGCATCGAGCCGCTCCTTTTCATCTTCCAGGCTTTTCAGCTCATCTTCAGCCATCTCCTTCATATCCGGATCGGCCAACAGTTCCCGGTTGTCCGAGATGTCGCCCAGAACTTTCCGATAGCGGCGATAGGCCGCTACCAGTTCACTCAGGTCGGAATGTTCACGGGAGAACTTGCGAAACTCCGGCTGGTTCGAGATAACGGCAGGGTCGGACAGCAGCGCTTCCAGCTCCTGATAGCGCCGCTCCAGTTCTTCAATCTTGTCCATCATCATACGTCGTAATCCATCGCCACCGTTCAGACGGCAGCGTCTCTCTTCAGATAATCTTGTTCAGCGGGTATTCGATGATTCCCTCGGCTCCGAGTTTGAGGAGCTCCGGCACGACCCTGCGCACCTCTTTCTCCGACAGGATGCTCTCGATGGAGAGCCAGTCGGAATTGTAGAGATGCGACACGGTAGGATTCTTGAGGCTGGGAAGCAGCCTGGTTATGGCATCGACCTTGTCTGACGGAGCATTCATTTTCAAGCCGACCATACCCTCGGCGGCCAGCGATGACTTCAGCAGCGTGGCGATCTGTTCAATCTTTTCGCGTTTCCAGGGATCTGCCCAGGCAGCTTTGCTGGCCAGAAGAACCGGCACCGACTCCATCAGTTCACAAACGATTCGCAGGCCGTTGGCTTTTATCGTAGAGCCGGTTTCGGTCACTTCGACGATGGCGTCGCAAAGTCCGTCAACTACCTTGGCTTCTGTAGCGCCCCAGGAAAATTCCACGGTGACCGGAATATTCCGTTCGGCAAAATAGCGCTTGGTAAAACCGACCAGTTCGGTGGAAATGGTGGCGCCGTGAAGATCCTCCGGTTTCTGCACCTTTGAATCACCGTTTACCACCAGCACCCAGCGGGCCGGGCGACGCGAAACCTTGGAATACACCATTTCGCAGACTTCAACCACATCCGAGTCGTTTTCCCGTACCCAGTCGCGGCCGGCAATCCCGGCATCGATGGTTTGGCGTTCAACGTACCGGGCCATCTCCTGCGGGCGGATCAGTTTGCAGTTCATCTCGGTATCATCGACACCGGGAAAATAGCTGCGGGAAGAGATGCTGATCTGCCAGCCGGCTTTCTTGAACAGCCCCACGGTGGCGTCTTCGAGGCTCCCTTTGGGGATGCCGAAATTAAGTAAGTTAGACATAACGATCCTCTCCAGCGTGAATTAATAGTGTTTTTATGAATGAGATTTTTTCGCAAGGCCAAGGCGATCAAGGGATACCGCGGAGACGTAGTACCCACAGGGCATAAACAACGCTACGTCGCACAAGAGTATCCCGAAGATCAACGCCGGGATTGCGGAAAAGGCTCATTCATTATTTTTTGTAGACTTCGTTCGGGTCAAACAGCGGGTTCGAATGTTCCACCCACTCTCCGTTTTCCCACTTGACGTAGAAACAGATGCGGTTGCCGGTATGGCAGGCGGCCGGGCCGTTCTGCTTTACCTTGATGACGACCGTATCGGCATCGCAGTCGGTCAGCACTTCCATGACCTCCTGGGTATTGCCGGACTCCTCGCCCTTCATCCAGTACTTGTTGCGGGTGCGGCTGAAGAACCAGGTCTTGCCGTCCTTCAAGGTCAAATCGAGGGTTTTTTTATCCATAAAGGCCACCATCAGGACCTCGCCGTTCTCATGGTCCTGGATAACGGCCGGGATCAGCCCCCCCATTTTATCGAAATCGATCTGAATCACTTTATACCTCCTCGTCCGGTAGTTTAAAGAAAAAACGCCCTGAAAAAGTCAGGGCGTTTTTGAGAATGGTGGCGGTGCAGAGATTTGAACTCCGGACCTAGCGAATATGAGTCGCTTGCTCTAGCCAACTGAGCTACACCGCCATTTGAAAACGCCCCTCAGGTTGATAATACCGAAGGGGCGAGAGTTTTTTGGTTGCGGGGATAGGATTTGAACCTATGACCTTCGGGTTATGAGCCCGACGAGCTACCAGACTGCTCCACCCCGCGACAAGTGG
>Ga0134124_10001809_pt1 | contig 17210 bp, 13 predicted proteins | sample KB304_FD_96880 | JGI IMG/M metagenome (GOLD analysis project Ga0134124, IMG submission 96880) | Terrestrial soil microbial communities without Nitrogen fertilizer from Kellogg Biological Station, Michigan, USA - KB3-0-4 | ecosystem: Environmental > Terrestrial > Soil > Unclassified ...
CATTGGACAGGGTCGTGTCTTTCTAAATTGCTCCTTCTAGGGTGAGCGAAATAAAAGGGAGTAGTTATCCTGATCTGGAGTTTGAAATTGCCTTTATTTGCTCGACGGTCTTTTCTGTTTTCCACGATGCAAGATTGTTTTCATAGAATTCTAGTAGTATTTCAAAATTAGTATATTCTCAGCACTCACGGGCGCGGTTCTTTTGCTCACGTCCACTGTCATGAAGTTTCTAGTCTGGACTTCACCGCCTGGGCATACATAAGTTTTAGTCGGCAATCCCCATGCTCTTTCAAATGCCGAGGCATGAAGCCCATAGATAAACGCCCTGATCTTATCTGTGTTACATCCGGCCCGGCACATCCGAACAGCAGGCTAATCGCAACAAGCAGGAACACTATTTTCATGTTAAGCTTCTACTATGCTTTATTCGGCAATAGAAGGGGAGGGAATATGTGGATAAGTCCTCTCTTGATATGCCAAAATCAAAGAGCAGTGGGCACTGAGACGAACTTTTATTTCTAGCCAGCACCAATGCACTTTGAGTCTAGTGATTCACATAGAGCATCGGTCTTATTTTCTGAAAGCTCAAATAATATTTCCGCATGTTTATGATTTATTAGGTCGTACAGTTCTAACATGCTTGGGATGTTAGGTTCAATCATCAAGAAATTTGCTATGTGTGAGAATATTGATTTGAGATAAAACTCAAGGTTGGCACATAATAAATTGATTGAAATTGTTGTTTCAGCACTATGGACAAGGTCGCAGCGCGCCCGCCAAATTCTATTTAAATGCCACTTCAGGTGTGTTTCATGGCTATTCATGAAATGAAGTATATCTTTAGCTGTTGAAATATTTTTGCTAAACTTCTCGATGGAATGTGCAAGAACCGGATATTCAACTAACTTAAGCTTGATATGACTCATTTCATCTGGATCATGCAGGCAATCGAAAAACTGTCTTAAAGAGAGTTCGGTGTATTTCCTCACCCCCTGAGATAGAGAGGTTTCTTCGCGTGGCAAAACATCGCAAAAATCCAAAGAATCACGATAACTTCTTAATAATTTAGGTATATAGTTTAAAACTATTACTGGTATTGTTTGTTCCTCTGTATGCTCGTATATTTTATTACCTCCTCCTGTTCTCACTAAATGTTCAAGAGTCGTCCACCAATTTAGAAACTTATTTTCAACACGATTAGAATCCCGCCCCATTCGATAGAACCTCAGTGTTGATCTAATCTTCTCCTTCAAGTCTCGGGGGTTAGTATCATCGCTGAGATAGTTCATTACAAACTGAACGAAGATCTTGAAATACTCACTGTCAACTCCACCTATTGGATTCGGAATATTATCGTTTAATTTGAATAGTTTTTCCTTGCTTACTGAGTAAAATTCAGAAGAGATAGAAACCAGTTCATATTCAAATTCAAATCTAATTAAATCAAGAATATCCTCAAGAATTTTCTTAGTTTCATACCCTGCAGCCCTTGAATCTTGTGATTTTATTGTTGATATGGCGAATAATGTTCTGGCTCCTGGCATTAAGAATTTATTTATAGAAGAATTCCCTGTTTTTATATCAACTTCAGGTTTAAACTCAATTCCTGAAATAGATTCAGGTATAAGAGATAAATCAGCGAAACCTTCTAGTCTATATATTATTTGCCATTCAACAGGTGGTTTATTTATCAAATCACCGATATATGCTAAATTACGCTCAAATGTAGGTCTTGGCATCATATGGTTATCTATAAGAATGAAACGACTCATTGAATATAAATTATCTAGTGTGAAACCTTCATCAAGCAGCTTACTAATTAATGAGCTGGTAAGCGCATATATATTGTCGAGATCTTTAGTAGTGGATAGTTCAGATTTTAATTCATCATATGTCAACTGTTTGTAATTATTGTCGAGCTCATTCAAGAACTTATCAAAATAATATATCATCAATCTATACGAACTAAGTTCCATGTTTTGAAGCTTCTTATTTTCTTTTTTATCAGATTTATCCTTATTCCAAGTAGCGATTAACTTTTTCAATTTCGACCAATTTTGTGAATAATGCCTGATGATGACAATATCTTTGTCAATTATTTCCATGCATTCTTTTAGAACCCGATCAATATCTTGGTCTAGATTAGATATGAAACTTTTCGATATGATATCTTTAAATTCTCTTAAGACATTAAACGAATTCATGCATCTAACCCTATGTGAATCCAATGATCCAGTGTGTGTCATTCCGTACCAAGTTTGGATAAAAAATCGCTTTTCAAAATCTTTTGGGAGCTGAGCGTTTTTTTCGGGTTTTAATAGTCTCATTTTTCTGCTTGTCCTTTTAACATAAGTCTGGTACTTTTGATCTAACGCTAACGAATTAGCGGGAGTTAAGGGTTTGGGTTAGAGGTAATGTCCCACCAAGCCAACCACTCCCTTGAATTTAAGGGGCCATCGAAAACGATGGCCTTTTTTATTTTTTGCCTTGCTCCGGTTTTCAATTACGTCGATAGTCTCTGAAAACTTCGTTGCTTTGGTCAAGCGCTATTTTAAATGACATGGGACGTGATTCAACGATATTTGATTTATAGACTTGATACAACTACATTCGTTTAATAACTTCATAACTAGCTGAATCATAGGTGCTTTCAGGCATAATCGAATACCATATTTGCCCCACCTCTGCATTTTTATCTACTCTATTCATTTTTGGCTCAGTTGTTATGTCCGTTAAACTGTCTGTATTGGACAACATTTGAACCTTATTATCAAAGGAAAAGAGTCTTGCGACGTAACTAGCTGATAATATTAGCTGATTAATGTTTCACGCATGTTTCACGCATTCCTAGCGATTGATAATGCCGATTTAAGATCATCCTCCGCCGTTCGGCAGGGGTGCCGTCCTGCTGTACCCCCCCATTTGGACCTTTAAGGGATGGCAAAAGCCTAGATGTGAGTTTGCACACTGTAGATATGTTTAACAAGCTCTCAGACCAGAAGTTTGACCGATTTGATAGGAAAGCAATTCTGGAATGGTGTATGCTAATCACAGTTGTGAGATTGAATAGTTATCTCAATAAGAACGCTTTGATGGCTTAGGAGTAAATGATGATTGAGGAAATTAAACTCCGAAGTTGGACAAAATTTGATGAAGAAGTTGCGCAGATGCCATTTCGAGTCTGGCTATTCAGAGGTCATTACGATACAACATGGAAATTAGAGACGTCTCTCTTTCGGCTATTTAGAGATCTTCAAACTACTTTCGAGGTGTCTCAATACGAGAGTAATCGCCGATTTGCGCGAGATAATCACGAAAAAGCTATGATTAGCCAATTCAAGGCAAATGCACATCTTTATCTAAAAACTCTTCCCAGTAACTCGCAGTCAAATCTTGAATGGCTTTCAATAATGCAACACTTCGGTTGTCCGACACGTCTTCTTGATGTCACTTCATCTCCGTACATTGCCCTCTATTTTGCCCTTGAACAAGGTCACGGAGACGCCGCAGTTTACGCTTTTAATCACAATGAATTTAGGCAGACCGATCTGAAAGTTCTAGGGAAAGACTATAGCCGAGAAGTGCTAAACAATGTAAAGGGAGATAAGGCATTTATTATTCCCTATGAACCGAAACAGTCTAATGAGCGCCTCGTTGCACAGCAGGGTGCATTTCTCGTCCCGAGCAATAATTACGAGACATTTGAAGAGATAGTTGCGATTTATGAACCGGAAAAAGTAATCGTAAAGAAATTTGTTATACCTGCACGACTACGATTGGAAGGGCTCAAGAAATTACGAAGAATGAACATTACTGCTGCATCTTTGTTCCCTGGGTTAGAGGGTTTTTGTAGGTCTCTTCGAGATCAAGTAGAGACTTCATCGCAATTGAAAAGATTTGAAGAAATGGAATGAGTAGCTAACGCCAGGACCAGCCTAAAATTATATCGATCAGGCTTATAAGGGCTTCGTTTTATCGATTGACACAATAAGACGTCAATAGTAGTGTGTGTACAGCATTTGATGCACTTAACGTCGTGAAGACGTGATGGAGTTGGATAATGATGTAAACCAGAATAAATACAAAGACTCCGTATTGGCCGCCAGCCTGACGGAGTTTTTTTGCTTTAGCGGCAACAAGCCGCAATTAACAAGGAATGTCGTGATGACATGCCGAAGGAGAGTCAGATGAAAAAAAGAAAGGTCGAAGTCTATCCAGAGTCCCATCTCGTTCTAGAGCCGGTTCCCCTCCAAATATTTGATGATTTGCTCAAGTTGCTGGATGCAGAAAAACTGGTATTGACTACATTGGAATTAGTTGGTACGGTCAAAAAAACAATCGCGCCGGTAATTTTCGAACCCTTTAGTTTAGGGCAATTGAATACCCGGATTGGTGGCAATTTAGCCACTGGTTCGGGTTTTTTATTGCCCAAAGCTGCTGAAGGAGGCGAAAAATGAGAACTGATAACCAACACGTTGAATCCTTACCCCAATTCCCCAGCAATACAATCTTCTTACAGCAAGTTGATCCACTCCTTAAACTCTCTGACGTAATCGGTGATCGGAAACGCGGCATTGCCGGCTTAATTCCGATGAGCCGAGCAAAATGGTATTTGGGTATCCAGAAAAAAATATTCCCGGCTCCACTCCACATTGGTAGCGGTTCGTTCTGGCGGCGCTCAACCATCCTTGCCATTATTGATCGAGCGGAGGGGGAACAATGACCACAAAGACCAGCACAAACTATATTGCAGCCAATATTGAGCTATGGCTGCTCTTAGGAGGTGACTTATGAAAACTGACCTCCAAATAGCAGCACAGAAAGCCTGCACTGAGATAGGAGTAATTTTTCGGGCGGTTCCTGCAGATGGCAAATTTCATCAGCTTGATGTCGAGGGGAAGGCAACCCGCAACGGGTCCGGTAGAATCCGGCTGTTTCCTGACGGAGAAGGCGGGCAACTATGGAACCATGTAACCGACGAAACGCGACTGTTCTGGGCAAAGTGTGACCAGACGCTTACCCCCGCCGAGGTGGAAGAGCGAAAACTCAGAACGAAAGAAGAACGCGAAAAATCAGAACGAAAGCTTGCTGAGGTACGACAGAAGACGGCAAAGCTGGCGGTGGATATATGGAAGGTTTCACTACCACCAGTTGACTCGCTGTACTGGCACAGAAAGCAAGTAGAACCGACCGACACTATACGCGAGATTGCGCTTGATACTTTGGTAGACCTAATCGGTTATCACCCGAAGGCCAAAGGAAAACGATTCACCGGCGAGCGTGTACAGATTATCCCAGTTCGTGGCGACAATGGTGTCAGCACTGTTGAGATGATAGATGAAACTGGGCTCAAGGCAGGGCTTGCCGACGGTCAAAAAAAAGGTTGTTTCTGGTCAAGTGCAAAATTGCCCGAAGGTAACGGCGCTGGCCTTACTTTCGGGATAGGTGAAGGTGTAGCGACGATGCTTACCTACTGCATGGCTGCAGGTAGCATCGGCATTGCAACCCTATCGTGCAATAACCTCAAGGCTGTGGCTGAATACTTTCGTCTGAACTATCCGCAAGCCAAGATCATTATAATCTCTGACATCGGCAATGGTGAACATGCGGCGGAGGATTCCGCACGTTCAGTCAATGCCCTGATCGTAAAGCCAACCTTGCCGGAAGGCAGTACGGGTAGCGACATTAACGATCTTCATTGTGAAGTGTCGCTTGATGAGGCACGGCGGCAGATCGAAGCGGCAAAGTCAGTAGTCGAAACCATGCCCATCAAAGATGAATTGCGAGAAAATTCCAGTTCATGGCCAGAGCCCCTCCTTTTTGGTGTGATTGAAACGCCGGAGATCCCAACTTGGATATTACCCACCTGGCTTGGTGCATATAGCCAAGCAGTCAGTGACGATACAAAGACACCACCTGGGCTTGCCATCATGTTCGCTCTGTCAACAGTTGCTGCCTGCCTTCAAAAAAAGTTTGAGGTGTCACCATACCAAGATAGATATCGTGAGCCTGTGAACCTCTGGACTGTTACGGCACTGGAACCGGGTAATCGTAAAACGGCAGTAAAGAATGCCTTCACCGCACCGTTAACCCTTTGGGAAAAGGATCAGATTGAGATATTGACACCGAAGATCAAGAAGGCCAAGCACCAACGCGACATAAACTTGAAGGCCATCGAAAACCTGAAGTTGAAAGCAGCCAAGCCAGACGGGGACCGCAAAGCGGTCCTGAAGGAGATTGCTGAAATCGAGGAGGAAACCCCGGAGGAGACCATTTATCCCCGCCTTTGGAGTGACGACACAACGCCGGAGAGGTTGCAAACGCTTCTGGCAGAGCAAAAAGACCGGATGGCCCTTATTTCCGATGAAGGAGGTATCTTTGAAATCATGTCCGGTCTCTATTCTGGCGGCAAAGCGAATCTGAATGTATTTCTCCAGTCTCATGCGGGAAGTGATGTACGAGTCGAGCGGCAGGGACGCAGCGTCACCTTGCACAAACCGGCACTCACCTTTGGCCTTGCCGTACAGCCTGACATAATCAGCAAGCTGGCTAGTGGAAACGCTTGCTTCCGCGGAAACGGCACTCTTGCGCGTTTCCTCTATTGCTTGCCCAAAAGTCCCATTGGCACCAGAGACATAAACAAGCGTGCATCAATTCCCGAATCAGTCGAGGCGGCATACAATGAAGGTATGATGTCACTACTTCGGATTGAACCAGTTCAAGACCATCAGGGGAGGGAGGCAGCACGGATTTTGACTCTGACACCGGATGCTTTGCAGATATATGAAGAGTTCAACCAGTTCATTGAAACGCGGCAAGGGCCGCAAGGCGAGTATTACAGTATTCAAGACTGGACCGCCAAGCTCCCCGGAGCAGCTTTAAGGATTGCCGGACTACTTCATGTGGTCGAGCATGGAGCAGATAGGCAGCAGATAACTGGCAATACCGCTGAGAGAGCCTTTTATTTGGCCAAACTCCTTATAAGTCACGCTCGGGCAGCCTTCAGCCTTATGGGAGATGACCCAGCAGCACATGATGCTAAGCATATTTTCCAATGGTTGTTATCCTCCCCCAGAAAGAACCATTTCCGGCAAACGGATATTTACAAGGGAGTGCGACGCTTCAACGATGCTGATCGAGTGTCAAAAGCAATGAAGGTATTATCAGCCAGACACATTACCAGTGAACCGATCAAGAGAGGAACGGCCGGGAGACCTTCAATTATGTTCGAGGTCAACCCGGCAATATACGAGAAATCACAACCGGGATAATTGGCCCCCAGCCTTTGATACGTTACATACGTTCTCTACGCAGAGGGGAAAGGGTGAACGCGTGGAAGCCCAAGTTATGAAGGCGTAACAATATAATATATATAGATAATTATTGTTTTATCTATCCCAACAATTACACTCGGCAATACTACGCCGTAATAAACGTATAAAACGTATTGAGATGTTTTCAGGGGCAGTATTAGGAACTGAAGCGGTCTTTTGTACGCTTCATACGTTATTTAAATAGCTGACACTTGAAGTTGGTAGCTATCTAATAAAAAACGGAACTTACCGGAAGTGTTGAGAAAAAAAGCGAAAGAGGACGAACTTTTACACGTTTATACGTTTCATACGCAGACATCGTAAAATATATTACCCGGAACGCCTAATCCACGACATTGTCGAAAGGCACTAAGGAGAGGATCATGAACCGTCGAATAATTGTTAGAGAAATGTCATCGTTAAAAAGCAACCGCAAACTGCGGGGCCAACAAGTCATCCCTGAACTTATTGGAACGATAGGTTATGAATCAATTGACCTTCTGTCACCGGAGCATGAAAGTTTTTGCTGGCATTACGCAATTCATGGTAATGGCCGGGCCGCATATCAGTACGCATACCCGAACGCAGCAAACTCAACCGCTCGCCAGAATGCGTCCAAATTACTGACAAATACCAACATAATCAGTAGATTAGGTGATATACGGGCTGAAATGACAAACCGTCATGGAGACTCAGCTGATGATGTTATCCGCTATTTCTCAACAGTGCTAAGATTCGACCGCAACGAATTGCTTAATAAGCTGGGCAAACTGAAACGGTTGCATGAACTGCCGATGGATATTGCTTCAGTGCTTGATATCGACGTCCAGCTAAGCAAAAGTGGTGACCAGGCTGCTGTACTCAAAGTTCCTGCCAGAAGATTAGCAGCGGGTGAACTGGCAAGGATACATGGACTCTATAAGGACAAGATGCAACTATCTGCAGATGTTCCACAGATGAGCGAGGAGGAGATGAAGGCAGAGTTGGTGAAGCTGGCTAAAGAAACACTGGCAGACGCTCAACTTGTGGAGGTGCAGCCCAGGATAGACATGAACAATTGCAATCAGGAGGCTGTTTAGACTTCAGGCAATTCAAAAAAATAAGAAATGGGAAGAAAGATTTGATGAAATTACTTTGTGACACCTTCTGTTGCAATCTTCTGATAGTCTGAAACAGAAAGATGTCAGATTTCTTGGGCGGAATTCTTCCGAAGACGGCCTGGAAGAAATAATAAAGCTGACGAGTGAAAAATGAGCAGAGCTTGTAAATAGATTTTGGAAGAACCAAAATCCGTTTTTAACTGGCATTAATTTGTTGCATAAGTACAATACAGCCCGGTGGAATTATTCTATTTGCTGGGTATTATTTTATCCGTTTAAAGCATCAACTCTAATTGGATTTCTAAATGGCCAAATTTTCTTTTGAAGACACTATCACCAAGTTACAGGGGACTGACAAGGGCAAGGAAGCCTCAATGTACGGCCCTATCCGCGACCTGTTTGTCAATGTACTCGGCTATCCTGCTGCAGATGTTGATATTGACGTAATTGGTGAAGGCGGCAGACCGGACGTCACAGCCCGTGCCCCCTCCGGACTTACCGACTCAAAGGGTAAACCGGTCAAGATCGACTGGATTGTCGTAGAGGCCAAGGATGAACGCGGTTGTTTCATCAGCCCGACACAAAGGGAAAATATATTCTCAAAGAAAGCGAAATATATAGGCATCAATACGGCATGGTTTGTCATGGTGGAGCCGGAGGCGATTATAGCGCGGCAGGTGACAGGCAATGATTTTGCCATTTCCAATGACATTGAACTGAAATTAGATGGCATTACCCGACACGAATTTGAGCTTCAACTTGAGCATCTGAAATACAAATTTGCCGGTGTTCCGCATCAGTTGAAACGCTTCCGAGCCGGTGATACCCGCCTGATAGCCTCGGAAAAGCTCAACCGTCCTGATCCTGCTGTCTCCTCGCTAAAGACAATGAACCGCTACCGTGTGACCCGTAGAAGGTTTTTCGACAGTGTGCGGGAAATTACTTCCTACCTCCAAAGCTCCACCAGAAACGCCCTGGAAAAGCAGTGGCCGGAGATAGAGCGGTATCGGCAGCTTGCTAACAATTTTGGCGAAACCTACAAGGAGCGGGACCGGGAAAAAGGGAAATGGAAATTCAACCCCCACCTCCTTACTATCGATGCTAAGCCGCGAGGGCCTGAAGCCACCCGGCAGCATCACAAAGATGCTCTGGTACTCCGTCAGGAGTTCAAGAAGAATCCTGCCATTGCCCGACTCGCCCTGGACGGCCTGCCGAATTTTCAGGCCAGAACCGGCGCTGAAGATAAGAACCTTGCAGAGCTGTTCAGCATAGAAACAGCCAACCTTATCCTTGCCCGGATTCTGTTACTCCGTTTTTTCGAGGACAACGGCTTTTTCGGCGAAATCAAATATGTCTGTAATGGCGGAGTGGAGGCATTCCAGAAGATGAGGGAATACTTTCATGCCAGCTACACGCGTCTGCTGGAAGAGGCATACCGCCATGCCAGTCAGCTCTATGCAGCTGCCTTTGATGAGACTGAGCTTGACTGGGTACTCGGCATGAACGACCAAGCCCTTTCCAGCTCAATTGAATGGGCAATGTATCAGTTATCCCGCTATGATTTCACCACCGTCAAAGGGGACATCCTCACAGGCATCTATGACCGCTTCATGGACCGTAATCAGCGAAAGAAGCTGGGAGAGTTCTACACACCGCCATCAATTGCCCGTTACATCATCAAGCGGCTTGGCATCAAACGCGAAAGCCGCGTTATTGACCCGGCATGCGGCTCCGGCACCTTCCTGATCGAGGCATACCGGACAATGGTTGGTGACGATATTGACCGGGGCGCGGCGGAATATGCTGACGCTCTGGATACTCTCACCCGTATTGCCGGAAATGACCTGAATACCTTCTCCTCTGTACTGGCTCAAATTCAGCTTCTTTGGCAGATACTCGGCCATAGGACAGAGATTGAGCAGCAGGGTTTCCCCGACATCATGGTGACTGGCAAAGTCAATTCACTGGTGAAGCTCTGTCAGGAAAGCTCTCTGGAGAGGTTTGGCGAGATCGACCAGCCGATTTACGATGCAGTCATTGGTAATCCGCCCTATGTCCGAGCCGAAAGAAGCGCGCAGGAGCTTGACGATGCGACTATTGCCGAATTTGAGAATAGTAAAGACGGACACAAGGGGATTTCAGCGAAGGGTAACGCGTACTCTCTTTTTATCTACCGGGCCTTAAGTTCATGGTGCAAGCCAACAGCTGAAAATGGCACAGTTGGCAAACTTGGTTTCATCATTCCGGTATCCCTCTTTGACTCCAACGAAACAGAAAACCTTCGAAACCTGTTTAAAGTCGGCGGACGCTGGACTATCCGCGAGATAATTGACCTGGAAATTATCTACAAGCAGGTTTTTGACGCGGATGTCCTCCCGGCAATCATCATTATCGAAAACCGCCCCGCCACCGTAGAAGATCATGTCTCGCTCCGTCTGGCCAATCATGAGTGTGTAAAGCGTGATCAAGGCGGGCAGCTGCCGTCTTTTGAGCTGGAAGCACTGCCTGAACAGATGATCCCCTATGCCGACCTATTCACACCGGATGGACGGATCATGACCCGTCTCACAACCGAAAGACTCGCTGTTATCCGTAAACTCTGGAACTGCGGCGGCACCTTGCGGGACGCAGCCAAAACCTATTGGCTGGGACGTTCACGAGCTGCCAGGGGAAAGCATACCGACAAACAGCCTGAAGAGATGATAGTCGATTGGGCGGAGAAGAAGATGCTTACCCGTGGCGTGGTCTTCCGTAACCAGAAAGCATCAATGGTCAACGGTCATCATGTTTACAAAGGTGAAAATATAATCTCTGCCGAATTGCAGGGAGAGCCCGCTGAGCGCAATGTTGACCTGAACGGCATCAGTGACAATTCTCTCTGGTCTGTGAGTGATATATTACCTGCACGTGGCTTTGCCATTGCTCAAGTTGCCCACTGTGTCAATGCCGTCTCCTTTGATCCTAAGGCAACTGCTTTCACAGATACCGCAACACTCTTTTTCCCTCGTGATGAATTGTCGAAGTTTCCCTTTGATCTACTCTTCCTCTCGAATGTCTACGTCTTTTTCAATGCCCTTGCAGCTCGCATGGGGATTCTGCGAACTTTAAGGAGCCATATCTACCCCACGAACCTTGCAGTTATGCCATGGAGCGATTCATTGACCGGGGTTTCCGAAGGCATTGAAGCACTGCGATTGCCATTGGCCGAAGCCTGCCGCAACCGGATTCAGGCGCGGGAAGCGCTAAGGGAGGCTCTGAAAAACCTGGCACTGCCAACTTTCAAGACTCGCCTGCGTGATGACAAATCATCCGGCCTCTTCTGGAGCGAATGCTTTGACACTCATGATTATGAAGTTGAAATTTCGCACCTGAGGATTGAAGAACGGCAACCAGATGAGCTGCTGCTCTTTCTCTCTGCTGACCTTCTGGAGTACCTGGAACTAAATCGCGCTGATATTGCTCACGGGTTATTGGTTGCCTTGACAATGCGTGAAGGGGAATCCCTGAAAAAGAGTGAAATCCTCAACCTGCCGATTCCGGTATCTGCCGAAGAAATTGCGGCATGGAACGGAGTGATTGAGGAGTATCAGGAAGCACGGCTTGAAGAAGAGATGCAGGCCAGACTTAATGATCTTGACCAGCTTGCAGGCAAAGCCCTTGGACTGGACAACGATGACATTTCCTTCATTCAGAAGGAGCTGCAAACCGATCCTTTCCTGCGCGGTATCCGCCCCCGCTACCCCGGCATAGTTACTCGTAAGCAGGGATTCAGAACCGGCCTTGATTCGAGTGAGAGGTATCAGTAGCAGTTCAGAGGAGGAGAAATGGAGCAGATTATGGATGATAAGCTTGAGTGCCGCCCACCTTATAAAATTGTTAAAGGTCAAAATGCTTGCTGGAGTTGTGGCAAAGACTTCGATGTGGCTGGAATTGTGGTGAATGAAGCTTTAATCGAAGAAGGTATTACCGAGAAGGTATATCTCACATATGTGAAAGCGTTGCCGGATGAATTGCTTCAGGAAATACAAGCTGTTTCACCGAATTTCCGCAAGAAATTTACAGCCACCACAGAAATGGATTATTTTGCTAATGTCTGCCCGCATTGCGGAGAAGTGACAGGCGACCATTTTCTTTACTGTGAGCCCGATGGTGCGTTTGGACCTGGTAACGAAGTCCCGACGTCGGTTAAAGCGAGTTTTGACAGACCCATGACGATAGATACTTCTTGGGGCGCCGGTGGATGTTTAACTTAATATTTATAGAAGGTGGCATTTGTGGCAATGAGCGTAGACATCAAGTTTAACAGCGTCCTTTCTTGCGCGATATATATCCGGCTATCCCGTCATCTTAACCGGCATGGATTCAGAACCGGTCTTGATTCGAGTGAGAGGTATCAGTAGCAGTTCAGACAGGGGGAGAAATGGAGCAGATGTCTCTTTATGATGAAGATCATTCTGCAAAATCTCTGTTAGCCCAGCTATTACATGACAGTCGGTTGTACCAGACTTCTGAAGAGTATTATGCGCTGATGAAGTTCATTCTTAAGCTCAGGAACATTGCGCCATTCAACGCCATGTTGCTCAATGTCCAGAAGCCGGGGTTGCAATATGCGGCATCAAAATATGACTGGAAACTTCGCTTTAACCGTACTGTCAAAGACGGTTCCCGCCCGTTAATCATCCTTTGGCCCTTCAGCCCTGTAGCTTTGGTATTTGATCTTGAAGATACTGAAGGAGATCCACTTCCTGAGTCTGTCACTGATCCATTCCGTGCTTCAGGTAGCATTACCAATGATGATATAGACTATTACGGCTATCTCCTCCGCAAGAATGGTATTGAACTACGTCTGATCGACTATGGAAAAGGTTACGCCGGGAATGTTCAAAACACGGAGAAAGATGGAACGGAAGCAAAATTCAAATCAGATGATAAAAAGATAGCATCTCATTACATTATTCGCGTCAACAAAGGTTATGACTCAAATGTCAAATTCGCTACCCTGGCGCATGAATTAGCTCATCTGTTCCTTGGGCATTTGGGGCCGGATAAACATCTTGGCATTCCTGCCAGGCCATATCCGAGTCTTTCAATAAGAGAACTTGAGGCAGAATCAGTCTCTTTTCTCGTCTGCTCCAGAAGCGGCGTCCATTCAAATTCGGAAAGCTATCTTGCCGACTATGTGAAAGAACATCCAACCGTTGAGAATCTTGACCTTTATGCCATTCTGAAGGCAGCGGGGAAGGTTGAAACTATTCTGGAGCTTGGTGAAGTCACACGATTCGGCCCAAAATGAGCGTTACTTGCCGAAATTGAATAAAATTACTCGGAGGAGATATCATGACAACTGATACTAAAGTTATGCAATTTTATATAAATAAATTAGAAGCTGATTCAGCTATTTTGAAGTTACTCAAAGAGATAGAAACTACAACACATTTTCCCCTCGATCATTTATCCAGTGGCATGGTCATACAATATCTAAAGGACTTGAGATCAAGAAGACCAATTACCAAAGATAGTATTGATGCAATTTTTAACTCTTCCAAATTTCTCCTCAAGCAAAAAATCAACAAAATTGAAGATCCCCAACTTATAAAGTTGTGTCAAGAAATTGCCAACAATAAAGGCTCCAGGCTTGAGGAGGTTATGAGGATGACCTTATATGTCTTTCTTGACAAATATTTAAATGATAAATTCAAGCCAAATAGCCGTAAGTCGGCACTGTTGCCAGGAAACTTATATCCATAATGCAGCCTGCAGCCGTGAGAAGCCGAACCCATCACATCCGGCTAGACCCCTGGTAACTGCCAACACTGAGGGGAAAGGAAGGCGATTAATCCCTTGCAAAGTAAACCTCAAATCAAAGACATAAAAAGCATCAGTAAGTTACTGCAAGATCATAAGAACCTCTCTGCATTCAGAAAAGCCTTCCCCATTCTGCGACCATTTCTGAAACTCCTTAAAGTCAATGTTACCAAGATTGAAGAAGCATTCGAGCAATTTGGTCTCTGCGAATCTCAGCTATTCGAGTTGGCACAAATCCCTGACACGTTCAACGATATTTTTTCGCAATATGGCTGGATCATGTATGAAATGATGGATTTTGAGCTTGCAAAGAAAGCGATTCAGTTGGCTGAAAAAGAAGGGATCGAGTCGGCAGAGGAAGAACTGACAAACTATTACACGCCGGAACAAGTAAAGTGGCGATTGTTTACGATGCACGGCGTCAGAGCATTTCATTCACGAATGGACCTTGCTGACAAGGCGTTGACTGATTACACTGAAGGTCGTTATCATGCGTGCGTTCCGGTTGTGCTGGCACTTCTTGACGGGATGGTCAACGAAATCCACGGCAAGCAAAAGGGATTGGCGAGAGGTTTTTCTTCTGAAAAGTCCGACTTGGAGGCATGGGACTCTATCGCGGCACATAGCAAAGGCTTGAACGCATTGAAAGGAATTTTCAACACCGGGAGGTATACGACTGTAAGCGATCAAATCACCATCCCATACCGTAACGGTATTCTTCATGGCATGGATTTGGGGTATGACAACAAGATCGTTGCCGCAAAAGTATGGGCTGCACTATTTGCCGCTCGTGAATGGGCGATTAAGGCTGAACGAGGCCTATTGGAGGCGCAACCTGAAAAACCTCAAGCGACTTGGAAAGAGATACTTCACGATCTTGCAGAACTGAACCGAGTGAAAAAATCCCAGGATGAGTGGACGCCTGTTGAACGTACTTTCGAAAGGGATAATGTCATTACAGAAACCAATGAGTTTCTTCCTGGTAGTCCAGAATATGCCCTTGCAGATTATCTATTGCTATGGAAAAAGAATAATTATGGGATGATGGGAGAGTTATTGTCCCGATTCATGAACGGCAAGGAGTTGAAATCGTTTCCTGCGAAAATACGAAATGTTTATAAAGGAAAGAAGTTCTCGGATTTCACTGTCAGCAGGATTATAGAAACATCTCCTACAATGGGCTTGATTACCGGCACATTGAACTATCATAAAAACGAGCTACTGACATTCGAAGAATGCACAATCCGGGTCATTGCTGAAACACCAGCTGGAGATATGGCGCTTCGCTTAACAAATGAGACTGTTTGGCGGATTATGGATATAAATATTTTAGAATGATTCGAAGCGTTTTGAATCGGCTTTGGTTGGTACGAGGTAAATCAGTTCTCTCCCTCTGCTCTCTTGAACGGTATCACCTTCGCCCCCTGTTTCAATCCGTCAAGGTAATCACTCCATGTCTGCATCATCTTCCGGCGCTCTGCAAGGTGTGCCGTCCGGTTGTAAGCTCTTCCATTTGGATCTTTAACGGCATGAGCAAGTTGATGTTCTATGAAGTCAACACGGAACTGCAGCACTTCATCAAGAATCGTTCTTGCGGTAGCCCTGAAACCGTGGCCGGTGATCGTTTCGCCATCAAAACCCATGCGCCGAAAAGCGGCATTGATTGTGTTGTCAGACATACATCTTGTGTTGGTCCTGGTAGAGGGGAACACATACTTGCTGTGACAGGTGAGGGGGTATAGCTCTTTGAGGATATCTATTGCTTGACGTGACAGGGGAACAATGTGCGGTTGCTTCATCTTCATTTTTTCTGCCGGTATGTTCCACTGTTCAGCTTCAAAGTCGATCTCTGCCCATTCCATGTGTCGGAGTTCGCCGGGGCGGACAAAGAGCAATGGCAACAGCTGCAATGCACATTTAGCCGCAAAACCCCCTTGATAGCCGTCTATTGCCCTTAACAGTGGCGAAAGCTCTTTCGGGTCCGTGATAGCCGCCATGTGCTTACGTGTCTTGCTTGTCGGCGGTAGATGTTTTCTCAGGCTTGCGGCAACGTCATAGATTGCCCTGTCTGTTGAAATAGCATAGGTGAATACCTGGCTTGCTATCGTTCGGCAACGTCTGGCAGTCTCGACAACTCCGCGCCCCTTGACTCGGTCAAGGATTGTCCGGATATCCTTTGCCGTGACTTCTGTTATCGGCTTGCTGCCGATCCATGGGAACATGTCCTTTTCCATTCGGTTCATGATGGTAACGGCATGGTCTGCCGTCCAGGCGTTTTCAGACTTCATTTTTTCATGCCATTCACGGGCGATAGACTCGAAACGGTTAGACCGTAATTCATCTTTTTCGGCCCTTTCTTGCTTTCGAGCTGTAGACGGGTCAACACCTTTTGTAAGTAGCTTCCTTACTTCCTCACGGCGTTGTCTGGCATCTGCAAGGGATACTTCAGGATAGGTGCCAAAGGATATTGTGTTTTCCTTGCCCGCAAAGGAGTATTTGAACCTCCACCACTTGCCACCTGAAGGACTGATGATCAGAATCAACCCTTTCCCGTCATACAGTTTCCTTTGTGCGCTCCCTGGTTTGGACTTTTCAACTTCCATTGCTGTCAGTTCTTTTGTTGTCCGAGCCATAAGGGTAACTCCTTTCGTCTGTGAACTCGCTTCTGGCAAGTAATAGCGTTTATTGACGGGATGCGTTAGGGGTAACTCTTCTTGCTAATAATCTACCAGTAATAGCCTGTTACCCCAAAAGTTACCCCTAAATAACGTGGATTGCAAGGGATAATATTAGACAGAATAAGACAGGAATCAATAAAAAAGCCCCTATTTCAAGGGGCTTAAATACTGTGTCGAACTAGAAAAGACTTTAAATGGCGGAAGCACATGGGAATCGAACCCACCGGGGAGATTTCTCATCCCCCCCACCGGTTTTGAAGACCGGGCCGCCCACCAGCGACGGACGTGCTTCCCTGAAAATGCCGACTGTTGAA
>Ga0134124_10001814_pt1 | contig 17198 bp, 12 predicted proteins | sample KB304_FD_96880 | JGI IMG/M metagenome (GOLD analysis project Ga0134124, IMG submission 96880) | Terrestrial soil microbial communities without Nitrogen fertilizer from Kellogg Biological Station, Michigan, USA - KB3-0-4 | ecosystem: Environmental > Terrestrial > Soil > Unclassified ...
CAGTCGAGCGCTACATCCCAGACGGCGTTGCGCACGCGCGGAAGATCGTCCGCGTGGTCCGAGACCTGGTAGTCGGCGATGAGGAAGTAGCACTCGTATTCACTCTGCAGCTTGAGCCAAGTCGAGAGCGCGCCGGCGTAGTGGCCGAGGTGCAGCGGCCCGGTGGGCCTGATGCCCGTCAGGATTCGTTTTTTCTCGGGCATGGATCTTCTTCAGTACTGCGCCCTTGTGAATCGTACGCGACCTGCAAGGCTTCTTTGCCGCGTTCCCGATGATTACTCCCGCACCGCCCCGGTAGTCAATGACAACCTGCTCCCCAGCAACTCGCCGAGTCTGGGCGAATAGGCGCGAGCGACCGATCGGAGGAGCCGCCCGTCGGGAAAGGAGCACCAGTCAGATTGGACGCGTCGGGTGAGGCTGGGCAAAAGCTTGTGCGCCGCAAATACCCAAGGCGATAGCACAGAGCAATAGCCGGATGGCGGCCATAAGGCCCCCGTCCGTTCACGAAACGGACAACGTCAGGCCTTAGCCTCGCCAGTCCGTACTGTTCCCGGCCTGACGGCTGCCCAAACAGCGCCTTTCGACGAGTCGGCGACCGAACTCGCGCGAGATAGTGCCCTCCGCTGGGCGATGACATTTCCCTTCGGTGTCAGCCCATGAGAGGTCCGCAAAGCGGCGGCTCACGACCGTCCGGAATTGGCGTTCAGAGTCGCATTCTCGGCGGCGAGAACGACCCGAAGCGGAACTTCGTAGCGATGAGCGAAACGCCGCGGAGCTGACATCTGAACTGGCCGTCGTGGATCAGCGTGCGCCTGGGCCTCCGCATTTCTGAACCAGTTTCTGTGTACGCTGCGCCGTGCCGCGAGTCGGGTTCGGAGTGAAGGCAGGCAATCCCAGCAGCTTTCGTGCCTCCGCCACTGTCGCCGACCTGCGGCCGTATTCGGGACAGAGTTCAACGACCTTTCGCACGAGAGCCGAGTTGGAAGGCGCCAGGGTCTGCTTGTCCAAGCGGACGTTATTTGCAAGCCAGTGCGCGCATGCCCGCCCACTTCAAGTGACCATCTGACCAGCGTGAGTTGGTCTCTTCCGATGCCCGCGCCTGTCCACGTCGCGTGCGGCGCAATCCGGCGCAATGTCCTGACATAGAACTCCAGGACGTCGCGGTCTACCGGCATGGCGTTCTTCACACCCATCACGAACTGGATGTGCAGCGGCGCATCGATGCGGCCATCGGCTGTCATCTCCGCCGCCTTGAAGATCATCGAAAGGTCGAAGGCATCAACCTCCGGCTTGACACCGTAGACCTTCATCTCGGAGGCAAGCCAAAGTAGCCGTCGGAATCCTGCAGGTACGCGTCGCCGGTGTAGTTCCGGCCGTCCTTGACGTAGTCAGTTTGGCGCGGATCGTCGAGGTAGCGGCAGCCCGTGGGCCCTGCACCCCGAGGCGCCCGATCGTGGCGGCGTGCAGGCGCCCGGCCGTCGTCGACGACGCGCGCTCGGTAGCCCGGCACAGCGCGCTAGTGGGGCTGCGGCGCGCATGTGATAGCGATTAGGGCCGGACATCCTTCATCTCAGTCGGGGTTGCCACTGTGGCTTCACGGCCGTAACGGCCGACAGAACCCCTTGCACGACAGCCCTGACCGCGCAACCGGTGGCCACAGCTGCTCTAAGTGCTTTCTCGGCCGACACGGACGCTGTGATCAGCGACTGGGTTGCCCGGTGCGGGGACCAGTTTCGCGTTTGAACGCTGTTCGGCGCTCGCCTTCGCTGCATCGAGCTCGGGTTGCGTGCGCGTGGCCCTGCATCGAGCGCGCGGCATGTCGTCGTCGGATCGACATACGTCCGCCAAACGCGAATTCAGCTGCTCGTTCAATACGGCGTGTCATTCATCAGCGACTCTGGTCGCGCTCGGCGGGTCCTTGCACGTCAAGAGGCCGCGCCCAATCCAGAAGCTCTACATCCGAGAGGCTCAGCGGCCGGATGGCAAAGAACAGGATCGCGCGCAGACCGTCCGTGTAGAAGCGAGCGCCGCTGAACGTGACTTGAGGCTGCGTCGAGGCTACGGCGCCCACACCCGAGGCGAACCCTAGTTTGTCCAGGCCGCCCGAGTACATCAGATCTTGAATGAGGAGATTTCTCGCTTCGTCGACGTCTGCGTGCAGGACGGCATCTGCCGCGCCGGGGGCCACGAAACGCCCGCCCACTGGACGTCCGATCTGCCCGACGAAGACGTGGCGACCCTCGAAGCGAATCGGGGCGAGCCACAATCGTATCCAGGTCGAGGATGCACCCGCTTGCGCGACCTTGCGCAGCACGGCGTCAGGTCCGCGCCCGAAGACCTTCTGGAAGTCGTCGCCGGGTTGAGTGTCGCGGCGATAGCTGCGACGGACCAACGCCGCAGCGATGTCGGACAAGTCGCCCACGAAGACGGCGTTGAGAGGATCCCCGGACCCCGTGCCACGCGAGTCGCTTGCACAGCAAGGCAGCCGCTCCAACGACGCACGGATGGCGGAGAGGTCCTTGAAGTTGATGCTCTCGGCATCGGAATAGCTGAACGGGACTGGTTCCGAGCGCGGATCTCCGGCGGAGTCCGGAACAGGCAGAAACAGCGAAAAGGGTATCAGTCGTTTAGGCTGGAGCAGATCGAGATTGAGAAGTCTCGTGCGGCGCTCCGGGTTGACAAAGAGCACGCCCGCGCGCGTCTCGCCCGGGAGAATCGGATTCTGGAATCCGAGTCTGTCGAAGTGATCGTCAATGCGCGCGTTCGCCTCGCCTGCAAGCAGGCTGTGCAGGGACCACGCGACTTCGAGCGGCGAAAAGTAGTCGGGGTCGGTTCCCGAACGCAGCAGCCACAGCCGCTCCGGCGTTTGGTTCTGGACTTCGACCCATACGCTCTGCACACCCAACTGGTCGACGTCGGCACCGAACATGCGTCGACTGTCCTCGGCGCTCAGCACGGCGGCGCTGATGCGCACGTCTTGTCTGGAGGCGGTCACGGCGCGTGCGCGCAACCCCGCGTCGTCGAAGTCACCGGGAGCTTGCCATGTCGCACAGCCGGCGAGGCAGAGCGAGAGGCTCGCCACGCACAGCGCGCTCCCCAGGAATCGACGCACTCCACGCATTGCCGATCGCCCGGTCATCGATCGGCACGCCCGCTCGTCCTCACGGGCGGGGACTCCCAAGGGAAGAATGCAACCTGGTCCAGGGAAGTCGGCCGATGCTCGAACACCAGGACGCTGCGCAGCCCGTCGGTGTAGTAGACATCGCTCGTGAGGTTGCTGCGCGGGGCGCCCTTGGGGGCAGGGCCGACTCCCTTCACGAAGCCGAACTTCGCGACGCCCTGGGAGTAGGCCAGGTCCTGGATCAATGCGGCGCGGGCCTCGTCGACGTCGGGATCGATCTTGTGGGTCGTGAACGTCGGCGTGTGAATCGTCAGCCGGCTGCCGATGTCTCGGCTGATCTGGCCTACCCAGACCTGCTTGCCATGGAAGCGAAGCGGACTGAGCCAGAGCCGCAGGTGGTTGCGCTGATGGACGTTGTCGCGTGCCTTCTGCAATGCAAGGTCCTGGGCCCGTCCGAACATGTAGAGGTTGCTCACCGGTGCGTACGGGTAGCGCTCGCCGGATAGCGCAGATGTCACCATCTTCATGATCGACCCCGACCATTTGAGCTCGGTCGGGCGCCAGCCGCGACGCACGAACGCCGGGAAGGCGTCGTCGAGTCCGCCGACGACCACCAGATTGAGCGGATCGCCGTTCTTGGAGCCATCCTGGCTGGTCGCGCAGCAAGGCAGAGCCTCGAGCGCCGCCCGAAAGGCGGCGTCATCGCTGTAGTCGACGATCTTCTCGGGCGGGTAGATCTCTCGCCGGAAAACTTCACTGGCATGGTAGTCGCCGGGAAAGTCGGGAACGGTGGCGAGGATCGAGAACGCTCTTGCCAGTCCGCTCGTGACCAGGTCGATCTGCACGAACTTGATTCCCTCGTCGAGGTTCGTCAGCACAAATCCCGACGTCGTCGTACCAGGAAGGATAGGGTTGCGAAAGGCGAGCGCGCGAAAGCGTCGGTCGAGCCCGACTCTTTGCTCCGGTGAGGTGCCGGACGAGAACGCCTCGGACGCTTCAGAGGCGAGAAAGAAGTTTGGATCCAATCCCGGCGACAGCAGATAGTAAGCGTGATCGTCCCGGTTCTCGACTTCGATCCATACCGGCTGAATCGATGCCTTTGAAAGTGGCACGCCGTACACGGTGGCGCTCTCGTTCGCTGAGAGCACCGCGGTTGATACCCGCACGCCACCCTCGGTGCGCGTCAAGGCCCGGCTCTTGTAGTCGTGTTGCCCCGCGGGTGGCAGTGCCGAGGTGCAACCGGCAAGCGCAACCGCAACGGCAGCAGCCTGCAGAACTCGCATCAGCACGAAGGTCCCCCGCTGGCACATGACGTGGGTCGTGACGCATGCCCGGCGACCGCAGGCAGGCGAAGGTAGCCGGACAACGTCCGCTCGACGGGCGCGAGGCCTCAAGGCTACGAAAGTCATGTCGCCACCTGGCACAACTGTAGGAGAGCGATGAAACTTCGAGATGGCCGCTGCGGCTTGTGCTGGCGCGATCTTCGATCGCGATCAGAATGCGGCGTGCGGATGCCGTGATGCGTGTTGCATCGCCGGTGTCCGCCGGAGACACTCGACGACCGCCCTTCGCCCGCCCATCCGCCATGGAGGTGAATGATGCAGACCGTTCGATACGATCCTGAATACGAGAGGCGCCTCGCGAGGCTGCTGCTCGACGTGCTCATTCGCGCCGGCCTGATCCTGGTGCTGGTGATGCTGTGCTACAGGATCTTCTCACCCTTCCTCGTGCTGATGGTCTGGGCGCTGATCCTGGCGATCACGATCTATCCGTTGCACCGGGCGCTGGCCGCAAGGCTGGGCGGACGGCGGGGCTGGGCGGCGACGCTGATCACCCTGCTCGGCGTCGTGCTGATCGTCGCGCCCACGGCTGTGCTGCTGGATTCGATGGGCGACTCGGTGCATCGCCTGGTCAGCGAGGTACAGCAGGGCACGCTGCAGGTTCCGCCGCCCAAGCCGAGCGTCGCCGAATGGCCGGTGGTCGGGACGAAGATCCATGCCTACTGGCAACAGGCGCACGACAACCTGCCTGCGCTGGTGAAGAGCCTGCAGCCGAAGATCGGTGAACTGGCCAAGGAGGCGCTGGCGATGGTCGCCAGCATCGGCGGCGGCATCCTCGCGTTCGTCGCCGCATTCATCATCGCGGGCATCATCATGGCCTTCGGCGAAGCCGGCGCTCATGCCGGCCGGGCGATCTTCGCGCGCATCTTCGGCTTCGAACGCGGCGACGAATTCACCGTGCTGTCGGTGGCGACGATCCGCGCCGTTGCGCAGGGAGTGATCGGCATCGCCTTCATCCAGGCCATTCTGGTCGGCCTGTGTCTGCTGGTTGCGGGCGTACCGCTGGCCGGCTTGCTGGCGGTCGTGGTGCTCGTGCTCGGCATCGCGCAGGTGCCGGCGCTGCTCGTCACTTTGCCGGCGATCGCTTATCTCTGGATGAGCGGCGACTACGGGACCGGCGAGGCGGCGCTGTACTCCGTGCTGCTGTTCGTCGCCGGCATGGCCGACAACGTGCTCAAGCCCCTGATGCTCGGCCGCGGTGTCGATGCGCCGATGCCGGTGATCCTGCTCGGTGCGCTCGGCGGCATGGCCGCGGCCGGCATTCTGGGCCTTTTCGCCGGTGCGGTGCTGCTCGCGCTGGGCTATCAGATCTTCATGGCCTGGGTGGCTGCCAACCCCGAGACGACACGGCCGGCGACCGACAGCGGTTCGACAGCGGCCGCCTGAATCCCGGCTGCCGATGGCAACCACGCGCGGGCCGGCGCGCATGGCGGTGCCGGCACGCTCGCGGCTTATTCGAGCGGCATTCGCATCATCGCGACGAGCCCGCAGTTCATCGCAAGCCGATGGGCAGGCTCGTTCACGACTGCCAGCTGGCCCCGACGTTGTCGAGATGAAAACGGTGTGAATGGGAGCGATCGCGCGATGACAGCTCGCACCCCTCGTTGACCGTCGCGTGGGACTCACCGTCGCGACGAAGAGCTCGCGGACTGCGCCGAGAATGGCTGCGGTTGATTGCGAGGAGCCAAGGAAGCCATGGGCAGCGCCAGCCGGAGCTGACAAACGAGCATTCTCATGCGCGGCGACAAGCCGAACTGGAAGCGCAGCCGAGAGACTCTGCGAAGGGTCTGGCCGGCCGCTGCGCTGCTTGTGGCCGTGGCGCTGGCGGGTATCGGGGGATTCAGCCGGAGCCGACGCTCTGGTGCTCTGCTCGGGCTCTCCCCAGACCCTTGAGGGTGGCCGTCTGCGCACCACCAAGGATCCTGTACTGAACGGACACCGACGTTGAGGCGCCCCTTCAACCTCGGAGCATCCTTCGCAGCAGTACGTCCCCCTGACGTCACGACCCTGACATCCATCAACGTATCGTCTTTGCGGTTGTTCCAATGAAGGACGACATTGCCGAGCACGAACCACTTGTCACCAGCAGCTCTGGCGCCGCCAACGGCCGCCCATGAGGGCGACGGACGCGACAACGAAAGAGGCCATCAGGGTGCGGATCTTCGTGTTCATCAACCTTCCTTTCAGGACTGGCGTCGGTCCCACTGGCAGCCGTTCAGGCCGGCGGCAGACGTAGGGCTTGGGCAACCGGTGTGGGCGAACATTCGCGAAGAGGAAGTGGATCCTGGACCTATGAGCGAAGTTATGGCAATTGTCTGAAAGCGCCATCGGCGGCCTGCAACGCCCCGAGCGTGCGGCGTCGTCCGAGTGGACGCGGCTATTCTCTGCAGCACCGCTCGAACATCAGACGCATTCGGGTTCACGACATGCCGGTCACCTCGGGCTCGAGTTCGGCGCGCAGACGCGTTCGCACCGTCCGGGAAAGCCAGCCGGCCAGCAGCGCCCCGACGATCGGAGCGACCCAGAAAAGCCAAAGCTGCCCCAGTGCCCAGTCACCGACGAACAGCGCGGGTCCTGTGCTACGGGCCGGATTGACCGAGGTGTTTGTCACCGGGATGCTCACCAGATGGATGAGAGTCAGCGCCAGCCCGATCGCAATGCCCGCAAAACCCACTGGTGCGCGGCGGTGAATCGCCCCGAGGATGACGACCAGGAAGCCGAATGTCATGGCCACCTCGGTGACCAGCGCCGATACAAGGGAGTACTTCCCGGGGGAGTGCTCGGCATAACCGTTCGCCGCGAATCCCGCGCTCACGTCGAAGCCGGGCTTGCCGCTGGCCATGACAAACAGGATCGCGGCCCCCGCCACTGCGCCGGCAACCTGCACGAAAATGTAGGGCGCGAGTCGATTGGCCGGGAAACGGCCCGCGGCCCACAGGCCGAACGAGACGGCCGGATTGAAGTGCCCGCCGGAAATCGGGCCGACGGCGTAGGCCATCGTCAGCACGGAAAGGCCGAACGCGAGTGAGACCCCGGTGAGGCCGATTCCGATATTGGGAAAGGACGCAGCGATGACGGCGCTGCCGCACCCGCCCAATACCAGCCAGAGCGTCCCAATAAATTCGGCGATCAGCTTTGAAATCATGGTGGAGTCCCTTTCGCTGTTGACAAAGTGACGGACCCGCATGCGCCGTCCTACGAACCCTGGTCTTCTCCTCATGGCGCTGAGTCGACAAGGCGATGGGGCATCCGCGGCCCCCTTCGGCTTGCATCGCGCAAGACCCGCGGCGAGACTAGACCGCGACGCCAAACGCCGCAAGGCCCCGAAGGCGCTGTGCGAGTGTCCGGCGCCGCTCTGCTCTGACCTTCTCGCCGTCGTCGCGACCGCCCGAGGAATCGCGCCCACCGCAAGACCGCACTGCACTCGCCACTGCTACTCCCTCGGCGCCGGTTAGGTTCTTGTCTGGCTAGTCGGGTCTTTCCGAGGCGACGGGATTGGACGCGTCGCCGAATGACGAACCCATTCGGACGTGCAGCAACGGGATCGGGCAAGATGGTCGCCTCCTTGGCCCGTCGTACCGCGCTCCGACCATGGCGTCCACCCATTTCTCGCCTTGGGCAACGGCCTTGGCAGCGCGCATGCGCTGCCATTTCCTTCTAAAGGTTCTCGGCACGACAGTGGTGATCTGCTTGTTTTTCGTTGCCTATTTCCACCTCCTCCACCACCCGGAACACGCGGTGACGTCGGTGCCACTCACTGCGCTCGACCGCATCATCCCGTTCGAGCCCGCGGCGCTGTTCGTCTACCTCACGCTGTGGCTGTACGTCGGCGCCGGCCCCGGACTTCAGCCGAACTTGCGCGCGTTGGTCGCCTACGGGGTTTGGATCGGCGGGTTGTGCGCCGCCGGTCTGGTCATTTTTCTCATCTGGCCCACGAACGTCCCGTCCACCGGCGTTGACCCGTCCCAATACGCCGGTTTCTCCATGCTGCGAGGGGTGGATGCCGCGGGCAACGCGTTCCCATCCATGCATGTGGCCACCGCCACATTCACGATGTTTCGTCTCCAGGACGTTTGGCGACGCATCGGTGCTCCGGTGCTCGTCCAAGTAGTCGACCTGACTTGGTGCTCGGCGATCGTTCTGTCGACGCTCTTCATCAAGCAGCACGTCGTCCTCGATGTGATCTCCGGAGCGCTGCTCGGTGCGTCCTTTGCCGTCGCTTCGCTGTGCGCACCACGCCTTGCCGCGCTTTTCGCCGGTTCACCCCGCTGACCGCTGCGTGAGCCGTGGCTCGGATGGGGGTTCATCACCGGCATCAACTTGCGCGTGGACGGCGGAGTGACCGCCGCTTGCTGGCGACGCCCTTTGGTCCGAGGTCTCAGCGTAGCGGTCAGGTCCGAGCTTGCCGCGCTCAGGGCTTCCCTCGATCGTGGCGAGGTCGGCGTACCATCAGCACCGAGGCGGAAAGCCGACGCTGGCGAGCGTGCGCAAGTGGCCGGCACGGTGAGCCCGGCGTCGTCTCGAAAGCGGCCGTGCGTGCGTGCTCGCCGCGGAAGGACGCTTCAGGACTGAGTGCAGACGCTCGGGTTGACATCGCTGAGCGTCAGCTCCTACCAAAAGCTGCCGTCATCGCGCCCGAAAGTTGTGCGTGACGATCCAGCGCGCAGGCGCTACTCGACCCAAACCCGAACTTGCGGCGAAACGATGGCGCACCGAATAGCAGACACTCCGCAGCACGTCCCCGGTCGAGCACCGCCGCGGGCAGGGCCACCGATCGGCCGTTTCACCAAGTGAGGTTCGCAGGTGACCGTCTGCCGCCGCGGGAGGCATGGGCGCGCCCTAAGGTGGCGCATCAACATCGTTGCGGTTGCTCAGAGTCCCTCATGCGTAAGCGCGATCGGTCAGAGCAGCCAGTCGACCGGAAACAGCGAACCGATGCCGATGAACGCGCGCGTCGCCCAGCTCGTCTCGGGATCGACGTCGTACACAGTGCCCGTCCCGTCCTGCCACTTCATGTTCCCATCACGGTCAAGCGTGACTCGATATGCCGCATTCGGGTAGGCGCCATCGACCGCAGCCGCCAACCGCGAAGCCAGCGTCGGGCTCTCGATGATCAGGCCCATCTCGGTGTTCAGCTTCGACGAGCGAGGATCGAGGTTGAACGAACCGACGAAAATCGCCCGGCCGTCCACCGCATACGTTTTCGCGTGGAGGCCCGCCTTGGCGCCGCTTCCAACCTCGCCGGCGCGGCGAACGATCGGGCTCGCCTCAGGTTTCAGCTCGTAGATCTGAACGCCGCCGCGAAGAAGGCGCGGTCGCCGCTTGGCATAGCCGATGTGCACCGACTTCACGTCGTTGGCCGCCAGCGAGTTGGTGAGGACGCAGACTTGCACGCCGCGCTCCGCCATGCGCGCCAGCACTTCGGTGCCGGCCTCGCCCGGCACAAAGTAAGGCGACACGAGGTGCAGCGACTTGTCCGGACGACCGAAAGCTGCCTCGAGCTTGGGCAGCAATTGGTACTCGGTCGCGTCGCTCGGGCTCACGGTCTTGGCTGGGTCGTCGTGCACCAGCGTCGTCTTCGTCCATTCCGGCATGAGCGTGCCGGCGCGGAGACGCTGCACGATGTCGGTCTCGGCCGCTGCCTGTGCATAGCGCGCGGTGAGCGGGTTGTCCGCGATGGCCTTGACCCGTTTCGCCAACTCCTCTGACGTCATCGGCGAGGTGCCTGCGATGATCATCCGCGACGGGTAGGCGGAAGCGCTGTTCCAGAACTGGTCGAACTCCTTCTCGACGTCGGCCACCGCCTGACCGATGGCGATGACGTCGAGGTCGACGAGGCCGAGGTCCCTTCCGGTCTCGAAGTACTCGTCTGCCAGGTTGCGGCCGCCGACGACCGTGACGACGTTGTCGACCGTGAACGACTTGTTGTGCATGCGGTGGTTCAGCCGCGTGAAGTCACTGAGGTACCCGACAGCGCGCGAGCCGCGGCCGACGAACGGGTTGTAGAGGCGCAGCTCCAGATTCGGATTCGACGCGAGCAGCGCGAACAGCGGGTCGAGGCCTTCGGCGTTCAGGTCGTCCAGCAGCAGCCGCACGCGCACGCCGCGCTTCGCTGCACCAAGGACGGCTTGGTAGAGCAGCGTGCCCGCGGAATCCTGGTGCCAGATGAAGGTCTGGATGTCGACCGAGCGCGCGGCCTCGTGGATGAGTGCGAGGCGAACGCCCAACGACACGCGGCCATCGTCGATCGGCACGACACCGCTTTTGCCGGGGTGCTGCTCGATTGCAGGGACCACTGCCCGCGCCAACGGCGCGTCGCGAGACACGGGCAGCGCGAACGTCTCCTGCCGCCCCTCCATCGGCGGCAGGCTGGCGCATCCGGCCGTGAGAGCGAGCAGCAGTGCGCCGGCCCACGCGCGCGGCCGACGTCCGTCTTGCGAAACGGCTAGGACGATTCTCGCCACCGACTGTGGCAATAACCCTTGTCTCGGAGGAAGCGTCACGGCGAGCGCTTCGAGACGACGCGCGCTCGCCGACGACGCCACGTCGGTCGTATCCGCCGCGCTCAGGGTCACTTGCTCGGTCCAGCATCGGGGCCTTCGCCCGCGGGAACCATCTTGCCGGCCTTCTCGTCGGCCCGCACCTGTGCCTTGCGTTGCGCCCTGGACACCGTCGACTTGCCCGTCGGCGCCGTCACGGTCGGGTCGACCGCCTGGCCAGCCGCCGTCATCCTGCCGGCCTTCTCGTCGGCTTTGGCCTGCGCCTTGCGTTGCGCCTTGTCGACCGTCGAACTGGTCGATGGTGTCGGCGCGAGCTCCCCCTGTCCGGCCGGAGTCAGCTGGCCGGCGCGGTTGGCAGCGGCGGTGTCCGCCTTGCGCTGCTCGCGCGACACGGGCGGAGCGGCGTGAGCTGTCGCATCGGTCGTTTGCGCCAACACGGATTGCGGGCCGCCCGCGAGCGCGAAGATGGCGATGCCAGCGAAAGCGATCCTTGATTGCATAGGTCCTCCGGGATCAAACGATGTGGATCTGTCGTCGAAAAATTCTGTTGCCCCGCGACGCTTCCCGCTACTGGTCTTTGGTGCAGGCAAGCCGCGGCGCGCATCGCGACAATCACGCCGGCGCTTGGGGTCCGGTCGCGCGACGCTTCCGCAAGCGGCCGTAGATCGATGTCGCGATGACGCCCACCAGCAGCAACAACAGGATCGCGGCCGGTGCAAGAACGTCGTCGGGAAAGGTGGCGTGCGCGATCGCGAGCGCGACACCTGGGTGACGCGTCGGTGACGCGATCGCGAGCACGGTTCGATCGTTGGGATCGGGACCGCCGAACAGAGCGCCTGCCGCGACGGCGAGAGCGACGAGCACGGCGAAGGCAACGACGGCACCCTTGCCGATGAGAGAAACGACTGCCGGCCACGCGTGTGCAAGGATCAGCGCTGCGCCGGCAATCAGTAGAAGCGTCCCCACCCGCGCGACCCACGGAGCGGCACGCTGCGCGAGGCCTGGCACCAACTGGCGGACGAAGAGTCCCGCGACCAGCGGGCCGAGAACCGACACTGCGATCGCTTTCGCGATGACGCCGGCGCCGATGTGGGCATCCCGCTGGAAGAGCCATCCCAGCAATTCGACCGCGAGCGGAACGACTGCGACCGAGGCAAGGGACATTGCGATCAGCAAACCGTAGACAAATCGCGGCTCGCCGCCGAACTTGATCTGCTTGCCCGGGAGAATCGGCGGCACCGGCGAGATCGCCATCGCGAGGAGCGCGAGCTTGACCGGTTCCGGGAGGTCGAACACCTTCGCGATGACCACCGCGATCGCCGGCACGACGATGAACATGACGACGATCGCGCGCAGCAGCCGGTGCGGCGGCTGGAACAGGTGGCGGATCAGGAAGGTCGCTTCGGCCCAGGTCGCCCGCAGCCCGAGGCCGAAGACCATGAGCAGCAGGCTCACGGTCACGAGCCCTCTGACGAGTTGCGCGAGATCCATCTGACTCATCCTTGGGCTCGGGTGTGCCTGCGCCAGGAGTCGCTGTGAACGGCGGACGTCAGGCGAACATGAGCACCGTCGCGAAGATCACGGCGCTCAGACAAAACGGCCAGAACCGGCCCTTGCGGTCGTCGGGAAGCTCGCTGCGAAGGCTCGTGATCACCACGCCCCCGACGAGAACGGCGAACAGGCGCGCGACGACCGTCTCCGACAAAGTCGTGGCCAGGGCGATCAGCCATCCGGCGACGATGCTTGCCGCGAGGGTCCAACGTGCGCCGCGCCCGTACGCTCGACCGTGCTCCTCGGTGAGCGAGTGATCGACGATCAGGAAGTGCACCGCCATGGCGACCATGTACAGGACGAGTGGAACCGCGCCGCGCCCCGCTCGTTCGACGACGAGATAGCCGATCAGGGCGCTGTAGGCTGCGTAACCAGCGAGCTGGAGCCGGAACACCGCGTCGGCAGTGCCTGCGGCGAGCGCTTCCGGCCGGCGCTCGCGGCTGACGAGCACCATGTGCTCGAGTCCGTAGAACACGACGAACGAGAGCATGGCGAGCACGTAGAGCCGCTGCTCGGCGAACAGCATCGGCGCTCCGGCCTTCTCGACGACGACCTTGTGCTGGAGCTCCAGCTCGGGCAGCACATCAACGAAGACGTAAGCGACCGAGATGCCCGCCGCTGCCGAGATCGTCCGGCGGCGCGCCCAGAGCTTCTCCGTCCGCTCGGGCGCGATGAGGCGACCGCCGCTGACGTACGCGGCAGCGAAGACGAGGACCACGGCGAGCGAATCGAACGGGACGTTCATCGCGCGAATCATTCTGTCGGCGACGTTCGCGTCGCTCTACTGGCTTTTGGTTCAGGCCGAACGCTCGTCGATTGCCACGGTTGCACGCGCCGCGCTGCCGTGGCTCCTTTCGGCCTGCCGCTCGAGCAGGGTCCGCACGTAGTCAAGGTGCTGCCGGAGCGTATAGACACGATCGGCGTACTCGAGCGGGAACTTGCTCTGCATGATCTCCGCCTCGATGCGGTCGAGCTGCAGGCGTGCTTGGCGGACCTGCTCCGCGTCGAGCGGGCGCGATGACAATTCGGCCTCGCGCAGCTTCAGTTCGGCGTAGCGCCGATTGAGGCGCGCCTGCCGCCTGGATTCGACGAACCGGGGCACCACGTTCGCGATCGGAACGATCAACGCGACCGCCGGAAGCAGCAGCAGCACGAGCTGCTGCACATACACCGCGACCCAGAACGGCAAATAGTTCTGCAGGAACGGGCGTCCGCTCCTGAAATAGCGCTCCGCCTCGCTCGCGAGCGGAAAATCGCTCGCCGATGGCGCGGGAAACTCCTCCGGGCGGTTGAGCAGGCTTGCGACCCTGTGCACCTGCCGTGCCGCCTCGAGCAAGAGGTACGCGATCGCGGGGTGAATCTCGTCGCGCACGACGAGGTTCGCGGTGGTCGCGAGCAGATCGATGTCGTGCGGCGGCAGATCGCGTCTCGGATCGACCGAGCCGCGTTTCAGCGTCACCGGCCTGAAATACGGCAGCCTGCGCGCGATGCCCTCGACGTGCTCGAGCGAGGCGAGCCGGATCGCCGGATTCGAGAGCAGCCTCTGCACCGACGGCGCTTCGGGAGCGGCGATGGCGATGACCGCATCGATCTCGCCGCGCTCGAGCCGCTCGGCGGCGACAAGGCCACCGTCGCTGATGAATTCGGTCGCTGCGTTCGTTCCCGACGTCTTGGGCACGACGCCATAGAGGGCCAGCAGCTCGACGGCCACCCGGTAGTTGCCGCTGTCCGCCACTCCCACCGCGATCCGCTTGCCCGCAAGAGCGTCGAGTCCCTCCGCGACGTCCAATCGTCTCGTGAAGATCCACACCGGCTCGAACGCGACCGAGGCAAGCGAGCGCAGCGGTGTCGACTCGGACAGCGCGTTCGGATCGCGCGCGAGCACGCCGAGACCACCCTGCACGAAGGCGACGGAGACCGCGTCTTCCTCGAGCCGCCGCAGGTTCTCGACGGCACCGCTGGAGTTGAGCAACCGGAGCTCGATGCCGTTCTCGTGCAGGATCTTGCGGTACTGCAGGCCGAAGCGATGGTAGGCACCATCGTCGAGCCCCGTGCTCATCGTGATCGATCGCGGCGGCGGCGGGGCGACGAGGCGCAGCACCGCCCACGTGATCGCGACGACCGCGACCGCAAGCACGGCGATCAGCAGGCGACGGCGACCCGCGCTCATCGACACGCTAGTGATCGTTGCAAGCTGGGTCGGCAGCGACGGAAGCGCTTCTAGTTGCTGCTGCCGTGCGGCGACTCGAGCTTGGCCATCACCATCTCGATGTTCTTCTTCATGCTCAGCGAATCTGCGCCCTGCGACGGCGGAAAGTCCTGCAGACTCTGCAGGTGCCGGGCGAGGAACGGCCCGGCCGCGGTCGGGGCCCACAACTTCTGAGCGAGGAACTTGCGCCCGATGTAGCCCCACTCCTCCGATTCCGGATCCATCTTTTCCATCGGATCCATCAGCAGGTTGAAGACGTAAGGCACGCTCGGGTAGTACTTCTGGTTCCACCAGCTGCCCTTGGGCTTGACGCCGATGTGCATCTTCCAGGCGTCGACGCGAATCGCCATCAGGTCGGTCTCGTCGTAGTAGTAGAACTCGCGCCGCGCCGACTTAGCGGACTTGCCGGTCCAATGATCCAGGTTGTTGTAGCCGTCGAGGTGCACCTTGTAGGTCGTGCCGTTCGCGGCCTTGTGGCCCCTCAAGAGCTCCTCCTTCAGGTTCGGCAGGCCGGCGGCGGCGGCGAGCGTGACAAACAGGTCCTCGTGGCTCTGGATGCCGTTGGAGACACGCCCGGCGGGGATGCGGCCGGGCCACTTGACGAGGCAAGGCACGCGCACGCCGCCTTCCCACGTCGTGCCCTTCTCGCCGCGGAACGGCGCGTAGCCGCCGTCGGGCCAGTACAGCAGCTCATTTCCGTTGTCGGTCGTGTAGATGACGATCGTGTTGTCGGCGACCCCGAGGGTCTCGAGCTTCTTCAGCAGCACGCCCACCTGTTCGTCGTGCTCGATCATCTTGGCGCGCACGGCGTCCGACTCGGCGCGACCTTCGTCGACAGCCTTCTGGACGTACTTCGCCTGCGGGTGCGACCAGATATGGATCGCCGTCGTGTTGAACCAGCAAAAGAACGGCGCATCTTTCCTGGTCACGCGGTCGAGCCAGTCGAGCGTCTTGTCGAGCACTTCCTGGTCGAAGGTCTCCATGCGCTTGCGCGTGAGCTTGCCGGTGTCTTCGATCGTCTGCCTGCCGATCTTGCCGAACTTCGGATCGACGACCGTTTCGTCGTCCTGGTCGGTCGCCCGGCAGTGCAACACGCCGCGCGGGCCGAACTTCTTCGTGTACTCGGGATTCTTCTGCCCGGGATAGTCGAGCTCTTCGGGCTCTTCCTCGGCGTTCAGGTGATAGAGGTTGCCGAACCACTCGTCGAAGCCGTGCGACGTCGGCAGGAACTCGTTGCGGTCGCCGAGATGGTTCTTGCCGAACTGGCCGGTCGAATAGCCGCCTGCCTTCAGCACCTCCGCGAGCGTCGGGTCCTTCTTCTGGATGCCGCGCGTCGAGCCGGGGATGCCGACCGTCGTCATGCCGGTGCGGATCGGCATCTGGCCCATGATGAAGGCAGCGCGGCCCGCAGTGCAGCTCGGCTGGCCGTAGTGGTCGGTGAAGAGCATGCCGTCTCGGGCGATGCTGTCGATGCAGGCCGTGCGCCCCATCATCCCGTGCGTGTATGCACCGATGTTCCACATGCCGATGTCGTCACCGAAGATGACCAAGATGTTCGGCTTGCCGCTGCTCGTCATGGTGGTTGCCATGCGTCGCTCCTCTGGTTGAATCCGCCGGGACAGCTCGGCCAGCGACGCGCGGCGACCTCAGCGTCAACTGGTGTCGCCACGGAGCTACGGGACGATCGAATCGCGATCTACCTGCTGCCGCCGGTCGCACCCTCCGCCAGCTTTTCCATCACCCGGTTCAGGCTGAAGCTGCCGGCCTCCTGGCTCGGTGGGAACTCCTTGAACGTGGCGAGGAACTCGCCGACGATGTGCTGCGCCGGCACGCAGATGTAGGCATGGTCGAACCACCAGTCGTAGTACGTGTTCGACGTGATGTCCGCCCGCTCGTACGGATCGGTCCGCAGGTTGAAGAGCTTGGGGAACCGCAGCGTCGTGAAGGGCTCGCCCCAGATCTTCAGCGTTCCGGTGGCGCGCTGCTCCTCGAAGACGAACTTCCAGTTGTCGTAGCGCAAGCCGACCAGCTCCGAATCGTCGTTGAAGTAGAAGAACTCCTTGCGCGGGCACTCCTTGGTCTGGCCGGTCAGGAGCGGCAGCATGTTGTAGCCGTCGAGATGCACCTTGAAGGTCGTGTCGCCGACCTTCATGCCCTTGAGGAGCTGCTCCTTCACGTCGGGAACGCCCGCGGCAGCGAGGATCGTCGGCGCCAGGTCGAGGTGCGCGACGATGTCGTTGCAGATCGTCCCGGGCTTGATGTGGCCCGGCCAGCGGATCACGCAGGGCACGCGATAGGCGCCTTCCCAGTTCGAGTTCTTCTCGTTGCGGAACGGAGTCATGCCGCCGTCCGGCCAGGTGTTCATGTGCGGGCCGTTGTCGGTCGAATACATGACGAACGTGTCGTCCGTCATGCCCAGGTCGTCGAGCGCCTTGAGCACCGTGCCGACGTTCTTGTCGTGGTCGATCATGGTGTCG
>Ga0134124_10001816_pt1 | contig 17191 bp, 15 predicted proteins | sample KB304_FD_96880 | JGI IMG/M metagenome (GOLD analysis project Ga0134124, IMG submission 96880) | Terrestrial soil microbial communities without Nitrogen fertilizer from Kellogg Biological Station, Michigan, USA - KB3-0-4 | ecosystem: Environmental > Terrestrial > Soil > Unclassified ...
AAAACAACATCGCCGAATACATCCGTCGCGGTGGATTCATGCTGGTGGACGCCTGCCACGATGCGCGGGTCAACGCGGATTTCGACGATTTCCTGCGGCGCCAAATTGAATTTTACGCCGCGGTCCTTCCCGAAGCGCATGTGGAGCCCCTGCCGCCGACACATGAAATTTACCGGTGCCATTTCCAGATTCCCGACGGACGGCCGCCGCACACCTTCCAGGGAAATATCGTTGATCCGCGTAAGGCGCAGCACGGGTTGTACGGCCTGATGATCGGTTCCCGGATGGCCGGCATCATCAGCGTGTGCGGATGGCAATGCGGATGGGACCATGTGACCGAACATCCCAGCCATGCGCCCGTGGGAACCGACGCCGCGTGCATGCGGATGCTGGTGAACGTTTACATCTACGCAATGATCCAGGGCGCGTGATATGAAAGGAATTTCTCGCGGACAATTTTTGAAATGCCTGCTGGGCAGCGCCATCTTTCTTCCGGGCGTGGCCGGGCTGGGCGCGTCGATGGACCAGTTGCGGGGCGATCGCGTCGGCTGGGCACGGCTGAAAACTCCCAGCGAACATTGGAACCGCCACTCCGGCAGCGATCCGGTATTGATGCATTTTTTCCGGGACGAAACTACGTTGAACATCGATCCCACCTGGTATGCGGCCGACTGCATTTCCCTCGGCAACCTGTGCAAATATCCGTTTCTTTTCTCGCAGGGTGTCGGGATGGTGTCGGATCCGATCGCGCGCGAAAATATCGCGGAATACATCCGGCGCGGCGGTTTTCTGCTGCTGGACGCATGTTGCAATCCCGCGGTGACGCCGGACTTCGATCGATTCATCCGCGAACACACGGATTTCTTTTCCGCCGTTCTTCCCGAAGCGCAAGTCGTCAAACTTCCGCCGTCGCACGAAGTGTATCGGTGCCATTTTCAAATTCCCGACGGTCGTCCGCCGCACACCTACATGGGCGGCGTCTTCGACGCGCGCAAAGCGGAATACGGCTTGTTCGGGGTCATGATCGATAAGCGGATGGTCAGCCTGATCAGCGTCTGCGGATGGCAATGCGGTTGGGACGAAGTAACGGCCAGCCACGGCATCGGCCCCCCCGGCCACAGCCGCGCCTGCATGCGCATGCTGGTGAACGTATACATCCACGCCATGATGCAGGGAGCGTGATTGGGTAAGGAATTCTCCTCCGCGTTTATCTGTGTCCCTCTGCGGTTAAAAACTTGCTTCAGCGGTTAAAGGAATTTATTCTGATTTTTCCCCAATGGCGGGGTAGCCAAGTGGTAAGGCAGGGCTCTGCAAAAGCCTCATTCGTCGGTTCGATTCCGACCCTCGCCTCCAGCTTTTAAAGCTGGTTTTAAAAGACTTTCTGGAGGTTCAAGGGTCAAGCGTGTGCGAAAACGTGAGCAGCAAAATGGACCTTGAATTGCACCAAAACAATCCATCTGCTCTCTCCTAAAGCACCTTAACGCAGACGGCCAATTTTCTTCGATAATGAAAACATATGAAAAATCGTTATCGTCTCTACCTTCGTGACAAACATGCTGGAGGAAAAATCTATTGGTGTCAGGACAACGTAACCGGAAAGAGAGAAAGCCTCCAAACCAAGGACAAGGCCGAAGCTCGCCGATTGCTCGACCTCAAAAACCAACCTCATCACTTCGCAGGCTTCCATGTCCAAATGGCAAGGACGCATTTATTGGTTAGTGACCCGCAAGGCTCAAGCCGGACTTGGCAAACGGTCATGAATGCAATCATCCAGCAAAAGACCGACAACACGAAACATCGGTGGGAAACTGCTGCCAAAAGCAAATTATTTGACCCTATCCGCAATGTAGTTGTTGCAAACACCAAAGCCGAAGATTTTCTGGCCGTATTAAATTCAGGCAAGGTTTCTGCCAACGTGTACTTACGACGGTTGCATAATTTCGCGTTGGATATGAGTTGGTTGCTTGCCCCTGTGATAGCTAAACGCGCTTGGCCTAAAGTCAAATTTGTCGAAAAACGCGCTATCACCCTTGAAGAACATCAGCGCATCATCGAAAGAGAAAAAAATCCTGAACGAAGAGCCTTTTATCAACTTTGTTGGCATCTCGGTGGCTCGCAAGGCGATATTGCTAATTTGAAGCCTGAAAACGTTGATTGGCAAAATCGGACAATTAGTTTTAACCGAAAGAAGACTGGCAATAATTCTGCGTTGGCAATAGACGAAGAATTAGAAAGCATTTTGCGTTCGCTTCCAGCTACCGGAAATTTTTTTCCCTATCTTGCAAGTGTACGCGCTGCCGACCGCGCAACGGAATTCAAACAGCGTTGTCTTGGTTTAGGAATTACAGGGGTTACGTTGCACAGTTATCGGTATAAATGGGCACAAAGGGCGAAAGAGGCAGGTTATCCCGAGCGTTACGCGCAAACGGCGCTTGGACACGGAAGTAAAGCTGTGGCTCGGGCATATGCCCGAAACGCCGAAGTTAGATTGCCCTCACTGGCAAGCTACGAGAAACAAATGAAAGAGAAAATTGTCACACTTGAAAGCCGCAGCGTTGTTGCTGCGTAAGACCAAACAAAAAAGCCGGAAGGAAACTTCCGGCTCTTTCAATTAAACGCTTTGTTTGTTTATACGGCAACGGCTTGTTCGTCTGGTGTTTCGGTTTTAACACGATTGGCGTTTTTTTCCTGCCAATGCCGGTAAACAACCCGTGTCGCTTTTGTCAGCCACGCGGGATTTTCCGCTAAATCCAAAATATGAATTCTGGCAAAATACTTTCGAGCGTTAGGGGCCGGTTTGCCAAGTGGTTCAAGCAATCCATGATAAATCAAAACCGGAATGTCATGCTCTTGAAACCCCAGGATTTCCGCGCTTTGCCTCGCGTCAAGACGAGCCGGTATCTGAATTTGCCAGTTATTTTTGATTTGATGGATGGTTTGCATAGGTTGTTTAGCGTTTAATTTGTTATAGGTCAGTAATTTCCCATAATGGCAGGCTAATGAATCGAAAAATAAAAGTCAGCTAAAAACGGTCTCAAACCCCCACTTTTCTAAATTTAATTAGAATTATTTTCAGCCTTTAAGTCGTCACCGGAAGGCACAAAGCAAAATTGAATTCTTCACCATTTATTTAAATCTTCAAAAATTAAATATAGGACTCGCAGATGTGCGACCTCCGCCACCTTTTTTGCTTTTATTTCCAAGTCGCCCACCGGCGAGTAGGTGCAACGGCACTAAAATTTATTTCCGATTCAAACCCATCGAATAATTAAGAAATCTAGTAATTTTAAATGGAATAAAATTACCCAGGTAACGACAAAAATTCTTTCACAAAAAGTTTAATTATCGAAGTGTAAGAAATATAATAAGGTAAGAAGTCAAACCACCGAGAGACAACGGATAAGAGTTTGCCAAGTTCCCGCATCGCGCGAGTCTTATGCTAGTAAGGCGAATCTGAAATAAGGAACAAGGAAATAGCCACTATATTTAGATAGTGAAAAATAACAGGTTTTAAGAAGTTAAAACAATCCCAGCCCCGGTTGTGTATCCGTAAGGAGGGTTGAACGACGGTAATTGGAGTTTCATAGGCATCTGTCTCCGCCAAAAGTTTGGTTGTCGTTTCCAGTGAAAATCTGGACTAAATATCGTCGGTGGCTTCCGACAAGTAAAAAATAGCCCTTCAAAAAAGTTCAGTATTATTTAGTAACTCCTAGCACTATAAATTAGTGTCTAGGGGTTATTATCTTTATTTGCTTAAAAAAGTTTAGCATTGCATGAATTGCCGGCTGTGTTCCTAAATATATTTGGCTGCTGAAAATACGAACGCAGTGAGTCTGCGTTGCAGTATAAAAGCAAATGCCAGAATAAGAATTTCGGTGGAACACCGATTTGCGAAGCAAATGCTAAAATACATTATGCAGTGACAGGGGCGTTGTGCGACAAGCGGAATTCCAAATATATCATCCTTTCTTTATCATTTAATGGACTCAAAAATTGCTAGTTGTGGATTTAAATAATTAAGAAAGATTTTTAAATGAACACATCACGGATTCTTTATAAATATCTTTCACCAGGACGGGAAACTTATTTTACAAACGAATTGCTTCGCTTTACACAGCCAAGTTGCCTGAATGACCCATTTGAATGTTTGCCTGTTGTGCAGATAGCCAATCTTAATAAATATTTGGATGATATCAACGAGCGTAACAGGGGCCGTATATTGTTGGAGTTCGGTCACATTCCCAGAATTGAAAAATTAATAGAAAAGGGCGAAAAAGAGATTCTTAAAAAGCATAAAAAGGACCCAAACGTTCTTTTGAAGTTTATTCTTAAGAGCTACCTTTCAAATGCAAATAAAACAATAGGAATATTTTCGCTCTCACGGCGTTGGGATTCTGTCCTTATGTGGGCGCATTACACAGAAGCTCATTCAGGGTTTTGTGTTGGATATAATAGTCAGCATCCTTTTTTCAGACGTCAACCAGATGACCCCAGGGATATTGGCGCTGTTGCGCCCGTAGCCTATGAAACGAGTCGTCTGACCGTACAAATGGACAAGGCGAATGCTATTGATTACCCCCTTTTCTACCGAAAATCAAAAGATTGGCAATATGAGGAAGAAGAACGATTGATTCGTAAATTAAAAGGCGCACATTCAACAATTCAGGCAGTCCCGTACAATATATGTCTATTTAATGTTCCCCATGCAGCCATAGCTGAAATTATTTACGGTGTGAACGCTTCTGATTCGCTTAAATCTAAAATTTTGGATATCGGAAAAAAATTGAAAATTTCAGTATGGGAAAGCGTAATTTCAAGAACTACATTTAATATGGAACGAATGCAAATACGTTAGAACAATACGCGTTTGCAACCTTTAAAGCCCCTCTTAGATTTCTTAACTTTTCTAACTTTTAAAAGATGTTACGAACCGGAAAAGAGAGTCCGACCAATTTCAAAAACCAAGAGAAAGATACGACTTTATATCAAATAAATTTAAAAATTTAATAAATACCAAACAAACAAATGTGTTTTTGAATTAGTGAGCATTTAAAATTCGGCAACCACTAGATTTCTTAATTGTTCCCATGGCCCCAATTTATATTTCTTCACGCGGAGAGACTTTCGTATCCAAAATCAAATGAGCAATAATTGCTTCAGCCTCATCTGCATTTTAAGGTCATTTATCAGAAAAATACTTAACAATTACTAAGATAATTCCAACAATTACAAAGCCGACAAAAGCAGCGTCGGGTCTTTCGTATCCACCGCTTGAACCGAAAATGCGGTCCCAATAAATCCAACACAGTGCCAATCCGATAATGAGAAACAGCATATGACTGTCTCAGTTTTAAAATCCCTGTATACGCGTTAATACGTCATTTTCAAAAAATAGATTAATCTGAAAGTGCTCATATTGTCTGATGGTCGAAATATCGCAACCCCATAGGTTATGTCCAACTTCAATGGATAAATCAGGACCAGTATAAGTAAGCTGTTCCGATTTTACCGTTGCTGTCCTGCTTACATCATATCCAGAGGGTTTGCCAAGCAAACTTATGATTTGTGATTCAGCCATTCCGATTTTGACTTGGCTTAACAAGCTTTTGAGGCAATAGACAAACGCCTCACCTCTTTCTTGCTCTAAATTTCCCTGGTTGCCCAAATTGGAACACCCGAGAATTGAAATTAGTGAAAACAGCAGTATCAGGCACGCCGGAAGTTTTACGGTTTTGGCTTTCATAATTGAATCGACACTACCTTTAGGGAGTGTTTCGGTCAATCGGGAAAGGCCACGCTGCCCGATGTGAAAAGTTCAGCGTCGGCAAGATTTCAAAAGCGACTAAAAGACTTACGGAGGCAGCGCGGTTGGACGCAGGAAAAAGCAGCCGCTGAATGCGACGTCAGTTACAAACTTTTTCAGCTTTATGAATTGGGTGTCAAAGGCAACCCCGGCCTTCTGACATTAGAAAAAATCGCTCGCGGTTTTAGTCTGGATATTCACGAACTCTTTTCTCCGGAGGTTGCTGGCAAGCGCAGTCACAAGAGGGGGCGTTAGCTTGTTGGTTAAGGAATATCCGCTTTGCGCTCTTCCTTTCGACAACGTTCAGAAATTTTTGAATCTTCTTTTCCAGATTCTGGATACCAAACAGCGTTATTGTTGAGCACCGATTCCGGACAAAGATGTTCAATTACGTTATGAAGAAAATATGCGGGGGCTTTGCTTTTCAGCTTGTAAGCGTGCCAACGCTCAACTCCCCTGTTGCCTTCGGGCGCCATAAACCAATAGCGAATGAAAAACGATTCTCCAATGGATGCGGAATTTATAACGCGACGACTTTGGCCCCGTGTTGCGATGTACAATTTTTCTAAGACCTCATCCGCAACGGTCGGGGCGGTTGCGTTGTCAAAGTCAGCGTGATAGATAAAGACTCCAAAAAACTTCCTATCTGCGTGACCAAATGGAATGATTTCAATGTTGTCCGCAATTTTCGAAAAGATATCGTCTAGGTCGCTTTTCTTTGCGGTCGTTTTAACCTCAATGATGCCTTTCACGCAATCAGGTGTCACAATTACAAAGTCTCCATCTTGGAATAAAACAGGCTTTGTGTTGTCATAAAGCAAAATATCAATCTGAGTAGATGTCCTGGTTGGTGTAAAAATAAATCCATTTCCGATGCCTATCGTTTTTGGCAAATGTCGCCTAAGGATGGAGCGCAAAACGCTTTCCTTCCATTCCCCGTCGCTTAGCCAATGGTCCTGAATAAAGTTTCTAACTCTATTTTTTATGGCGTGAATTTCAGCGGTAATCGAAAGGAAATATTCTTCATTGTTCATGGTTTTTTTTCTTCAACAGTATTTTGCAGAAATAGCAAACCCTGTTGGTTCAATTTCTGGCTATACCAGTTGTCGATATGGCGGGCTACGGCTTGACCTGTTGTAGGAATGAGGAAGAACTTGTCGACAATAACTAGTTTAAATAGTTCGACAGTTTGTTTGATTGCTCGACCCGTAGTTAGGGTCTCCAATAATCCATGCAGTGCAGCGAGCTTGTTCTGATAAAGCAATCCTTCTAGCCAAATCCTTTTCGTCACTTCTGCTAAAACTCCGATTGCCGATTCAATCGTACATTCTGGTCCTTTGAATCCTTCGAGGAATAATTTCACTTCCTCAGTTATTTCAAATTTTGTTTTTTCCAAAATCCACATCAAGGTTTCCGCATTGATTGAAACGAATTTGTAATTGAATAAAACCAATTTACCGATTGCTTCCGTGTATTGGATTTGTGAAATCACAGAGGTTCGAAGTAATTCCTGCAAGAGGGTTTGAGTTCCGAATCCTTCGACTTTTGATTCGTTCCGCGCCAAAGCTCGCAGCATTTCATCATCTGAACACAGTACGGCTTTATATTCCGAGGCCGCAAGAATGCAGGTTGTGGACACATCCCCCAAAAAATCTTTTAATTTCGTCCAGCGGCTATTTTCTGTTTCTAACTCGGAAGTTACCGGAACAATGGTGACGTGAGATGCTATAAACTCTCGGATGCTTTCGAAGAAGCGTTTATTCTTTTCAATCTGGTCCGTCGTTACTTCGTGTTTGATGTAATCCTTGCCGATTTTTCCGAGGGTCATACCACCCTTGGATATAGCATTTTCATTTAACTCTCTGGTAATTTCATCTAGCACTGCCTGTGTGCTGTAAAGCTTCTGAAACCGTTTCGGTAATTCTTGAAGCAGGCCTAATTGAGCCAAGGTCAAAATACCCGTCAATTCAAGCATAAGAGCACCTGCTATTCCTGCACGTTGCAAATCAGCCTCGACATCTTCAATCCTTCCCGAATATGCGAATAGCTTGGAATAATGGCCCCCAGCTAACATGCCCCACACATGGATTAATGGCCGTTGTAAAAAATGTGCTAATGCTTCTATCGTAAGTTTTTTATTTTGATAGTGGGCAAAAACAGTTTTTGTGCTGTTTTCCAATTCATCCAATTGCTTAAAAAAACCTTCTTTGAACTCGGCAAATTCTCCGTGAATTGGTTGTATCAGTTGATTTGTTGGAAATAACGTTTGAAATTTTTCGAGTGTCTCTTGGAATGCTCTTTTGTATTTGCTTTGAATATCGAGAACGGTGCATTCAACAGTTTGCCACGCGTTTTGCCTTAAGACGAATCTGTCACCTTTTTTCCGACCAATCAGATTCATATTCTTTGCTTCTGACAAAGAAATTTCTCCACGTTCAGCACTGATATTGGAATCATCGAGAATTGTGTATGCTATGACCGTATCGCCAGTTTTTAGTATTACGGCGCAATCTTTTTCGACGGTCTCACAATCAATAAGAGAGTTGTCCTTTCCTTCAGAGTTAACGCATAACATGGCGTAAGTGGCGTGTGTCTCCGCAGACGAGAAAGCCATACGACGAGCTTGATACGCGAACTTTACTACATCTGGCATCCCTAACATTAGACGCAATTGCGCTACCCTAATTAGAAAATCAGCCTTTGCTTTAATATCTTCGAAATCAATTTCAGAAATTAGCCGTTTAGCATCATCTATTTCAGTGCGACGACGAGCGCAATCTGCCGCCTCGATTTTGTACTGAAATAATTTTGGATTCAGTTCGGCGAGCCGTTTTAGAATTTGATAAGCGGTTTTAAGGTCTCCGATTTGAATGAGGATTCTAGCCTCTATATGACTAGCAAATACTAACGGCTCTCCATTCTTGCGGATTTGCTGTGCTAACTTTAATGCTGCTTTGTAATCGCCCGAGTTGAACAGGGAAGCAAGATATCGTTGGGTGATACCGTTGTTAGCATCAGGATTGATAACTGGCCCATATAAATCAGCAGCCTTTGAAAATTCGTCGCAATGATAATAATAGTCGGCCAGCTCTAAAGCGATTATGTCACGATTTTGATTTGTTGAATAGGTGAGTGCTTCGGAAAATGCATCTATTGCTTCCTTTGGCTTTCCTTGTTCATGGAAATGGTGGGCAGCGGCCACTAAAGTATCCGGGTGCGTAGGCCACTTGCTGCGCAACTCTGCTAATACCTTTTCAGCTAAGTCTGTTTTGCCATCCTTATCGTACGCAGAAATGAGGATGTCGACTGTTTTAATTTCTTTAGGGTTTTGAATTCCCGTTTCGAAGTGCTGAGCCAACAGTGTAATAACTTTGGACGGTTTACCTGAGACAAGGCAGGCAATTGAAAATGGCAGCAAAACTTGCTTTTGCGCCGCAGGATTCTTGATGCTTTCAAAACAACTTACTGATTCGTTTAAACGTCCTGCATGAAACAAACTCATTGCCTTTATCTGAGTCGCAAACTCATCGGACGGACTAAGCATTAATGCCGAATCTGCGTCTAAAATCGCATCGGCGTCTCGTCCTTGCATTCGCCTTACATCTGCTCTTAGCACATAAGCGTGGGCTGACAGGATTCGTTCTTCTCGTTCGCTTAATAGCGTAATGGCTTCGCTAAGCAAGCTGTCGGCTTCCGCGAGTTCTACACTCAATTTTTGAGACAATTTCCATGAGAAAATCGGTTCGCCTAGCAAAGTTTTTTGCGTTGGACGAACAAGGGAATGCGCCAGGAGAATGAATATGCGCGGGTATTTCGTTTGTTTAATCGCGCCACGCAAAAATGTTTCAGCTTCCGAATAACGCTCACTCTCGAAAAGGACATTAGCGACTGCGAAGCAGCATTCTGGATTGGTCCTAATCCATTCGTTGCTTTCAACTGCTTTTTGAAATTCCGCCTCCTTTCCGTTTGCTAAAAGCGCTTGTAAGTAATTTGCGGTAATAACCTCGTCTTTGGGGGATTTCTGCCGTGCAACCTCGGCCAATTTTAGCGATTTCTCTTTATCGCCTTGCTCCAAAGCTATTGCCGAAGCATTTGAAATGGCGAGGGGATTATCTGGTTCTAAAGTGTATGCAAACTCGAATTCCTTAATCGCCGTTGGCGTCTCACCTAGGTGGGCACAGCAGGCTCCGATATTTGAAGCAATCCGAAAGAGGAGTGATTTCGAAACGTTTTTAGGCGCAATTTCCTCACGAAGTTTCTGTAACATCTTTCTCGCAGTTACATACTTTCCGAGCTTATGTAGTTCCCTCGCTGTATCAACCCGAGTATGGTAGATTCTCTCTTCAACTTCGTGCGGTGATATGCTCTTGTCAGATGCATTAGTTAGCATCGACTTTATCTCTGTAATCTGTTCAGAAATGGGTTGAACGGTTTTTCTAAATTCATCCCTTGTTTCTTCGTGTAGTTTTTCTTGCCGACTTGCTACAGTTACAAGCCCATCCTTGGACTTAATTATTTCGACTTCCAATTTCTGAAAAAATAAAGCCAGGATTTCTTTGGCTTTTGAAATTGTATCTTCGGCTGCGTAGAACTCTCCAATTTTGATGAACGAATCCGCAATCTCATCATCGGCCAATGGCTTGTCGCCAGTTTCAGCCCTTTGAAGAATGCTTTGAAACACGTCGCTTTCACACCATTTCGTCAGACAAAGGCGAATTTCAAACAGAGGGAAAGCAGCACAAGTTTCGTCTGACGCTTTCTTAAAAGGGGGGACTTCTGATAATTGTTTATACCCCGCCCGAAGGACGGCAAATGAAGCTTGTCCTACAATTTTTGCCAGTATGCCTGCAATAGCGGTCATATGACCTTTTGTTCTAGCAAAGTGATTTCTCTATCTCAGATAAAAAGTCCAAAATCTCTTTAGCCGATTTGTCGAATTGCTTTTTCGCTTCAATTGGATGCGTTGCGGCCCAGGCCAGCAAATCTTTGGCAAGTTGTCCCTTCTTTTTCTGTCTTTCTGGCCCGTTTTTCATTTTTAAGATTGGGCCTGCCTTTCGTTTGAAAGAAGGTGGATAAAAATTTTCAAAATCGTGCTCGCTGAAAGATTTAAAATGACTTTCAGGCCACGTCTTAAATTTTGCTTTGAGACTGGAAATGGCTTTTTCGCCGTCGCCATCGCCGTCAACGACCACCCATGCGCGTTTATAATATTGGGGCGATGTATGAATAAATACGAATAAGCGCAACAAATCTGAAAAGCGGGCTTCCACATCGGTTACGCCTGACGCAGCGATTGTCTTTAACCTTCCGTGAAGGTTTGGCCGCATGAAAGGAATAAGAAAACCCCGAATTATCGTCTCCGCTGTTGATTCCTCCAAAATTAAATAGCCTTTCCACAGATTAAAATCGAACGGCTCATAACCTAGATTTTCGAGAAGTTGAACTCGTTCTTCGGGTTTGTCTGAAACCAATTTACAGGAAGAAATAGGAATTTTCGTTGCTGAATCCTGTTCCATTTCGATGGAGAACAATTTCGTCTCGGGAATTGCTCCTAGATATTTGACGACAATATTATTGTGGGTAGAAATGATAAACTGGTTAAAAGCCGAGCGTTCAATGATTATTTCTAAAAGAGCTTTTAGGGCACTTGGGTGGAGGTCGTTCTCGATTTCTTCAATCAAAAACAGTTTACCTGTGGCAGAAGAAAGATGCGCCAATAATGTAAGAACGTTCACCGTGCCTTCGCCCATACTGTCGATTGGTAAAAGACGTCCATCTTGAAGCACTAAGCCAGCCTGCTTGCCATTGTCCCATTGGGCGCAGCTAATTTTGAGGTTCAGTGTTTTTGAACAATAGTCTCGAAATCGGTCGTGGTCAGGAAAATCACGGTTTGAAATGCGGTCAATTTTTGAAGGTAGATTTTCAAATGTTTCCTCGACCTCGTTTGCATTATGGTAATTAACCATCGTCTGATATTTAAGGGGCTTTCTATGGGCAAAATACGGGTAAATGAAGTTGTTTGGCTCCCTATCCGGGCACGCCGCATTACTAAAGGCGGTCGGTGCGCCTCTATGACCAACAGAAAAACTTTTAGCTGAACTGTGAACATCGCTCCCTGTGAAAATGAACTCATTCGGAATCATTTCATCTTTGCTCGCGACAGTTATGTTATTGTCTTCGGCAACGTAGGTGTCAGGCAGGCGCGGGGTCAACTGGAGACCGTTCTTTTCGGCTAATTGAATTTTAATTTCTCCGCTGGCCGCAGAAGCGCGAAGACTGCTTTTGAAGAATTCATTTAAGAAATCCGCATAGCCTTGCCGAAGGCGACCTTGAAGAAGCCAGATGCTTTTTAATAAGGTGGATTTGCCGGCGTTGTTGATGCCAGCCAGCACATTAATTCCTTTTGCAAATTCAATTGTTCCCGAATTTGCGAAGCCCTTGATATTTGTAAGCTGAATAGTCTTAAGCCACATAACGACCTTCTGACAACGAACGAGAGCCGTTTTTGTCAAGAAAGTCAAGAGTCGGTCCGAATAATGAGAAAAGTCTGACTATTATTCTCGATAACGAGAAAATGCTTTATTTATACTATCAGTATCAAAATAAGGTTCAAAAATTTCGCAAACATTCTTTCCAATGCTTATCGTTTCTGAATCCCATTTTTGATTCTCCGGGTCGTAAAACATTGAGCGTATAAGTTTAGGGTGTCTATCTTTAGCATCTCTCCACCGATAACCCCATTGTTCCATATAATCTCGCATTCTTCCTCTGCGCTCTACTGTCTTACATGCAATTTGTGTTTTGCCTCTCGTCAAAAAATCAACTCGAATAGCTGTCTCTACTTTTCCGGAAATGCAGGCATCATCTTTTTCTTTAAAGATAATTTTATTAGCGATTAGCAGATTTCGAATGAATGAATAAACATGTTGTGCTCTGGGAGACTCCGTTTCGTGACGATAGAGAAGGTGGGAAATGCTTACCAATGCTTCACCAAACAAATGAGTCAATTCCATCCAGAGGAAGTTTGATTGTTTTTCGCAATTCCATCCCGCATCGCTCCATTTCAAAAGCCTTTATCTTTTCATCAAGAAAATCTCTGTTAATTGTTTTTGCCCCCAAATCAAGGCCGTATCCTTCCAACGCTGAAATTACTTCGCCATTGTCGGAGATAATTACATTAGCAGAGTTGACTTCATTAATTGAAACAACAACTTGGATAGCATTTGGGTACAACAGAGGCAATGCCACCAACAAACCTTTGTCAGTTTCCTTAACGCAAAATTGTTCTGACCAGAACCGCTTAAGCGTTTCCTCGCACGATTTAGCGTTTAGATATGACAAGTTTGTTTTAGTCAAAACTCATTTCCTTTTGCTTGCCTGTTTCCGGCAATTCAATATTCCACAGCCGACATACTTTACGAGAAAAATCAGCCAAATCTGTCACGACTCCTAAATCCAACGGGTCGTGGCGATTGTCCTTCGGATGGTTCGGATAGTCGATGTTTTGATGCCACCCCTTAGGGATTTTCTTTTTATAGCCAAAGGAACGTCCAATAGAGTCAAAATCGACGCCACGAATTCTTACCAAATCAGCCAATAAAGCGGCATGATACTTAGTCGGGTCGTTAACGATAGGGGCATGAATACGAAGTTCAAGCCTAACAATTCCAACTTCATCAGACAAAAGCGAAACACGCGCTGTTCTGCCAGATTGACTTTTTTCGAACTCTTTAAAGACAAGCCTCCCGCCTTCAATCGTTTTTTTCACTTTAACGAGTTGAAATATTTGGTCGTCTGTATGTTTAAAGACGGGCATCCGTGACCCATAAAACACAAATGAAATTTGATGACAACCTAATTATTCGCTCTAAAAAGGGTAGCCATAAAAGGAAAACGGCGCAGTTTTTAGGCTGCGCCGTCGTCGATTATCGAACCGTCCGATTAAGGACAATGAGAATCAACAGAATCAAAACCAGCTCTGTATTCATCGTTATACGTCTCACAACAATTGATTATCGCTGGTTCACTGAAAAACCCGCCTTTGGCGCGCAGCTTAAGAGAAAAGGATTTAGTTTTTATAAGTTTTAAAGTGATTAAAATTTTTTGAAATGTAGTAATTGGAAAAGTAAAAGTAGTTTTGTGAGTGTGGTAATAAAGATTTTACAAAGTAGTTTTGAAATGAATAAAAATGAATGGTGAATTTTGTGAGTTTGAATTTTTAATGATTTGATTTTTTGAAAGAGAATTTTTGATTTGAATTGGTCACTTCGCACCCAACTCAAAGCGGGTTCTAAAATTTCAATGAACATTACAGCTTGAATGCTGCAAGATGGTTCTATTATAGCACAGAAATATTACCGTCCACAAGAATTGGTCATACTGGTTAAATCGGTTGCAATTGATGCATTGGAGGGCTCAAATATGAACAAAACATTTGCCAAATATAGGTAGTTTTAAATTCCGAACGGCTTAATTTATTTAGATTTGATTGGCAACGGTGTGTATCTGGCCACGGCTACAAGTGTGTGCAAAACCGTGAGCAGGGGTGCTGGAAACGGCCTGAAAAAATAGTGACAGAGGGGGCTTGTATAGTCCGTAAAACCAATCAAAATTACTTCTGACATCGACGTTCTTTGGCCGATTCCGACCCTCGCCTCCAGCCTTCGCCCGCAGCGGTAGCGAGGGTGAAGGCTGCGCGCCGAAGCTTGCTGTTCAGCGTAGGCGGGCCGGTAAACCAACACGCGGGCTACGGCTGGCAGGCCAGCTCAATCATTGGAATGTTCCTTCGACCACAGCGGTAGCAAGGGTGAAGGAGCGCAGGGCAGCGAATCATAAAGTGAAGGGGTTAAAATGAAAGGGTTTCACTACGTTTACACACTTCAGTCCGTTTCCAATTCCGATCAGGTCTACACGGGTCAGACACAAGACCTTCATCAAAGGCTGATCGACCATAATTCAGGAAAAGTTCCCCATACTTCAAAATTTATTCCGTGGGTGATTCGATCAGCAACTGCTTTCAGACACAGAGATCGTGCTCTGGCATTCGAACGTTATTTGAAAAGCGGTTCGGGGCGTGCCTTTTTAAAACGTCATCTTTAACGCCGTTCGCACTGGAAATTCCGGCAACGTTGCCGAGGGTTAAAGATCGAAGGCATCATACTCCGTTCCTATCGCTACGCATGGACGACTGGCAAAAGGAATGGGGAAAAAGCCCCTAAAACATACAATCTAAATTGCTACCATTTGGATTTTGGACCGCTTTGACTGCAATCCTGTAAGTGAAAAAATGAGAAAATCGAAACCAACTCATTAACGACCCAGGCTTGAATTCGTTGCGCTGGCCAACCAGTGGAGTTTTGAAAATGTAAATCAAGTCGTTGACTTGTTCTTTACAGAAGTGTTGACTCTGAAAAATCGAAATGGCTCCGGTTCCACAATCCATGAAGCAATATCATGTCTTCATTGCCTCACCGGGCGACGTGAATGAAGAACGTCAGATGGTTCGACAATTCTTTGACCGTTATAACCGTCATATTGCACAACTTTGGGGTGTACGATTTGAAGTTGTTGACTGGGAAAATTACGCCACAATTGGTATTGGTCGGCCTCAGGAACTTATTACAAAGCAAACACTTGAACGCTTCAAGGATTCGCTTGCCCTGGTAATTGGAATAATGGCACAGAGATTTGGATCGCCAACAGGTAACACCGAATCAGGCACACAAGAAGAGTTCCTCTGGGCACTGAATTGTAATCAAAGGGTGGGCTTCCCCGAAATTAAATGGTTTTTCAAACGGGTTGACCGATTTATTGCGCCGCCCGATCCAGAAGCTGTAACAGAAGCACTGGAACAGTGGAAAAAAGTTCGAACGTTTCATCAAAAACTTAAAGACTTAAAAGTCTTCCTTGCTGAGTATTCGGAAGCGACCGGCTTCAGGGATGTTCTGGAAAATGATTTGAACCGATGGCTGACTGATCATGCTCGCCCATGGGTGACAAGCTCTTCAAAACACGGTGATCCAGGAGTTTTAACCACTACTCCCCCCCGCCGTTATTTTGAGAGTATTGAACGCGATTTTCATAGGCTTGATATCGCTGGAATTGACAACGACCGCGCCTTTGAAATTCCTCTTAGCGAGATATATGTCCGCCTGCGTGTGATGTGCGAAGACGAATCACAGGCCGTTCCTGATAAGGTACAAGATTTGGAATCAATTGATATCCAAACGGCGTTATTGCGCTTTTCAAAGCTTGTGATTGTGGGAGATCCAGGCAGCGGAAAATCTACTTTTCTAAAATATGTAGCATTGATGCTTGCACGATCATTTTTAGAGAATGACCCTGGCATCGCCCTTGCCAAGTTGTGCCTTCAAGAACCGCTCCCAATTCCCATTTTCATTTCATGTTGGGATCTCTCTGATTATTTAAAAAAACGAGATACTATTCAACTGGCAGCATTGCTGGAGTTTGTCACCGACCGTTTAACAAAGTGTGGTTTTACCATTACGACGACGACTCTTGAAAAGATTCTTGAAAACGGTAGTTGCTGCCTTCTTTTTGATGGGCTCGACGAGGTGCCGACCGACAGCGGTCGCGGCGCTGTCAGCCGTTTGCTCGAAGAATTTGTAAAGCAATTCTCAAAAAATCGGTATGTTGTCACTTCTAGAGTACGCGCCTATACCGGCGATACAATTCTTAAAGGAAAATTCACTCGTTGTGATATACAACCGTTCGATGCCCATGACCGAGCCGAGTTTCTTAAGAACTGGGTCGGACTGCTTTTTAAGATTTCGCCCAGCCAAGTCCCACTCGCAGACACCGATGCGAGTCGTGAATTTCAAGGACTGACCCAAGCAATCGAAACAAGTGATCGGATTCGACCTTTAGCAGTGAATCCCCTTCTATTGACAGTCATCGCGATTGTTCACTGGAATCGAAAGCGACTGCCAGAGCAAAGAGTCGATCTTTATGATGAGTGTGTGGATGTGCTTCTTGGTCAAAGAAAGGACGCAGAACACATACAAGTCGGGCGGAAAGCTGGAGCATTTGATGAAAATTATGAACAACAGCAACGCGAAGAACGTGCTTGGGTCCGAAAACGGTTTTCTGAAATTGCTCTTCATATTCTAATTGGTGATGGCAACCGCGATGAAACCACCAAGACCGATATCATAAAATTGCTCACCCCTCGCTTTATCGACCAAGGTGCGACCACGCAGGAGTTGGCGGAAGCTCGGGCGAGTTATTTTCTAGAAAGACAAGAGCTCCATAGCGGGCTTCTCGTAAGCCGACGCGAACAAAGCTACCGCTTCGTCCATCTTACGTTCCAGGAATATCTGGCAGCATGGCATCTTTCCAATCAAGAATTCAGCCAAGTCACGCTCTTAA
>Ga0134124_10001818_pt1 | contig 17178 bp, 36 predicted proteins | sample KB304_FD_96880 | JGI IMG/M metagenome (GOLD analysis project Ga0134124, IMG submission 96880) | Terrestrial soil microbial communities without Nitrogen fertilizer from Kellogg Biological Station, Michigan, USA - KB3-0-4 | ecosystem: Environmental > Terrestrial > Soil > Unclassified ...
AACCGGAGGAGTAAGTGGTGCTAACGGCACTGGCACATTAATAATCCGCTGCACCGGGGCTGATGGCGGGGTCTCTGCGATGCAGACGGATGCAACGGGAGACTCCCAAGCGGTGTTTACTGGAGGTCCTGGCGGAAGTTCTGTCTTTGGCGGCGCCGGGATGACGATTGCTACCGGCGGCGGTGCTGCGAAGGCGAACTCGGGCAGTGGCGGCGCGGGTGGTACTAGCTCTACCACTACGAAGGGTGGGGGCGGCGGTGGCGCTGGAGAGTATGTGGAATTTTGGATGACGGCGGCGCAAGCGACGGGGCAGTCCTATGCTGTTGGTGCTGCCGGGTCGGGCGGTTCGGCCGGCGGTTCGGCCGGCGGCAATGGTGCCGCTGGAATAATTATCGTCGAGGAATATTACTCATAGACTTGGCTTGTCACCCGCCAGGACGGTAAGCCCTCCGCATAATAACCGCGCCATCCTTTTTTGCGTGCTGTCGCGCCGCTGCAATAGTCTGAAATCCACCAGTCACAGAAATACTTTCTCCGTTTTGTCGGATTTCGACATGCAAGGAATCTCGTCCGGTCCCGTCATTGTTCGGGGCGCGAAAAATATTAGCAGTTTTCATCTTTGTCACACTCTCAAACATCGGAAATACCCATGCCGTTCCTCCTCATTCTAATCGCTATCCTGGTCGTGGCAACCCATTCCTGGGGGCAGGAGCACAGACACCCTGCCGAACATGCTGCACTGCATGACGAGTTCTACAAGGACTGGATGCGCCCGGACAATCCAAAGATGTCATGCTGCAGTGAGCAGGACTGCGCACCAGTCGAACATGTCGATCGCCGCAACGGCGTTTGGTGGATGCAGCGCACCTATGACGGCGAATGGTTGGAAGTTCCTTTCTACAAAATCGAAATGAACCGCGACTCACCGGACGGGCGCTCGCATATGTGCTCGTCAGGCCCGCTCGTATTTTGTGCCGTAATTGGAACCGGAGGATAAATGCTGACCTTTGAAAGCCTCAACCAACAGACTATCGACAAAATAACGGCGCTTGCCGCATCGTCCGACCTGGCGCGCTATAGCTGGGGCGGCCGGGGCAGGGCGCCCATAGGCTACGTCAAAGGCATGGCGGTGGTCTATGGCCTGTGCCTGCAAAAGCTCCGGGCCCGTGATTCTGCGGCGCTCGCCATGGTGCGCGTAGTCGACGGCCAGCATGACGTGTTCGACCATTATGAGAGCCAATTGCGGGCCATCGGTCTGGTGACGGATGGTGGGACCGAGGTAGATCGGCTGCGGGCACTGTTCGTAATTCTGACCGGGCTAGGAATGCGCGAGAGTTCTGGACGCTATTGCGAGGGCCGCGACCAATCGGCAAGCAACATGAGTGCTGAAACCGCCGAGGCTGGCCTCTTTCAGATGAGTTGGGACGGCCGACGCGCATCCACGGAAATTCCCCGGCTCGTCGAAACATATTCCGCAGCGTCCGCGCGGGGCGGGTTTGTTGATATCTTCCGCGAAGGCGTGCGTCCGAAAGAAGGCGACTTGAGCAATTACGGCGAGGGACCGGGCGAGAAGTTCCAGGAACTTTGCAAGTCATGCCCATCCTTTGCTGTTGAGGCGGCTGCGATCGGGCTCCGCACGCTCTACACTCACTGGGGCCCGATCGTCCGACAGGAAGCGCAAGTCAGACCGGAGGCCGACAAATTATTTCGCCAAGTGCAGGACATCGTGGGAGTGCAATCTACTGGCTCTGTAGGCAAGCCGGCGCCGCAATCGTCTGGGTGGGCTGCGATGTGGGCGGCGCTCCTGGCATGGTGGCGCGGATCGAGCGACCAGCCCACCCCTGACAGGCCAGCTGAACCGGCGCCTACCGACCTCGCGGGCCGGATCGTGGCGGCTATGCGCAAGCGTGGGTTCAAGGTTGATGACGTTCCCGGAAATCCCAACGTCGTCTATGTCGAGGGCATGGGGCCTGATGGCACCAAGAACGATAACACGCCCAACCAATTCAATGATGCGCGCTTCGTCATCATGTTTGGACAGGACGGCCGGCCAAAGATTGCCGGCGCATGGGAGGCCACGACAGAGCCTGGGCGCTATTGGACCGAAAATCCGATGAACTCGAAGGGAGCGGCCAGGATCAAATTCGGCCAGTACACCGCATGGCAAGTCGGTATGCATCACACTCATGAGGCGCTTGTGCAGACCGGTGGCAATGTCACTGTCTGTCGCGATCTCAACGAGGATTACAAACGCGAGGGTGACAAAGAAGACACAGGCCAGTTCGGCATCAACCAGCACTGGGGCTATGACTTTCCGAAGAATGATCTTGGCCAGTCATCAGCCGGATGTCTTGTCGGTCGGATGAAGACCGGTCACCAGCAGTTCATGGCGCTGATGAAGTCTGACCCACGCTACAAAGCCAATTCGCGTTTTGTTTTCACGGCGGCCGTGCTGCCAGCATCGGAGGTTTGAATGTTTACAATAATCGCACTACTCGTTATCGCGACCGGCTTTGTCGGCTACGCGGCCATGACACAATACACCAACACACTGCCAGGTGAGAGCGTGCCAAAGCGTGTGTGGGCGTCAGTCGTGTTAGCGGCATCTGCGGCTGGCGGCGCGCTCGTTCACGCAATCCACACCTGGACGGCGCCATGACGAGTCACAGTCACGACTATCTGTCTACGGCCTGCCACCACGGTCGGCATGACGAATGCCGAAAGAATTGCAAGTTTTGCGGCGCTCCATGCAAGTGCGACTGTCATAAGCAGGAGTTGGTAGCACCGCTATCGCAACCTGACGCGGTGACGGCGCCATGACGCTGTTTATCGTCCTCGGTGTCCTGACTGTCCTGGTCGCCGCCTATGTCATGGGCGGCGCCAAATGGCTAAAGTCGAAGCCATGGACAGCCCGCTTCTTTGCGTGGATAGAGCCATTCGAGATCGTCTGTTGGCGGAAATCCGAATCGATCCTATGGGCACGATTCCTGCAGGGTGTCGGCCTCATCCTGACTGGGCTGTCATCGCTCGGGCAATTCGACCTATCGCCCATTATGCCGCTGCTGCCGGAGCGATATCATTGGTTGCCGCCCATGCTGCCGCTGATCATCACCATGGCGGGCGCGATGAATGAGAACTTGCGGCGGTACAGCACCAAGCCGTTGGAGCTTGTAGAGGTGCCGGACAATCCGCCTCCCCGCGTAGCAGCAGCCGTCGCAGCGGCAGAGGCCACAAAAAACATTGCCGTTGAGGCAGTCCAGACGGACGCGGCAGAGAAACAGGTATCGGGGTTTTCGTCATGAACTTCCTCAATTGGTTCTGGCCAAAGCCACGGCATCCGACACAATTGGTGCGTCCTGGTCCGCTGCCCATCAATCTTGATGGCAGTTTGCAAAACCCGGCATGGTCGCCGGATGGCACCAAGATCGTGTTCACGCGGTTTCGCAATGGATACAACAAGGGGCCGGCCGAGATTTGGATTTACGATTGTGTAACAGGTGATAATGCCTGCGTCATTCGTAACGGAGGCGACAACGTATCGCAGCCGGGTTCCACCTGGTGCGCCAAAACTAACGATATCATCTTCTCGTCCGATGTTGGCGATACAGATCAGATTTATTCCATCAAGCCGGACGGAACGGGCCAACAGAAACTCATATCAGACAAAGGATGCTATGAGCCGTCATGGGCGCCAGACGGTACCGCATTTGTCCTTGAGGCTCACCCCACCACTAGGTCGGGGCAAATTGTTATCGTTGCTCACCAGCGTCGTGAGCCGATCACGGCACAATCAGACGATTGCCGCCAGCCAAACTGGTCTCCCACTGGACGCCATATCGTCTACCAGAGAAACAGTGGCGGCGCGTGGCAGCTTTACCTTTATGATGACTTGGCCAAGACGACAAAGTGCATCACTGACGGACTGTCGGGTGACAAAACCGATGCGACATTTTCACCTGACGGCCAGCGCATCCTCTACAGCGGCGAGCGGCAAGGCGGCGGCGGTGACGGGCTGCTGGCGCTGCCGATCGCGGGCGGGAAGCCTATTGCCGTTCCGCACGCCCCCGGATATTACGGCGCCGCAAGCTGGTCACCGGACGGCCAGTTTATAGCGGCCGAAACATCGTGGTCGGATCCAGACGGCGGACCGGGAACCAAACTGGAAATCGCGAGGGCGCCATGACGAACTACTACCAACGAAAAAACGAATTGACGGCGCAAGCCGCATGGCACGAGGTTGAGGGCGCAAGACTGATGGGGACTTGCGATCTTATTAGCGTGACAAACCACTTTGAAGCGGCTCGTGTCATGCGCGAGACGGTGGCGACGTTGAATAACATAGAGCACGAGCGGGTGTATGGAAGGCCAAGACCATGACGATGGCGACATATTCCAAAATCTTCATCGGGCTATGGGTGGCATCATTTCTGATGGTTCTTTTGGGAATTGGATACGCGACATGATCAATGAGTTTCTCGACAGCATCCAGCAGCGCATTTCTGGCGTGTTCAATGGTGTAGTGGATTTCTTCTACATTGCCGAATGGGGAACTATTGTTTTTGCAGTCGTGGCAACGTGCGTACTGCTCGCTCTGTTCTTCACGCACCCTGTGATCCGGGCGTGTCTTGGGTTTATCGCCTGGGGAGCCGTCACGCTATTTGTCGGCATGGTCATGATGTTCAGACACGATCGCGAGAAAAAAAAGGTGGAACCGACTCCCAGGCCTCAGGTGGCTAAATCAAGAGATGATCACTGGTTTCCGTTTTCATAGATGAGTAGGAGGGCGTCTTGTGCAACGTCCAAAAAAGACTGGGAATAAGAGGATGTCTGCTCCGAAGAACGGTAACGGCAACGGAAACGCTGCCGGGTTGATGATCCCAATCGGGGCAGTAGCATTTCTATTCGTCGCACTGCTCGAAACGATTTCGTATCTAGCGTGGACTACAACTAATTCTAACCTCGATAGGATCGAGAAGCAGATAGAGAGAAGGACACGAGAGCTTGATGGTGTCCGCATTCGTGAGCACGAGCGGATTGAACAGCAACTAACGGGGCGACTTCTATTGATTGAAAAGGACTTCTTGCGCCTGCAAGAACACAAGGAGTTTACCGTCCGTCTGGATAGTCAGCTTGGAAAAATGGAGGAGCGGTTAAAAGATGCCGCAACTCGTAACGAACTCGATACGAGACTTGGGATCAACAGCGGGTCAATCATCCAGGTTCGGGCCGATATTGACACACTAAAGCGAGACTTAGGGCAAACCTATCCACTCAAAGAAGTTCTTGGAAATCTCAACGCTCGTCTTGATCGCATGGAGCAATGGAGCCGGTCGCCTCCGCCGCACCAGTCAGCAAAGTAGGTGAACCGTGAGCGAGCTTGCACAGCTATTTTTTGCTTCCGCGATTCTGATCAACGCTATTTTGTCGGCGCTGACATTCCTGCGATCAATGCGCAGCGGTAAGACGATAGATCTTCTGGAGAAAAACACAAACTCAATAAAGGATGCGCTGGTCAAGGTGACTGGTGAATCAGAACACGCGAAGGGAATGCTTGCGGGGCAAGCGCAAGAAAAGTTGAAAGAAGGAAAAACGTCATGATCGGAACTCTCATCGGCATCATCATTATGTGCATCGTGCTTGGCGTGATCTGGTGGGCGGTGCAGCAGCTCTTGCCGCTCATTCCGATTGGCGAACCGTTTATGACGATCATCCGGGTGTGTCTGGTGGTGATCCTGGTGCTGATCGTGCTCTATGTCATCATGCAACTGCTCGGTGCGGGCGGGATTCACGTCAACACTTTTCGGTGGTAGCCGCAGACTGCTCATCACCGTGCACTATGATGAGCACCCAGGTTTCCATGATTCCTCTACTGATGGGTGGTGCAGGGGCCTCGGAGTCTCGTGCTATCCCGATGTTCTTCCAACCCTGGCCTCGGGAACTTCATTCGGGCCAACCCCTGCTGTTCGTGTTTATCCAGCGGTCGATTGCGGCGAGCATTTCGGCAAATTCATTCATGACTTTCTCCTGAGAACGAAAGGTGTCCAATCTGCACCGGTCTAGCACCGTCTATTGCGTCACGTTCATGTCATGTTCCGTCACGAAATGTCAGATGTGGTTTTTGGTGCGGTGAGAAAAGACCGTATTTCATGGGGTTTTCTGGTGCTGCCGGGGAGGATTGAACTCACGACCTCCCCCTTACCAAGGGAATACCCATCATTGATTTCATTGTTGAATTTCATCTGATTTGCCTTCCTGCACCATTACTGCACTGGCCAGTCGTTTCTTGTGCTTCTCGACTACCTTCATCAATTTTTGCTCGACGCGGCTGTCCAGCTTGTCGCCTTCGATCCCGAAACATTTGGCGATCAATTCCAGGTAAACGCGAACGTCGGCAATCTCATCCCGGATTTCCTCCGTTTAAATCGACGCCATCCCGCCAGCGCTTCTTGACCATATTGGCAAGCTCTCCAGCCTCGCCACAAAGGCCAAGAGCAAGGAACCGCTCGTCTTGGGATGAATATGATGGGAACAGCGGCCCGGTCAGTTTTTCATGAAGTTCAAATATGTTCATCCCCGTTTCCTCTTTGGTGTCGGCAGCATAGCCGCCCGTTTGCTTTCCTCGCTCACCACGGCGTGGGTGTAGCGCTTCACGGATTTTGCATCCTTCCATGCCCCGGTGGCGATCAGGGTTGTTTCGTCGGCCCCTGCGTATCGGCGCATCCATGTGGCGTAGGTGTGGCGGAGGATGTGGAAGGCGCTGCGCTCCGGAAAATCGATGCCGGCTCTATTCGCCGCCAAACGGAGAATCGAATAGATATGGCCGCCCTTGGCGTAGCGGAACACTCTAGTTCTACCTCCGTCCACTCGTCCGATATTAGCCAACGCAGCCACGGCCACCGGGGGCAGAAAGACAGCTCTCGGATTCTCGTTCTTCGTCTTCGGAATGTAGGCGTATCCATCTTCCAACCTCACGTCATTCCATTCCAGATTCAGTGCTTCGCTCAATCGCATCCCCGTATAGGTCAACACGATCAGGAGCGCTTCGAACTCAGCGTCGAGCTTGCCGGCTTCCTCAAACAGACTTTCGGCTTGTTCTGGCCAGAGCCAGGAGGTTTGCTTGTTTCCACCACTGCCCCGAGGGCGGCGTAAATTTCTTGTCTCGCCCGCGTGACGTAGGATCGCACTAACTGGTGTGTAGACTTGTCGATTTCGAGTCGCCTGAGTTGCGGCAGGATAAAGAGCAAGCGCTGCTGCGTCGATAGCGGATTGGTCGATGTGGCACAGATATTTGTGTCCGAAATGGTGAAGCAAACGTCCGACATATGTTCGTTCTCCCCCTGCTTTCATATAAGCTACGGCTGCCGATGCGAAGGTCGGATCGCTAGGTTTGGCATAGGCACCACGTTCAATTTCGTCTTCGATCTGCCGCTTGAGTTTGACGGCGACTTCTCTCTTGCCAGATTGAGAGCTTCGGTTAACGTAGACTCCGAGGTATGTCCCGCGGATGTGCCAGTACGGCGTGCGGCCCGTTTTGGGCGCGAACAGTTTGATGGGCATGGATCGAACTCCCCGATGATACGCAGCACGTCGGATTCCGTGAACAATAGGGTGCGGCCGGCCATCCTACCAATTCCGCGCCCGCGCAGCCAACCGCGTAGCCACCGCGCCGACTTATGCACACGCGCGGCCACCTGATCTGTGGTGTAGGTCTCGATCGTCTCAGGCTTCGGGGTGGTCATCGCGGGCCTCAATTTCTGCATTCATGTCGTTCGCAACGTCTTCGGCTTCCGATTTATTTCGCCATGGACCACTGCGGGCGCTAGTCGGTCCAATGATGTAGGACCAGCCTGTGTAATCGGTAACGACGGAATAGTGGGTGGTCATGGCGAACTCTCTGGGGACTTTCATTGGTGCTCACTCAGCGGTCTTGTGCGTTGAGGCAACCTTGATTGCCCGCAATAATATTCGTCGGTCTCTCTCGGTAATCCTGAGTACGATAGTCTTATCAAGAGGACGAACATTGCTACCGCTGGGTTAGCGCCCGTTGATCCATACACAGCCGCGAGCCTTTTTGAGGATTATCTGAAGCTCTTTCATGGGTACTCACTCAGCGGTCTGATGGCGGCATCGATGCGCGGTGCCGGGATGTTCAATTGGTGGCGCATGCGCAAAACGGCATTGTTGACGATGACGTTTCGCATTCCTTCTGACACTCCTGGAGCGCCGACATTAAGGGCGTGATGGAATGCCGATCTGGATTTCGTCTCGTCTCAGCCATGCCGCTCTCCTTCTGTCAGCGTTCGCGTGTTGCAAACACTACCGATCCATCGAACTTACGCCAGCGTGTGATTGTGCGAGGCTTCCGAACGCCAATTCGGTTTTTCCGCTCGTTGCGCTTGGCTTTGGCGATTCGTGGCACATCCGCATCGGATGTCTTGCTTCGATGGCAAGCACGGCAAAGTACGACGCAATTAAGTAAGTCAGAACTACCGCCCAAAGCACAGGGCGTCTCATGATCGTATTCTGTATTAGAAACGAACAAACGAGAAGTGCATTTTTCACACCGGCCTCCTGAACGAGTAAAGGCATCGACTTTTACGCGGTTGCTGAACTCGCTACGCTTCACGCTACTAGCTCCGGCATGTGCATCCATGTCCGATATTCGTCGACCAGCTTTGACCATCGGTCTCCGCTAGGCGTGCGTGGCCGGATGTCGCTTCTTGAAGCAACGTTGCAGTGTCGCCGGACGTAATCGGCGGCTTGTTTTGCGTCGAATAGATCAGGATTACAAATTACCTTTTCGGCCAGGAACCTATGGAACGCTGGCGTGTCGCACAGTATCCCGGCTTGATTGGCCATGCGCAGGTCGCGGAATGCCATCCTGGTCTTCGCCCCGTCAACGGGCTGCGTCTCCTGACGGGGGTGGTGGCTCTTGCCATTCCATTCTGGCCGTCCATCTGGATGGAGCTGGCCCCGGTCGGGAGAGTCAAACTCCCTGTTCGGCACATGCACCGCGCTGTCTGGGATATCAACAGACTTCGTTGATGGCGCAAGAGTTTGCTTTGCGTCCGCACCGGGATTAAGTCGAGCTATCGCGATCGGCACCGGGTTGACGCCTGTCGGCCAGCCGAACGCAGCAATCGCGGCAAGTGCTTGTTCCTCGGGGACGTGGATAGTGAGTTTCATGACTTTGTGAGTCCCCACATTTCTCATGTCAACGAGTTGGGCGGCGATTGCTGCTGCGGTCATTCTCATCTTCCTTGCATTGCTTGCAAATCCATTCCAGTCTTTCCGGGCCATAATGACTTGACGGCTCGTAGTGAAAGCCAGCACCTTTCCCAGGCTCCATGTGGGCGTATGGAATGAAACGCCCACATGAATAACATTTGATAGGTGAAGTTTTTTTCATGCTAGAATGGAATGTCATCAACGGGCGGCGGGTCGATCTCGGTATGTGCCCGGTTGGATATCGGTGCGGGCCGGGGCGGGGAGGCCGGGGCGGCAGGGCTTGCCGCGCCATTCGCGGGCGGCTTGATGCGCAGGCCCTTGACGGTGCGGCCCTGAAACTCAACAAACTCCGAGCACAGAATTATCGGCCGCCCGAGCCAACCATCCGTATCTTCACCATACAGATAGGCGATGCGGTTTGCGTTTGTCTTATTGCAGACCATGCCTTTATCCTTGTGCTGAAAGTACAGGATCAGCTTTTGGTCGTTGCCTAGCTTTTCAATCTTCGCATCAGCAATAACAACCGGTACTTCGCGGCCTTGCAAATCATCGGCCTTGATATAGTTGCTTGGGAAAACGTCTGCTACTTTCATGTGGTTTCCTGTCTTGTGCGGTTCATGTTGTGGTTAGAAGTCCTGTATGTGCTTTGCGTTTCTGGCTTCGGCCTCCTTTATGCGTCGTTGAAAATCATCGCGCTCCTTGATTCCCCTCCTGATCCTGATTTCTGCGATCAGATCGGCGGCGGCGCGAAGTGCTTTTTCGGATTGCTTCAGGTCATATGCTGTGAGGTCACACGGCCCTACATTCGCTATGATGTGCAGGCCGGAAGCGATGGCAGTGCTTGCCGAACGAATTTTCTGTACCTCAAGCTCGAAGACGTTCATGACGCCTTCTCCAATAGTTCCGCGTGCGTTTCCGCCTGTCTGATCCCGGTCTCTATGCCTTCGTTGCGGACTGACCGGAGCATGGCGGCAATTATCAGCGCGCGCTGATTTAGCGTCATCGGCTCGGCAATATTGGCCTGTGCCATTGCGGATCGCGCAATCTGCGCAATCTTCATTGCCGCATTCGGCCCGCCGCTGTTGGTGATGTCGGATTCATCGTCGGCGATTTCCTCGATCTCGCGCATAGCCTCCAATAGGACTGAGGCGCGAAGATCGGCCATTAATTTCTCGCTCATGCCTCGTCCTCTGGTGCGGTCTTGACCCAGCGGTGCAACGCCTTGGCCCGCTCCAGCAGGAGCGACTCGCGTAGGGTGGTCATCAGTGCGCTCATTGCTTCGCCTCCAATTCAATAAGTTTTGCGCGGGCGTTCTTTTCGTGCTTTACAAAATCAGACTGCCGAGTCCTGAAAACCGGGTCTTTACCTTTTGCGTACTCGCGGTGTATTGAAGCGCATACGGACCACGCAATTGTTGCCTCTTTCCATCCGTCTGCCTCGTCGCTCATGTCGTCCTCTGCCCTATCCGCAATTCTTGGTTGGCGACCGCATCGTTGCGATCGGCTTGGTGTTCGGCCTGCAGCTCAGTGAACGGCTCGCGGATGGTGCCAAGCACGCGAATGTCGAGAGTTGGCGTGCTCACCCATCCGCTCCTGCACTGCTCGGGCAGGTCAATGATGATGGCTGGTGACTTGGCGAGCATCACGCAGCCCTTTTTGTTGCTTCTAAAGCCTCGACTTTCGTCATGTCGGCTTCAAAAAACGAGCAATGAGTTTTGCTATCCCATGCGACGATAGGGTGTTTCATGCTCATGCAGTGTTCGCCGCCGAGTTCAATTTGAATGGCCTTGCGCAGTGCGGCGATTGCGTCGCCTCTCTCAAAGTCGCATCCGGCCAACAAGGTTGTGCCATGATTAGCGAAGTTGTGAACATGCTCGCCAGATGGCAAGAGCTCAATTGCTTCGTCTGGTGTGAGAATTATTTTCTCATCCATCACGCGGCCTCTTGCTGCGCTGAGTGCGGTGCTCATTCATGCCCCCATGGTTTCCCGGCGAGGCCGCAATATCCGTACGTATTATCGCTCTCGTACATCGGTGCGCCTGGCGCATCATTGATGTTTGTTTTTGCGTAGCGCCAAGCCATGCACTTTGAACCGATGCAAGTGCTAGAAATATCCTGTGCGCAGCGCTTCGAGAATGCATCGGTTTCGTGAACACAAAAGATGGTCATGCTGTCCTCTGCCTTATCCTAAGTTCGTGGTCGGCGACTTGGCGAGCATGGCTAGGCGGCCTCTTGCTGCGCGACCGGAGGCGTCTTCACGGAGTTGATGGCGGCGGCGTAGGCGGCCGCCATAGCCGCATTCGCAAAGAACATTGTTATTTCAGCCGTTTCATTTTCGGACTTTACCTTCATGTCTACCCAACTTGCTTTCTCGCCATCGACAGCTTTCGCCTCGATCGATTGCACAAAATGGAGATTAATTGATATCATTGGGATTGCCTCACCGGTGAAACGGCAACAGCACCCACGCCATTGCCCAGTTGATGAACGTTGCGATCGCCAAAGCGATCAGCACGATTGCCAGTATCCTTGCGGATTCCATGGTGCGGACCATTATTTGTCACTCTGCATTTGTTCGTCCCGCCAACGCTCATACAATTCATCTGGATCGGGCTCTGGCGCTGTTTCCTCATAGTCGCGAGGATCGGTGGTTTTCCAGTCGTCGTAATTTCTCGGGATGAAGCGGCCCATGTCAGGCTGCCGTTTCTTGCAGAACTAAGCGGGCCTCGTCTTCGGCGTCTTTGCGGGCGACTTCTGCGTCCTGCTGTGCGAGTGTGACAGCAAAATCCATAAGCATCGCGGCGTGAGCGGTGAACGCCTTTGCGAGATACACCCCCATTTCGGTGGACGTGTCGCTGTAGCCAGACGAGCTACCGAAGTAGCCGTGGGACATGTGAATTGAGAGTTGGATTGGCGACCAGTCGCTTTTAGCTAGGCCGGCAAAAGAGGCCGTCACCGAATGCTTGTCGTTGTTCACAGAGTCCCTGCCGAGCGCTTGCGCAACATTCCGCGCCAGTTGAATTGCGTTAGCGTTCTTCAGCTTGAATGTCTCGATTTTTGTCATGTTCAGTGCAACTCGATTTCTGGATACCGCGGTGCAGCCAGCGCCTTGGGCGCCTGTTCACGGCCCTGTGCGTCGTCGAGCATTTCGATTGCGCGGGTTGATGCCTGGATGATCAGCCGCTGGGCCAACCATTCAACGATGTCGCGGAGATAGCCCTTCATCGGTCGGCCTCCTGCTCGGCCAGCCATCGGGCTGCGTGCTCGGGATTGTCGGTTCCGAGGAACCGCATCGCGTGGAGAATTTCCTCATCGTCAGCGCGAGTGGCGGCTCGCATCTCATCGGCGACCCGGTCCCAGGCTGCGCGGCGTTGCTCGTCGGTCATGGTGTGGCGTGTGTGTGTGTGCATGTGCATGTCCATCTCCCGTTTCGATGGACGGAGTAATAGCATTACTAATATGGGAGCGCAAGAGAAAAAATAGCAATACTGATATTTTTTCTAGGTGCCGGTTTTGATTAGGGTTTTGGCTACTTCTGTGATCTGCCGCCGCTGTCCCGGTTTAGCCTGGTCCCAGATTGTCCACAAGGATTCGGAATCGCTTGGGTCACGGATGATGAGGTCCACTGGGTCACATTGGAGCGCGTCGGATAATACCAATAAAAGTCCGCCAGTATAGTCGCTTTCGTTATTTTCGAGTTGGGACACCATGCCCTGGGTTATGCCGGCGCGGTCGGCCAATACCTCTTGAGTAAGTCCGCGGTGCTTGCGCCATTGCCGCAAAAAAAGAGGCTTCCTTTGGATTTTTGGTCGGGGCGTAACGGTCTGGGTCGATTTGGCCATGCCGGGAACATCTTTCGACCCATGCCATAGAGTCCACCCGTTCCAATTAATAATGCTATTGACAGCCGGTATCAGTATTACTATTATTCGACCCCATGCACCTATCGGATTGGATTTCACAACAGGGTTTGACGCAACGGGAATTTGCGGATCGCGTGGACGTGACGCAGGGCCGAATTGCGCAACTACTGTCTGGTGACACGCCATCATGGGCGCTCGCGCTACGCATTCGAAATGAGACCCAGGGGCAGGTAGCTCTTGAAGATTGGGTTCCAACCATCGCGGCTGAATAGAGCGACGACATCCATGACGCAACTGCACCACGACACCCATAACGCGGCCTCTACATGTCTATACTGTGACAATAGAGGCGGTATTGTTGATAAGTCAACTATAGTTAACATAGACGGGTTGCATACTTATCCAAATACCGTGTGCCATAGCAGAAACAGCGCCAGCAGCACGAAGAAGGTCGCGAAATACCGCGCCGCTTTGCGTTCCATTCGTCTCGTCACGATCAAGACTTCCTCCATTTCATTTGGTTCGAATGGTAGCGAGTACATAGGCAATCGTCGCCCCGTGGCTTCGGCCTTCAGCAGGGGATGGCTACGACCAGCACGAATAGCACAGACAAAATATCGTCGCGGCGAACTCGGGATGCTGGCAACGTCGCAAAGCCATAGGCTGTTCCGATCGGCCATCGCAGCAGCCACCATTCGAACCATTCCTCTCCAGGGCACTGACAAGCGCCCTCATGATGCGACTGGCCGTCTCGCATTGGAGAAAGACGGCCTCTTATTTCCTCTCCGTGCGGCTCCCCACCGCAGCGTTGCAGCGCCTGACGGGGTGAAAGACGGTCAACTTATTCCAATCCAGCCAGCCAGCTACACCCATGCACTGCGTTCGCGACAGTGGTTTAAGCATGGTGATAGGATCGATCCGTGCTGGCCGACCCGACGACATCGGGGCATCGAGGTGGGAGCCCTCGAACCTTCATTTCCAATTGCCGCGTCCTGTCCGTCCCCCGGTCCCCCGCGCGGCAGTGGGGCGGGCTGGCTGCGCCGAACACGCGCCAGCCCCGCTTCCTTTCAACATGAGGTGACGACATGAGCGCAGTCCTGCTCGCGAAAGACCAACTTCGATCGTACATCGAGCGCGTCGAACGGCTCGAGGAAGAAAAGAAAAGCCTCGCAGACGACATCAAGGATGTGTTTGCGGAAGCCAAGAGCAACGGATTCGACGTTCCGGCGCTGCGGCACATTCTCAAGCTCCGCAAGCAGGATGCCGAAGAACGCGAAGCTCGGCAAACCGTCATTGAGACCTATATGCATGCGCTTGGCATGCTCGCTGATTTACCTCTGGGCCAAGCGGCACTGCGTAACGTTGCATGATTACCCCATGTCAGCCCGTCTTTCCTCCCTGAGGCTGGCTAACTTCCCCGCGCATGTCCCAATCATGCGGCAACATGCGCGGGGCCTTTGTTGAATTGTTACGTGATGTAATTTTGTTTGCGTAGCGCCTGCCGCTGTAACGGCTTGCGTTTGTAGTTTTGTAACGAGTGCTACGGCAGGGGCGCCGATGGGAATCCAGGGGGCGATGTTTTCTCCTGTGTCGTCATCCATTCGAGATGATTGCACAGGGGAGGAAGACTTGGTTGTCAGCGATTTAACAAAAGACGCGAGGGCAAAAATCAATGTGTTGGTCGAGCGAGCAGAACAGCAGACAGGCAGTCGCATGGCCGCCTATGAGTTGGTCGCACAGATGGTTGGGCGTTCACCCGAATGGCTTCGTGCTTTTGCGCGTGGATATCCCCACGCAAAGGTCGATTGCACAATTCTAAATATCGGTGAGGCGTACAGGAGAGCAGGGCATGCGGACGGACCTACAGCAGGCGATATTCAGGAGCCAACTTGCGAGGCAGACACCAATCGCAGTAGTCACACAGCCGGTGCACCAGCCGCCGACCAGGCCTCCAGCTCTGCGAGTAGTTCCGCCGACGCCGCTTGATTACAAGCCAGTCTTTTTCAGGTTACCGCCAAACCCAGGTTTCAAAGCCGAGGAGATAATGAAATTGTGGTCATGCGCCGCGCCGCAGCCGCAACGGCAGCGGCAGCCGATAGATAAATCATCTATGCAGCCGACAATGGCGCGCATCAAGGAGATCGTGTCGAGACGATACAAAATATCGATAATAGACATGGAATCCAACCGCAGAACAAAAGATGCAGTCTGGGCTCGCCAAGTTGCTGCGTTTCTATGCGCAACGATGACTCATCACGGCCTATTAGCAATTGGCCGGCAGTTTGGCGGCAGAGACCACACAACAATATTACATTCTCGCAGGAAAATTGATCAATTGGCCGCAATTGACGAAAGGCTAAACAATGAACTCGAAATACTCAAGGCAATTATCGTCGGTAGGCTATCCGATGACTACGCCTTGGAATGATAACCAATTGGGGGTGCAATCACGGTCGTCACCATCGCCTCTCACTGGCGGGACTGACGACGCGGGTACTGGTGGGTGCCCAGTCCCGCCACCCACCAACCTGCCTCACGGGAAATCACGGAGTGAACATGCTGGATCCAGCTCATGACATGGGTCGCAAACAACACCGGAGACCTCGTGGCCGCGATCGAATATTTCCACGCCAAACTGCCGGGATGGTGGTTCTCAGTTGGTGTCTGTCATGTGTCGGCGGATGCGTCATGCGCGCCAGATAGCGCCGGCTGTGACGCCGACCTGTTGCGGATGAAATTTTTCGATGAGGGGTTTTCCGCCGATTTGCTGCCGCCGGCGACAATGGCTGACGCACTTCGGTATGTAACTTATGCGGCGGTTTTCGCAAGAGAAGACTTCCGCAACTACAATCCGCAAGCCGACTTCGCCGCCAGCCTTGACGTCGGCTATGCCGAGATACGCGCCAGACAGGCAAACGGCGGGCCGGGATGGGAGCGCAGCAAATGAAGCGCCGCAATCCCGAGGCCCAAGTCCAGGTCGCGCTGTGCAACCATCTGCGCTGGCGGGCCAAGCCCGATTGCTTCTGGTTCGCCGTCCCGAATGGCGGCCGGAGAAATGCCGTCGAGGCCAGCCACCTGAAAGACCAGGGCGTCCGTGCGGGCGTCCCTGATTTGATTTTGATCTGCGGGGGCCGGACCTACGGCCTGGAGCTGAAAGCCGACCAGGGCCGCGTTTCCGTGGCCCAGGAGGCCGTTCAAATAGAGATGGAGATAGCCGGGGCAACCGTAGCTACGGCCTACGGGCTCGATGCTGCATTGGCCCAGGTCGAACAGTGGGGGCTGATGCGGTGAGCAGATGGTTCCGCCATTACGCTGGCATGATGCGCGATGAAAAGCTCGTCGGCGTGGCTGTGCGCGCACAGCAGCCGGTCGAGCGGGTGCTCTGGGTATGGGGGGCGATCCTTGAAAGTGCATCGGAGGTTGACGATGGAGGACGATACGAATTGGACGCTGCCGAGGCGGCTTACTTTCTCCGGGCGGATGTGGCTGACGTGGCTGCTGTTCTCTCTGCATTGTCGGACGCCGGTCGCGTGGTTGAAAATCGTGTGGCTCGGTGGGGCGACCGCCAGTATGAGTCCGACAAATCAGTTGCCCGCCAAGCTGCTTATCGAGAGCGAAAGGCGGCAAGAAAGCATAACGCTGACGATAACAAAAAGGAAGGTGACGGAGAAGTGACGTCACCGCACCGTCACGTGACGCCCCAAGATACAGATACAGATACAGATACAGAAAGAAGCAAGAAAGATATTGGCGCCAGAGCGCCGCCGACGAAGACGACCTACGCGTTCGAATCTGGAATCATTCGATTAAGCGAAAAACACTTAACGCAATGGAAGGGCGCATTTAGCGCGCTGGACGTTCCCGCCGAACTCATCGGGCTGACCGCTTGGGCGAACAGCATGGGGCCAACGCGATGGTTTCAGGCCGTCAGCGGTGCGCTCGCCAAACGCAACCGAGAAATCACATCCACCAAAAAACAGGACGACGCCGATGGACGACTACAACGACCAGCATCCGCCGTACCGTCAAACTCCCTCGCTGCGTTCGGTCGGCGAGCAGTTGCCGAACATCTCGCAGCCCTCCCATCT